>Ga0302326_10000215_pt1 | contig 168191 bp, 158 predicted proteins | sample Palsa_T0_3_FD_202264 | JGI IMG/M metagenome (GOLD analysis project Ga0302326, IMG submission 202264) | Peat permafrost microbial communities from Stordalen Mire near Abisko, Sweden - Palsa_T0_3 | ecosystem: Environmental > Terrestrial > Soil > Palsa > Peat permafrost | place: Sweden: Abisko...
TCCGCGTTCAACGATTTCGCGGTGGAACACGTGTTTCCCCGTATCGGACATAAGCGAATGATACTAAATGCGCGGCGGGTCCTCGGGAAAGATAGTGAACCGAAGGCCATCCTTTTGGTTATTGAGGGCACGACGCGGCACGGAAGGCAGACTGCATGAAAAAACATGGATCAACCGTCCACTCCAAGGGGATGCGGTCGTTGCGATCGCTTGGTTCGCCGGCCCAATCACGAACAAGTCCCCCGGTGCCGGTTCCGCGCAAGCCCAAGTCCCGACACATCCTGCACGAACTCCGGGTTCACCAGGAAGAACTGGAAGCGCAAAACGAGGAACTGCGGGAGACCCAGCAATTATTGGAGGCTTCCCGCGACCGCTACGCGGACCTCTATGACTTTGCCCCGATCGGTTATGCCACCCTCGATGGCAAGGGACACATCTGCGAGATCAACCTGACCGGCGCGACGATCCTGGGGCAGGAACGTTCACGATTGTTGGGGATGTTGTTCAGCGTGGCGGTCGTCAAGAGCGATCTCAGCGCGTTCCACGGTCATTTGCGGCAATGCCGGCAAGGCAGCGGCCCGGTAACGACGGAATTGACCCTGGCGGCACACGACCGCAATTCGGTCCCGGTGCAATTGCACAGCGTCCCAATTCCGGATCTCGTTGGCCAGTCCATGATGTATCGAACAGCCATCACCGACATCACCGAGGCCAAACAGGCGGAGAAGGTACTGCGGCTGGCACACGATGAGCTGGAAGACCGCGTCCGGGAACGGACAGCGGCGTTGGACGGAGCGGTTACCAAGCTCCATATGGAGATCTTCGAGCGCGGGCGGACAGAGGAGGCATTGCGGGAATTGTCCATTCGTCTCTTGCACACCCAGGACGAAGAACGCGGCCGGATTGCCCGGGAATTACACGACTCAACGGGCCAAAACCTGGCAGTCTTGGCGATGAACCTCAGCCTTATCGGCAAGTCGGCGGAGGCCCTCGACGGCCGGGCGCGCAAGGCGCTCACCGAGAGTCTGGTGGTGCTGAACCAATCTTCGCGCGACATTCGCACGTTATCCTACTTGTTACATCCACCCCTGCTCGATGAACGCGGGCTGGCGCCCGCCTTGCGTTGCTATATGGAGGGATTCACGGAGCGGAGTGACATTCGTGTTGACCTGGAAGTGCCAGACGACCTGCGGCGGTTTCCGCAGGAAATTGAAATGACGTTGTTCCGGATTGTGCAAGAGGGTCTCACGAATGCTCACCGCCACTCGGGAACTGCGACGGCCAGAATTCAGCTCCATGTGGATCATACATGCGTTCTGCTCGAAGTTCAGGATGCCGGCAAGGGATTTGCGGCGCGGCAAACCGGTGGCCGCGGTGCAATTGTGGGTGTCGGCATCGCCGGCATGCGCGAACGCGTCCAACATCTGGGCGGACAGATGGAAATTGAGAGCAACCAGGCCGGTACGACCATCCGCGTGACCTTGCCGCTGAACGGTTCGGCGTCATGATGAAACTATCTGGCAGCTCGCAATCATGGGAGAGGCGTCGTCGTCGCGGATTCCCGCGTGCGCTTGGTGACCATGTCCCTGAATATATGAGATTCCCGACAGGCGAGGAGACAAAAATAGCCCAAGCGCGCTAAGTCGATGCGGATGAGTTTTTACACAATACAGGAGTCGGAATGAAAGCTACGTCCTTTCTTGGGCGTCGAGCAAGTTTCGGGCTTCCGAACATGCGCCCGCGTTGAGCAGTTGAGAGATGCGATCCAGGCCTGCGGCCGGGACACTTCCTTTCTTGCGGAGCGCGTAGAGGCGAGCAGGCAGCCGCAGATCTTCAGCTGTGAATGTGAAAGTTTGACCCAATTCTTTGCGCCGTGCTTGCTGGATAATCTCGAGGAAGGTGTAACCAAACTCGTGGGTCGGCTCGATCATTGTTCCTTCACCGTAGTCGTTCCACGTGACCAACTGGATGAGGGGCCACGGACCTTCCATGCCCACTTCCAGAGTTTCCTGCAGCGTCTTGCCGCCGCGATAGTCAAGAGAACGTAGATGCTGATCGTAGGCGTCATTGACCCCGGGGTAGGCCGACACGATGACCTCGTCGCGGTTTGTGGAAAAATACGTGAAGACCTCCCGGATGCGCTCCCGAATTCTCGCTTCGGTGGGCGTGTCTTCCCAAGGGTCATAGTGAATCCACGTGAAACCACCATCGCCCCCAGCTTTCTTCCAAAGATGATGCAAAGCGAAGAACGACGGTCGGCTCGGAATGGTTGTGAACGCGGCATCCCAAACGGCCCGATCAGTGAGATAGATCGGCCCGAAGTTGAGCAGCAGCGGTCGGCCGTGGAATTGGAGATACTGCGGTTTCGTAAACCATTCCTTCTGCAGCCACTGCATTGTCTGGGCGAGATGGTTGGTGATCTGATCCGGCGGAAGTTTCTTCCAGTCGACCATGAGTTGGACCGAGCGATCCTCGTAACAGACCGCAAACTTCATCCCGAACCGCCCACAGGCGTCAAACAGGGCGCCCGTAGCCTTGTGAATGGCCGGGTAGTCGGCCGTCTCGCTAATCCCGTACCAGTCAGGGATTACCCCATCAATTCCCGCCAACTTCATTTGCAGGAGGTGACACTCCAGAACGTCCGGATCAGCCGAATCGTACAAGCCGATCAACGGGTGGTAATTCGACCAGATATCCGGCAGGCCGTTCGTGGCGGTTTGGTCGGGATGATGCTGGGACTGAAACCCCGTCCAATGACTGCCCCATTGTCCCCCGATGGCGGGCGTTGTGTACCAAGGCATGTAGTGCGCCATCAGGATTTTCTTGACGGTCTCCGGTGCGGGTGTGGGTTGTTCCCGCTGGTCGCATGACGTCAGCGCCACGACGACAAGAACGACGCCCGACCACCACATTTGTTCCAGCCCGCGATTCATGAACGCACATCTCCCATCAAAAAGTTCGGTCACTGGATCTTGATAAGATGCGGCTTCTTTGGAGAATTCACGCTGAATTTTACCTTATCAAGCAGAATAGCGGAACCAACGACCGAAGCGAGTTTACGTAAAGTTGGCCTTCGAGAGATCCTGACCGCGCAGATCAAGGTAGTGCGTTGCGTTTCTTGACGGTACTCTTGCCCGGTTTCCAAGAGCCTTCCACCTCGGTTCGTAAGGGATGGGCAGGTATGCCGCGGTGACTCCGATGAATGGCGGCAACCAGCATGTCAACGGCCGCCGCGCCGACCATCTCCGAGTTTTGATCGATGCCGCTCACATCCGGATATTCATTCGCATCCCCGTCCACATCCAGCGACGCGTAGCCGACCTCCCCCGGTATATCCAACCCTCGGTTGCTAAGCAGATGTAACCCGAAGCGATCAACACTGATGATCGCATTCGGGCGATAGCGGTCGAACCAGCGGTCAAAGGCTGGTTGTCTGGGAGAGTCCAAGATCAAGGGAGGAGGCAATCTCTTGGCGCCCCATTGGTTTCGATAACGCAGATAGGCGGCAGTCCATTTGCCATTGACACGCAGATCCAATGCCTCCTCGATCACCAATCCGATGGTCTTGTAGTTCAAGTCGGAAAGCTCATCCAGCGCCCTCAGCATTGAGGTGTACTGATCGTGAACCGCCCGGTCCAAATCCGGCCACTCGACCGTTTCACTAATTTCCACGGCGGAGAACAAGTTGAAATCAAGCCGGATGGAGCGCGGCGCTGTTCCTGAGAGCTTGCTCTGTAACGGAGCGATGATCACGCCTTCAATTCCTCGGCTCCAGATGATGTTGCCCAGGCGGGAAAGCGTCATGTCGGGCTGGTTTATCCAAAACTCCTCGATATGGTAACCGTATTCCTTCGCGCGAGCATGAGTGCCCTCGACGTACTTGCGTTCCGTCGGATACAATTTCCAATCTTGTGCCGTCGCACCGGAGGTCAGCAGGGCGAGGCAAGCTTTCGTGTTGACGGGTTGCTTGACGCGGATGTGGGAGAGCAATCTCGCCACGTCTGGATCCGGTTCATACCCCAGATCCTTGGCGACCTTCAGGACCTTCTTGCGAGTCGCCTCTGAGACGCCGGACTTGCCCCGGAGCGCGAGCGAAACGGCCATGCGCGAGATGCCGGTCTTATCGGCAATTTCGCGGAGCACAACTCTGAACATGGTCGCCACACCAACATTATCGGCGATCTTTACGTAAAGTCTAATGAATTTCGGGTAGTGGACTTCTTTGAAGTCTTCCACGCCGTATTGTGGGCGCTTCTTGGAGCCGGTTGTTTTTCTATGATGGACGTGAGCGCGCGCGGTTGGCGGCGACCATATTACAAAACAGCAACGCGTGACCGTGTGCGTCCTCCAGGGCCTTGTGGCTGTGTGGGACGCTGGTATCGATCCATTCTTGCGGCAGATGGGGCCGGTGAGATTGGGTGAATGGCTGGTCCAGAACGGCCATCGCGTAGCTGGCCACGTCCAAGCCCGCGGGAAAGAAAGGGTTCTCACCCGCAAACTCGTGGAGATACCAACTGATGAATGTATAATCGAAACCGACGGGATGCGCGACGCAGACAGGCACTCCCGGCAGCGCCTTGAGCCACACACAATAATCGCGCATGGCCGCCTTTGGAGAAACAGTATTACCGCGGCACACTTGCCAGGCTTCTGGTTGGGTTTGCCACCAGGCCATTACCGCCGAATCTTGTTTGGCCCCCGGCAGCAATTCCAGATTGCGCTCAAATGTTCCCAGGATTGTCTTGTCCAGCCGAAACGCAATTGATCCGAAACTCAAGAGAGAATACTGGCCCGGACTTGGACCGTCGGTTTCGATATCCGTACTGACATAAACCTCAGCCATGACAACGCGTCCTGTATCAAGGCGACCCAACGCGATAAAAGAGTTGCTGGTTGCCGGACGCATTGGTGCTGGTGAAGCTCACGGAGGCACCGGTGGCATTGGTCGTGCTACCCGGCAGGGTGGTCCAACTCGCTGGAGTGAGGTTGGTGGTGACTTCGACGTGGTAGGTAAAGCCGGGTGTTGTCGCGTAAATGAGCGTCACCGAGGAATCCGCGTTGACGTTGATCGCCAGAATGGCCAGATTTTGCGGTACTCCATTGGTCTGGGACGTGCCCACACCTGAAACCGCCAGAGTGTTGATACCACTGGTGGCATCGGAGTTGACCACGAGATTGCCGGCATAGTTGGTCGCGACCAGCGGTGAGAACGCCACCGTCAGATTCGTCGAACCTCCGCTGGGGATCGCCCCTGACCAATCGCCACTGAACCCATCTGGATACGTGATGTTGCTGACGGTGAGGGCCGAGTTGCCGGTATTGCTGATCGTGAATGTTCCGTTGCTGGAACTGCCCACGGTTACGTTGCCGAAGGCAAGATTGCCGCTCAAGGAGATCACCCGCGTTGGGATCAGGGCGAAGCTGGCCGTCTCGGTGATCGGCCCGTTCATCGTAACGGATGCCGGATTGTTCGTGCCAGAATAGGAACCGGTGCCGCTGCCTGACCAACTTCCGAAACTGTAACCGTTGGACGCTGTCGCGCTGATGTTCACCACCGCATTGCTATTGTTCCAGCCGCTGGCCGGACTGACAGTGCCGCCTGCTCCCGCATTCATGGTCAGAAAGTATTGCGTGGTGAAATTCACCGTGTAGGTAATGTTCGTGTTCGCAGTAATCGTATGCGACATGGCCCCGCCATCGCTCCACGAACCCCAGACGTATTGAACGCCAGTCCCTCCGCTCTGTGGGGAAGTCGTTGCGATTGTGTGGCTCGAGCCGTAAAGCCAGTTGAACACTTGGGCACTGCTGTAGTTCGTCCCATCTGCCGTGAAAGAAAGGCCCGACGGACTGGTCTGCACGGTGACCGGGACGGGTGTGGTCACAAAATTAAAGGTGAAGTTGGACGAGTCATCTCTATATTCCACGACGGTACAATTGCTTACCGTCATGCTGCCAACGGCATCGAAGCGGGCCCACAAGCCATTATGGCTGCCGCCTCCAAGGCCGTAATTGGGGATGTTCACGTAGGACATAATCGCGTTGCTGAGTGCGCCCGTGCCACTGGTACCCGAACCACCGATGATACTCAGACCGTCGGAAGCACTGTTCGTGATATTCAGATTGTTGAGATTTAGTCCTGTAACGCCGCCGGTGTACGTGCCCAGGCAGATTTGCAGACCCGCACCCATGCCCGTGCCCCCGCAACGATTCAGGTCGCACCGCTGGGCAACCGTGATTCCGCTGAAAACATTCCCGCCAACGGGAAAGGTGGTGCTGATCAAGATGCCGCAATCGTAGGGAATATCCTGGAACAGGCAGTCTTCGATTTGGTTGTTGGCGCCGCCATAGATCGCGCCGCCATTGGCCAGGAACGGCACCTGCCCGGTGCAGTGGGTGAAGACGTTCAGACCGGGCGAATACGTTTGCGATGTGTAGGTCGCCGGCCAGATGGCAAAACAATCATCTCCGGTGCCGCGGGCGGTGCAGTTCGTGACAGTGGTGCTTTCCATCCCCACATCCACGTTGATCCCGTCGGCGATCGTGTCGCGAAAGCGGCAGCTATTTACCACCAACCCCAGGGAGTTCACAATCCAGGCGCCGGTCTTGGTGTGCTCCACCCACATGTTCGAGATGGTTGACCCCGTGCCATACGACCCGCCCAAGCCGTCATTGGGTTCGCTGTCGTTTCGGTAATTCAACTTTCCCACAATCGCGATGTCCGACAGGTGAATGTTGCTGCCGTTGCCGTTCAAGGTGACCCGCCGGGAAGAGTTGGTGTATAAAGTGGGGTCACCGACCAGCGTGGTATACCACATGCCTGCGCCCCGAATTGTGCGATTGGAAGGAAGATTGATCAAGGCAGTGATTTTGTAATTGCCGGGCGGCAGATACACGCTATTGGTCGCGTTAATGCAATTTTGCAACGCGGTCGTATCGTCGTTGGATCCATCGCCGACGGCATTGTATGGGAAGCTTTTGATGGAGACGGAACCGCCGGGTTGACTGATGGCGGCCGGAACTGTTTCGAGGTCAACCAGGTCAATGTCGTAATAGGCACCGGTGTTGGTTGAGTTCTTCTGCAATTTTATCACATCGCCCGCGTTAATGGTCCACCCATTGGTGCGCACCTCGTCGTAAAAGTTCCGCGGCGACCCGGCGCTGGGATTGTTGGTAAACGGATACGCGCCGTAGAGCCAGGAATACATGGAGGTCATCGGCAATTCGGCGGCGAACACTCCGTTGGTGTAGAGGCTGAGGGTGTAGTTGGTCCCGACTCCGTTGGCGGTGTCGGGCACACTGTAGCGAACAACGATGGCGTTGGCGTTTGACTGGGCGGTGAATTGCACGTACGCCCCATTGGTACTGAGTTGGACGCATTGTCGCCCCGACGATTCCGACGCGACGTCATTTCCCGCGTACGACGGACCGAGAATCGTGCCGGTATTGGTCATGTTCTCGGCTTCATAGGTGATCCACGGCACCGTCGCGCCCCTGGACGTCAATGATGCGGGGTTCGTCGAAATGACTGTAGAAACACCCTGAATTTCCATGGCGTTCAGATAGCCCAAATCGCCCTGTGCCCCGGCGAATCCGATGTACATGATGCCGTTGCTCTGCGGTGACACGTTGTTGAGGACAGCAACCTGGTTCGTGTTCCACTGCCCCGCGTTACTTGGATCCTGCACATTGAGACTGACGGACGCTACCGCGTTAGAATAGCCCTTGTCGGTGTAGAGTGAATACGTTGTCGCGGTGTCCGTGCTGTAGGCATGCGAGCCGAAAAAGGTCAGGTTGTACTTCTGTGTCGGATCCAAGCCCTGGATTTCGAAATCCGAGCTAACATAATAGTCATATACGGCCGTACCGACGCCCAAGACACCAAGCGAGTTCGTATTGAAGACTGCATTATTGGGATTGAATGTGATCCCGGCGGGGCCGTTGTAAGAGTCGTTGCCGGTCGCGTAATCGAAGCCTAGCGCGAGAGACGTCGAATTGCCGTTGGTATCTACCAGATTGGGCCAATAGGCTTCCGACCCAACGCTGTTCCAGTAATGGCCCATGTAATCCGGGTTGCTGACAGAAGCTGATCGGTAGTCGTTATTGTCACCGAGGTCGATCAGCCACGCTTCCTGGCCTTGAGCGGGAAGCGTGAGACCCAAGAGGAGCACCCAGGCACCCGCCGCGACAAGTCCGAAGCCGCCAACTGCTCTACGTGTTTTTATGATGCTTCCTTTCCTGATGTTCCGGCAACACGCAACCCCGGTGCGCGAAGTCTGAAGCAAACCCGCTGTTTCCGTCGGTTTTAGGCTTTACGGCTTAGGCTCCCAGAACATCCCTCAGCTTAATCCTCCAGACGGTCGGTGCAATCAGAAACGGGCATTTACGTAAAGTGCAGCTCTCTCTGGAAGTGCGCGCAGCTTCGGGTTAAATTTTTCACATCCATCAGAGAGGAGACGGAACCAAGGAATCATCTCATGCAATCCGCGAGAAGAGGCGGTCCCACTCTTGAGTTGCTGGCTCTCTCGCTGGCGGCCCGAGCCGGTGCTGATGGGCTGAGGCGCAAGGCTGGAGAGAACCAATGAAATCAAAAAGGTCGAATCACCCTTGGTATGCCGCGGGTGACCCGTGGTTTTTGACGCAATCCGAATGGACTGCGGAAAGGAATATCTATTTCGAAACGATATTCACCCAGTCCAACGGATACATGGGTGTACGGGGTTATACCGAGGAGGCCGACGCCGCGCTTAAGAGTTTTCGCGAGGGGTATCTGGCCGGGGTTTTTGGGCAGATTGACAAGGCGGCGCTGAAACAGGTCCGCGTCGACTACGGCTGGCCCATGGTGGCCATGATAACACTGCCGGAACTGTTTGCCTGCGAGATTACATTGGACGGGGAACCCTTTAAGCTTTCCCAGGGGACGATCGACTTTTTCAGCCGATCGCTAAATATGTACAATGGTGTATTGTCCCGGCACGTGTCCTGGGTCAGTCCAACCGGGTTGCGCACCCGCTTGCTCTTCGAGCGATTCCTTTCGGCGGCTGAACCACATCTGGGGATGCAACAAATCACGCTCTTGTCGGAGAATTGGAGCGGCACGGCCGTCTTGCAATTTGAACTCGACGGAGCATACCCAACCTATTTCCGGTGCGGGGACCGGTCCATGCCTCATCTGCGTGAGGATCTTCTGCAGAGTCCACAGATTAACTTGGGTGCGGGCGGGGAAGCCAACCTGGCCGTTCGTGTAAAGGGCACGGGACACACGGTCGGTATTGCATCCAATGTCGCTGGCGGTCCATGCGTCATGTCGGCGCGAAACTCAACCGTGTTGAGACAAGAGGTCATGTTCGCGCTGCAGAAACAAGAGTCCGTGAGTGTCCTGCATACCGTGGCCGTAGTTAGCTCCCGGGACGAAGTGGAGACCTCGCGCGTTCACGAAGTGGCCACCAATATCGCGCGCGAGGCCGCAAGCGTCGGCTATCACGGTTCCTTGGCAGAATCGGAGAAAGTCTGGCGCCGCCGCTGGGCAGTGGCTGATGTGACGATTGACGGTCCGGCAAGGGATCAAGCCTACCTTCGGTTCAGCTCGTTCAGCATGTTGCAGATGGCGCCGTTTCATACGGACAAGATCAGCATACCGGCTCGCGCGTATGCCTTCAACCGGTATCACGGATTGTATTACTGGGACAGTGAAACCTTCTTGCTGCCGTACTACCTGCATACCTGTCCCGATGTGGCAAAGAACCTACTGAGCTTCCGCTATCGCACATTGGGGGGAGCGCGACGAAACGCGCGACGTTTGAAGTCGCCGGGCGCCTGTTTTCCGTGGATGACCGATTCCGAGGATGGGACCGAACAGGCGCCGTGGAGTATCGGCGACTACGTGTGGCATCAGAACGCGGATATTGCGTATGCGATCGATCAATACGTCCAGGCGACCGGTGATTACGAGTTCATGCGAGACAAAGGACTGGAGATACTCGTGGAGAGCGCACGCTTCTGGATGTCGCGTCTGGAGGAGGACAAGGCGGGTGTCGTGCATCTGCATAATACCGTGGGGCCGGACGAACTCGACAAGCACGGTAAGGATAACGGTTATACAAGTCTTTTGGCGCGCCGTCATCTTCAACTCGCCGCCCATTGGCTCAAGAACATCAAGACCGCTGAACCGGGTGCCGCGAAGGCGCTGACCGAGAAATTGGAGATTGGAGCCGGAGAGGCTGCGAATTGGACGAATGTGGCCCACCGGATGGTGATCCCGTTGGTTTCCGGTCGCAACATCCCACTCCAGGATGAATTCCTCCTCGGTAAGAAAGCACTCGATTTCAAAGGGATCAGTGCTGACGAGGCGTACGCGATGCGACACACACACCGCATGGTGAAACAGTCCGATATCATCCTGGCAATGTACTTGTTGCAGGAGGACTTCACCGTGGAGCAAATGCGGGAGGCGTATGACTTCTACGAGCCGATGACTCTTCATTACTCATCGTTGAGCTACAACACCCACTCCATCTTGGCCACCAAGATTGGCCGGGAACAACAGGCCTACGACTATTTCTGCAAAGCGGCCGGACTGGATCTGGATGATGGGCGAGGGACCATCGCTGACGGGCTTCACGCCGCTGCCCTGGGGGGTACCTGGCAGACCCTCGTCTACGGGTTTCTGGGGATGCGCCTCCTCCCCAAGGGCATCGCGTTTGAACCGCGCCTCCCGGAGGCTTGGAAATCTGTGTCACTGCGGATCGCGTACCGGGGATATCGGTTGAACCTGACCCTGACGCACGACGTTCACCGATTGGATGTTGAGGGATCGGAAGGACAGGCGCAGGCGCGGGTGATCCTTAACGGCGAAGCGCATCTTCTTCGGGATGAACTGAGCGTGACCTCAACACCACAAGGTGCTGAACCAAACCAGCAGTTCGCAACGAGGCGCGCAATCGAATGAGAACAATCAAGGCCGTTATCTTTGATCTCGATGGAGTCATCGTTTCGACCGATCAGTATCACTTCCAAGCCTGGAAGCGACTGGCGGATTCGTTGGGGATTCCGTTTGGCCGGGAATCGAACGACCGGCTGCGGGGGGTCAGCCGAATGGAATCATTGGAGATCATGCTGGAGAAGTCGGCCAAGCGGTACTCATTGGAGGAGAAACGCGAAATGGCCGAGCGCAAGAATACCTATTACCGGGAGTTGCTGACGGGATTGTCGCCGGCTGACATCTTACCCGGGGTCATCAACATGATCAAAACGCTGAAGGACCGGCAGGTGAAAATCGCGATTGGCTCCTCGAGCAAGAATGCCCGCGCGATCCTGCGGGCCGTGGGCCTGGAAGATGAGTTCGACGTCATCGCCGATGGCAACCACATCACCCGGTCGAAACCAGATCCGGAGGTATTCACAATCGCGGCGATGCGGCTCGGCATCTCCCCGGAGGAATGTTTGGTGGTGGAAGATGCGGAAGCCGGTGTCGAGGCCGGCTTGGCCGCGGGTATGGGAGTGCTGGCGGTCGGCGGCGCCGGGCACCTGCGGGCGACGCGGTGCGCGGAGAATTTGTCCTGTCTCTCGGCCGACGAGCTGCTTTTGGCGGAACGTGTCTGCGGCTAGGGTTTCTATGGGGATTTACGTAAAGTGGACTTCTGATTGCGCCCGGAAAGTACTCCTGTCAGAGTGACCACCGTTCGAAAGTACGGGAACTACAACCACGGTGTGTCAAGGGCGACGGAACCACATATGTTCCCCATTTGGAACGGGAGACGGGCAGCAGTGACAAACACAAACAGGGTTCATCCTGAAGAACGCGCGTCGAGAAATGGGTTCACGCTCATCGAACTGCTCGTCGTCATTGCGATCATCGGGATCCTCGCGGCCATGCTGCTTCCTGCATTGAACCGGGCGCGCGACAAAGCACTTACCGCGGCCTCCGTCAGCAATCTAAAGCAAATTTGTATTTTACTGCGTATGTATGTCGACGATTACGACGGATATTGGCCCAAGCCGCTGGGCAACCTTCCCAGTCCCAATGGGAACACCGATCCCACGTGGCGGCGCAATGTCTGGGAACACTCTTACGGCGCATTCCCCACGGACTACAACGGTTACATGACAGCCATGGGCCACGCAAGCTACGCCCAAACAATGTGGTGCCCGCTCATGGTTCGACACTACGGTCAACAGGAGCACGAAGTTGGCCGTGGCAGTTATGCCATGGCCAAGTTCTTTCAGATCAATTATACCTGTTCCGGCGTGGCATTGCCAGGCATGTCGGACAGCGGGTGCCAGTATCGACGGGACGGTGACCCGGACATGGTGGGAAACATCGTGCCAGTCGTTATGACCGGGTCGGTTGGGACCACAGGCGCGCTCGATCCGTCTTTCGGCACGTATGACCTGATCGAGTGGGGGACTTATACGGCCAATCCCGTGCCCGATGGAGTAAACGGTTGGAAGTATCTCAACTATGCGTACGGGAGCGCGGCGTTGGGTCTTTACGTGGATGGACATGCAGGGCTCATCACGGTGGGGCAGGCTACCAGTCAGACACTAATCCCATTCCCGGACGGCACCAGCGGAACATTTTGCGATGCCATCAACAGTTTCGACAACTTACCCTGAGAACCAACACAAAGGCGTCGCGAAAAGAGCGAGTTTGAGTGGATTTATTATAATGACGGCCATTGCCAAACCAACGGCTCAGGCGAGGCTTGGTGAAGGGTTTCAATCAACAGCTGCAAGATGAAGGGGTAACCATGAGGACTCACGGATTAACACGCAGTTTCAGTTTTGTCGCAGCTGTACTTACGTTCATTCTAGGTCTGGCGCTTTCCGCCCAAAGCCAAACCGTCCTGATCAAGATGGGTGACAATACTACCTACCAGGGCACCAACGCGCCAAGCCCGGACAGCAACGGGAACTACTGGAACAGTGTGGACGCGAGCCAGTTTTTCTCCGTGCTGACCAACATCGACGGGACGGTAGGAGGGTGGGCGGCAGCGTTTGGGTTTGAAACGAACGCCGTCGGCAATACGGGCGCCAGCAACGGTCCCGCCGGACCCGTTCCCCCAGGGACCCCTGCCAACTGCGTCATTGACGCGAGCGCGCTGGGTAACCTGGGCGTCAAGCAAGCGGTGTACGATTATTACGTCAATTCCGAATTTGAACTCCAGGGCTTGTATCCGTCACGGACATACACCCTGACCTTTTTTGGGTCGCATTCGCAGAGCCCGAGCGATTACACGGTCTATTCCATTTTTACCAACAGCGCTTACTCCCTGCTGGAAACTGCGGTTGCCCAGTATGTACAGTACCCCGCCAATCCGTCAGTCCCCAACTCGAACATGGTGGTGAGCGCTACCGTCCTCCCGCCGGCCAAGGGCACCCTCTACGTCCAATTCTTGGGAACGAATACTGTCGGCGGAGGAATCGGCACTAACGGTGCCGGTGGTTATCTCAACTGCATGCAACTAACCCAGGGGCCGAGCACGAATGCCACGCCGGCCGCCACCCCGCTGGGCCAGACCACGCTCATCCAGTTTGGAAACGACTCCCTCACCAACTGCAGCCTCGGAAACAACGTGTACACCAACTGCTTTTCCACGCCGAATCCGGATATCTATGGACATTACTGGAATAGCGTGACCGCCGCTAATTTCTTCCCCATGACGAACGCTCTTGGCCAGGTCAACTCCGTGGCGTGGACGGCCAACGCAGTGAATACGAACACGTCGGTTGATTTTTACAACGGGCCGGATTCCGGTTATACAGGGGCCACTCTCACCAATACCATTTCCGATGTGGCGACCAACGCCCTCGGCTATCTCGGTGTCCCCACGGCCGTGTCCGACTATTTCTACGGCTACTGGGATCTCATCGTCGACGGCCTGGATCCGACGCATCAGTACGCGTTCACCTTCTTCGGGTCGATGAAGTATCCAGCGAGTGAACGCACGACAATCGTTGTCGAGAACGAGCCGGCGACCAGCATCCTCGCCGTGCTTCCCACGCTGAACGTCGGCAGCGGAGAACTCAACAATGAAGACCGGACGGTGACTGTCATACTCACACCGCCATCCGACACCGGCTTCCAGATTGCCGTGTATGGAACGAACTCGATTCATACTGGCGTCCTGAACGCGATGTCGATTGTGGATCTGACACCATATCCCGCCGCCACGGCGCCGCCCGTTACCGCGACGTGGTTGCTCAACTTTGGCAGTACCAACAATCCGCCGAACCCGGGGACTCCCGGGGCGCTCCGCGGCTTGCCCAACCCGAGCCCGGATAACATGGGGCATTACTGGAACACCCTCGACACAAATGATTACGTCAATCCGCTCGTCCTGACCAATGCCGCCGGAGCGGCGACGGCCATGACCGCCCAGTTCGACGTCAGCAATCCCACATTCACGAACGCGGCCAGCGGCTTTGCAGCAGACGATTACAATGGCCCTTGCACTCCTCTCGGCGGACTCCCCACTAGTCCGAGCAACGCCGTCATTAACACCGCCGCACTTGGTTATTTGGGGTACTCGAACGCCGTATGTAATTACTACGTCAATGGGCACTTTATTCTGCAAAACATGAATCCGGCGCATCAGTACACACTGACCTTCTTCGGCTCGCATGCATACAACGGTGGCCCCAACAGCAACCTCACTGGCGGCAATGGTTACGACCCCGTGACGGTCTACAATGTGTATAGTGACACGGGTTATTCGACGCTGATCGCGTCGACCAACCTTTGTATCGGCGGCGATTATATCAGGGATTGGAATACGCACCGGCTGGCGGTCATCGGGCCGATTTATCCCTCAGCCAGCGGGGCCATGTACCTCACCTGGCTTGGCTCGCAACAAGGTGACCTCCCCACCTTGGTGGACGCCGGCTACTTGAATGACATGCAGATCGTGGACGTGACGGCCGCGACACAGACGGATCCATTTACGGAGTGGCAGGATTATTACTTCACCGTGAGCGAACTGGGGACCCCCACCTACAGTGGACCCAATGCCGATCCTCTCGGCAAGGGCATCAGCAACACGAACCAGTTCCTGGCTGGCTTCAACCCGACCAACAGCGCCGCTTATCCGCACATTGTCAGCATCGCGAAGTCGAGTTCGAACAACCTGATGATCACCTATCTCGGCGCCAGTGGGGACAGCAGCTATTCGCCCGGTTTCGCTTCACGCACGAACGTGCTGGAGTCCACCACGGGTACCGCCAACGGCAGCTACTCGAATAATTTCGTCAGCACCGGTCAGACCAATATTCTGAGCGGGGGCACTGGTCTTGGTACCGTAACCAGTTTCATCCAAACCAATGGAGTGACCGGGCCGGCACGCTACTATCGCGTGCGCGTGCTGGTGCCGTAGGTCGGAACATTATGTGGAGCGCAGTCGAGACGATGACAGGAAACCCAAGTAACAAGAGCCTGCGTTCACGACTCGGTGAGCCTATCGCACGGCTGCGCTTCCCAACGTTTTGGAGAGGCAAAAACCAGTCGAGAAACCGCTGAAAAAGCGGTGAATTTACGTAAAGTTATGTTGTTGTTCCTTTTAAAACCGCTTCATGTCAGTGTTTGTAGCCGAAGCGGGATGAGTGTGGAGAACTCCAGATAGCCTTGCGGCCGGAAAAAGATTCGTTGCATGTGTGCTTTCTGGGAACGACGGGAAAAGTAGAACCATGAGAAAGGGAGAAGCATTATGAAGCTCAGTGCTCGAACGAAACAATTGGTGACCATGCTTGCCGTGACGGCCGGGTTGACCTTGGCCATTTCGACGCAGGCGCAGGATTACCTCAACGGAGACCAGTATTTGGATAACGTTACGCCCACTGGCCCCTACCCTGGCTGGACAGGCACCCCGAATCCCCCGGCCGCCATGGTCACTGTGGGCGCAACCGGTGTCGAGGTTGTGAATCCAGTCGCAAACGGGTATGGCGGGGAGTATTTTAGTGCCAATACACCCGCGACGATCTCGAATCCGAATGACACGGAACTTCAGCTCACGGTCACGGTGAACGGCGATCCAAACAATTACCAGTGGTTTTCACCTGGCCAATTGGTGATCAATGACTCTTCGGGGATATACTATTACAACATGCCGTATAGTGGTTACCAGAATCCAGGCGATCCTGCGAACGCTGTATGGAATGGTAACACGGTCACGTGTACGGTACCTCTGCAAGCGCTGGAGGAACTCTCCATTCAGAGCGGAGGCGTTACGGTCTACGGCGTCAACCTTGACCTAGATCCGTCCACGATTACTACGAACAACTTCGATGTTACGTTCAACAGCGTCGCGTTTATTCCGGAGCCCGGCACGCTGTCGCTCGTCGGTCTGGGAGCCGGCTTGCTCGGGTGGCTCGGTATGCGCCGCCGGCGCACGTCCTAGTTGTTGACTCTGTCAAGAGTGTTGCAGGCGAACAGGCCCACCGCCAAAGCGGTGGGCCTGTTTCGTATTCCGTCGCGCCGCTGCGTTCACATTCAGGACGACAGGTGGCGCGGAGTAAATTCCAAACAATAACGTGCATGGCCAGTGTCGGCGAGACGAGCGCGCTCCAGCGCACGACCGGCGGCGGCAATAGGGGCTTTGCGACGGGTCCGAAAGTCGATAGCGAAGAACGGCAAGGATGCGACCCTTCCGTTGCATGGTGAACTCGCTGCGGGAGCTATGCAGCGGAGCGCGCGAGTCGGATCCGGCTTTTCCGCGGGTGCCACGGATCGAGCACTTCCGTCGTGACCTCAAGAGGGCTGGCGCCGCCGACTTCCACGCCCTGCTGGAAGACCTTTGACACGATCCTGCAACACAGAGGTGCCCCTGCCGCCACATTGAGCGGCTCGCCGCGATGTGGACGCTCCATCTTCAAGACGATTTCCAGGACTGTGGGTTGAGGTGGTGCAATCGGGACACTTGATACTCAGGTGAGAATACTGCCAGGCCTCAATTTGCGATTCACATCGACACGACCTTCGATCGTATTCGTGCACTTACTTCTTCGAAGGTCGATCGTGCAGCAGAATGTTGATGATCAGGAATAAACCACCGCCGCCTGCGCCCATAAAACAAAGAATAGCGAGGCCTGGATACCCAAACAAGCGGAACGAAGAATCGATCCGCATCAACAGGGCTGCGCCGACAATCAAGGCCGCCAGGATCAACCCAACGGTGATTCGGTTGGCGACCTTTTGCATTCCCTCGATCAAGACCATCTCGTCAATGGCATCTACTTTGACCTTCAGGTCGTTACGCGCCACGACATCCAGGATTTGATTCACGCGGCCGGGCAAACGCATGAGCAGGTCTTTTAGTTCGAGGATGCCGCCGAACAGGTTGCCCGGTGACAGAGCTTTCCATAAGCGCTCCTGGAGCATTTTGGCGCCATTGCGTCGAATGGAAGCATTGGGATCAAACTGCGGATCCAGTGTCCGACCGACCAGATCGAGATTCAGCAACGTCTTGCCCAACATGGTCAATTCGGCGGGCACGCGCAATCCATTCTCCCCCGATGCCTGGGTAATTTCCAAGACGACTCGGCCCACCTGCATTTGTTCCAGGGTCGCGGCCTGCTGTGCGCCCACCAGGGCGGCAATTCGGTTGCGAAAAGCGGTCTCCTGAAACTGCTCCGTGACCTCGCCAATCTTTATGGCGCTGGTAGCGGCCTCATCACTGCGGCCTTCACTCACGGAGAGAAGCAATTGTAATAGATTCTCCTGCAAGCGCGGGGCGATCAGCCCGGTCATTCCCAGGTCCAGCAGGGCCACTCGGTGATCGTCGGTGATGAAGACGTTGCCGGGGTGCGGATCGGCGTGAAAAAAACCGTCGACGAGGATTTGTTGCAGATAAGCCCGAAACAACTCCTCCGCCAGTTCAGCGCCCATCAATTCCATGCGTGCGAGTGGGCTCAGTGCCGTGATCTTTTTGCCGGAGATATACTCCATGGTCAGCACCCGCGAGGTGGTGAAGTCATCGATGGGCGCGGGCACGACGATCCGCTGGAAACTTTTGAGATTGACGTTCAGCGTGAGGAGGTTGCGCGCTTCCTGGCGATAGTCCAATTCCCGCCATAAACTCCGGCGAAGCTCTTCCAGCATTTCAACGAACCGATAGCGTTTTCCCCACTCCGTATGCTTGTCGAGAAACTCGGCGATGTCTTCCAAGGCGTCCAAATCCTCGGCGATGATCTCGCGAATGCCGGGTCGCTGCACCTTTACCACCACGGCCCGGCCATCCCGTAACGACGCGCGATGTACCTGTCCCAACGACGCCGCCGCGAGAGGTTTGGTTTCAAAGTTGGAGAAGGCCTTCGAGATTCGCACGCCCAACTCATGGGAGACAATGGCGTCGACTTCCTCGAACGAGAAGGGGTCGATGTTGTCTTGCAGGCGGGTTAACGCCTGAATATAAGCGGGAGGAAGAAAATCCGCCCGCGTGGACAGGAGCTGGCCGAGTTTAATGAACGTCGGCCCCATCTTTTCCAAATCCCGCGCCAACTCATCGGCGCGAGGCTCGGGGGGCAATGTTTTGCCAAACGGCTCGATTCCCAGAGTCTCGTGCAAGCCAGTATTGGCCAGCATGTCCGAGCGCCCATATTTGAGCAGCAAAAGGGCGATGTCCTTGTAGCGCTTCAGATGCTGTGGCTTTAGTGAAATTCCCATAATATCGTGTCCGGATGTTACGGCCAGGTTCGCTTCGCCGTCACCATTTGCGACGTCAAGTCACCATCACCATGTGGCAGACACTCGAATCCGTCGATAAGGCGCATCCCCACCTGCAAGACGCTTTCAGGTCATTTCGCTTCCAGCGACAAGCCGGCTTCGCGCATCAAGTGGCGCATGTGTAAATGGATGTAAATCCACGCTGCGGACATGCCGAATATCAGATGCGCGACGACGAAGATCCAATTCCGCCAGTTCGCCACCCATGGGTACAAGACTGTCAGGCCATAGAATTGAAACAAATACATGAGCAATCCAAACCCTGCGCCGACCAGCGTCGCCGCCGCGGGTTTGAGCTTGTGGATCAACATCCCCAGAACTACTGCGGACAGGATCGACAGCAAAAAGTGCATCATCATCCCCAAAAAGAAGATGTCGAATGTGAACCGTGTTGAATCCGCCACCGCCCGACTTCCCATGGTAATCGAGGCGCTCAAACGCACCGGAGCCCAGATGTTGCCTCTGCCGCAGGCTTTTATTAACGCCATTTCCACCGTGATCGACAGCGCGCCGGCGATCAGCCCGGCGACCGCTCCCTTGCCCCAACGCGTGATGCGTTTGCGTTCCGGCCTCTGAGCTTGAGTGAGGGGATGCGCGTTATGCGAAGAAATGCTCGTCGATTGCACGTTCATACATGTCCCTTTTCTCTTCCTTCCTCATGGCTTTCTGACGTTGACGTCGATCAAGGCAAGATCGGCCAATCTTTCAAACCCCGCCCGACTCAAGTCAATCGTATGTCCTCCGCGGAGCAGATGCTTTCCTGGATTGCGATCCGTGATTTTCACAATCACGCTTCGGTTCCCCTGGGTCTCGTCGGCCAATCTATGCATCCCGTCAGAGTGCCTATAGTTGATGTGTTTGACGGTGGTTCGCTACCCGATCCGGGGGACGCGAATGTCGCCTGAGTGATGGAGAATGCCGAAGGCGAACAACAGCCACACGACGGCGTTGAGAATTGATTTTATCTTTCCGTCCATCGGGATGTAGGTATTGACCAGGCAGAGCAAGACGCCGATGACGATCAGGGTGATGGCGAGATTCATTAGTGACATATATGACCTCTCACGTGGAGATGTGTTTTACTATTCATGCTGTAAATGTAGGACGGAGAGCGGAAGGGCGCTATGGGGCGTTACCCTACCAGGAGTTTCATGAAACCAAACTTGACCCGCATGTTTGGGGTAATGGTCGAAAAGAAGAAACCGGCGAAACGTCAGAGCAATTGATGGTCGAAGCGAGATGCTGAATTACTTCCTCACAAAATTGACGCAGTTCCTTTTCAAGGTCTTCGTGTTTCAGATCCTCGATGTCCCACCGTTTTTCCCACCCTTCCCGCTTCTGTAATTCGGACCGGCCGACCGTCTTGGCGTTGAATAGAATCACTCCGCTTCCCTCATCGCAGTTTATCAGAACACCTGGTCTGCCAGGGTATTCAAAACTGAAACGATATGCCGGTCGAGATGGTTCGGATATTTCCTTATCCAACCCCGCTTCGACGCGAAATCCATGGCGTTTTAGATAGTCAGCGCGTTCCTTCAGCACCGGCTCCACAATTCTCTTCATTACTTCTGCACAGGTGCACCGCTTCTTTTTCATTTCTTCGCCTCGCTTGCCACAATCTTCTTCTTCGTGTCTGGTCTTGGCTTTCCATTCGGCGATCAGCTCTGGTAGTCGTCCATCATCAGTCATATAGCGCCTCCAACAACAAACATAATCCAAAATTCCCATTGGTTTAAGGTCGGGGAGCCCCTCCAACGAACAACAGCTCCTGTTCCCATGATTCCAGAGCCTACGCGGCACCTCATCCGCGCACAATACGGTGAACACCCCATGGCGAAGAAGCACCAAAATCCCCATGCTCCCCCGAATGGAGGTAGAAGCCATGGTAAATAAAGACCAGTTAGACCAGACCGGTGAAGGCCAACAAGTTTTGGCTTTACTCGCAAAGCATTTTACCGCCGACCAGTTTCAACCGGCGTTGACGCTGATCGAGCAACGGTATACGGAGGACGAAACGGTATGGGATGCAGAATTAAATAGTGATAGCAAGCTGCCGTTTCTTAAAACCAACAGTGCCCACCGGCTTTTGGTTTTCTTTGCCAGTCCAAGCCATCTGGCAAAGATAGTGAACGAGCTTGCGCAGCGTGAGGCAGAGCACCCGATTAAACCGGCAGAACCCCCGGCGAGAAAAGCCCCGGCGGCGGCCAAACCCAAGGCGAAGGGCAAGACCAAAACGAAGGCCATTGGGGCGGTAAAAAAAGCCCCGGGCCGTAAAGCAAAAGCCGCTAAGGGCGGAAAGAAGAAGCCGCTAAGGCCGCAACGAAGTAAAGCGAAACATCGCAGGCCGAAGGTCTCGAAGGCGGGACGGGACAGGGTTGCCACCGCCCAGCGGGCTAAATCGTCGAAACTGAAGACAAAACACGGCCGCAAATAGCATGAAACGGCTGTCTGAGAGTGCAAAATGCGGTTGGCGGGAGATCGTAGTTCAAGTTTCTGCGGTCATGGTTATCGTCATATATATGTCAGACCAAATGAGCTGTACTGCTGATTTACAAGCGTTCAGTTCATAGGCGGTATGGGTACAGGCTCTGAGGGAGGGCATCGGACCTGCACCCGTAGGCTGGACAATTCTAGTCGAATCCTAATGGTAGTGCGACAGATGCGGCACTGCGTATGGGGGCTTGGTGTCTTTACGGTGGTCTGGAAACGTGGTCGCGAGCTCGTTTGCACTGAGTGCTTGGCACGTCGCGAAGGCGTATCGTCAGCCGGTCGCGGCTGTGGAGCAACAGAGACCGCGCGGGGAGCCAGAGATCACTGACAACACAATCGGTGTCATCGAGCGCGCGTGTTGCCGATAGGTGTCTCTCTGTGCCGGCCAACGCCACCCTCAACGCCAAGTCGTTCGGAGCGCGGAGCGGCGTTTAGCGGGTTGTGATTCTCACGGCAAACGCCCGCGCGCACCAAGGGAAAAATCGACCTTTATTTGCTTTGTGTATCCGTCGTGGTCGTCGTGGTGGGACCAGGCACCGTGGTTTGTTGCGACGTGGTGGTCGTCGAGCTGTGTGATGGATTAGAGGCGCAGCCGTATGACAACACAACGGCAACGACGGTGAGACAGGAGATGATTATTTTTTTCATACGTGGAGTCTAAGCCCGCGGTTGGTCGAAGGGTATGGGGTAAAACCCTACCTCCCATGTGGTCAAAGAACCCGTTCGATGTCAAAATCACCGGCTCGCGCCCGCCCACGGAATGGCGTACCGCCGTCATTCCTCCGCCTCAGCGGCGACTCATTGCAATTGGTCGTCGAGGACATCGGACCGGAGGAGGAGACGTCAGAAGTGCTTGCTATGCAGTGGCAATTTGGTGCGCCGTGAAGGAATCGAACCTTCAACCTAGTGATTAAGAGAGTGCGAAATCAGGTCAAAACGGGTTGCAGGCGGTTGCATCTTGGTAACACGAAGTCGTTTTCCGACAGTCGGTTAGGTCCAAACCAGGGAAAAACATTACCGTCAGTTACCGGGCGTTACCGGTTGTTGCAGGTGGCATACTTTTTGGTATACCCGCCAATGGAGCAGCAGCCACAAATGCGTTCGGATTTCGGCGCAGTCTGGCACGGATTGGCACAGGTTGTCGCATTGAGGCTCTCGTCGCCGCCTGCCGCTGCACAAGAACCGGACTACCCGGAACTACGAGCTTGGCACCTCAGCAAAAGCCAGGATGTTGGTTTCGGAGTCGGTGGCAAAAATGAAAGTACCCATCTGGTCTCCACTAAACTTCTGGCTCTTGAACTTCAGCGTGACCGATTTGCCCGCCTTCAGCGCCTTCACAGGCGTCACCACAGGAGCAAGACCCGAGTTCGGATCGAAACTACTGCCCTGCCCCAACCACAACAGAACTTCAGACTTCGCGCTCTCTGTCGTGCCGCCATTGCTCACGGCGAGATCGAATGCGATCGTGCACGTGGTATTGGTAGCCTCGGTCCCTTTGTTAATCTTCGTCTTGCAAGTCTGCTTCACGTCGCCAAATGTCAAACTCACCGGGCTGGCTTCCGCCTGATCAACCGTGAAAGTATGGCCGCCTGCAATAATGGTCCCTGTGCGCGGGCTGGCATTGGTGTTGGCGTCAACCGCGTAGTCAATCGTCCCGTTCTCAGAACCGCTGCCGCCCGAGGTAATGCTGATCCAATCGGCAGTCGTAGCGGCCACCCACGCGCAGCCGTCATCGGCAATCACATTGACGCTACCAGTCGCCGCGGTTGCGCCGAGCCGAACCGTATTGGCCGAGAGTACGTACGAGCATCCCGGCGCAGATACGCTCACCGTCACGGTCACCACCGCCGACATGGCGACATTGTTGGAAACGTCGTAGGCTAGAGCGGTCCACTGGTGCGTGCCGTTGTCCGCATCGCTGAGCGTCCAATCATAAACGTACGGCGACGCCGAAACCGTTCCCACCAGCGCGCCATTTTCATCGAACTCAACCTGGCTTACCGCCGCGCTGTCCTGCACCGTGGCCGCAACGGTGACGGTTTGCGCGTTCGTATAAATGGTTCCATTGGTGGGACTGGTAATCGTTACGGACGGTGTGACGTTACTCGTCACCAGCGTGCTCGCCAGGTTGAGACGGCCGCCGGTTGCCACCGTGCCGCTCAGGCCGGCAACAGGATCGACATTTTGCAAAATGCGCTGGATCCGTTGCGACACTGTTTCCGACGGATAGATCACGGCGTCGAAGGCCACCGTGCCGGTCACGTGCGGCGTCGCCATCGATGTCCCATCGAGAAATTCGTAGGGGTAGGGTTGGTTGACCACCGTGGCGGTTGCCGGCAACGCGGCTAAGAGTGTCTGCCCGTCGGCCTGCGACAACGAAACTGCCGGAATCCAGGAGCCGGCGGTAATCAGCGTGCCGGTGAAGTTCCCAGATACGTCATTATAAATGATCGCCGCTATGGCCCCAGCCGCCATCGCGTTGGCCACTTTGTTGGAAAATGTCAGCGTGCCACGCTCTATCAATGCGATGTTGCCATTCACCTCCGCGGGGAAATTCGTCGGGTATCCCAGCCCGCAATTATAAACTGTCGCGATAATGCCGGTGGTCGCGCCCGCGTAGCTCAAACCGTTGGCGGAATAGGTATTGCCCCCTTGGTACACCACCGCGGTGGTGTTCGACAGCCAGGTCGGTATGGTCGACAGGATATTCACCCCAGGCGCACCCAGATCCACCGTCCCGACCCCGTAGTTTGAGAAACTGGCCAACGCATCGTTCTGGTCCGTGGCGGCCACCACAATCATGTTCGGCAACCCGTAACTGGCCGGGTAGGTAGGCGTCGTGTCAATGTCAACACTGTCATTACCGGCGGCCGCGCAAAAAACTATGCCCGCATCCCCAGCCGCTTGGATGGCATCGCTCTCCACCGTGCTGGACCCCCCGCCGCCAAACGACGCGTTGATCACCGCGATGTTCACACCCCCATTCTTCATCATCCCCGCGTACTGGATGGCTTCGATGACCGCCGAGTCGGCAAACGTCTCGCCGTCTGCGGAGGCTTTCAGCGCCATCAATTTGGCCTGGTAGCCGACGCCAATAATGCCCACATCGTTGTTGCCCGTCGCCGCAATGGTGCCGGACACGTGCGTGCCGTGATAGCCCGAATCAATCGGGTCGCCCACCTGGTCGACAAAATCGTAGCCGTAATAGTCCCCCACGTAACTGTCGCCCGGGATTCCACCGGGGTTGTGCCACATGTTGCTGACCAGATCGGGATGCGTGTAATCAATCCCGGTGTCGATCACCGCCACGACCACCCCCGTGTTGGATGAGAATCCCACCAGGTTCCAAGCGGCTACAAAATCGATATCGTCCCCGGCTGTGCCGTTCGTGCCATTGATGGTCTGCCCTGTATTCTGCAGCGCCCACAACTGCGAGAAGTCCGGGTCGTTGGGCAAAGCCGACGTCCAGCGAATGTAATTTGGCTCGACCGTCTCGATTATCGAATCCCGCTTTAGCTCGCCGATCAGCGCCGCCGTTGTCCGGTCCTTGGCGTGGACCAGTCCCGAATGCCGGTGGATGTGTTCGGAAAGCCAGTCGAAATGCCGCACCCACTCCAACCCATGCGCTCCGAGAACAGTTTTCGTCGTCGCAAAATCGACGGAGTCCTTGAACTTCACGAGGACTTCGCCTTCAACGTACGCTGTGGCCGGGTGCGAAGCATCGGCCCTGCCGGCAAGCCCGACCAATGCCAGCGCGAGAACCGCGCCAACGATAAGGTGCAGCGGGCGCCCAGCATTCATAAGCCAATGGCCCACGTGATAGTTGCGTTGCTTCTCTTGATTGTAATTCCCTAAAACTATAACTCTCCCTTCCCAACAGCCGCTGCAATCCAGAAGCTGTTGGCTATACCCGAATTTCACGTGATCAAAAAACTCGTCCTTGATGAATCTCCCGGCGCGTACCCTCGCGGCGAGGCGCCACCCATGACATGGAAGCGAATGTTGTCCCACATCTCCGGCTGTGTCAACGAAGACCTCCTCATTGCGGCGGTACTGATCCTGACCCGTCCGCTGGCGCAGGCGAAGCGGGGGCGGGGGCGACTAGATTCAAGGGCTGGCACAAGTTTGGGTGGACGAGTTTTTACCCGTCCAAACACTCCCCTTGGTGCGCCAAACTGCGGCAAAATGCAGACTCTTACGGCGACTGGAAATCACTCCCGGCAACTATCGATTGCGTCTGCGCCCACAAGCTTTGGGCGTAGAACGGCATGGATTGTCGCAGGTTAGCACGGATGCGTATCTCGTCTTCTATGGAAGACTCGGAAATCCCGATGAGGTTCTTGTCTGGGTCTCGGAGATAGACGGACCGAATCTTGCCGGTTGCTCCCGTTCGTTCCACAGGATCCTCGATTATCCGAGTCCAGCACGGTTTGCGACTCAACTATGCGAGGCGTTCTTTACGGGTTTAACCACGCCCGTGTGAGGAAATCCGTCATTGTCAGCGCGATGAGGATCCCCAGCCAGAAAAAGCCAACGCCGACATAGATCCAGATGAGCCGGCCGCTGTATCGCACATGCATGAAGAACAACATCACCAGAAACGCCTTGCACACGGCGATGGCCAGCGGGATCACGACATTGAACTCTCCGAGAGGCACGTAGCTCGCCAGCACCGTCGCTGCAAGTAGCACCAACAACGCGGCAAAAACAGCAAGATACGTTTTGATGGGAACGATGTGTTCGGTCATGTGTGGTGTCCGATTAGGTAAAGAAGCGGAAACAGGAATATCCAGACGATGTCGACAAAGTGCCAGTACAGCCCCGTGATTTCCACAGGCGAGTAGTACGCGGGGCTGTATCGTCCGCGCCAGGCCTTGACGGTCATCACGCCAACGACACCGAGGCCCGCAATCATGTGAACAGCGTGCAATCCCGTCATCGCAAAATACAGATAGAAGAACATTTGTGCATCGCGGGTATATGGCGGGGGAAAGGCAAACGAGGCGCCGGGCACCAGATGATCCACGTACTTTTGATAGTACTCGAACCCCTTGATTCCGAGAAACGCTGAACCCAACAGCAGCGTCACAATCAGGAGGCTAGCTGTGCCCCGGCGCTGCCCCATTTGCGCGCAGCGAACAGCCAATGCCATCGTTAGGCTGCTGGTCAACAGCACCGCCGTGTTCAGTGAACCGAGCACGATGTCGAGGTGGCGGCTCGCCGCTTCAAAAGCGAGCGGGTGTGCGGTCCGGTAAACTGTGTATCCCAGGAACAGCCCACCGAAGAACATAATCTCCGTCGCCAGGAAGACCCACATTCCCAACATCGAGGACTCGTGCTGTTGCGCGGCATCGTCGAACTGATGCGCTACGAGGGCTGGGGAATCATCCACTGTCCATGCCCTCCGCCGCGTAGTTGTATGGTTCGTCGGTCACAACGGGTGTCTCCTTGAAATTGTCGGTCGGCGGCGGCGACGGCGTCTGCCACTCTAACCCCGTGGCGTGCCATGGGTTCGGACCGGCGATTAACCCGTACCGCAGCGACCAAATCAGGTAGATTAACGGTAATAGATACCCAACCCCAAGAATCGATGCGCCGGCGGAAGACATGACGTTCAGCACCTGGAATTCGGGCGGATAGGTGTGGTAGCGCCGCGGCATGCCCAGATAGCCCAGGATGAATTGAGGAAAGAAAGTCAGATTGAAGCCGATAAAGATAATCAACGCAGCCAGCCGGCCCCAACCTTCGGGATACAGGCGCCCGGTAATCTTTGGCCACCAGTAATGAATGCCACTCATGTAGCCCATAACCGCGCCGCCGACCATGATGTAATGGAAGTGCGCGATGACGAAGTACGTGTCATGAACATGAACGTCCACGCCGAGCGTGGCCAGGAACAATCCGGTCAACCCGCCAATGGTGAACAACCCGATAAACCCGAGAGCGTAAAGCATCGGCGTCTGGTAGATCACCGAGCCTTTGTACAGCGTCGCCGTCCAGTTGAACACCTTGACGGCGGAAGGGATTGCCACGAGGAAGCTGAGAATGGAGAACACCATCCCGGCGTACACCGACTGGCCGGACACGAACATGTGGTGCCCCCACACGAGAAAGCCCAGCACCGCAATCGCCAAGCTGGAGAACGCGATGAAGTGGTAGCCGAAAATCCTTTTCCGCGAGAAACAGGTGATGACTTCGCTGACGACGCCCATTGAGGGCAGAATCATGATGTACACCGCCGGGTGCGAGTAGAACCAGAACAGATGCTGGAATAGCAGTGGGTCGCCGCCGATCGCGGGATCAAAAATACCGATGTGAAACAGCCGTTCCAGCCCGATTAACGCGATACTGATGGCGAGCACGGGGGTGCCCAGCACCATGATGAGGCTCGTCCCATAAATCGCCCAGACGAACAGGGGCAGCCGAAACCACGTCAGTCCCGGCGCCCGCATCTTGTGCGTGGTGACGATAAAGTTCAGTCCCGTAAAGATCGACGAGAACCCCGTGACGAACACGCCGAGCGCCATCGTGATGACATGCGTGTTGGAGTAGGTGCTGCTGTACGGAGTGTAGAAAGTCCAGCCCGTGTCGACGCCGCCGGTCACGGCGGCGGTAATGGTGAAGATGCCCCCGAGAATGTAAATGTACCAACTCGCCAGGTTGATCCGGGGAAACGCCAGGTCGCGTGCGCCGATCATCAGCGGCAAACAGAAGTTCCCCAGCACGGCCGGGATCGATGGGATCAGGAAAAAGAAAATCATGATCAGCCCGTGCATCGTGAAGAGCTTGTTGTAACTCTCGTCGCTGACGAAATGGCCATATGGCGTGAGCAGTTCCAGACGAATCAGCGCGGCATAAATCCCGCCCACAAAAAAGAACAGGGTGATGGAAACGAGATATAGCAGTGCAATTCGCTTGTGGTCGGTGGTCAGCAGCCACGACTTGATGCCATAGCTGGCGTTCAGGTAATTCTCACGCGGCAGCGTCGGTGTCGCCCCGGCGTTTGTCATGGAGTCTTCAGCCCTTCTTTCGTGTCCAATGATTTGATGTAGGCGACGAGTTGCTGCACGCCTTCCTCACCGACGATTCCCTTGAAGGTGGGCATGATCGGCTGATAGCCCGCCACGATCTTGATGCCGGGCCTCAGAATCATTTCCCGGATGTAGTCTTCGTTCACCAATGCCGTCTCGCCGGAAGCCAGTTTGACCTGTCCCCCGAAAGCGCCCACCAATGATGGCCCGCGTCCCGTGCCTTGTGGCATGTGACAGGTTGCGCAGCCGAGTTGCTGGAACAAGCGCCCGCCCGTTACCGCCAGGGATTCGCCAGCACCGACGCCAGTGAGCCACTGGGCGTAATCCGCCGGCTCCATTACATCCACCCAACCGCCCATCTTCGAGTGGCTCGTGCCGCAGTATTGGGCGCAAAAGAGGTGGTACGTGCCGGTTTTCGTCGCCTGAAACCATGCCGTCGAGTACCGACCGGGCAGCACATCCCTCTTCATACGAAACGCTGGTACAAACAAATCGTGGATCACATCTTCCGAGATCATGGTCAATTTGATCGGTCGCCCGCGCGGGACGTGCAACTCGTTGATCTCACGTCGACCTTCCGGATGCTGGAATTTCCACATCCATTGTTTGCCAACCACGGAGATCTCCATGGCGCCGGCGGGCGGATTGTACTCATTGAAGAAAATCTTTGCGCCCCAGACAAACATCACCACTGTCACCATAAGTGGAATGACGGTCCAGGCGATTTCCAGTCCGATATTCATGGCCGTCGGCACCGACCGCTCATGACCGGGACGACGACGGTATTTTACGCAGAAATAGGCGATCAAAACAAAGATCAGGACCGCGAAGAAGGCGCTGACTCCGATCAGAAAGAAGAACAGCAGGTCCACTGGTCCGGCTGTTGTGGACGCCTGCTGCGGGAAGAGTGGAAACGTCTGCCACATGTCCGTTTCCTATCTGGCCTCCGCGCTTCGAAGTTTCCCGCGGCGCTCCCGCCACAGCATCACGGCCATGAACCCGCCCAGCGCCAAGACGGTGCCGGCTCCGGCGAGTTGGATGACACGCGTGATTATCAGGCCGTATTTACCGGTCATCGGATCGTAGTGAAAACAGAATAGCAGCATGGCTTCGACCGGCGACCCGATCTTGTTTGCCGAGGCTTCGTCCAATGCCAGCCGCAAGTCGCGCGGGGAAAACTCGACGCCGTAAAAGTACCGGGCGATCCTACCTTGCGGCGTCAGGATGACGAGCCCGGTCGCGTGCGCAAATTGACCCGATTGGGGATCGTAGTTGTAGTGAAACCCCACGGCCTGGGTCAGTTTTTGGATGGATGACTCGTCGCCCGTCAGGAAATGCCAGCCAGTCTCTCCGCCCGGCCGCGCATAGTGTGCCAAATATTCCTTCTTTTTGGCCGCGGCCAGGGAAGAGGTCTCACGTGGGTTAAAACTGACCGTGACCACGGCGTAACGCTCGCCGACACCGAACGGCAGCACCCGCATGCTGCGCACCAGTCCGTTCAACGTGAGCGTGCACAGCATCGGGCACTCGTAGTACACGAGCGACAGAATCACCGGCTTGTCGCCGAAGTAATCGCCAAGCTTGACGGCCCGGCCGGTCTCATCGCGGAAGATCAGGTCCAACGGCGCTTGTTCATTGAGCCGCTGATCAATCCCCACACTCTGTAATGCCGCGGGACGATCTTGGTCCGCGAACGCAGAGAATGCAACGGCCGCGAGGAAGAGCGTTACAGCAAACACCCTCATGGCTGGCCTCCCTGCTCCGCGCCGTTTGTCGGAATCCCCCGTTGTGCCAGCAACTCGATGGCGCGATCAATCGGAATGCGGACAATGCCTTGGTCCCGGTCCACCCAATCGTAACTATTGAGCACGGATTCCTCCGAGGAGCGGAGTTTCTTCATGTCCAGCGCCTGATCCACCAACAGGCGCGGCCCCACGGATTTCTCCCGAGACGCAACCAGTGGCGTGGGCGGCAGATAGCTCGACGGCTGTGAAGCCAGATGACAGAACATCACCACCGCCAGGTAGTGGACGATGGTGAGGGCCACCACTAGGCTGACCGCGAAGAGCGCGACGGCGCTGACATTCATATCCCGCTCTTCGTGACGACGCTCCGGATGGGAAGTCGGCTCGTTCATGCCCACTCGAATTCCTCCTCCACGCGCGAATCATGCACCGGCGCCAATGACCGTCCTTTCAGTTGCTTGATAAACATCGCCACCCAGACTCCGCCGATGCCGATGGGCGCGGCGATGTCCATCCAATGCACTGTCAACCCCGGCCGCCCAAAGCCCGGCGCGATGATCCAGAAGATGTCCACGAAACACATCGCGAGAACTCCCAACGCCACTTTCGAGAGCCACGGGGAACGGCGCTTGATGTCCCGCGACAAGAGCAGCAGAAACGGCGCGAAGAAATGCAAGACCACCAGCACCACGCCCACCCATTTCCATCCACCCGCAAACCGATGCAGATACCAGAAGTTTTCATCCGTCAAATTGCCCGACCAGATGATCAAGAACTGGGAAAAGGCGATATAGGCCCAGAAAACGACGAAGGTCAGCAGGAAGTTTCCGAGGTCGTGAAACTGCAGCGGCCCGATCATCTCCGCATATGGATTACGCTCAGCGAGCCAGGCCGCGACGACGATGATGAACGCAAACGCGCCGAGCACCTGTCCGGTCATAATCAACACGCCGTAGATCGTTGAAGACCAGTGTGGCTCGAGCGACATCGCCCAATCGATGCTCGCGAATGTCATGGTCAACATATACAGCCCCAACCCGACGCCACTGATCACTGTCAGCCGTCGTGTCGCCTCGCGGCTCGGCGCCTGATCTTGATCGGCAGCGGCCCGATCCAGCAACATGGCCACTCCCAGCCACACGACAAAATAAATGACGGCGCGAACCAGGAAAAATGGGGCGTTCAAGTAGGGTTGTTTGTGCCGGAGAAGTTCATCCGCAGCGACGACGTCCGGATGCGTCCAAATGTAAAGACTGCGCAGTCCAAAGAGCAGCGGGACAAACAAAACCGCCAATAACGGCAACGTTCGACTCGCGGCTTCCAAAAGACGGCGGACAGCGAATCCCCAGCGACCACCCGCCAGATGATGAATCATCAAAATCGCCAAGCATCCAAGCGCGATTCCCAGCCAAAACACAAAGGCCATCAGATACGCCTCAAAAAACCGCTTCGGATTCATCGCCGCGCCCACCGCACAAAGCACCAACGCCACCATGCCGATGGTGAGCGACGCCTTTTGCACGTGGTCGAGCTGGTCGCCAAGAGGGGTATCGCCGTTCACGGCTCGTTCGCCTCCAATTTCTGGCGTTGCTCCGGCGGCACATCGGCCAGTGTCGCATGCTGACTCAATTGCAGCGCGCGAAGATAGGCCACAATCGCCCAGCGATCCTTGGGAGAAATTTGGGCGGCATAATCCGACATCGTTCCAAAACCGCTCGACATCACATCGTAGAAATATCCAACGGGCGCTTCGCGCAGTCGCGGGATTTGAAACGACACCGGTTGGCGAAAACCACGCTGCACGATCATCCCATTGCCGGACCCCGTCTGATCGTGGCAAGGCGCGCAGAAAATGCTGTATCGTTCCCGTCCTCGCACCAGCAGGTCCTTTGTCACCGGTAGGGGAAGCTGGGCGACGAAGTTTGTCCCCGATTTGCCGGTGAAAAACACCTCATTGGTGCGCAATTCGCCGCGAGCCACTGTGTCCGCCACCAGAGACCGCGCGGAGCGGTCGTCGTTGAAGAACGGGCTCGGCTGCAACGGTTCGTCCTTCGGCTGCTCGTACATGTCATGCATGTCGCAGGCTGTCAGCGATGCCAACCCCAGCGCGACACACGCGACGCGTAGCGTTTCAGCGGTCCACTTCATACACTCCTTTGGGACCCAAGCTATGGAGGAATCGCTTCGTGCCTTCGCGATCAAATTTCTGGTCATTCGATTCAATGCAGAGAAAAAACCGGTCGTTGCTTGCGAGCTCGAATCGTTCGACGTTGAACAGCGGGTGGTACGGCATCGGCAGTCCGTTCAACCCGAGCATGCCCAGCACGGCGGCAATCGCGGCGCAGAGGATCGTCATCTCGAACGTGATGGGGATGAACATCGGCCAACTGTTCAACGGACGGCCACCGATGTTGATTGGATAATGAATCGTGGCCGAGAACCATTGCATGAAGAACCCACCGACACCACCCGCGATGCCACCGATCAAGGTAATGAGCGGAACACGACTGCGCTGGAAACCCAATGTTTCATCCAGTCCCTCGACGGGAAATGGGCTGTACGCTTCCAGTTTACAATAACCCTCTGCGACCGTTTTCTTCGTGGCGGCGAGCAGGTTTTCCGGGGCGTTAAATTCGGCCACCAAACCGTAAATGGGCGGTTTCGGGATCGGTTTCATTTCACACTGCTCGTGTGTTCTTTCTGTTCCCCAACCAATTCGCGCATTTCAAAAATCGAAATCATGGGCAAGACCCGAATGAACAGAAACAGCAACATCAGAAACAGCCCGACGGATCCGAACAGGGTCGCCAGATCCCAAAAGGTCGGGTAGTACATGCCCCAGGCCGACGGCACAAAGTCTCGATGCAGGCTGACCACCACGATCATGAATCTCTCCAGCCACATCCCGATGTTGACGATGATCGAGACGATGAACAGCACGGGGATGCTCGTGCGCATCCGCTTGAACCAAAACAATTGCGGGGTGAGGATGTTGCAGGCGATCAGCGTCCAGAACACCACGGCATAAGGGCCGGTCATGCGGTTGATGCTCATGTACGCTTCAAATGGGTTTCCGCTGTACCACGCCATGAACCCCTCCATCAGATAGCCGTAGGCCACCAACAAGCCGGTCGCCAACACGATCTTCGCCATGTTGTCCAGATGACGCATCGTGATGAAGTCCTCCAGGTGGTAAACCTTACGGATCGGAATCGCCAGGCTCATGACCATCGCGAAACCGGAAAAAATCGCGCCCGCCACGAAGTAGGGTGGGAAAATCGTGCTATGCCAGCCCGGCACGATGGCAATCGTGAAATCGAAGCTCACGACCGAGTGCACCGACACCACCAGCGGCGCGGCCAGACCCGCCAACAACAAATAAGCGATCTTGTACCGATGCCAGTGCCTGGCGCCCCCGCGCCAGCCCATCGCGAGGAAGCCATACAACGCGCGGACGAACCGATTCCGTGCGCGGTCGCGCATGCTAGCCAAATCGGGAAGCAGACCGACAAACCAAAACATGAACGACACTGTCGCGTAGGTGGACACGGCAAACACATCCCACACCAACGGACTCTGCCATTGCGGCCACAGGCGCATCGTGTCCGGATACGGAAACAGCCAGTAAAAGACGAATGGTCGTCCCAGGTGGAGCAGTGGAAACAGCCCCGCGCACGCTACCGCAAACAACGTCATTGCCTCGGCGAAGCGATTAATGGACGTGCGCCACTCCTGACGGAACAACAGGAGGAAAGCGGAGATCAGCGTTCCGGCATGGCCGATGCCGATCCACCAGACAAAATTCACGATGGCGAACCCCCAAGCGACGGGAATGTTGATCCCCCAAATGCCAACCCCCTTGTAAAACAGCCAGGTGATGGAAACCGTGAGCAACATGAACAGTAGAAACGCACTGACGAACGTGATCCACCAGAAGGGCGGGGTGCGCTGTGTCAGGACAATGGCGCTGATCTTTTCCGTGACCGACCCGTACGTATACCCCGGCGCGACCACCGGCGGTTGCGGCGACAGGCCCTCGAATTCTTCCGGCATGTTTGGATCGTTGGCCATTACGCTTCGATCTCGGGATTGGGATTGCGGATGCGCGCCAGATATGTCGTGCGCGGACGCGTATTCAGTTCGACCAGCAAGCCGTAGTTATGCGGTTCGGCCTTGAGTTTCGCCACGTGACTGTTCGGATCGTTCATGTCCCCGAACACGATCGCCTGCGTCGGACACGCCTGCGCGCAGGCGGGAACGATTTCGCCGTCGCGAATGTTCCGGTCCTGCACTTCCGCCGTGATCTTGATGGCCTGGATCCGCTGCACGCAGTACGTGCATTTCTCCATCACACCGCGATTGCGCACCGTCACGTTCGGGTTGCGCATCAACTTCAAGCTTTGCGTCTTCACGTCTGAATACTGGAGGAAATTGAACCGTCGCACCTTGTACGGGCAATTGTTCGAACAGTAGCGCGTGCCGACGCAGCGGTTGTAGACCATGGCGTTCAAGCCCTCATCGGTATGATTGGTAGCACCCACGGGACAGACCACTTCGCATGGCGCATTCTCGCAGTGCATGCACGGCACCGGCTCGAAGTAAATTTCCGGGTCGTCCAACTCGCCCTGGAAGTAACGGTCGATCCGAATCCAATGCATTTCGCGACCGCGCGCGACCTGGTCCTTGCCCACAACGGGAATGTTGTTCTCCGACTGGCAGGCAACGACGCACGCCGTGCACCCAACGCACGCCGTCAGGTCAATGGTCATTCCCCATTTGTGTCCGTCGTAGGTGTACCCGGGATACAGCGAGGGTTGATCCACCTCATTATGCGCAAATGCCGGGTTTTTCAGAAACTCTTCCATCGTGCCCGTGCGCACGAGATCCCGTCCCTCCATCGTCTGGTGATGCTGGGTACAGGCCAACGGATGTCGCTCGCCCGTCTTGCGAATCTCCACACCCTGCCCAAACCACAAGGCATCGGATGGACGAATGCCGTACGCGTTAAATCCGGCATCCGTCCCGACTCGTCCCGCACGCGTTCGGCCATAACCCAACGCCACGGCAACGGTTTGGTTCGCCTGACCCGGCACAATCCAGATCGGCGCACGCACGGATCGTCCGCCGTAATGAAGCTCGACAACGTCTTCGGTAACGACGCCAAGTATTTCGGCGGTCGCGGGGCTGACCAGCGCGGCGTTGTCCCACGTCAACCGCGTTAATGGTTTCGGCAGTTCCTGCAACCAACCATTGTTGGAAAACCGTCCGTCCCCAACCGTCGGATCTGATCGGAAGATAATTTCCATTCCGGCGGCGTCGATCTTCGAACCTGCATCCTCGATCCTCTTCAGTTTTACTACCTTCTGCGGCAGCATCGTGCCCGGAACGACCCCGTCATGCAGCGCCGCGTGCCAGAGATTGTCATCGGGCAACCCGCGGGCCTTCCAGTATTCGCGGACGATATCGTGACACGTGGCGCCCGCATTTCCGAGGAGCGCCGCCACAAACTCGTGGGGCGACTTACCCGCGTACAGCGGGGCGATCAACGGCTGCTGAATCGTGACCGTGCCATCAAACGCTCGAGCATCGCCCCATGTTTCCAGATAGTGCGCCTCGGGAATGTGCCAGTGACACAATCGTGAGGTCTCGTCTTCATAAAGGCCGATGTGCGCACGAAAGTTCACCTTCGACATGGCGTCCGCAAAATGAAAATCGGCCGGGGCATTGTACAACGGATTGCCACCGATGATAACCAGCACCTCGACTGCGCCAGAGTTCACGTCTTTGACCAACTCACGCAACGATTCGACCTGGTTTACCGGATGAGCGGTGACCGGCTCGGTGTACACGACGGTCTGTCCGACATTGCCCAGTCCATGGTTGATTTCATGAACCAACGCATGCACGACAGGCGGTTGTTGCTCACCAGCCAACACAATGCTCGCGCCGCGATGGGCTTGCAGATCACGAATGACGGCCTTGATCCATGGATCATTGTCCGCGGAGAGTTGTCCCGCAACAACGCGCGTCAATCGTTCGATCTCGCGGGTGCGCACAGCTCGACGGTGATCCGCCATCGCGCCGGTTGTGGTCAGCGATGGCTCGATGACATAGAGGCGGTTCATCGTCGACTGCCCGGCGCGTACGCGCCGTCGGTCTGCAAACTCCCGGGCATACCGCACCCAGCCGGGGCCGGAAAACAGAAAGTCGGAGTCGAGCGCGAGAACCACGTCAGCCCTGTCGAAGTGATAGCGCGTCTCGACCGTCTCGCCAAAGGCCAGACGAGCGCCTTCCAACAGGTCGTCGCGGACGAGCGGTTCGTACTGATGCCATTTCGCCTGTGGGAACTTCTCGAGCACCGCTTCGATCTGCCGGGCAAGCGTTGGCGAGGAAACTGTCTCGGTCAGAATGCGCAATCCCGCGCCTTGCTTTGTTTGTTGCCTGGCAAGCTCGGCACCAAGTGCCGCAAAGAACCCAGACCACGTGCTGATCTCGCCGGCATTCGTCACCACCTGCGATCGGTCTGGATCGTAGAGCGTCAGGAGGGAAGCCTGGGCGACAACGTCGGACGCGCCGAGGCTCGCGGGATGTAGCGGATTGCCCTCGATCTTCGTGGGGCGACCCTCATGGCTTTCCACGAGCAGACCGGTGGCGTATCCGCCCAGCGTCATTGCCGTGGCGAACCACAACGGTTTACCCGGAACGATTTCCTCGGGCTGGCGAACATAGGGGACGATCTTTTCCCGCGGCATCTTCATGCAAGCGCTGAGACCCGCCAGCGCGAGAGAGGCGCCCATGATTTTCAGGAACTGACGGCGGCTGACTTCATTGTCCCATTCTGAAGCTTGCGACGGGAACTCGCGGTGAAGGAATTCCTGAAATCCACCGGTCTGGGCGACTTCTTCCAAACTGCGCCAATATTGTTTGCCATGGGCAGCGGCCAGGCGTTCGCGGATTGCGGGCAAATTGAAGGGTTCGTGTTTCATCGGTGGCACGTGTAGCAGTCCATGAGGCTTTTGACGTTGTATTCCTTCACCAGCTTCTCCCCCTGTTCGATCTGGTTTGCCGGCGGTTTCCAATCGATGTTGAACACCTGATCGCGCGGGCGAATGTATTTTTCGGGTTGCTGGTGGCATTCCAGGCACCAACGCATGTGCAGCGACTCACTCTGCCATGTCAGCGGCATATCGCCCACGGGCCCGTGACAAGCCGTGCAGCCGATGCCCTTGTGGATGTGGATGCTGTGGTTAAAGTACACAAACTGCGGCACATAGTTGACCCGCGCCCATTGGATGGATTGGCCGGTTTGAAAACTTTTGCGGACTGGCTCCAGCATCGGCGCATCGGACCAGATTATGGAGTGACAGTTTTCGCAGGTCTTGGTCGGTGGAATGCCGGCGAACGCGGAGGTTTCGACAGACGTGTGGCAGTATCGGCAATCAATGCCGTCATCGCGGACGTGGTGTTTGTGGCTGAATGGCACCGGCTGCTCCATCGGCGAGCCAGCCCCCGTAACGTAGGGCGACCGGTATAATTCGCCGCCCACCCATGCCGCCCCCGCGACGATCAACAACGCGCCGAAGAGACTCACTCGCGAGATCGTATTCGTGCTCGGATGAAATATCTGCGCCATCGTTCAGACACTCCAACGCTGTTGCCTCTGTACGCCATCCAGAATCCAACAGCACACCCTTTACGCTACGTCCAAATCATGGCACATGAACCGCCGTAGAACAAATATCAATTTGGTGCTTACGCGTCGGCGCTCCGCTGCCTCATACAAGCCAGCCAGTTTGTCACAGATTGTCCCGACTTGTCTTGCGAAGTCGCGAGTGGAAGATGGCGGGAGTGACGAGGCTCGAAGTCGTCCCCCTTTGCGATTTCATTGAGGAATTTGAGTGGTTTTTCGGCCATGTCCACAAATAGGCCCACAAAAAAATGGCGCAGATTGGCACGGATTGTCGCAGGGTGGCCCGGATGTGGTCGAAGGGTAGCGGCACTCTGATCAGGAGTCGACTGCGGGGGCTTGTTCGGCATGGGTAAGTTTCCTTGGGAAAAGGAAGCGATCTACGGACAGCGCATTGAATTCTAAGTTCTGGAGCAAGTGAAAGAAAATGAGCGAGTAGACCAGTTGAATCCCGACGATATTGTAATCCTCGATCAATGTGCTTCCAAAGATCAGCACGACCATCCACACCCCGCCCAGAAGTAGACCCAGACGCGTCCAAAGACCGACCAGGACCAACAGCCCAATGAATAACTCGACCGGTGGGGTCACCCAGGCGAAAACAAGAACGGAAGCCGCGGGGAGTACCGAGGATGAGAACTGCTTGGTTATGGTTTCGGCGAACACCGGAATATGGCCGATACGAGCGACACCATGGATGAACAGGCTCATTCCGATTGCGAGTCGGAGAGTAGCGTAACCCAAAACGTTTGCTGAGATTCTCATTCGATCCTCGTGGCAATATGCCGATGTTACATCTGACAACTCAAGCATGGCACCAGACCATGACACGCTCAGCCAGAACAGTGCTCGCGTTTCCGCAGCGGGTCAACTGCGTGGTGTGGTCAGCCCCACATTCCCGCCATCCAGAGCCTCTTGTCGCGCCAGATCTCTCCCTCGAGAGGGCAGGGGCCTTGTGAAATTCCTACTACGGGTTTCACCCCATAGCGAAGAATCGCCCCATCCGCCATTGTCCCCGGAATAAAAGAAGGACCAATATGACAACGAAACTACATGTTCACCGTTTGCCCGTCAGCACAACGGACTCTGAGTTGCAAAGACTGTTCGAGGGGGTGGGACGAGTCATTAACTGTGACGTGATCACGGATGGAACCACCCGCATGTCGAAGGCCATCGGATTCGTGGAGATGGCGACGGAGCAAGAGGCACGAAGAGCAATTGACCAACTCAACGGCAAGGAGTTGGCCGGACGAGTAATCCAAGTTTCCGAGGGCGCGTAACGGGATTTCGCTGCGACAGTTTGTGTCTGCCCCGGTGCTCCTCACATCGACAACAGGGTTCCGGCGCGCCACTGTCACAGCGGTTCTTTTGGAGTAACGGATCCTGTTCCGCGCCACGGGCCAATATTCGCCGCAGTGGCACCGTCCGGTCAATGCGAAGCGCCCACCCACGGAGAATCAGCCGCGTTTGCGTTTCTTCTCGGGCGCAAAAATCTCAGCGTGCGTACCGTCCTTGTATTCCGCGCTGGCAAACCACTTGTGGGACTGGACTTTTGCACCCTTGCGCTTGGAGTCCTTCACAAAGCGACGGACCGGCTCGTCTTGATTCTTCTTCCTCACGTCGGCAGTCTACCACCGTGTGAAACCCTGTGCAATACTCGCCTGTGGGGTTGGTACCCCATGGCTGGCACGTCCAGCACAAGGAAGGTCGACGCGATATTTGCAGGCCTTACCTGATGAGGATCACCGCATACGGCGTTTACCCCATTGCTGTTGTTGCAGGAAAAAACCTATGGTGCCCGAGCATCGCAGATAAGTGGTTATGAAACGCATCACTGTCCTGCTGGCGGATGATCACATGGTAGTTCGCGAAGGGTTTCGGACGTTGTTGAAGGCCGAAGCCGATCTCGAGGTGGTTGGCGAAGCGCAAAACGGTCGCCAGGCGGTGGAATTGACCAAGAAATTCCGTCCGGCAGTGGTCGTGATGGACATTGCGATGCCGCTACTTAATGGATTGGAAGCCACACAGCAGATCCGTAAGGCCTTTCCGGACACCAGGGTGGTCATGCTCTCCGCACAAGGCGATGACGCGTATGTCGATCAGGCGATCACGGTCGGCGCGGTGGGTTTCCTGCTTAAACACACCTCCGCCCAACATTTGACCGCGGCGATTCGGGAAGTGCAGAAAGGAAATACCTATTTCAGCACCTCCATTGCCAGGCGACTGCATGACCAGAAGATGCCCGCTGGAGGCAGGGCGCTGCGGAAGAAAGTGGCGCACCTGAGTTCGCGTGAGTTGGAGGTGCTCCAACTGATTGCCGAAGGCTACGCCAACAAGGAGACTGCGGCAAAACTCGGCATCAGCATCAAGACCGTCGAAAAACATCGGCAGAATCTCATGGCGAAACTCAACATCCACGAGATCTCCGGTCTCACCCGTTACGCCATTGGGGCAGGCATTATCGAAAACAGTGTCCGGTTGACGATTGTCTAGTTGCCGAACTTACCGCAAAACTCACCGTATTGCACGCCAGCGGCGGGTGCGGCTCGTGCCGTCGGCACTGAGTCCGCAATCCTGCTCGGAGGCGACCGCCGGGACCTCCGTGCAAAGCCGCCCCGGGGCTGAGTGGTAAAAATTTACCACCACCCAGCATGACCTGGACGCCCGCCGACGCGCACGGAATGGGCGGTGCCGTGATTGCTCCTCCTCCACAACGTCAGGCGTTGGGTGTGCCCACTCGTTGTCTGTAGGCAGGTTGAAATTTCCCCGACCATCCCCTATCGTCGCGCCAACATGAACACTCGAAGACTCGGCAATTCGGACCTGAACATCACGCTGATCGGCTTTGGGGCTTGGGCGGTCGGCGGCGGCGACTGGGAATTTGGCTGGGGACATCAGGATGATGGCGATTCGATCTCCGCCATCCATCGCGCTCTCGAACTCGGGATCAACTGGATCGACACCGCGGCGATCTATGGCCTGGGACACTCGGAGGAGGTCGTGGCGAAGGCGCTCGCCCAATGGCGTGGTCCACAACCCTACATCTTCACCAAATGCGGGATGGTCTGGGACGACAAGCGGAAAGTCGGGTATTCGCTCAAGTCCGCCTCGATCCGCAAGGAATGCGAAAACAGCCTGCGTCGCCTCCATGTGGACACCATCGACTTGTACCAGATCCATTGGTCCGCCGACGACCTGGCAGAAACTGAAGAAGGCTGGGCGGAATTGGCGAACCTGCAAAAGCAAGGCAAGGTGCGGTGGATCGGGGTGTGCAATTTCAGCCTGGAGGAATTGAGGAGTGCCCACGCCATTGCCCCCATCACTTCCCTGCAACCGCCGTACTCCCTCATCCGGCGCGACATCGAGTCGGAAATCCTTCCCTGGTGCCAGCAGAACGGCGTTGGCGTGATCGTGTACTCGCCGATGGCTTCCGGCTTGCTGACGGGCGCGATGACCCGGGAACGGGCGGCGACACTGCCGCCCGAAGACTGGCGAAGCCGCAATCCGGAGTTCAAGGAACCCAAACTGTCCCAACATCTGTCCCTCGTCGACCGGTTGCGTGCGGTGGGCAAACGGCACGACCGCAGTCCCGGCGAAGTGGCCATTGCCTGGACTCTGCGGCACCCCGCCGTCACGGGTGCGATTGTGGGGGCGCGAAATGCGAAGCAGGTCGAAGGAGTGGTGGGAGGGGCGGAGTTGCGACTTACGGCAACGGAGGTCGGTGAGATCGAAGGAACGACGAAGTGACTCGTTGTTCATGGTCGTGACGCGACCAGTCCCACGTGCCGCCCACAATTGCGACGCGACGGAATTAACTCGAGGAGCCGTTCACGGAATGCCACCGCGATTTTCCACCGCAGTGGAATTTTTGGTGCGATGGTCTATCATGGCAACTCAGCATAGGAGATAATAACATGCCGAAACACACAATTGAATTGCTGGACCAACTCTCCGCCGTGGGATTCTCGGACGCCGGATCTCGCATCGTCCATCACATGGGTGACGAAACCATCAAGACACATCGCCACTACTGCCAGGGAGTTTCCACGTTCAAACCCGCCGACACGAATGCAAATGTTCGGTAGAGGCTTGAACGGATCCTTGCGTTGTACAATGCCGGACGCTTCTCGAAGCCGGCTAGGCCGGGCGTGTTTCGTGGATTGGCGGAGGCGGTGGTTGCGGAGATTCCGAAGTGATCGAGTCATGAAGACGGCCCTGCAGAATTCGTGGTGGGGATTCTTGGTGCTGGCTATTTCGGTGGCGACACCGTCCACCCACCTCAACGCCCAGCAGGCCGGGGGCAGGATTCTTCGTCGAGAAGTTCGCGAAAAGGATTCACAACCTCACCCGTACATCCTCATCACACCAGCCGCTGGCGCCCAAACGAACCATTTTCCTCTGTTCGTCTTCCTGCACGGGCAATGCGTGTCTCCTGAGCAGGTGCTCAAAAGCCATGCGGGCCTGCTGATGAGACAAAATTTCTACATTCTCCTGCCCGAAGCACCGGACGACTGCGGCGATGGCGGCTACTCCTGGTACGACAAGTCTGACGCGAATACTCTTGAAATCGGCTTGCAACGGGACGAGCGCCTCCTCAAGCAGATGATCTCGGACGTGACGAGGGGTGAAAACGTCGACCCAGCGCGGGTGACGCTCTGTGGATTCTCGTCGGGCGCAAGAGTTACCATCTTTGTCGGATTTCGCAATCCGAGGATGTTCTCTGAGATCGCGCCGATTGGCAGCTTCTACATGTCCCGATTCGACTCTTACATCAACGATCTTGACGGGCTGAGGGTCAGCATCTTCCACGGGACCCTGGACAATGTGAATCCGTACGCTGACATGAAGAACGCATACGAGCACCTGAGAGAGCGCGGGGTGCGGGTGACGTTGACGACCTATCCGCTCGGTCACGAGTACACAGACGAGATTCTGGGCAAGATCTTCGACGATGTGAAGTGAAGCGCCTTGTGCCGCTCACTGATTAGTTCACACTCTCCCCCACCGCTTCCACCGGCCGCATTTCTCTTTGCACGATTCCCACGAATCCGACGATGCAGTCCGGGTGGGATTCGTCAACGGAAGCATCCGGAATCTCCTTTTCTGTGATCCCCAGTTCAGGGGCGCTCTCGTTGCTGAAGATAAGACGCCCTTCAGGGCTCGCGAATTGCATTGCCGGTGGAGACCAAAACTTGCGGGTTTCGCTGGCTGCTTTATAGCCGATTGTGTAATCGCGAAAATCTCCTTGCCAAAGGTGATCGAATTGGGTGGCTGTGATGGAAAAATTGACGCGCCCATCAGTCGCCCATATACTGCGCGACCAGCAGGCTCAATTCCACTGAACCATGAATTTCCTAGGGCGCACTGGTGCGAGAGTTACCAAGAGAGCAGGCGCGTGGCGGCACGTGGCAGCCGTGTTGTGGGGTGTGCTGGTGGCGGCGGTACAGCGGCGTTACTGGCCGCGCACCACGCGCAACGTCTTTGCCCGCCAACTCCTGTTTATCGGAGTTGAGGCCACGCAGGTGGTCGCCCTCGTTGCGATCATGGTCGGCGCCACCGTCGTGGTGCAGTTCCAGTATTGGTTTGTGAAATTTGGGCAGATGCACCTGCTGGGGCCAGTATTGGTGACCGTGGTGGTGCGCGAACTCGGGCCGCTCCTGGTGAACTTCATCGTCATCGGCCGTAGCGGCACGGCGATGGCGACCGAAATAGGTAACATGCGCATCCATGGCGACGTCCGCGTCCTGGATACGCAGGGGCTTGACCCATTCACCTATCTCGTGCTGCCGCGGGTGGCGGGCACGGCGGTGTCCGTGCTGTGTCTGACCATTCTGTTTATTACCGTGTCATTTATCAGCGGCTACATCAGCGGCGTGCTGTTCGGCGTGCTGGCCGGTCATCAGGAACAGTTCGTCCCCAGCCTTTTCAAGGCGGTGGGGAGAACCGACATATTCAATGTACTGATCAAGACGCTGTTGCCGGGCGCGGTGACGGGCGTGATTTGTTGCAGCGAGGGTCTTAGCGTCAGCGCGGCTGTGACCGAAGTGCCTCAGGCGGCGACACGGGCGGTGGTCCGTTCCGTGGCGGCGCTCTGCGCCATATCAGCGGCGGTCTCGGTCATGACTTACTTATGAATCCGGAAGCACCAGATTCACGTAGACTCAACCGCCACTGTAAGCCGTTGCGAGACGAAGCGACGAGAGGCTGATGGGCACGGAAATCATTTTGCAGTTTGATCGGGTCAGCCTGACACCCCAGCCGCCTTACGAACATGACCTGAACGAAGTGTCGCTGGCCTTGCACGCCGGCGAGTTGGGAGTGGTACGCTTGTCGCCCGAAACGAAGCGTGTGCCACTGGCGGACCTTGCCGAAGGCATAGCCACGCCAATGGACGGCAGGGTCTTGTTTCTGAACAAGGATTGGCAGGAATTGAGGCCGGACGCGGTCGCCGCAGCGCGGGCCCGAATCGGTCGGGTGTTCGAGGAGCATGCTTGGGTGAGCAATTTGGACATCGACGAAAACATTACATTGTCGCAACGTCACCATACGCACCGAACTGTGGGAGAATTGGACCAGGAGGCGGAAGCATTAGCGCGTAGTTTTGGACTCACGGGCCTTCCCCGCGCGCGGCCGACGATGCTGAAGGCTTCGATCTTGCGCAAGGCGCAATGGCTGCGCGCGTTCCTTGGCGCGCCGTCCTTGATCGTGCTGGAACATCCACTGGGGAGTGTCCATGATGTTGACGCCGGCCGGTTGCTCACGGCAGTTCATGCGGCTTGCACCCGTGGCGCAGCGGTCCTATGGATCGCGGAGACTTCGAGTGACAACTCGCGTGCCCTCGTGAAGCACGCGGCGCAGGTGTGGACATTTGCTGATGGGACGCTGTCCCGAAGTCCGAAGGAGACATAGCTCATGACCAAGCCATTTAAGTTTCGGTACGTGAATGAGATCACGGGCACCTTTGTCTTGTTGGTCGCCGGACTCTCGATTGTCGGTTTCATTCTTGCGGGACGCGCCCACGGATGGTTCGATCAAAAATACCCGGTCACGCTGCTTCTCCCGGAAGCGGGCACGTTTGGTGTGGAAGAAGGCACGCGCATCACCATCCTGCAGACCACCGTCGGGTCCGTGGACAAATTGGTCGTCCAACCGAATGGTCGGATCTATGCCCAGGGGCATGTGAAAGGGGATTTCTATCGATGGTTTGTACGCTCGGACTCCCATGCCATTGTCAAGAAGACGTTTGGAATCGCGGGTGAAACATTCGTGGAAATCACCCGCGGTGTTGGCAAACCCATGCCCAAGGAAGGCGCCATCATGGGATGCGCACAGGACGTCGAATTGCTTGCGCTGGCAGAAGAGATTCTCACGCAGATCCGTGGGGCGGTGGATCAATATACCAAGCTTGCGGGAGACCTGCGTGACCCCAACGGCGTCTTGTTGCAGTTGCTGGGGCATCTGAACCAGATCGCGACCACGCTGGACAACGGTGAAGGCACCGCCGGAAGACTCCTGCGCGATCCGGAGATGGCCGCGCAACTGAGTAACGCGATGGTTCAGGTGCAGAGAATCCTGTCGGACGTTGAGAAAACCACGACGCAACTCCCCTCGATGACCAAGACTTTCGGCGATGAAGTTCAGGATGCTTCCGGTCTGGCGCTCCAATCGCAATCCATGGTTCGTGAAACCAAACGGTTGGTGGAAGCCATCCAAAAGCACTGGCTCATTCGGAACTACCTGCAGCCGGAGCAAACCAACAACTGGATTTCACCGGAGTTCATTCCGACAACCGGGGGGACGAAGTGACGAGCGCTTGTCAGATTGCCAACCGACGGGCATCCATCCTGGTAATCGCGTGTTTCCTTTCAGCCTGCGGTTGCTCCTCGCCAAGAGTCGTGGCACAGCCCAATCCCGACCTCGATCCGATTGTCCTGGCGGCGCAAAAAGCCTTCGCGGATGGTTCGGTCGAACAAGCCGCCAGACAGTATGCGCGGGCCGTCGCGCGCGCGCGCGCCGCGGACAACGCCGCCGAGATCGAAAGCAACGCGTACAATCTCGGCGCCTGTCTTCTCCTACTGGGTCACGCCGATGAGGCGCGCGCGCTGCTTCGGGAAGCACACGCCGAAGCACGTCGCATCGGTCATGATCCGACCGCTATTCTACTCTTGGAGGCCAAGGCGGCCTATTTTGAAGGCCAGGTCGATGAGGCCGTGAACCTGGCCGATCAATTGTCGAACTCGTCGACAGGAAAGAACAACGCGACGTATCAGTTGGAGGCGCTGCTCATTAAACTCCAGGTGCGGTGCGATCATGAGCAGCCCGAAAAGCAGGATCTGGAGAAGGCCCGGACGTTGGCGCTGGGTGTGTCTGATCCAACGCTGAAAGCCGGACTGGAAAACCTCCTGGGACGGATCGCGCAGATGGACGGAGATGAGCCGCGCGCCGCCACAACCTTTGACCGCGAAGCAGAATTGCTGCAACAGGGCGGAAACTTCCGCGAGATGGCACACGCTCTTGTGCGCGCGGGGGATGCATTCGCGCTGGCGGGCCAGCAAGGCGAAGCAGCCGACCGGCTGTATCGCGCTGCTCGCAGCCTCTTTGCCCAAGGGGACACCATTGGAGCGCTGAAACAGATTGAACCAGCACTCCACGCCGCCAAGCTCGCCGACGATGACTCCCTCCTACAGCGAGTCGGGGCGCTATTTCGAGAAATACAACGGAGTGTTTCCCCAGATAAGTGATTGACCGAAACCATCCGTGAGATCAAACAACTCGTCCTGGCTGAATGTCCTCAGGCGGCATCGCCGTGAGGAACATCCCATGCCTTGGAAACGAATGTTGGCCTACATCACCAGCAGCGTCAACGAGACCTGTTGCACAGAATCGAGTACCCGCCTGAACTTCCCGCCCCTTTTGTCCTTCGTGGACGATGAGAAGCGAACACGGGGAACCGTCGTTATGCATTTGGCGTGATGAGCATCAACTGGCAGAAGTTGGTATTCGGGGGTTCTCGGAGGCGGTGGAAGTGACGGTGGTTCACGGGGGTGCGAGCGGTGGAGTCCGTAGAAGCGTATCTCGGCGATGGCAAATTATTGAGTCAGGACCCCTGTTATCGTAAAGATTCCAACGCATGAACCGGCCGCACATGATTGGCGTCATTTCCGATATGCACGGGCTGCTGCGTCCCGAAGGCGTGGATGCTCTCCAAGGCTCTGAATTGATCATCCATGCAGGGGATGTAGACAAACCAGAGATCCTCGACGAATTGTGGCAGAGGCAATTGCACCAGATTGCGGAATGCGAAGAGTAGTCCGCGATCAGGCCACTTTCACCTCGTGGACATTCGGGCGAAATTCTTTCTGAAACGACTTGCAACGTTGCGCCATCTGGTTACAACAGGTGATTGACGCGCAAAGAATGGAAGGAACAATTCACTGGAACATGAGTGCATTGCCATGAAACCAGACAACGAACCATCCGCTCCGCCTCCACCCGCTCCCGTACCTGCACCTGCGCCTGCGCCTGCCGAACTGCCATCCGCCGCGGTCAGTGGACGCACACGCAAACGGGTCTTGCCAATTGTAGTCGTCTTTGCCGTGCTGATCCTCGGGGCGGTGGCGGCATATTACTTTATCGCGGTCCGCCCGTACGAAACAACTGATGACGCGTTCGTCGACGGGCACGCCATCCAAATCAGCCCGCAGGTGCCAGGCCGCGTGCTGAAGCTCTTCATCAACGACAACCAGTTCGTCAAGAGGGGTGACCCGCTCGTACAGGTTGATCCACGCGATTACGATGCAGCCCTGGCCCAGGCACGCGCCAACCTCGCTGCCGCCCAAAGTCGCCTGGCTGAGGCCCAACAAGAGGTGATCGTCTCGCGCGCCAAGGCCGAACAGGATCGGGCCGCCGTGTCGTCAGCGGAAGCCGAAGCCAAACTGGCCGACGCAGATCTGGCACGCTACCAGACAGTTGAGAAGCGGGCCATTTCCCAACAGCAGCTCGACGCGGCGGTGGCGACCGCGCAATCCTCCCAGGCATCGCTGGTGGTGGCGCGCAAGAAAGCGGATGCCTCCGACGCGCAGATCGGGCTGGACGAGGCGCAGATCCCGACGGCAGACGCCGGGGTGCAACAGGCCGGAGCGGCGCTGCAACAGGCCGAGTTGAACCGCTCGTACGCGGGCATTATCGCGCCCGAAGACGGATGGGTGACGCACCGCGTGGTCGAACAGGGGCAGTACTTACAGGTCGGGCAGGCGTTACTGGCAATTGTGCCGCGCAACGTGTGGATCACCGCCAACTTCAAGGAAACGCAACTGACGTATATGAAATCCGGCCAGCCCGTGTGGATCGAAGTCGACGCGTTTCCGCGGAGGAAATTCAAAGGCCATGTGGACAGCATCCAAGCCGGCACGGGAGCGCAGTTCAGCCTGTTGCCGCCCGAGAACGCGGCGGGCAATTACGTCAAGGTCGTGCAGCGCGTGCCGGTCAAGATCGTCTTCGATGAAAACGACGATCCCTCTCAGATGCTCCCGCTGGGCGCGTCCGTGGTGCCGGAGGTGAAAGTGCGATGAGCGACGCTGTCGTAGTCCGCCAAGACGAAGCGCTGTGGCAGCAGCCGCATAATCCGTGGATCATTGCGCTGGTGGTGACGATGGCGACGTTCATGGAGGTGCTGGACACGAGCGTTGCCAATGTGGCATTGCCGCACATCGCCGGAAACCTGGCGGCGAGCCAGGATGAGAGCACGTGGGTGCTGACTTCATACCTCGTTTCCAACGCCGTGGTGTTGCCGCTGAGCGGATGGATTTCGGAACGGGTCGGACGCAAACGATTCTACATGACCTGTGTGGCCCTGTTCACGATCAGTTCGTTGCTCTGCGGGCTGGCGCCCAGTCTCGGCTGGCTGGTGTTTTTCCGGGTGTTGCAGGGCGCGGGCGGTGGCGGCCTCCAGCCCAGCGAGCAGGCCATTCTCGCGGACACGTTTCCCCCGGCCAAGCGTGGAATGGCGTTCGCGGTCTACGGCATGGCGGTGGTGGCCGCGCCGGCGTTGGGACCGACGCTGGGCGGTTGGATCACGGACAACTATACGTGGCGCTGGATTTTCTTCATCAACGTGCCCGTCGGCATCCTGTCGTTGACCCTAACGTCGTGGTTGATCTCCGACCCGCCATACATGAAGAATAAAAAGCGAGCCGGTGCGAAGATCGACTACGTCGGGTTCGGGCTGATCGCGCTGGGATTGGGAATGCTGCAGGTCGTGCTCGACAAGGGCCAGCGCGCGGACTGGTTCGAGACCCCCTACATCCGTGCCTTCACGGTCATTTTCGTGACGGCGCTGGTGCTGGCGGTGATCTGGGAACTGCGCATCAAGGACCCGATCGTGGATCTGCGGTTATTCAAAGACCGGACATTTATGATGGCGAATGTCATGCTTTTCATGCTCGGCTTTGTGATGTATTCAAGCACAGTACTGCTTCCGCAGTATGCCCAAGACCTCATGGGCTACACAGCCCAAGAAGCCGGGATGCTGATTTCTCCGGGCGGCGTCACCATCATGCTGTTGATGCCGCTGATCGGTTTTCTGGTCACAAGATACGATGCCCGCAGGCTCATCGCATTCGGTTTTCTCGTGATCGGGGTGGCCACGCTTAACATGATGCGATTCAATCTAGGGGTCGATTTCCGGACCATGATGTGGGCGCGCGTGTTCCAGGCCGCCGGCATCGCCTTCCTGTTCGTGCCGATCAACACGGCCGCATATGCCTATCTGCCGCGCGAGAAAAGCAATGCGGCCTCCGGCTTGATCAATCTCTCCCGCAATATTGGCGCCAGTGTAGGCATCTCATTCGTCACCACCATGCTGGCGCGGCGGGCACAGTTTCATCAATCGGTACTCGTCGCCCATCTATCTCCCTATGACGCGCATTTCATGAGCACAGTGCGGCTATTGGGACACGGATTGGCCTTTTCCGGGGCCGGCGCGGTGACGGCCACCAAACAGGCGTACGGGGTGATCGGCGGGATGATGGCGCAGCAATCAACGCTGCTGGCGTACATCGACAACTTCTGGCTGTTGGGGATATCGGCTCTTGTATTGGTTCCGCTGACGTTTCTGATGAAAAAGTCAAGACCCGGAGGGCCCATCGCAGTGCATTAATCATGATTCGAGTCATCGCCATCGAACGGGAATTTGGCTGCGGCGCAAGCGTGCTTGCCGAAGCACTCGCTACGCGCCTCGGCTGGAAGCTGCTGGACCAGTCGTTGACCGAAGAGGTCGCGCGCATCGCCCAGGTTGCCCACGCGGTTGTCGAACAGCGTGAGGGACGTTTGGATCCGCTATTCTACCGTCTCGCCAAGGTTTTCTGGCATGGCTGCTACGAGAAAGGCATCCCCATCAGCGGACAGGAAACCTTCGATGCGGACCGCGCGCTGGCACTCGTCCAACAGGTCGTCAAACAGGCGGCGACCGAAGGCAACTGTGTGATTGTCGGGCGGGGTTCGGCTTATTTTTTGCGCGAGCGAACGGACACACTCCGGGTGTTCCTATTTGCGCCGCGCGAATTCAAATTTCGCTTTCTGCTGAGCCACACCCAGAGCGAGGCCAAGGCAAATGAGCTACTGGACACCGTCGACCGCGATCGCAAGATGTTTGTAAAGCACTATTTTGGCGTGGAGTGGCCGCTCCGCTCCGCGTATCACGGCATGCTCAATGCCGCGCTGGGCGATGACCTGATCCTCGCCACGATCCTCAATTTGATGGACGCTCTCAACAAAAAGGAAACGTCGTCATGAAAACCGGAGTTGCTTTCCTGCTCGCACTGGCAATCGTGGCGCTCGCGGGCTGTGCGGTTGGACCGGATTATCATCCGCCGAAGACCCAGGCACCCGCCAACTGGAGCGAAGCCCAACTCGGCGGCACCACCAACAGCGCCGTTCAGATCGTCGACTGGTGGAAGGCGTTCAACGATCCCGAACTGAACTCGCTCGTCCAGCGTGCGGTCGCCGCCAACTACGATCTGCGCATCGCTGACGGACGCCTGCACGAGGCGCGAGCGCTCCGGACGGGCGTGATTTTTGACCTTGGCCCGACGATCGACGGTGGCGCGGGCTATACCGACTCACGCCAATCCAGAAATTCGATTCCGTTCAAAACGTCGGGACCCGTTGGCGGCCAGATCACCAGCAATTACCTGTTCCAAACCGACCTCTACGACGCGCATTTCGATGCGAGCTGGGAAATCGACGTTTTCGGCGGCAAGCGTCGCGCCCTGCAACAAGCCAACGCCTTGCTTGCCTCGACCGAGGAAGATCGGCACGACGTGCTGGTGAGCGTTCTCGCCGAGGTCGCACGCAATTACGTCGACGTCCGCGATTTCCAACAGCGCTTGGCCATTGCCAGCAAGAATATCGCCGCCCAGCAAGATGCCGTCGATATCGCCCGCGCCCGCTTTCAGGCCGGTTTGGCCAGTGAACTTGATGCCAAGCAAGCGGAAGTATTGCTGGCCACCACGCAATCGCAAGTCCCCACCTTCGAAGAATCCCTGAAACAGGCCGTGCATCGGCTGGGCGTGTTAATCGGCCAGGAGCCGGGCGCGTTGATCGAGGAGCTCGGCACGACCGCGCCGATCCCCGAGCCGCCTCCCGAAGTACCCGTGGGACTGCCGTCGGATTTGCTGCGTCGGCGCCCGGACGTGCGCCGTGCCGAGCGCCAACTTGCGGCGGCTACCGCCAACATCGGCGTCCAGACAGCAGAGCTGTTCCCGAAATTCTCGCTGACGGGCCTAGCAGGTTTCCAAAGCTTCTCCGTCGGCGACTGGTTTAGCGGTGCCAGCAAGTATTGGTCTGCCGGGCCGACGGTGACGTGGCGTATCTTGGATTATGGCCACGTGCGCAGCCAGATCCAGACCGCCAACGCCCAGGCGCAGCAGTCCCTCGCGATGTACGACAAGACCGTACTCATGTCGTTGGAGGACGTGGAGAATGCACTGGTGGCCTACTCCAAGGAACAAGTCCGCCACCGCTCGCTGCAGGAGGCGGTGGACGCCAGCCGCGGCGCGGTCGAGATCTCCAATGATCTCTACAAAAACGGGTTGACCAGCTTCCTGAACGTGGTTGATGCCGAACGATCATTGTGTCAGGCAGAGGACGACCTCGTCCAAAGCGAGCGCACCGTTACGGTGAACCTCGTGTCGCTATACAAGGCGCTCGGCGGCGGATGGGAACCGCTCCCAAAAGCGAGATCATGACAAGCAAAGCGCAGTCATACGATCCGGTTGTGATCGGCGGTGGACCCGCAGGGTTGGTCGGCCGTGGGGTTGAATAACTCGTCCTCGCTGAATGTCCTCGGCCAGCATTGCCACGAGGAAACTGAATGCCTTGGAAACGAATGCTGGCACACATCACCCTCTACGTATACGAAGACCTGTTATGGAGAATCGAGTACTTGTAAGGAGAACCGTGTCCTGCACAACCAGCCGCGAGAGCCAGCAACAAGCCAGCCCGTTACTACCGCGTGCGGCTGGTGCCGTAGACACCGGGGTCCGCGATCCTGCTCGGAGGCCATAGTGACCTCCAAGCATCTGGTGTCACCGACGCGCACGGAATGGCTTCTTTCTCCCTGTGGTCATTTCCCCCAACGTGCATCGTGGCCTGCTCGGAGGCGACATATGCCGCCAAGCAAGACGGCGTGAGGATAAGTGGTAAGAATTTACCACCGATTTTGCCCGGCCTCGCCCACCGAATGTCGCACTGCCGTCATGCCTCCCCCATCGGCGGCCAGGCGCAACATCTCGCCATTCAGCACCTGGTGGATCGCCTTGGCGTGCACGGTGAGCGCGACGCGCCAGGATTCTGGCTTCGCCGGACGGAGGATTTGCATGTGGCATCGGTGACAGCAATTCCGGAGCGCCACCGACTCCCACCGACACGCGACCCCGGGCGGAAGACGAGCGACGAACCAATCGAGCCAGTCGCGTCTGGCAATGAGGACCGCCTCGCCGAGAAGATCAAGGAGATCGGGGCGGCTTCGGGATGTCCGATGAACAACCAGTTCTTTTTTCCAAGGGCACTGGGGCATTTTCCCCTGAGTGATCATCACGACGGAACTCAATTCGCTCTTGGCCGGTATGCTGAGTCGACACAAGAACCCCAGAGTCGACAGCGACCTGTTGTTCCCGTCACCCTTCAACCCCACCGTTCCCAGGGACCATTCTGCCATTCGCAGCCGCCTCACTGCTGCCTGCAAGGCGCTCAAGGTCCGTCATGTCACTCCGCACGGTCTACGCAGCTTCTTCGTCACAAGCGCGAGGGAATCTGGGCTGACCGATGCGGAGATCGCCATGCTGATCGGTGACAAGAGCGGCCCCGCATTGATTGCCTCCACCTACGGCGATGTGCGACCAGAGCACCTAGTACGGCAGGCGCAGCGGATTCGGTTCCGCAATGACGAAGCGGATCTGCCCGAGTAGATCGGCCGGTAGGAATTCACCCTCGTGGTCAAAATCCGAGCGAACCATTTTTCCAAGTGGCTACCTTTTTGGCTACCTCCGCCCGGTTTTACCGGTCGACTCTAGAAGAGAAGGTTGTGCAAGTGCTTGCAATGCAATGGCAGATTGGTGCGCCGTGAAGGAATCGAACCTTCAACCTAGTGATTAAGAGTCACTTGCTCTGCCAATTGAGCTAACGGCGCACTCGTTCGCAAGGGCGGCACCATACCAAAGCGCTAGGACAAACGCAAGGGGGACGGATCCGCCTCATTGTGCCTGGCCCCTACGGGACAAGCCGCACGCGGTAGTAGCGCGAAGGGGGGATGTTGGTCGCCGCGCCAGCGTCGAGGTAGTTGGTCAGTGGGCCGACGGTATTGGTGACAGTGAAGATGTCCGCAAAGTTGTTCGTGCTGTAGCTGCCGTCGCCGGCCCCGGCGGTCGCTTGCAACGCGTTGGTCTTGCCCACGCCCGTCATCCAATTGATGAGGACATCATTGTTCGACGGCGTGATGCTGATGATATGGAAGTACGACGTGCTGTTGGTCGGATCAGTGCCGGCGAGGAATTCCTGCAGGTTGCTCTCGCCGTCGCCGTCGGCGTCGACATTCGGAGCCGCGTTCGGGTTGTTCGTGCTGCCGAAGTACTGGATCTGCCACGCTTCGAATGGCGTCAGCACGGTGCAAGGACCACTACCCTCTGTCTGACAGGGAATTCCTGCCACCGAGAGGCTGAAGCTGGAGCAGTAGTTGCCCACATTGACGGCGTTGACAACAACGGTGAAGACGGTGTCAGCGGGGACATCGAAGGAATAGGAGCCACTTCCGGACGGGCTGCTCCCGAGGTCAGCCAGATAGCCGCTGCACAAGCTACTGGGACTGAAACCGCCCAGATACGTCTCTGAGAAGATGGCCTGCGAGCCGGTGCCCGAGCACGTTGTCGAAAGCGTCACGGTGACACAGGCGGCGCTCCCACTTGTGTTCGTGAACGAGAAGGCCTGATAGGCATAGTTGCCGGAAGTCGTGAGGTAGCCCGGACAGGATTTCGGGCTGCCGCAGGAGCTGGCAGTCCCATTGCGTGTCAGACGGCCTGTCTGTGTCGAGCTTCTGGAACTCAGACTACCGTTGGCCTGCAAGGCCGGGCATATACACGTCGCCAACTCCAGAGTGGCCGTAGCCGAGCCTCCCGCATAGGTCAGTAACAGGGATAGCGATATTTGCGTGCCGCAAACAAAGGCCGGTGAGGTGCTGATTTGGAACGACGCGGAGTTGGTGGCCAAAGAGTTCGGCGCGATATTCGGGTACGAAGACCCCGGCTGGGTGATGGTGACGCCGGGGGTGGTCGTCGACAAGGTAGCGTTGACGGTGGTGGCCGTCCCGCCGCCGATATTCTGGACGAGAATACCGAGAAGGTTGCATTCGTTGGCATCGATCACGCCATTGCCATTGCCGCCAGTGACAATCGCGCCGCTGGCAAACAGCGCGGGCACGTTCGTCGGAGGCCCGACAAGAGCATTGATCAAATTCGTCCCGGTCGGAGAACCCCAACCGGTACACAGATCGTAGCCGACGAGCGCCGTGTACGCGCTCGGGCTGTTGCTCCACTCGTTGTTGCCTGTTGTCACGTCGTGGAAACAGGCGGTGTAGCTCGTGCCAGTACCGATGGCGTAGATCGCCGTGTTCAGGAATCCAACCGGCGGCTGGCCATTGACCGCTCCCTGCTCATTGACCAATGCCGCGAACCCCGCCCACAATGGCGACGCGCAACTCGTCCCGCCAAACCAGTTGGTGCTGCCGTCTCCGTACGCGACAAACACGTGATCGCCGGTCAGGGCGACGTCGGGAAAATTGCGGCCCGATGTCGAGCCGAGATTGGCGGGGTTAACACCCTGCTGCCAGGTCGGAATCGAATAGTACGCACTGTACCCGCCGCTGCTGCCGACGCCGTTCTCGCTGGGGGCGAATTCGACGCCCCAGTTCCACACGGTCTCCGCGGTCCAGTTATTGGTGGGACCCGCCGTGGAGAGGGTCGTTCCGCCAACACTGGTGACGTAGCTACTCGCAGCCGGCGAGCCGAAACAGGTCTGGCAGTCCGCGTCCACGCTCGAGCCGGGATATGCATCGCTATCACCGGAGGCCACGAAGAACGTCTGACCTTGCGAGGCCATTTGGATGAAAATGTCATCGGTTGACCCCATGGGACCGCCGCTCCATCCCCAGGAGCAACTGATCTGCCTGGAATTGTTGTCGTTGGCGATCTGCTGCAACACATCGTTGGGATTGAAAAACCCTTCCGCCGGGTTGCCTTCGTACAAATAGATCTCGGATACCCCCGGCGCCATGGAGACGATCATCTCGATGTCCAGTGACACCTCGGGATTCCCCTCGCCAATCGTTCCGGTGTACTCGTCCAGAAAGATATTCGAAAGCGTGACACTCGGGAGACCGGCCAGACTTTCGTAATATGCGATGTCGCTGGGATAGTAGTTATCGAACTGTACGAGCGCGACGCTCTGCCCGTTGCCGGCGAGCAGCGAACCGGGAACATATGCCGCCCGAAAATCCTTGCCGATGTATTGACCGCCGGGGATCGAGCCGGCGCTCGGGTTTGGTGTGGACGCGTGGCCCGCCGACCCGCCGAGGTAGCTGTTGGGATGCGGACTGGGGAAGCTGGTAATTCCGCTCACGTCGAGAATCTTCATCCCCGACGGGACCGACGGCTCGACATCCGGTGCATAGAACCGGCGGGCCTCCGTCGGGTGCTGGTACTCGAGCATTTTCACCTGAAAGGCCTTTTCGACGTCGGCAGCGCGCGCATCGACGTCCACGAGCAGGCGATTCGGATGCCTGTGGGTCACCGTAAATCCGTTCGCTTGGGCGAAGTCGATGACCGACTGATAATCGTCGCTCGTCGGCCCAAACTTTTCGGTGAATTGTTCCGGCGTCAAGTACTGATGATAGGAGGGACTGGACGGGTTGTACAACTGTTGGATGAAAGCTTTGGCCGCGTCCAAGTCGCGGAGCGGCAACCCGATCGCCAGATGCAAGACGTTCGTGCCTGGGAGTTCGCGCAGGGGTTGCAGATTCAGACTCTTCACGGCTTGTGGCACGTGGCCCTTGAGCACCTGTCTCTCCGCCGCCTGGCTGGGGTTTGCAAGGATGAGGAACGACAGCGCATACAGCAAAACTCCCAAACATCCGATTCCAACCATCTTGGATAGCTTACGTGGCAATCCGTTTTTCATTCCCCTCGTCAATCGGATCAAGTGTCCCTGTACACATACGGCAGTAGCTGCCCCACTGGAGAGCTTCATTGTACTCCAAAGATGAGGGATGGACAAGAAAAACCGAGCGTCCAGCAATCGCGGACGCCCGGTTCTTGTTAGCCTGTAATGGTTTACGCGCTTACTTGGCCATGTAGCGGATCAGGTCCACGCAACGATTGGAATAACCCCACTCGTTGTCGTACCAGCTCACGAGTTTGAAGAATCGGTTGTTCAACTCGATGCCGCTGCCCGCGTCAAAAATACTCGAGTGCTGGTCGTGGATGAAGTCGCTGGACACCACCTCGTCCTCGGTGTACGCGAGGATGCCTTTGAGGTACGTCTCGCTGGCCTTCTTCATCAACGCACAGATTTCTTTGTAACTGGTTTCCTTCACGGTCTTCACCGTGAGATCGACCACGCTGACCGTCGGGGTCGGCACACGGAACGACATACCCGTCAGCTTGCCTTTCACTTCGGGAATCGCGAGACCGACGGCCTTCGCGGCGCCCGTCGTCGACGGAATGATATTTTGCGCGGCGGTGCGGCCGCCCTTCCAATCCTTGCGCGACGGACCGTCCACCGTCTTCTGCGTCGCGGTGTAACTATGGATCGTGGTCATCAGGCCTTCCTCGATGCCGAGGCCTTCTTTCAACAAGACATGAACGACCGGTGCGAGGCAGTTGGTCGTGCAACTCGCGTTGGAAACGATATGGTGCTTCGACGGATCGTACTTCGTGTGGTTCACGCCCAGCACGATCGTGATGTCCTCGCCTTTGGCGGGCGCCGTAATGAGCACTTTCTTCGCGCCCGCGTCGATGTGGCCCTTGGCTTTCGTCGCGTCGGTGAATAATCCGGTCGATTCGACCACGAGATCCACGCCCAGCGCCTTCCATGGCAATGCCGCCGGGCCTTCCCGCACCGCGAGACACTTGATCTTCTGCCCGTTGACCACGAGCGTGTCGTCTTCCTCAACGGTCGGCGCGGATTTCTCGCTGGAAACCGTGCCTTTGAACCGGCCCTGCGTCGAGTCGTACTTCACCAGATACGCCAGATTGTCGGCGGGGACGATGTCGTTGACCGCCACCACCTCGATTTCCTTGCCGAGCAAGCCCTGGTCGCAAATTGCGCGAAACACCAACCGCCCGATGCGCCCGAATCCGTTGATCCCTACTTTGATAGCCATGTACGATTTCTCCTCATCATAAACATCATCGACAGTCTGAAAAATGCAAATTGAGAGCAAGAACTGCCACTACTCGCAACGCCGAGAGAATCCTAAGTCATCCCTCCAAACCCGTCAAACGGAAAACAGGCCACAATTAGACTGCACTGCCTCATTCGCCGGTGTTGGCATCATCCTTGCGGCAAAACAGCCGCGAAAGGGAACGATGAACCAGGGCGGAGATATGCACCAGCACGTGATCGAGGTTTCCACGGAAGTTTTCCACCTCCTGCAACGGCGGGCGCCGGGTTATGTGGAATGGGCGGAGGAGAAACCCGGTCCGACCCAGAAGGTTGTTGTCCCCGATGATGTGTACAACGAGTTTATCGAGCAAGCCCTCGCCCACCGCCAAACGCTCGACGAAGTTGTCCGCGAAGCCTGCGCCAAGCTCAACGGCCCCGTGGCCGATAACGGCCACGTCCCCATCGGCAAGATCAAGATGGTGGATGGGGCGAACTGAGGGGCACAACGGCAGACGGCTTGAACGCCAGCGCGTAGCTCATACAAGCTTCGAGACTCTCTTCCGGTCAGTGTTTGGTGACCCGTGCCATCCGAAATAACAGGCGCGCGACCGAAAAGTGCGGTACGTTGGGGTATGCACGAGAACGTGATCGATATCTCCACGGAGGTCTTCCACCTGCTGCAACGGCGGGCACCGGGATATGTCGCGTGGGCTGAAGAAAAGCCCGGCCCGACCCAAAAGATTCTTGTGGGCGATGATGTGTACACCGAGTTCATCGACCGGGCCATCGCCCACCACCAAACCCTCGACCAGGTTGTCCGCGAAGTCTGTACCAAGCCCAAGAGCCAGGTGATAGCTAGCTGTCTCCCCGCCAGCCACAGCAAGCGGGCGCATGGAGCGAATTAGGGCATCAGATTTGTAGGGCTGGATGCCCGCCCCGGGTATCCAGCCGAACCGGACCCACAACCCAACGACACGGCGCGATACCTGGATGTCAGGGATGCCGCAAAAGCAGCAGGCGCGGCGTCTCGCAGACTCGGCTCCGCGCCCTACAATCGCCCCCGACTTGTCCGCCGTAGCTCGCAAAGCGAAGGCGGAATGATCTTGATCTGATCCTCTGATCTATGGATCGATCCGCCTACGTCCCGCTGTCGCAACACTTCGGCGGACACGTCAGGCTAAATGGCGAGAAAGACAAACTCCGGTCGGAATTGTAGGGCGGGCGTCCCGCCTGCCGTCGTTAAAGAGCGACAACACAAATATCCGGAACAACCCGAATGCCTCAATCCGCCTTCGCCGGGGTTACTGCGGACAAGCCCCCTCGATGGCATCGTACTCGAGGACAATGTAGCGGCGCTCTATGAGCGCCGAGATGAAACACCTGACGACCGGCGGTCACAGACCGCCGCTACAGCACTTCACCCCATCTACCGCGATGATGCGTATGGGATTTGGCTCTACCACGGCAACTGCCTGACCATCCTCGACGCCATTGCGGCAAAACATCCCGACGGCTGTTTCGACATGATATTTGCCGACCCGCCGTACTTTCTCTCCAACGGCGGCATCACCTGCCATGCCGGTAAAATGGTCAAGGTGGACAAAGGCGATTGGGATCGCTCAAGGGGCGCGGAACTGAACCACGAATTCAACACCGAATGGCTGAAACGCTGCCAGAAGGTGCTCAAACCGAACGGCACGATCTGGGTGACCGGCACGCACCACGTGATTTTCAGCGTCGGCTACGCCATGCAACAACTCGGGTTCGAGATTCTCAATGACATCGCGTGGGAAAAGCCGAACCCGCCGCCGAACCTGTCGTGTCGCTACTTCACCCATTCCACCGAAACGATTCTCTGGGCCGCCAAGACCGAGAAGAGCAAACACGTTTTCAATTACAAGGCCATGAAAGCCGTCACCGGCAAGCAGATGAAGACCGTGTGGACAATGACCGCGCCCGGCAAGTCGGAGAAAACATTCGGCAGGCATCCGACGCAAAAGCCGGTTGCTCTTGTGGAGCGCTGCCTGCTTTCATCCACGCACGAAGGCGACTGTGTCCTCGACCCATTTCTCGGTGGTGGCACAACTGCCGTTGCGTGCATCAGAACCTACCGGCATTTCGTTGGCGTCGAATTGGACATCAGCTACCTCCTTAGCGATTGCAAACGCGTTGACCGGGAAATCATCGAAATCTGGTTGCGCGATTTTCGTGTGCGCGTGGATGTGTCGGTGATTATAGGGCCGGCGCTCGGCCTGCCATTCGGAATGAACGGCGGCAACCGGAGCGGTTGCCCTACAAAAAATGATCCGAATGATCTTGATCCCGGAGGCGGATCTATGGATCGGATCAACCAAATGGCCGACGTGCCCGAAATCCAGACCGAGAGCATCTTCCATGAGACGAAATTCGTCTTTCTCTCATGCGCTCAGGCACGCACCGGCAGCGTCGTCCACACCACTGTCGATGCCGACGTCCAGTCTGCATGGTCGCACACGAAGGAGTCAGTGAAGCTCCAGACGACACATATCGTCCGCTGTGAAACCGAGATCTTCCGCGTGAAAAGCAGTTGAAGCCGCAGATCGCCAGTGATCTAATCGCCGTCGATGAATCTTTCGATGAGGGGCGCATTGGCTTCCGGGTATTCCAGCGGCTCGCAGCGCGCCCGCGTCGTCACGGAAGCTTGGGGCGAGAAGAATCTCTATTGTCCGAATTGTTCGTCTTCGCAATTAACCCGTCTGCGAAACAATACCAAGGCCAGTGATTTCTCATGTCCGAAATGCGAATTTTGGTATCAGCTCAAAGCGCAGCGACCGCGATTTGGTAGTCAAATCAATGACGGCGCGTATAAGGCGATGCTGGAGGCGATTCGCGGTGATGCGACACCCAATTTCTATTTCATGCAATATGATTTGGAGACTTGGCGGGTTAAGAACCTGCTCCTAGTCCCGAGTTTTGCCTTCCCGCCTTCAGCCATAATTGAACGAAAGCCGCTTTCGCCGGCTGCGCGTCGGGCCGGATGGATCGGCTGCAACATCGCACTGAATCGTATTCCCGCAGAAGCCCGGATTGGCGTTGTCACAGACAGTCACATTGCCACTGAGCGCGAGGTCCGCGCGCAATTCCGTCACATCAAACCTTTGGCTGAGATTGGCGTCAAGGAACGTGGCTGGACGCTGGACGTGCTACGAATCGTACAGTCGCTCGGGAAGAGGGAATTCAAGACTTCCGACTTGTACGAGTTCGTCCGTCACTTTGAGGAACTGCATCCCGACAACCGTCACGTCAAAGACAAGATTCGCCAGCAACTTCAGGTATTGCGGGACAAGGGGCTTCTCATGCAGGTCGAGCGCGGTGTGTGGGCGGTGAAATAGCGGCGTTCATACTTAATACACTTTTCGCCCTTCACACAAGTTGAGAAGATCGGGGACGGCCAGTATCTGCGGGCGACTGCCACCGCCCTCGCGGACGACTTTCAGAACCCCTGCGTCCTTGAGATTTCGCAGCATGCTCATCACCATCGGAGTGCTCGGCATGTCCTTCCGCGTGGTCAGATCGCTGCTGCGAAATACGGGGCTTACGAACAGCCGGTCGAGCAACGGAACAGCGTATTGGGAGCGGGTGAGGTCAATAATTTGCCTTTTCAGCCGTTCATATAAATCTTGTATGGCTTTGGCTTGAGCGGAATTGTCTCGAGCTTGCGTATCGATCGCCGTTAGAAAGAATACGATCCATTGTGTCCAACTTCCGGGTCGGCCAAGTGCGCGCAGACGCTGGACGTATTCATCTCGATGGGCTTCCAAGTATGCGGAGAGGTAAAAGTTCGGCTTGCTGAGCAACTTCTTCTCGTAAAGAAAAAGGGGAATCAGCATGCGTCCGATACGTCCATTGCCGTCAATGAACGGGTGGATCGTCTCAAACTGGGCGTGAACAATTGCCAACTGGACGAGGGGATCCCGCTCTTCGGCGTGGTAGTAATTCTCCCAATTCGTGAGATGTTCCATTACCCGTAGTGGTGTTGGCGGGACAAACTGGGCCTGTTCGATGGGTGTATTTTCCGGCCCGATCCAGTTTTGTACGGTGCGGAACCGGCCTCGCGCCTTGTTGTGGCCACGCACGCTGCCCAGTAAAACCGAATGCAAGTCGAGAAGCGTGTTCAGACAAAGAGGTTTGTTCTTGAGAAGCTTTTCCGCACGCCGCAGAGCCTTTCGATAATTGACAATCTCTTGAATGTCGTACCGGCGTTCCCTGTCCGGTACTTCCTCTCCAGCTTCGAATTTGTAAACGTCTTCGAGTTCAGCCTGCGTTCCTTCTATTCGCGACGACAAAACCGCTTCCTGTGTTGTTAGCGGAGAAAGCAGAACGTTTGGATTGGGCACGCCGTAAAGCACGCCTTCGTATCCGGCGATTGCACGATTGGCGCGACCGATCAACGGAATCAGTTCTGTCCAAGCAAGACTCCCGATCGGCAGGCCCTCTGGTTCAAATGGCTTCATGGTCCGTGTTGTGTAAAGCATACTAGCCACCATTTTGTTTGTGTAAAGCAAAATGAGATATACTTAACACAAATGATTTTGTGACTCTTCCACTTTAGACAACCCGACAACCACATTCTGTGGTAGGCGCCAAGGTATCCCACCCCACTCGGTAGAGGTCGGACGGCTTCCACATTGGCCCTGAGCAAGACGACTACGTCATCGACGTATTTGATAGCGGCATCGATAGCCCTGACGAGGCGTATATCACCAGCCAATCATGCGAGACGTGGGAACAAGTCGTGGCCTTCTGCGCCCGGTATGATGGCGTGACGGTGTTTTGATTGCGGGCGGAGCGTTGGGTGTGGGTGGTGAAATGAGGGGCGGACAAGGAAGCGGCCACGACGGAGCCCCGAAAAGGATTCGGGGTAAACGTGGCCCTCCGAGTGGAAGGGGAGTTCGGCGCGGTCGGCCCGGCGGTCCGACCCTACCGTAGCGGCGGCAACCGGGCCGGTCGCCCGGCCTGAGGCGGGCAAGCCTACCAACGACAGGGCGGGCGGCAAACGACCAGCGGTCGCAGACCGCCGCTATAGGAAGAGCGGGCGGCGGGGTGGTAATATCGGAAAACGATAAGATTGGCTGGACACGGTATCGGGACAGGTGTACGATGGCCGTTGGTTGTTTGACATAAGGGCCGGAGTACAGGGCCTGAAAAAGTATGAAATTGCGAAACGAACCCATTTTTCGCGGTTCGCCTGGGACAGGCGACGCTACACCCCTACCTTGCGAGCTTTATGTTCGCGGTGACGCGCTACTTCGCGGGCGCGGCCCAGAACGGCACGATGGTGGTGTTTTATGGCTTGACCGGCTGGAAAGCCTTGGTTATTCTCGCGTGCAAGCTCGCGGACTCGCCATGAGAAGCACGCACGTCCATCAACACATTCATTGCCTCGCGTTAGTCTTATTGTGCATGGCTGCGTGGACGTTGCCAGTTCGGGCGCAAACCTGGCAGGCGCTGCCGTTTCCCAGTGACAGCAGCTGGCCTGGGCCCTTTGGACAACCGGCCGTCATCACAAACAACGAAATCATCCTGGATGGACAGCCGGCCCGGACGATCGAGACTTTTTCGGGCCCAATCACGATGGATTGTGACGTGTCTCTGGACGCACGAACAACCACGGATGGCGCGTTTTGGCTGTTTTTTATCCCGACGGGGGTGGCGCTGGACAAGACCGCCACCAACTCGATTTTTTTTCAACTCGGCTTTGAGAATTTCGGCCAGGACGTGATGGGGGTCTTCAAACGACAGGGCATTCCGCAGAACCCACCGGATACGGCGCTTTTCTCCATGCCATACACGCTCAACACCGGGACCGCCTATCACGTGACCCTGGGGGTCGCTGGAAACGGCGCGCTGAGTTTGAGCGTGAACGGTCAGCCGTATTCCCTGTCGAACGCCGCCGTTCTTCCCTTCAACCAATTTCAGGTTCAAATCGCGGGCTGGCAACCGGATGCCATCTGGCACGTGACGGATTTCACCGCGGTGTCTGGTCCCGCCTTCTCGTTCACCAATGTGGTGCAGACTTGCAAGAGCAAAACCAAGTTTGACGAGAAAACGATGACCACCAATGTCACGACGACCTGCACGGTCAACATAAGTGTTATGGCCAGCAATACCGGAATGGAGAACACCAGCGCCTTTCCTGTCTTACTGTGGGCGGAGCAAGGCAGCGTCTTCGATGCCGACGTCGGCCCGTTACCCCTGGTGAGGAAGGTCAAGGCCCTCAAGCCGGGCAAGTCGGTGACAATCAGACAAAAAGCCGTCTTCACGAACGACCAAGCCGGCACTTTCTTCCACCTCACGGACACCAATCTGAACGTCCTCGCCTCCGTGCCAATTGAATAACTACTTGTAGCCTTCTACCCCCGGCACGATGGCCTGACGGTTGTCTGAGCGCGGCCCAGTTCAGAGCCGGCCTTCTTCGTCGTCATACACGTCGAAGAAGAAGCGGACGCGGTTCGGGTGCGGACAGAATTGGGGGATGTAGGTCTCGTAATACTTCAGGTAGCTGTCCGCCAGGTCGCTGAGGAGTTTGCACTTCATCTGGTGATTCCAGCGGATGATCGCCGCGGCATCTTTCACCTGCGAATGGTCGATGAGCCAGTGGACGACCTCATCGTCGCCGGCGCCGGTGGCAACGACTTCCTTAAATTGGTTGGGTGTGATGCCGGTGAATGTCCACAGGAACGCGGAGAGGCCGCACGGATGGAAATTGTATTCGCCATTCATGCCGAGGAGGAACGCGCGGCATTTGACAAGGCTGCGCGCGGCGATGACGTAGCCGCCGAGTTTTTCGTGCGGACTGGGCGGCGGCTGTTGGCGGAGGTCCTGGGCGAGGGCTTGGAGTCGGGCTGTATTCATGGCAGTTGGTGACGGCATTATGGATGGGCTCGTCGCGGAAGTCGAGCCGGAGGGGACGCCGGGCTTGTGCGGATTCGTTTTGGATTTGCGATTGACACGCGGGATGGTGTCTTGGATTATCGGGCAAGGCGTTTAGGTTGGCGAGAAGCGTGTGATCCAGGAAACCCATCAGAACCCAGGAGGTCGTTATGCCCGATCCAACAATTCCCCCCGCACCGGTTGCCCCGCAACTCTCCCAGCAGGAGATCGACGGTGGTAAAACCATGGCGATACTGGCCTACATCCCGATTGCCCTTGTCGGTTTGATTGTGTCGATCGTCTGCATCTCGAATAAGAACAACGCATATTCGCTGTATCACTCGAAACAGGCGCTGACGCTGTATATTTGCTGGGTTGGCGCGGCGGTGTGTTGCGTGCCGCTGTTTCTCATCTGCATCGGGTTGCCGCTGCTGATTGCCGTGCAAATCACGGCGTTGGTGTTCTGCATTCTCGGGATCGTCAACGCCAGTTCCGGCAAGTGCAAACCATTGCCGCTGGTGGGCCGGTTCGCCGACAAGTGGTTCGGGAAGGTCCAGAAAGCCTGAGCACCGGCGCGCCGCGCGTGAAGCGGTTTTGCAGCGGCTACTCCTTGCCCTTCGTCACGTAGGCAATGAATCGGTCCTCGAATGCTTGTTGGTCGGAGTAGGTGGTGCTGTAGACTTCGCGCCAGGCGGAGTCGAAGCGTGCGCCACCGCTTTGCAGCTTCAGGAATCTCAGCAGCGGGTTTATGCCGCCGTGCTGGTAGTACAGGAAGCTGATCAGCCGCTGCGATTCGGTGTAGAACGCCACGACCTCGTCGTTGTTTCGCGGATAATCGACGGTGCTCACGAGGTCTTTCAACGGAATGTATTGATCGCGTTCCACATGGTCCCGAATGTTGTTGAGCGTGTAATTGCGCTCCTTGAGGAACGCGCGGTAGACGCGAATGCCCTCGAATTCGGCAAGCCCTTCATTGAGCCAGAGCGGGATGTCGCCACTCACAAAGCGGTACAGCACGAGATGGGTCAACTCGTGCGGCAGCGTGGTGCCCTGAAATCGGAAATGCGGCCGGGACCAGATGAATAGCTCGCGCCCGGTACACCACCCGCCCGTCCATGGTTCCATCTTGCCGTTGCTGACAAACTCGTGCCAGACCGGTTCGTTGAGAAACACGTACGCATGGCACTTGCGCTCGAATAAATCCTGCGTGATACCGAGGTGTTGCTTGATCTGGGCGTACGACCACTCCGCCACCACGGCTAGTTGGAGCGCGGAGAAACCTTTTTCAGTATGGAAAATAAAGTGGTCGCTCTCGCTGTGTTCCCAGGTGACCGACTTGAGGCCCAGGGCCGCGTCGCCCTGCCGCGAGACGTTGTGGTCACTGAGCCTCTCGAACGGTACGACCTTGAACGCGTACTCGCCCCCGGGCAGTGCGTCCTCAATGCCTTGCGGCACGGCGTGACCGCAAATCATCATGCTGCCGACCAGACCAATGAGCAGTCTCACGAGTCTCATGCGCGTGTGTATAGAGGCCGCGTGTCGCCTGTACCAGCGAAATCGATGCGGTACGACAGCGTAGTCGATCACTTCGGCAGCGTGAAGACGCCGGGTTTCGTCGACGTCCATTGGAGGACATTGGTCCCGTAATCCTGGCCGATCTGCAGACCAATCTGCAATGGGTTGTTCTGCGTGCCCGGGAAATCGAACTTGCTCACGGATATGTTGAATGTGTCTTTCACGCTATTGAATTGCGCGGAGATGGTCGGGCCGTTCGTCGCGCTCGATTTGAGCGTGACGACGCCTTTCTTGGCAGAAAAGCCGGGCTCGGCCGGTGGATAGGTCAAGGTAAACGGAACGGTCTGATCCCCGATCGTCAGCGCCACGATGTCGTTGCTGCCGAATGTGTGCTGGTCGACAAAGGTAAACGAGCCGGAAAGAGTGATGCGACCCGTGTTGCCGTTGGTGGCCGCGGTGATCGCGCCGGACTTCGGGACAATGGTCAATGTGGGCATCGCGCTGCGCGGCTGAATGTTCACGGAAAAACCCTTTGTGTCGTCCTGATGATTGGATTGATTATCCGTCACCCCGATGACGAGATTAACGGTGCCAGTCGTCGTGGGGTCTGGAACAAGCCACAAGTGGCTGGTAGAGTCGATGCTCACCTGGAGATTGGTCGGGAACTGGCCGGTGGCGGTGTCGGTAAGATCGAGACTCAACTGATCATCGTCGACGTCTATGGTTTTCAGGATGAACGACGCCGCCTGCCCCTGCGTGATGTTCAGGCTGGCGGGAATCGGCCCAAAAAACGGCGGATCGTTCACGGTGTTGGGAATGACGTTGACCGTCAGTGTCTGCTCGACCGATTCCTTGCTGACGTTCATCACCTTGACGGTAACCGCAACGGTCCCCGTGAACTCCGTGCCGGCGGCCAGACGCAGCACGCCATCCTGCGTGTCGTTGGTGATCGTCGCTGTATTGATGACGACTGGCGTAAGCGGCAGGTCATTGTTGCTGGCGTCGACCGGCGTTCCCAGTATTTTCTCCAGAACATCGAAGCCCTGCGTCAGTTGTCCGAACAGATTGTAACTGAAATCCAAATACTGGGGCGACTGATCCGCGGGATCGTCCACCGATGCGTCCGCGTCGGTAATGAAAATCTCCGCGTCGCTGGTGTCATGACCCGAGTTGGCCATGGCGAGTTGACCGAAACCGGTGAACTGTAGTGTGGCGACATATTCGTCGTCGATGATTACCCCGGTGCCGGTCATATTGCCGCCCTGACAGACGAAATCCTGCACGACGCGGTAGAACGTCAGGCCGTTGTAGAAGTTGCTGTTCACGAGTGTAATGATGCGGGCGGTGGTGAGCGGCATCAGATCTTCGTACAGTTGAAGGACGAGGGTGCCGGTAAACGGCGTGTTGTTCGAGTCCACGCCGCTGACATTGAGAACCAGGCTGCGGTTGCTGGACGGGGAGATCGTGCCCAGGAGCACTTTGGGTTTGATGGACACCACGGAGAAAGTCAACGGACCGCCACTGGGATCCGAAGCGGTCAGTGGCATCTGAAAGGTCCGGTCCGTGGGCATGGTGATGGAGGTCCTGGCGAGATCGAATTCGACGGCTCGCGCGGGAATCGCGACCACCGCACCGAGACAAAGGAAAGAGATGAGTTTCAACATATGTTCACCCAATGGAGGAGCATTCCCCGCAACAGGGGTAATTTATACCCGCAAACTGCCACAAATGCAATTCCGTACTACGGTGCCACCTCCAGCCGACGCAAGTACTCAAACGAGTAAATACCCGAAGCGTGGCCATCGCCCCATCGCGGCTGGATCGCGTAACCGCCGATGTATTGCCAACCGCGCATCTCGAAACTCGCGGGCGTAAGCTTCTGCGGGGGCGGCTTGTACTCGACCATCACGTTGGTCTCACCTTTGCACAACGCACACGGGCAGGCGCGGCGCAACGTCTCGAAATCGAAATAGCTCTCGTGTCCATCGTCCCATGCGATGGCGAGAATGTTATTCACGACTTCGATGGTTTTCGGTTTCATGCAGCCTTCGTCTTCTCCGGCCACGGGCAGAGCTTTTTGATGGAACAATTCGGACAATGCGGGCTTCGTGCCGTGCACACGCGACGTCCATGAAATTGCAGGAGGTGGCAAAACTTCGTCCATTCCCTCTTCGGCACAACTTTCACCAGGTCGGCCTCGATCTTGTCCGGGTCATCCTGGTGCGTCAGTCCGAGCCGTTGCGACAAGCGCCACGTGTGCGTATCGACGACAATCGCCGGTTGGCCAAATGCATTCGCGAGCACGGCGTTCGCGGTTTTGCGCCCGACACCAGGCAGTTTCAGCAGGTCGTCGATATTGTCCGGCACCTGGCCACCGAAATCCTTCACCAACATCGCGCCCGCCTTGTGAATCGAACGCGTCTTTTGGCGAAAAAAATTGATGCGACTCACCCCCTGTTGCAGCGTCGATTCATCGACATCCGCAAAATCAGCGGCGGTGCGGTACTTCCGGAACAGGGCCGGCGTGACGACATTCACAAGATCGTCGCGCGCTTGCGCCGCCAGGATGAGCGCAATGAGCAGCTCCAGCGGGCTCGCGAAGTCCAGCGCCAGCTTTGCGTCCGGATGCGTGCGCTTCAGGAGCGCAATGATGTTTCGGACGCGAGCCTGTTTCGCTGCGTGAGACTCCCGCGCCATGGCATTATTGCGAACCAATGAGCCGTTGAAACTCAGGGTTTCCACGCACGTTCGCAAATCGCTGGTCGCCAGCGGCCTGGGTCCGTAGTTGCGGCGACAGTTGCAACGCCTTGTCCAGCATCGGCAGCGCTTCCGCCACGTTGTTCTGCGCGGCGCGGATCAGGGAGATCGAATAATAACTGCGTGCGTCCTGCGGGAATCGCTGCACCATGAGTTGGAGCGCGTTCACGGCTCCGTCGGGTTGCCCCATGTTCATGAGGAGTTGGGCCGTCTGCAAGATGTCGTCGGAGCTGACGTCCGGTTGCGACAGATAACTCTGGAGCAACGCCGCGATGTGATCGTTCTGGCCAGCCTGGCTGTACGCCTTCGCCAACTGGACGACCAAATTGAAATCCCGCGGGTTCTTCGCGCGAGCCGCTTCCAGTTGTGGCACGTCCTGGCGCGACTGCTTGATATTGTTGATCTGCTGGACGGCCTGGGTGATCTTGGCGTTGAGCGGATCGAGCTTCTGCAAGCCCTGTAACGTGGTCAGCGCATCTTCGGGGCGACCCAGTTCCATGTAGAGTTGCGCCAGCCGGAAATTGGCCTCGGGACTTTCGGGACACAGTTGCAGGGCCTGCTTGAAGGCGTAGATGGCCTCGGACGACATGTGCCGATACGCATAGACACCCCCGATGGCTGACCGCAGCTTGGAAAACGTCTTTTGCGCGTCGGGGTCACCATGAAATTGGGGGCGCGCCTCGAAGTCATCGTAGAGCTTGTCCCAATACGCCTTGTCACGCTTGACAATGTCGGCCCAAAGCTTCGGATCCTGCTCGGGACTGGGCACCGGGTCGCGATTGATCTTCATGATGATGCCGAAGGGCGTCAGGTACGGGTACATCCACTGGATGACGTAACTTTCCTCCACGTAAAACGTATGCTTGTCCTTGGCATGATCGAAAATCCACTTGGTGAGGATGCCATTGATGTTCATGACCCCCTGCACCCCGCGCACCTGCACGGCGCCGCCTTCCACCGAGACCTGTTCGTCGGCACTGAGCTGTTCCCCGTGGGCCTGGCGGGCCTGTACCTGGTTGATGTACTCTTGAAACGCGCGCTGCGTGTCCTGCTCGCTGGGAATCCAGATCGGCTCCTTGGGGTACATCGTGTCCCGGTGCAGGTGGTGCCAGCCCCAGCGGAACAAGACGCGTTCCCAGGGCAGGCGGCGTTCGAGTGTCTGCGGGTTGTTCGGATCCGGTCGGGTATAATCGTAGTGATCGCGGATATAGGACATGTAGGTGCTGTCCGCCAGCGCGTTCTGGGTGATGATATAGACGTCGCGGCGGTCGAAGCTCGCTCCACCTTCGGGATCGAAATGCGGGTCGCGATACCGGTCCTTGGGCGCAACACGGCTTTCACAAAAAATCATGTACGTCGGCACGAAACGACCGGGATCGGTGCCGCCATAGAGAACAGCGTCCTTATCCATATCGGGATAGTCGTCCCCCGGCTTGAACATGCGGTAGCCGAACTGATACCCGAAGTCGTGGCCGCTCTGGTCGCAGATGGGCAGATTGCGCGAATAGGGAAGCACCGGCAACAGCAATAACACCATGCAGAGTGCCTTTATGATCACGCGCGGAAATGCCTTCCAGCGAGACAACACCCACGCTGCTCCCAGCGCCATCCCGTAGCCGATCATCATGGACACGAACCCGTGCGCGGGCCCGAAGAACTTGATGTTGATCTCCTGATTCTGTTTATCGAGACCAGGGTTGATAATCGTCAATAGCCCGAAGCTCGTGGTCAGGAATGCCGCCCACACGAAGATCAGCCACGCGCGCGCGCGCTGGTTCAGGTCCTTCCACCCGCCGATCAATACCACCAGCGTCACAAACATAAACAACACGATCGGCAAACCGATGAGATAGTCGTTCTCGAACCCGAGCGACGGACTGAACTGTTGCAACAACGCGCGAACGAACAGCCAGATCTGAGTGAAAAATGCGCTACTCAACGGGCTGGCCACGTTGAGCCGCTCGTACTGACCGCGCGTGATGTGATGGAGAAACCCCTGTTTCGTGTACGCGTACCCCCAGTTCATCGGCGGATTCGTCGACGAGGCGATGGGCATATAGAAATAAAAGGCCGCGCCCGCCAAAAACATGGCGGTGCAAATCAACGCCCGCCGCGGATTGAGCCAACGTTGTTGCCCGAAGAAGAAGATCACTGCCACGCCCGCCGCCCAGGTTCCGATCGTCCGCCACGTGTACGAATGGTCGAGCAGGGAGTGTCCCGGATTCGTTTCCAGCCATGCCCAGAGGAGGAAACCTGCGCCCGCGCTGAAAAACACCGCTACCAACAATTCCCAAAACGCCGACAGCGCCGGCATGATCACCGGAATCTGCCATGGTCGCCGCTCCCACACCGACAACAGATTCAACGCCAGCACTCCGATCATGAACGGCCCGACCATGACGAGGATCGTTTGGTGGTTCGAGATACCCAACGCGTACAACAGAATGGTCGCATACAGGAATGCGTGCCGCTGGGGCCGCATCATCCACGCGAAGAACGTGCAGGCCGTGATGATGAACATGAATACGTTCAACACGCGCATCTCGGGCACGCAGGCCCAGAGCCACACGCCGCGGTTGAACCCGAACATCAGCGCCGATGCCGTCCCGATCGTCACCGCGATCCAATGCTTCATCGAGTCCTCGAGTTCCTGCGCCCACGACACCGAGCGCAGCAACATCATGATCGAACGCGTCATCAACAACGTCAGCACCCCGACCACCAGTGCCCCCGTCAGCACTGACATCAGGCAGATTCGATACGCGGGATTGCCGAACGGCACGAAATGTCGCCACACCCACCCCAAAAACGCCCAAAGCGGATAGCCCGGCGGATGCGGCACGCCGAAATTGAAAGCCCCTGTCACCAATTCGCCCGAATCCTCCAGCGTCACCTCGGGGGACATGTAGTGGAGAAACGAACAGCCCGCGATCAGGAACGCGATTGCCGCCGCGATCCAATCCTGCGGCGTGAAGAACGCGTGCACGCTCTGGGGTGGTTCCGGCGGAGCCGTGGGTTGCGGCGCCACCGCTACCGGGGCGGTCGTGGAACTACTGGAAGGTATCGGCCTGCGGTTTTTCTTGCCCATAATTGTTATTCGTCAGTATCGCCAATGAGGCATTAGCGTCGGATTTGAAGGTTCGTAAGCATGGATGGCGAACGCAGCACGACCACGTTGTTGGCGCCAATCGGGGAAGTCGCCGCGAGTTTTGTCTCCCAAAACACCAATGACGGAAACAGCCCGCTACCGGCCACGAGTGTCATCTGGTTTCCGTTGGATGCCGGGCGCTCGGTCCCGGGCAGCCAATGCCATCCCACGACCAAGGCCAGCGAGAAGGCGCCGGCCAGGGCGATTTGAAAGCCCACGCGGTGACGGAACAGCCCGTGCATCGACTGGTGCCCGACGGCCGGCAGTTCCATCCTTCGCAAAATGTGCCGCCGGGTCGGCGCCGGCAACCGTGCCGGACGAAGACTGTTGAGTTGCTGTTCCAACGCATCGAATGGTGTACTCATTGTGTGCCTGCTTTCCCAAGATGTTGCCGCAACGCGGCGAGCGCCAACCGATAGCGGGAGGCGACCGTGTTCGCCGATTCGTCGGTCACGGTGGCGATCTGCTGAAACGTCAGTTCGCCCCAGATCTTCAACGTGAGAACTTCCCGTTGTTCGACGGGCAACTCGCGCATGGCCGTCTCCAGCCGGGCATGATCTTCGGCCTGTTCCAGCGTCGAGGCAAACAACGGCGGCTGCTCGTACAATGATTCCCCGGCGGCGACCTCGCGCCGATGACGACGCGCGGCCTGCCGCTGGCGATCGAGCATGGTATACCGCACGGCGGCGTAGCACAGCGCCGGCAAATCCGGCTCCGTGACGCCGTTGTTCGCATGTTTGCGCCAGACGCGGAGGAACGCTTCCTGCACCACGTCGGCGGCATCGGCATCGTTGCGGCACAACTGCCGCGCGTACAAAAACAGGCCATCTCCACACTCGTGGAGCACCCGATGCCACATCGTCCGCCCTGTTGCGTTGTCGGTCACGTTGATAACGCCTTGCCATATGTTACTCGTCGCCGAGGCGGTCATTTGTCACCATCAATGCAATTCATCAGAAGGACGTTGCTGTGGAAGCGATTCTTCACCACATTGGCTCCTAGGTTTCCGCCTGCTCGACCCGCCGCATGGCCTGTAAGTTCTTCACGTAGGCCTCCAGTCGTTCTTCTTCGTCCGGAATATTACGCACTCGCAGGATTGAGCGCACTCGCACCATCAACTCCAGCGCATGGATCGGTTTCGCCAGAAAGTCGTCGGCGCCCGCGATGATACTCTCTTCCAGGGCCCGCTTCGCGTCCACGGCGGACACCACGATGACGCGAATGGCCCGCGTGCGCGGGTCCGCTCGCAACTGCCGGCACACCTCGATACCCGAAATCTCCGGCATCATGATGTCCAGCAGGATGAGGTGGGGCTGCTTCTCGCGTGCCAGCCGCAACGCCTCAGCGCCATCCGCCGCAGTCAGCACTTCGTGGCCGAGTTCGCTCAAGAGCGCCGTCTCATAATCACGAATTGCCGCTTCATCGTCGACCACCAGAATTCTTGCTCGGGCCGGGGCCTCGTCCATATTGTTCCTCGTACTGTCCTAATGTCGGAAATGTCGGATACCTGTAAACACCATCGCCATGTTGCGGTCGTCTGCCGCGGCAATCACCTCGGCATCGCGCACGCTGCCACCGGGCTGGATGACCGCCGTCGCTCCCGCCTCGGCCGCCGCGATCACGCCGTCAGGAAACGGAAAAAAAGCGTCGCTGGCCACGGAACTGCTCCGGAGATCGAGCCCGGCTTCCCGGGCTTTCCATACGGCTATCTTGGTCGAATCTACGCGACTCATTTGACCCGCCCCAATTCCCAGTGTTCGACTGCCGTGCCCGTCAGCCCGAGCAAACACGATGGCGTTGGATTTTACGTGTTTTGCCGCCCGCCACGCAAACAAGATCGCATGACGCTCTTCCTGCGACGGATGGCGCTTCGTCACCACCTTCATGTCCTCGGCTGAAACCAGCCGCGCATCCCGCTCCTGCGCAAGGAGACCGCCGGTGACGGAACGAATTACCAGGCCGGGTGTGGCCGGTCGCGCGCTCCTGATCAGCCGCAGGTTTTTCTTTTTCTGCAAAATCGCAAGTGCTCCGTGTTCGAAGGCCGGGGCCACAATCACTTCACTGAAGATTTCCGCGATGACCTGCGCCAGGGCCGCATCCAGCGGCCGATTAACGATAATGATGCCGCCAAACGGTGCCTGCTTGTCCGTCGCGTACGCCAGATGCCACGCCTCAAGCAACGTCGGCGCGCTCCCCACCCCACAGGGGTTCGTATGCTTGATGATCGCGACCGTGGGTTCTTCAAATTCGGCCGCCAACTCAGCGGCGGCGGTAAGATCGAGAATGTTGTTGTAAGAAAGCTCCTTGCCATGCAGTTGCTGGAAGTGCTCGAAGAAATCGCCGTACAACGCCGCCTGCTGATGAGGGTTCTCGCCGTACCGCAGGTCCTGTGCCTTCTTCACCGTGATCTGTAACGTCTCGGGCAACGGCGCTGCGATCTCGCCCTTCGCTTTCATGCGTTCCGCATGTAAATGGTGCGCGATGGCCGCGTCATACCGCGACGTCGTTTCGAATGCCTTCACCGCCAGCTTCCAGCGAAACATCTCACACGTGTCGCCGCCATGTTCCTTGATGTCATTGAGCACCGCCGCGTAATCCGCCGGGTCAACGACCACCGTGACGCTGGCGTGGTTTTTCGCAGCGCTGCGCAACATGCTTGGACCGCCAATATCGATCTTCTCGATCGCATCATGTAAGGACACATTCGGTATGGCAACAGTCTTCTCAAACGGGTAGAGATTCACCACCACGAGGTCGATGGGCTTGATCCCATGCTTGGCGGCCTGAGCCTCGTGTTCGGCGTTGCCGCGCAGGTACAGCAATCCCCCGTGGACCTTCGGGTGCAATGTTTTGACGCGTCCATCGAGCATTTCCGGGAAACCGGTAAATTCGCTGATTTCGACGACCGGAATCCCCGCGTCCTTGAGCGAGCGGGCCGTGCCGCCCGTGGAGACGATCTCGACTCCCAGCGCACGCAATTCCTTCGCAAAATCGACCATTCCGGTCTTGTCCGAAACGCTAATCAGCGCCCGTTGGATTCTGCCCATAGCCTGTCAAGGGTAACGGATGCGCGGTTGCGCTTCAATCGAATTTCAACTGGGGGGATTCCGCCCGCGTGAGCTTCCAGCCGTCGTCGGTTTTGCGGAAATACAGGCGAAAACGGTCGGCGCGGACTTCACTCTCAGACAGGCTGCCTTTGGCCTTCGCCAGAACCTTCGCAATGAAAACGGCTTGCGCCTTCTGCTGGTCGGGATCGATGCTCACGGTCAGGTCGCTTATATGGATGAACACCGCGTCGTATTGTGCGCGAAATGAACGTACTCCCCCAAGCAGCATTGGCTTGTCCGAGCCAGAGTCGTCGCTGTAATCACTTGCGATGGCGTCTGATAAACGAATCACATCACCATGCTCCACCGCGCTGGTCATGATGGAAATCTGGCGCCTGATTCGCATTTCGTCCGTCACAAATAACCATTGCCATGCCTGCCAGAGGACGAGCCCGACGATGACCACACCCGCGATTCGCACCAACCATTTCATCGTTTCCACCTCCATTGCCACATCATCCGCGTCTGGACAAGCCGCATCGCGACGAGGCCTTGCACATAGTCCTCGCGATCCAGGTCACGGTTGTCACCGACCACGAATACTTTCCCCGCCGGCACAGGAGTCGGCTCCATTTGCCACGTTGCATTCACCGTTGTGTACGGTTCGGCAAGCGGCGCGCCGTTGATCTTGAACGCGCCATGGTCGATGGAAAGCGTCTCGCCGGGCAACGCGATCACGCGCTTGATAAAGTAGAGTGGCGGATCGTCCGCGGTGCGGAACGTGACGATGTCACCACGGCGTGGTCGGTAATGACGCACGGGTTGCATCAGACAAAAATCCCAGGACTTCAGCGTCGGCGACATGCTATCGCCATACACGATGCGCGGCACAGGGATGAATTTTACCACCAGAAACAAGCACGCCGCGACGACTATGAGCCAGACCAGGGATTTCCCGCCGCGCTTCATGCCTTACCTTCGCCTAGAATTGTGGGAAAGGAAACTACAAGAGCACGGCTTCTATGGGCACATCTTGCCACTGTTACCATTTTCCGGGTTGTCACCCTGAACGAAGTGAAGGGTCTCTGTCGTTACCGGCCAGCAAATGTAAGACAAAGGCTGAGATTCTTCGCTTCGCTCAGAATGACAACGACTTGAAGGCTGGTGGTCGCATCAAGATGTACCCGCTTCTATCCGATCACCACCACAGGCTTGCCCTTGCGAATCTCACCGATGACGTATGATTTCACACGCTGAGACGTGGCGGCCTTCTGCACGGCGCCGACGGATTTCGGATCGACGATAAGAACCATGCCAATCCCCATATTGAACACGCGGTACATCTCCTCCTCAGTCACTCCGCCGCCTTCTTGAAGCAACTTGAAAATCGGCAACACGTCCCACGACCCGCGACGGATCACCGCCGAACAATTCTTCGGCAACACGCGTGGAATGTTGCTGTAAACTCCTCCGCCCGTAATGTGCGCAATCCCATGAATGGAGTTTCGGGTTTCGTTTTTCGAATTTCGGATTTTCCTCACGACCGGTTGGTAATTCCGATGCACCTTCAGCAACTCCTCACCAAACGTGCAGCCGAGCGCACGATCATAGTCGTCGAGCCGCACGCGCATCTGGGCGAAGAGAATCTGCCGCGCCAGCGAATAGCCGTTGGTGTGCAACCCGGTGCTGGCCAGTCCGATGAGCGCGTCCCCGGGCCGAATCCGCGAGCCGTCGATGATCCGGTCGCGCTCGACCACGCCGACAATCGTGCTGACCAGATCGTAATCGCCTGCGGCATACATCCCCGGCATCTGCGCCGTCTCGCCGCCAATCAGCGCGCAGCCCGCTTCCGCGCAAGCCTTCACGAGACCGTCGATGATCTGCCTAAACACACGCGGAGCGAGTTTGCCCATGCCGATATAGTCCAAGAAAAATAGAGGTTTTGCACCGACAACAGCGATGTCGTTCACGCAATGATTGACCAGGTCCTGCCCGACCGTGTCGTGCTTGTTCAACGCGACCGCGATTTTCAACTTCGTGCCGACCCCGTCCATGCTGCTCACCAGCACCGGCCTCCTGTACTTCTTCACATCCAGCGCAAACAACCCGCCAAATCCGCCAATCGCCCCAAGGACTTCGGGGCGCAAGGTCTTCCGGACTTTGGCTTTGAGGCCGGCCTTGAGCGTGTCGGCGAGATGGATGTTTACGCCCGCGCCGGTGTACGCGCTCTCCCGTTTCGTCCGCTCGTTCACACGGCAAAGTGTGGGATAACGACCAGAAAATTGCAAGGGCGCCTGACCGGGGGGGGATTGCCGCCGCCAGCGTTCTACGGTAAAAATGCTACGTTAGGCGTGGCAGCCCGCGCGGTAGTAAACGCCATTTGACAATGGTAACATAAATGCTACTATATGGCCGAGATATTTGAAATCCGGGAATACACCGAGGCCGGTCGTTCGCCGTTCGCGGAATGGTTTGATGATCTGGATCCGGTGACGGCGGCGCGGGTGGATCGATACATCCGGCGGTTGGAAGCTGGCAATTTCGGTGCGGCCAAGTCATTGCGCGACGGCGTGTTTGAGTTGCGACTGGATTTCGGGCCCGGCTACCGCGTGTACTACGGGCGCGAAGGCAAGACCATCGTCATTTTGCTGGGCGGTTGGAGCAAGCGGCGACAGGACGCCGACATTGCCGCCGCAGTGGAGCGGTGGAAACGGTACAAACAGGCGAAGCCGAAAAATGGCACTCACAAGAGACTATAAAGAAACGGTCGTGGCGCGGATCAAGCGCGACCGGAAATTTGCGCGGGCGCTTTATGCCGAGGCGATGAACGCCCTGCTTGACGGTGAGACCGCTGAGGGACTTTCCATGCTGCGCGATTTGGTCCACGCCGAAATCACGTTTAAGGAACTGGCGCGGCAGACCGGCTTGGGCGAAAAAACACTGCATCGGATGCTCCATCGTCGGGGGAACCCCACCGCGCGCAATCTGGGCGTCATCGTCAAGAGCATCGCCGAAGACCTGGGCATCAAACCGCGCGTGGAATGGGCCGTGGGGCGTTGACGCCGCATTATGAATCGTGGTCTGGTGGCGCTCTGGGCAATTGCTGGCTGGAAAAGGCTTCAAACCGCCAAACCTCGATGGCCAATCTGGCGGCGGATTCATTTCTTTTCGATTCCATGCGCGGCGAGAGTGCCACGTATGTCTGGCGACCATAATCCCAGCAAAAGCCGAGGCTTCTTTTTTGGCCTTTTGAAAAACCGGGGCCTTTGGAGGGATTTGTTTACAACTTCCCGCGGCCGCCCTTGGTAGTGGCGTGCATGGGCAACTCACCTTCAGGGAGAAACGGGAACAAATCGCGGAAGTTTCGCAACGCGCGCTTACGCGCGGCACTGAAGTTCTTTTCACGCTCTGTCCCAAGCCAGCCAAGACGTTTGAAGTAATCTGCCGCCGCCGGGCAACGGTGCTTCAAGTTCGCTACTGTGGAGAAGTTCAGCAACCGCATCACGCCAAGATCGCGTAACGCCGCCCGACGGTCATGTTTGCGTGTGCGCCCGGTCTTCTTTGGGTTCGGAAAGTGCTTTGGCCGTGCACCGACTACCCACTTGCGAAAGTATTCTGCAATCTCATCGTTACTGAAATGGCCCCATTCGATATCGATAAGTAGAGTTTCCCTCTTCCCCGACCAGAAATGACGGGCCGATTGAACGCCGTTCACTTGGATGGGCCCATGCCTGAAACTGAATCTGGGGACTGGCTTGCCCTCACCCAGGCTACGCTCGTACATTTTATCCCAAGCTCTAGCGATGCGCTCGGAGCAGGGGTAAGGCGATAACTGTATGGGCACTATGCCCTGAGATTCGGTTACGGTTGGAATTATTGCCCTGGTTTCGCGTTCCGTCGAGTCCAGCACTTGCCACGGTTTATCAAGGTCGCCAATTGAAGGCGGTCGCTCCGGCTGTTGATCAGAAAATGCGCCAGGGACGAAGATCTCCAACGCATAGCCCAAGCCAAAAAGCTTTTCCTCGTTGCGTTGAATTTCCTCCACTTCTTCAGTCGTGTTTGGCAGGACACCGGCCAGATAGTCAGCGTGCCGTTGAATCGTCGAGCAAATGAAGTGAGACTCCCGCGCGTACTCCCAGTAACAGCACGCCACTAGCTCAGATTCCTTCACGCCGTCAAAATTCCATTCGTGCGGCTGTCGCGGCTCAGCGGGTTTCATTAGCAGATATTCACGGCACTACACTAGGTTCTGTGGAATTTGCTGGTCGAGGATTTCGTGGACGATTTTTGGGCCAGATCCTCGCAAATGTGAGTGAGGATGCCCAAGGCAATCTGAGCCTGTCCTGCACCGGTCAGGGACTTCTCTCTCAACGCACGCCCAGGATGGATAAGGTTTCGTTGGTTCTGCAGAAAGTCGTTCAAACTCCGCGTCGATTCCTGGAGGAGTTTTAGCTTGAGCGCGGTGCGTATAAGATCGTCTAGTCGCCATTTCTCCAACGCCTCTCTACTCTTGGTCGCGCCCTGGATGACACTCGCATCCTGCCGCCGGAGTAAATCGAGCAAGATGGCCTCGGTCGCACTACCTGCAAGCACCGCCGTTGCGTTGAAGCACTTTGAGTCAAAACAACGGCAAGCTTCCTCTACTATGCGCGCGGCAAAGTCCCTCAGAGCTGCTTGTTGCATAAACGAAACTCCCGGGATTCTGGTCTTTGTGTATCTGTCTTCTCGATTGGGTGTGGTTCGTCGGGCAATCTTCGATCGCAGATTATGGGATTCAATTTGTAGCTCTCGGTAAACCTCGTCCTTGACGCGGCTCAGTTTCGTCTTGGCCCTTTCCAGAATCTTTTTTGCCGTCTCGCCCGAATTCCCAAGCTCGGTAGTCGCTTGCCGTTTTACCTTAGCAAAAGCCTCATCCATCGTGCGGTCAATTGCTTGCCAGACAGACCGCAATTCAAAATCTGCCTGCAGATTTGAGACATAGACGGGTATCATCGCCAACCCGATCTTCCTAGCAATCTCAACGGTCCTCTTCATCACCGAATCGAGGTCAGCGGTTGTGAACGGGCGTAACTGCCGATGGCGACGAGTGATAGCGTCTCCATCGCCGTAAAGGTGGTCCAATCTGGCCTGATGTCGCCTTGCTCGCTCGAGGCCGCGCCGCGCGAGCGATTTTTTACTTACGAGTTCCGCAAGCTCAAATTGGTTTTCTACCGTTTCACATCGAGCCTTTTCGGTGGCTATTTCCATTGCGTTCAGATCCCGCATAACATCACGCCAATTTCCTGGCGATCTGTTCGTCCAGAATCTCCCGCACAGTGAGCGGGATGATTACTTTGCCGGACTTTTTGAAGAAGCGGTCGATCTCGGTGAGGGCGTCGCTGGAATAATCGAAGGCAATGAAAAAGCCCTTGGTGCGGTCTTCGCGGGTCATCACGGCTTCGAACTGGTCCACGTCAGGGCGGCCGACCTTATCCTTCTGTTTCACCTGAATGGGATACCACACGTCCATGAACTCCAAGTGACCGGTTTCCTTGCCGACACGCGCGGGCGCGGCGCTGACGGGATAAATACGGCCGTCGATACCCATGTCACCGACCTTCGTCACGTTCGGGATGCCGCCAAGGGCGATGACGGCCCAGTTCTCGAATTCAAACGGCGGAATTTCGCGGAGCTTCACTTCCGTCCACGGCAGGTCGCGCACGACGAAACCCTTACCCACGCGCCACAGTTGCTCGTCTTCCTTCATGTAGCACACGTCGCGAAGCCGTTTCGCCATCACGCGGCAAGCGGTCGGGGAAACATCGATGCCGATCCACTGTCGTTTCAGCTTCTGGGCGGCTACCAGTGCCGTGCCGCATCCACAGAACGCATCGAGCACAATGTCATTCTCGTTGCTGCTCGCCCTCACAATTCGATCAAGAAGAGCAAGTGGTTTTTGTGTCGGGTAGCCAAGGCGCTCGCGCGCTTGAGAGTTTATCGGTGGAATGTCTGTCCACACGGTATCAATGGGCCGCCCCTCCTGCTCGTCAAGATACCGCTTCAATTGAGGAACGGCACCGGGTTTTGTCTGAACAACGAGCCCGTTCTCGTATGCCTCCTCCATCCGCTCTTTTGTCCAGCGCCAAACTCGCTTTACGCCAAGGAATTCGTAGGTCAGGTTCGGGCGATCAGGGTTCGGGTTGATCAAATTATCGAGCCGGTAAATCCTTCCGTCCGGGTCGCGGTGGCAGTACTTCGTAGAGGTTTTTTCATCCAAGTTGTCCGGGTCGTAGGGCGTGTATGGACGGTTGAAAGTGGTTTCACCGCCGCCGCCATAAAGAAAAATTGTGTCATGGTTATTTGGAAATCCAGTGAAGGCCAAACCTTTTGCGAGTGTTCGATGCCAGATGATTTCGCTCTGGAAATTATTCTCCCCGAAAATCTGGTCGAGCATGACCTTGACGTAGTGGGAGGCGTGCCAGTCGCAGTGGTAGTAGAAGCTGCCGGTTGGTTTGAGGACGCGGCGGAGTTCGACGCAGCGCGGGCGCATGAACTCGATGTAGGCCTGCGTCGAGGCGTGACGGTCGTCGAAGGAGCGTTTTTCCTTGGTCTCGCCCCAGAAGACTTCGTAGTTGCGGTTGGAATTGAACGGCGGGTCGATGTAGATCAAATCCACGCAGGCGTCCGGTAGTTTCTTCAGTTGCTCAAGGCAGTCGCCGCACCAAACGACACGTGTGTCTACGAGAGAGGATGATTTCTGGAGACCTGCGGTCGATTTGGGTGCGGGGTCGGGAGACCCTCGCACAACCTTGGGCTCGCGTACAACCTTGGCGGGAGACGGCGCGCCCGGCGGTCGCGCCCTGCCGGTCTGGTCCTTCTTCGCCATGCGGTGGAGTGTAGTCAGGCGATGAGACTTCGACAAGCCCGGAAGGGGGGGCACGAGGCAGAATTCAGAAGACGGGAGTCAGGAGGCAGAAGGTGGAGCAAACCAACGCCACGGCGCGATACCCAAATGACAGGCATCGCACCCTACAATTGCTGGCCGCCAAGCGCCGCAAAGATCGTCTGGTAAATCAATTATCGTTAATCGATAATTCTACTGGACTCAGTCGGGCGATGATGATAAGGTCGGCTATGGTTTGTTGCCTTGACATGCGGGACTGGGAAGCGGGGGGGCCGACGACCGGCGCTCATAGAGCGCCGCTACACGGGGGACAGCACCAGCAAAAGCGCGAATTTGCGAAACGAACCCAAATTCTTTACCGGAGGCTTCCACCTTGATCTGCTTTAGCAACAATGGTTTAAGGCATGTGGTCTCATGCCGTCGCCGTTGGGGGAAGGAAGCCAAGTGCGGGTGGGTACAGGAAGTCAGAGGTCAGAAGGCGGATGCGCTGGAGACAGCGCACGCTACACGAAGAGGTCGGCGCGATACCCAAACACAGGCATCGCGCCCTACAATTCTCAGAACAACCTTGCCGAAGGCGGCTACTGACAAGATCTCACAGCAGACTTCTCTGCGTATCATCATGCACCAGATCGGAAACGGGGCGGCGGTATTTGGTGCGGCGTTGTTCCATGATGAATTTGTCGTGCTCGGATTCGACGGGGGAGGGATATTGGCCGGTGTAGCAGGCGGTGCAGAATTCGTTCGCGGGCAGGCCCGTGGCGGCGATCATGCCGTCGAGGCTGAGATAGCCGAGCGAGTCGGCGCCGAGGAATTCGCGAATCTGTTCCTGCGAATTATTCGCGGCCATCAATTCCTTGCGCGTCGGGAAATCGATGCCGTACGCGCAGGGCCATTTGTGCGGCGGGCAACTGACGCGCATGTGGACCTCCTTCGCGCCCGCCTCGCGCAACGTCGTCATCCGCGCCCGCGCCGTCGTGCCGCGCACAATCGAGTCGTCCACCACGACAACGCGTTTGCCCACGACCATTTCCTCGATGAGATTGAGCTTCACGCGCACGCTGAAATCGCGGATGAGCTGGGTCGGCTGCAAGAACGTGCGGCCCACGTAATGATTGCGGACGAACGCATTGCCAAAATCGATCCCGCTTTCCTCCGCGTAGCCCATCGCCGCCCAGTTGCCGCTGTCGGGCACGGGAATGACGAGGTCGGCTTCGACGGGATGTTCGCGGGCGAGTTGTCGGCCCAGATTGATGCGGACCTGTGCCACGTTCTTGTTGTAGATGTCGCTGTCGGGCCGCGCAAAGTACACGAACTCGAAAATGCAGAACGCATGCGGCTGTTGCGTGTCGGCCCAGGGGTTCGCGGAGCGAATGCCATCCTTATTGATGACGATGATCTCGCCGGGCATGATGTCGCGCACGTACTGCGCATGGATCAAATCCAGCGCGCACGTCTCGCTGGCCAAGACCCAGGCGTAATCCCCTGTCTGTCCCTCGACCTCTGTAGGAGCGATTTCCAATCGCGATTCCTCTGTGCTGGCCGGTCGCGAATGCAATTCGCTCCTACAAATAGGAAGCCTGCCCAGCACCAGCGGACGGAAGCCGAACGGGTCCCGCACGCCGATGAGTTCGTCCTCGCCCATGATAACGAGGGAATACGCGCCCTGGATCTTGCGCATCACCGCTTCGAGGGAATGCGCGCGGTCTTCATTGCTCGGTCGCGCGAGCAGGTGCAGAATGATTTCGCTGTCGACCGTCGTCTGAAAAATCGAGCCTTGCTCTTCCAGTTCAGTGCGGAGACGCGCGGCGTTGGTGAGATTGCCGTTGTGGCCGATGGCGATCTGGCCGCGCGCGCAATCGGCGACCAGGGGCTGCGCGTTTTTGATATTGGAACTGCCGGTGGTCGAGTAGCGGACGTGACCGATCGCGAGTTCACCGGGCAACGAGCGGAGGATGTTCTTGTCGAACAACTGGCCGACGAGTCCCATGCCCTTGTACGTTCGCAGGTCGACGCCATCGGACGCCGTGATGCCGGCGCTCTCCTGACCGCGATGTTGGAGCGCGTATAGCCCGTAATATGTCAGGTCTGCCGCATTCGGGTGCCCGTAGACCCCGAACAAACCACAGTAATGCCGCGGTCGCGTGCTCTCTTCCGGGTTCATTCTTCGGTCAACTCGCGCTGTCGAAAGTACCGCCTCCGCGAAATCATGTAGCTCATCGGCCGGTGAATAGCAAGGTGCAACCCTGCGCCGAAGGAATAATCTACGTTGCCGAAATGGCGTCTCCGAGGGACGCGAGCTGCCTGACTACGCGGCCGTGGAAGCGGACGCTCCCGCCGAAGAATTGCCCTGAATGACCTCGTCGAGCGCCTTTAGCAAATCGGCATTGCTGAATGGTTTGGGAACGACCCGTTGGACTCCCTCCCGAAATTCTGCGGGCAACTCGTTAAGGCTCACTCCGGAAACCGCCAGTACTTTTACGTCGGGTCTCAGCTTGCGGAGGAATTGAAGGGTCTCCGCCCCGTTGAACTTCGGCATATTGAAATCGAGCAACACGGCGCCGATGTCGCGTGGCGCATAGCGCATCATGTCGAGACCCTTGGGCCCTGTGCTGGAAGCCAGCACGTTATACCCTTCGTCGCGGAGCAGCGCGCGCATCGTCTCCAGGAAACTGGGGTCGTCATCGATAATCAATACCGTGGACTTCGCCTCCGAGCCCGCATCAGGTCGCCTGGCGACTGACCGCTCTTCGCTGTCCTGTAGCCCATTGCCACCTTTGCCGAATAATGCAACAGCGGCTGTCAAAATACCCATATGTTTCCTTCCTTGTCTTGCTGTGGTGCTGCGCAACCCAAAGCACCGTATCCCCGGTAATGCAGGGTTTGTGCCAGAGAGGTGGTCAAACACAACAACGAAGAACTGATTCACATCGCCTGGAACGCGGCGAATGTTTCCATGGCAACAATCTATAGATCAATGTGTTACAAGGGAAAGTTTGACGGAGAACAATCCAGTGGGCGGAAGGCGAATCACTGTCCAATGAGAATGATCGAGCCTTCGGGGGCCGGCACACCGCCCGCGCGCTCGACCGTCACGGCAAACTTGTCAATGCATGCCATGTCCTTGGACAGCTTGACCTGCAACCGGCCGGACCCAGAATCGTCCGTCCAACCGATGCCCGCAGGCACGGGTGGTTCGGTGCCGCAGATCGCCCAAAGTTCCAGGCATTTGCCCTGGCCTTGCGCGACCGGCACGAGATTGGAGACCACCATGAGCCCCGACTTCTTCCCGCCGTGCCAGTAAACCTTGGCCAACGCCTTCGTCTGGGCTTTCGGGTCGGCGAGCGAGACGACGCGGATCGCAGGATCCATCAGGAGGTCCAGCGTCCCGGCTTGCTCATCGATCCTCTTCTGAAGCGCGGTGGTCTGGAATGTCTGTTTTTCGAGTTGCTCGCGCATCTGGTCGGCGGCGCGCGCCACGGCATCCTTCTCCTCCGCGAGTTCCCGATTGGTCGTGCGTAACGCTTCCATGTCGTGCTGCTGATGCTCATTTGCGGCCGTCAATTGATCCGTTTTCGCTTTGAACTCTTTGGCCTGCGCGTCGAGGCGGGAGGTCAGATCGGTGAGTCCACCCGTTTGCTTCGCGAGCGCCTTCTGCTGTTCGTCGTTCTTCTGGAGAAGCTCGTTGTAGGAAGCCGTCATCGATTGCAACAGGCCTTCCGTCGTCTGAATCTGCGTGTTCTTCCCGACCAACATGACCGCGAGCACGACCACTGCCGCCCAGGGCACGAAGCGAAATAGAAACGCTCCGAGGTTGAAACTTTGACGTTCGCGAGGCGCGGCGGTTGACGGACGCGCTGGCACCGGCACCGCGGCTGGCCACTTGCCTTCCTCAATTGCCGCTGCGATCCGCTCGTAGACCACAGGCGTCGGTTGCACGGGCGGCACTGTCAGAGCGATCTGATCGGCGATGGCTTGGAATTCCGCAAGTTCCGCATGACAGCGCTCGCGGTTTTCAGCCACGTACTTCTCGAAATTGTACAGTTCGTCGCCATCGAGCGCGCCAATGACGTATAAGGGCAGCATTTCGCGGAAGATCTCGTGCGTCATAGGCCGCGCGCCCCCTTTCCAGCGGCAGCGCCACCCAGTTGCTCCCGCAATCGCATCATGCCCGCCCGGATCCGTGTCTTGACCGTGCCCAGCGGCTGGCTGAGTTGCTGGGAGATTTCAAACTGGGTCAATCCCTTGAAGTACGCCATTTCGATGGGTACACGCTGTTCCAGAGGCAATGTGTTCAACGCACCCCGCACAGCGCGCTGATCTTCGGAGGCGAGCGCGTCGTCTGCGGGTGTGGCGTCCGCGCTATTCGTCGCTCCCTCTGCTGCAGCGGACTCCGTCAAGCGCGTGCGCGTTTTGCGTGACCGGAGACGGTCGATGGCCCGGCTGCGGGTGAGCATGATGAACCACCCGAGCGGTTTGCCGCGTCCTTCGTCAAAGGACGAAGCTGTTTTCCAAATCTGGATGAAACTCTCTTGCAGCACGTCTTCAGCCTCGGCGCGGTCGGAAAGAATTTTTAGTGCAAAGCCGAAGAGCATGGCGCTGTGGCGCGCGTACAATTGCTGAAATGCTTCCTTGTCGTGGGCCGCCACGGCGCGCAGCAATGCGCGATCATCCATCCCCTCTGTCGTCGAAGTATTCACGCCGCTTTGGCCATCGGGCATCGTGGCACTGTACCAACCACGCCAAAAAGTGGCTAGTGAAAAAGTTCCGGTCGGGCACAGGTGGGATGAAAGCAGCGCCGGTCGGCCCGCGATGGGTCGTCGGACACGCCGCTCAGCCCCGCGCGCGAAAACAAGCCGGTGATTTTCGTGGGGCTGTAGATACATGGGTCGCCTGGTGTTGGCATTTGTGTCGCCCGTTCCGAATCGTGACCCGCGCCACCCACGCGGGCGAGACCGCGAAAGCCACGGGCACCGTGCGCTGGTGGATGGGACAGGACCGCGACCGAAGCGCGTTGTCGGCCCGGCCCAGGATCAAATCCCAGCCTTGCACCCTGCCACTCATCAGTAGTTCCGACGGTATTCTCAATCCTGTCATTCACTGGATACTACGGAGACCGCGCGGGAGCGGATTGGTTGGCAAGCCATGAAAGCCCGGCGCCAGAACGTCCGTAGGTCAGGCATCCATCAAATGACCGAGCGTATTCCACCAAATGTCACGGAGCTCGCCTATGTCCCAGGAGAATTCGCTGCGGGACGTCTTGATTGTAAGAACCTTGCCTCCCGTGAGTCCGAGATGTGTCACAGGAAGACGAGAACGCAGGATTTCTTCGGCCCGTGACGCGGCGCACGTGACCACGATGCGCGATTGCGTCTCGCCAAACAGTACGGCGTCCAATCGCCCATCAACTCGCGACAAGTCCACCGTCGCGCCGATCAACGCGTCGCCATTGCTCATGCAACACTCGGCCAACGCCGCCGCCAATCCGCCTTCGCTGCAGTCATGCGCGCTTTTCACCCCGCCCTTGTGGACGATCTCCAGCGTGAAATCTGAAATCTGTTTCGCCAGCGCCAGATTCATTCGTGGTGCCCGGCCTGTTTTCAATCCATGAATCCGCTTCAGGTATTCGCTACCGCCGAGTTCATCCCCGATCTCGCCCAGCAAGAGAATCACGTCGCCCTCATCCTTGAACCATTGCGTCGTGATGTGGTTCGGATCGTCGATCAATCCGAGCATCCCGATGGTCGGCGTCGGGTCAATCGCAGCCGCCGGCGATTCGTTGTAGAAGCTGACGTTACCGCCTGTGACCGGCGTGCCGAACACCTCGCACGCCTCGCTGATGCCTTCCACGCACCGGCGAAATTGCCAAAATACTTCCGGCTTCATCGGATTGCCGAAATTCAAATTGTCTGTCACCGCCAGGGGGAGCGCTCCGCTACAGACCAGATTGCGCACCGCTTCCGCCACAGCAGTCTTTCCACCCTCGAGCGGATCAAGGTAACAATACGTCGCGTTGCAGTCGGTCGTAAACGCAATATACTTCTCCGCCGGCGTAGCGGCCGCCGTCCCGGCGGCGCCCAGATCCGGTCGTCTCAAATCAATCCGCACCACCGCCGCGTCGCTACCCGGCGCGACCACCGTCCCGTCCTGTACCATGTGGTCGTACTGTCGATACACCCAGTTCTTCGAGGCGATGGATGGCGAACCAAGCAGCTTGAGCAATGCGTCTTCGTAATCGTTCGGTTCGCCGACACTTCGGATGTCAAAATTTGCATGGCGGATTTCCCACTCCGGCTGCTTCGCTTCGCGATGATACAGTGGCGCATCCTCAGCCAACTGCTTGGCGGGTATCTCTGCCGCGACGTCACTGCCGACTTTCACGCGCATCAGGCCGTCGCCGGTCACGTGGCCAATCGTCACGCCGTGCAAATCCCATTTTTCGAAGATCGCCTCGACTTCCTTCTCGCGGCCCTTCTGCGCGATGAGCAACATCCGCTCCTGTGATTCACTGAGCATGATCTCGTACGGCGTCATGCCTGTTTCGCGTTTCGGGACGAGATTGAGATCGATCTCGTTGCCCGTCCCGCCGCGGCTGGCGGTTTCGCACGTTGAACACGTCAACCCCGCCGCACCCATGTCTTGAATACCGACCACGAGCCCGTTCGTCCGCATCGCTTCCAAGCAAGCTTCCAGTAATAACTTCTCCATGAAGGGATCGCCGACCTGTACTGCGGGCCGGTCCCGTTGCGATTCCTCGGTCAATTCCCGCGAGGCAAACGCTGCGCCCGCCAGCCCGTCTCGTCCCGTCGCGCTACCCACGTAGATAACTGGATTGCCGACGCCCGATGCCGCACCGCGTTTGATCTGCTCATGCCGCAACACGCCCAATGAAAGCGCATTGACGAGTGGATTCCCGGTGTAGCACTCGTCGAAATACACCTCGCCACCGACAGTCGGTATCCCAATGCAATTCCCGTAATGCGCAATCCCCGCCACCACCCCGGCGAAGAGACGACGATTCTGGGTAATTTCACTCTTCGTCGTGGGAGCGACATTCTTGTCGCGACCGGTCGCGCCATTGTTGTCAATCGGCCCGAACCGCAACGAATTCATATTGAGAATCGGCCGCGCCCCCATCGTGAAAATGTCGCGGATGATTCCCCCCACGCCCGTCGCCGCGCCCTGAAATGGCTCGACCGCGCTCGGATGATTGTGCGACTCAATCTTGAACGCAATCGCCCACCCATCGCCGATGTCCACGATCCCCGCGTTCTCCTCGCCCGCCTTCACGAGAATAAACGGCGCTTCGCGCGGGAATTTCTTCAGCTCCGGCCGCGAGTTCTTGTAGCTGCAATGCTCCGACCACATCACCGAGAAAATGCCGAGTTCCGTAATGTTCGGCTCGCGCCCGAGAATCTTCTCGATGCGCTCGTACTCCTCGGACGTGATCCCGTGCCGAGCGATAATCTCTGGCGAAATGGTAACGTCTTTTTTCATCTGCAACGCGGGAAGTTTAGTATACGCTTCCGCCAAAGCCAATAACCGGCTCGACAGTTTTATTACATCACAGGCAATCTGAACGGAATCTCATGAACTTTTCCGAAAATCGTTACAAAAACATGTCATACCGCCGTTGCGGGCGCAGCGGACTGAAACTGCCGGCCTTGTCGCTCGGATGCTGGCACAACTTTGGCAGGCACGCCGATCCCACGGAGGCGCGCCGCATGTTGCATCGGGCATTCGACCTCGGCATCACGCACTTCGATCTCGCCAATAATTACGGGCCGCCGCCGGGCAGCGCGGAGACCTTCGTTGGGAAGGTATTGGCGCAGGATTTCAAGGATTACCGTGATGAACTCATCATCTCCACCAAGGCGGGGTATTATATGTGGCCGGGGCCCTACGGCGAATGGGGGTCACGCAAGTACCTGCTGGCCAGCCTCGATCAATCGCTCCAACGGCTCGGCCTCGATTACGTGGACATTTTTTACTCGCATCGGCCCGACAGCGACACGCCGCTGGAGGAAACCATCGGCGCGCTCGATACTGCCGTTCGTGAGGGCAAGGCGCTCTACGTGGGCATCAGCAGCTACAACGGGGCGATGACCGATGCGGCGATGAAAATCGCCCACGACTTGCACACGCCCCTGATCATTCACCAGCCGTCGTACTCCATGCTCGACCGCTGGATCGAACCCGATGTGTTGCCGCACGCGCGCCGTCTCGGTTTGGGAGTGATCGCGTTCTGCCCTCTATCTCAGGGATTGTTGACCGACAAGTATCTGGCGGGCATCCCCGCTGATTCGCGCGCAGCCAGTGCTGATGGCTTCCTCCGACCGGAGCACGTCACGCCCGAGGTCATCGCCAAGGTCAAGCAGTTGAACGTACTCGCCAAGCGTCGCGATCAGAGCATGGCGCAGATGGCGTTGGCGTGGGTGCTGCGCGATGAGGTCGTGACCAGCGCGCTGATTGGCGCAAGCTGTGTGAGTCAGATCGACGAAAATGTCGCCGCGCTCGCCAACCTGAAATTCTCCGCCGACGAACTCCAGGAAATCGAGCGCATCCTCACGGGCTAACGCTTCCGAGCAACCGCGACAAGGCGCGGGGCATCGGGACCATAGAGCTGGCCGTCGAAGTCGCCGTACAACTTCACGTTCGCGAAACCGGCCTGTCGGAGTCGGTCGCTCAACTCCTGGCCAGAGTACAGCGTGTGATGGAATGGGAAACGTCGCACCTTGTTGCCCTTGATCAGAATCCACTCGTTGCGAATACGCGTCCAGTCGTCAAAGATTTCATGCAACTCGATCAGCAACGAGCCATCGTCATGTCGCGACACAGTCGCGGGAGCCCTCATTCTGGCGAGGCGTTCCTTACCGAACACATCCAGAACACACACCCCGCCGGGTGCGAGGCTTGCGAACATGTTGCCCAACGCCCTCACGTCGTCGTCCTTGTTGTCGAAATAACCGAACGAAGTCCACAAATTGAGCGCGAGACGGTAGACGCGTGGCCGCACGAAGTCCCGCATGTCCGCGCGAACAAATTCGATTCGCGCCCGCGCAGATTTGGCCCGGCGTCGCGCCTTGTTCAACAAATATCGCGTCCGGTCCACGGCCGTGACCTGAAAACCGCGCCGGGCCAGCGCTACCGAGTGACGTGCGGGACCGCAACACAGATCGAGCACCGCGCCTCGACGAATGCCGGTCAATTTGATGATATTCCGCACTTGTTCGTCAGCCGCGGCGAACCGCCGCTTGTCGAACATGTACGGATACAATGCCCGCCAGAATGACTCGTCCTCAAACCATTCACGCATCGTTTCGCTCCTGCGCGGCGGATTCTGCCACAAGTGGCACCGTCATGCAGCAGTTCATCGCGGGCACGACTTCCTCAAACACGCCGCAGATCGCCTTGACCAATTCGTAGCCAGTGGAGGCGCGGACTTCGCGTTCGGGCATCGGATAGTAAAGCTGGAAGCCGGCCCACTCGTTACGCTTCGGGTTTTTCTTTGCGGCATCGCGAATCTGTCGGGCGGACGTGAAGTTCTTCTTCGTGAAGACCGCGTTGGTCTCGAAATTACCAACTTCAGCGACAAAACCCTCTCGTTTCAATAGGCGCTGCAGTTCGCCATCGAGCCTGGTTCCAGCGGCGCACTGTTTGATGAGTTGATGCCAGTCCCAATCGTCTTTCAACAAACACCCCGGATACGGTTCGGGTCCCTGTGCATAGCCACGCTCGATCTGCAGGCCGCTCTTGAACACTTTCGTGTCTGTGTCCGCCGAGATGAACAGCTTGGCGCAGCCGAAGTTGACCTTGTTCGAGATGGGCTTCGCCTCGCGGTTGGCGCGTGGTAACCAACAAATCCACTGCCAGTACACGCCACGCCCCCAGCGGTCGGTCACGAATGCTGTGCCGTACCGTTGCTCCAGGTGAAACTTCAGGATCTGCGTGATGCGTTCGTGCGGTTCAATGTTACCGACCCGAATCCCACGCTGGAAATCAATCCACTCGCTACGAAACGCCTCGCCGGTCGGCAATTCGACACCTCCCTCGCCCCGCTTCGCGAGTGGTAGCCAGTCTTTATTGGAAGTTCGGTGTCTCATTCGGCTACGGATTCACACCGATTGTTACAGGCGAAGTGCATTGGCGGCTTAACGAACTGCAGCGGTTGCCAAAACACTTTCCAAAATCAGCCGGCCATCCTCGCTGCCGAGCAACTTTTCGCTGGCGCGTTCGGGATGCGGCATCAAGCCGAAGACGTTGCGTGTCTCATTACAAATACCGGCAATGTTGTCGAGCGAGCCGTTCGGATTGGCGGCATCGGTGATCTGGCCGTCTTTGTCGCAGTACCGCACGATGATCCGGTCCTCGCGTTTGAGTTGTTCGATGACCTGCGGTTCGGCGAAATAGTTGCCCTCGCCATGCGCAATCGGGATGCGCAGAACCTGGCCCTGGCGACACGCATTCGTGAATGGTGAATCAGTCGTTTCCACGCGCACGTGGATGTATTCGCAGATGAATTTCAATCCGCGATTGCGGACCAGCGCGCCGGGCAGCAGATGCGCTTCGCACAAAATCTGGAAGCCGTTGCAAATGCCGATTACCAGCCCGCCGGATTTCGCGTGTTCCATCACCGCCTCCATCGCGGGCGCGAACCGCGCAATGGCGCCCGTGCGCAGGTAATCCCCGTAGCTGAACCCCCCCGGCACGATCACGCAATCGACATCACCGAGCGTGGTGTCCTTGTGCCAGATGTACCGTGTGGGCTGACCCAGCACATCCGCTAGCGCGTGGTATGCATCCTGGTCACAATTGCTGCCGGGGAACTGGATAACACCGAAGTTCATAGTATCTCGAAAGTATAATCCTCGATCACCGGATTGCTCAGCAGTTTGTGACACGCTTCATCGATTTTCTTCCGCAACTCGGCCTTGTCGCCGCCTTCCAACTCGATCTCCATGAACTTGCCGACGCGTACATCCTTGATTCCCTTGAAATTCATCGACTCCAGAGCGTGCTTGACGGTCTTTCCCTGCGGATCCAGCACGGTCTTCTTGGGCATCACGATGATTCGGGCCTTCATATAGATTGTGTCCGGTTGTAGCACGCTGTGCGAAACGCGTCCACTCTTCCTTGTGGTCAGTCCGCCATAAAAGTTGTATAAACCGCCGCATCATGTTCGAGCATCGATGCGACCCGTTGGCTCCGCGCAAGGTGTTTTTCCACCGGCTCGCTCGTCACGCTTACCTCAGCCTTGCAATTGTCGCCGGGTCACTTGGTGCCGGCATCATCGGCTATCATTTCACCGAAGGAATGGGCTGGTTGGATTCACTTCTGAACGCTTCCATGATCCTCGGCGGCATGGGTCCTGTCGGCGAACTGAAACATGATGCGGGAAAATGGTTCGCGTCATTCTATGCGCTCTACAGCGGCGTGGCGTTTCTTGTCATGTGCGGCGTGCTCTTCGCGCCCGTCGTACACCGTTTTCTTCATAAGTTCCACGCCGAGACGCGGTCGAAATGAAACACCACGCGCGAGGCGCTAGCGGATGCCGACTTTCTTGAACGTGTTGTCCACTTCGCGCAGGTGAACTGAAAGATCGAACAGCGCCTCGACTTCGCGGCGAGTGAGCCTCTTCATGACGTCGGCATCGGCGAGCAGAAATCCCCGGAATGTCCCGGCACCGGCCCACGTTCTCATCGCATTCCGCTGCACAAGCGCGTAGGCCTTCTCGCGGGTCAGGCCCTTCTTCGTGAGCGCCAACAATATGGCCTGTGAATAGATGAGGCCTTTGCTGGATTCGAGGTTGGCCCTCATCCGCGCGGGATAGACCAATAACTTGTCCACGACATCCGTGAGCGTGACGAGCATGTAGTCGAGTAATGTGGTGGAATCCGGCAGGATGATACGCTCGACGCTGCTGTGGGAAATGTCGCGTTCGTGCCAGAGTGCCACGTTCTCCATTGCCGCGAGCGCGTTGCCGCGCAACACGCGGGCAAGACCGCACAGCCGTTCGCAGGTGATCGGGTTGCGCTTGTGCGGCATCGCGCTGCTGCCTTTCTGACCTTCCGCGAAAAATTCCTCCGCTTCGAGTACTTCGGTGCGTTGCAGGTGCCGAAATTCCAGCGCCCAGCGGTCGATGGAACAGCCGACCAGCGCCAGCGCGCTCATGAACTCTGCGTGACGGTCGCGCTGGACGATCTGTGTGGAAATCCTGTCGGGCTGCAAGCCAAGCTTCTTGCACACGTAGGCCTCGACGCGCGGATTCATGTGCGCGTACGTGCCCACCGCACCGGAAATCTTGCCGACCGCAATGATGTCTCGCGCCAGCACGAGCCGTTCGAGCGCGCGCCCAAATTCGTCGTACATCAACGCCATTTTCAGCCCGAAGGTGATCGGCTCGGCGTGAACGCCGTGCGTGCGCCCGATCATCGGCACGAGCTTGTACTTCTTCGCCTTCTTCGCGACGACCGCCCGCAACTCCTTCACGTCATGGATGAGGATGTCCGCCGACTGCACCATCTGCACCGCCAGCGCCGTATCGACAACATCCGATGATGTCAGTCCTTCGTGGATGTGGCGCGACGACGGGCCGACGTTCTCCGCAACGTTGGTGAGGAATGCGATCACGTCGTGGTTGGTGGTGCGCTCGATCTGCTGGATGCGCTCGACTGCGAATTTCGCACGGCGCTTGATCGCCGCGAGATCTTTCGACGGAATCTTCCGCGCCTCACACGCCAGAATCTCAATCCGCAGCCAGATGGAGAATTTATTCTCCTCCGTCCAGATATTGCGCATCACTTCCCGGCTGTATCGGCGAATCATAACGCGGTGAGGCTAGCGGAGCGTTCCGGCCTTGTCAACGCAGCCCATGTGGAGTGCGGCGACTCGTCGCCGCCTTGCTGTTAGCGGCTGAGAGATGAACGGCAAAGCGCTGACAAGTCAGCGCACTCCAAAGACAGGATTGTCAACGCGCCGCCAACTGGTATCATGCCCCCCCATGAGCGCGAAGGCATCCCGCCGTCTGCGAAACGCGCTGGTGGTCGTTCTCATCCTCGCCACCCTCTACACCGCGTACCGCTACATGTTCCATCGCATGGTCGAATCCAAGCTCGACGAAATGCGCAAGCAAGGCTACCCCGTCACCCTCGCCGAGTTGGATAAATGGTATCCACAACCGCCACCGGGTGAGAATGCAGCGGAAGAGTATCGGGAAGCGTTTGCCAAGAATGTGAGACTTGGTGATGCAGGGTCGAATCTGCCCATTGTCGGTTATTCCAAATTGCCACCTCGCGGCGAATCGTTACCACAAGCAATGCGAGATGGAATCGCTTTCTATCTAAAGACCAATCAAGAGTCTCTCGTATTGCTCCACACGGCGATCGCCATGCCGCATTGCCGGTTCACCACAAACTTAAGCGTCTCTGTCCTTCAACACACGCAGGACGAGGGCCTCCGCCAAGCAGCGCGCAAACTGGAATTGGAAGCTGTTTACGCTTCAAACTCCGGCGATGTTGAATCGACGACAAGGGCACTCCTTGCTTCCATCGGTTTGGTTCGCCACTTCTCTGATGAGCCGCTAGCCATTCCTAGATTGGTACAGCAGGCGTGCTTTGGTCTGACCAAAGACACACTTGAACACGTGCTGAGCAGCGTCCAACTCGATTCGAATCAATTGGCCAGCGTGTCGTCTGCGCTTGCAGCAGCAGAATCTTCCTTGGCTATCGACCGTGTGATGCTTAGCGAGTTTGCGTGGAATAATGATGTCTTCTCTGAGATGCGGCGGGACTATAAATCTGCCGCTGCAATGACGATAGACTTTGACAACACGGACCATCTTAATGCGTGGAATCAGGTTTTGCTCGCCGTCGGCTACCGGTTTTTGGGCATTTTGGATTTTGACCAACTGGATTACCTGCGCCGCGAGTCGACCGTAATTCGCATCTCGGAGCAGCCGCTGCCCGAGCGAATCCCCACGCTAGATGCTTTCGCACAAGGAACCAACCAGATCTCTACCCTTCTGCCAGTATCACGATTGGACATTAATCTAAGCTGCCAATTCTTGAAGCTGGATGCGCGCTTCATTGCGTCCCTGCGGGCAACACAGGCCGCGTTTTCCGTGGAATCCTACCGCAGGGAGCAGGGTCAACTGCCAGAGGCCCTCCCGTCAAAGCTCGCCGACCCATACGACGGCCAACCGCTGCGATACAAGAAGCTCGCCAAAGGATACGTCGTTTACAGCGTCGGCGAAGATGGCAAAGATGATGACGGGGACGCGAGGAAGGACGTCACGTTCACGGTTGAGCGCTGATGTGGAGTGCGGCGGCTTGACGCCGCCTTGTCGTTTGGCGCAGACCGGTTGTCACGGGAACGGCAAAGCACTGACAAGTCCGTGCACTCCAAAGTTTATAGGGCACTTGGTGAGATAATTACAAATCCAATTCGCGCAACAAATCGTCGACGCTGAGGCGATGGTGTGCGGCCACGTCTTTGAGGATTCCGTGAAGTGTGCCGACTTTGATTGGATCGTGGTTTGGGACGGTGAGGTGGTGCTCGCCGCCTAGCTGGGTCACCAGGCGAATATGCGAGCCGGTTTGACGAAGCACTGTGTAACCGAATTTCTGAAGAGCGCGGACCAGCTTGGGGCCGGTGCAATCGCGGGGCGTTTTCACACGGTGAGGACTTCATCCCGCACGAAATGCAGGCGGATAATGCCCGGGCGTTCAGGATCGTTCTCGTCAAAGTGACACACAACCGCATCCTTGACCATCGCCCGCAAGTTTTCCATGTCCTCGCCTTGTGTGAAGATGGAATAGCCCAGGGCATGCGCGTTGTAACCGCCCTCTTCCGCTTCCCGAACCTCGAAGATGATTTCCTTCATGCACCTGTATCTTACTCGTACTGAGAGCCGTTCACAAGTGCTCTCTGCGGGTACAAGGCTTGCAATTTGCGGCGCGGCGGCTACTCTGGCGGCGGTTTCGCCATGCATTCGACGATCCGCCGACTCTTCAACGCGCAGCAGTCCGGGCTGATTTTGGTGATCCTGCTTTTGGGGGCGATTCTCACCGTGTTCGCGGGGTCGCACGTGGACCGGATGACAGGTCAATCCGTCAACAATTTCCTCAACTTCTACACGCTCACGCAAACAGCCACCGACGCGAGCTTTTTTGCCATTATGGCGGTCGGGGCGACGATGGTGATCATTTCCGGCGGCATCGATCTATCGGTCGGTTCGATCTACGCCCTGGCCGGGACGACGATGGCGCTGGTGCTGCGGGCGGGCTCGTTTTCAAGTCCATTCGTGACCGTGCTGACGGGGATGACAATTTGCCTCGGTATCGGCGTGCTCTGCGGGTTGGTGAACGGCGTGATGGTGGTCGGGCTGCGGGTCCATCCATTCATCATCACACTCGGGACGATGTGGGTGTTGCGTGGCATCGCCTTTGTGACCAGCAAAGCCGAGAGCATTCTCGTGCCCGATGCGTTGACGAGCGTGGCCAAAGCGTCGTTCGGTTCCAACCAGGCGCTGTATCCGGTGCCGATGCTGGTGATGATCGCGGTCACGGCGCTCGGCGCGATTTATCTTTCACGGACGGTCATGGGGCGGCATATTTATGCGGTCGGCGGGAATGTCGAAGCCAGTCGCTATTCGGGACTGCGGCTGGGACGCATTCTGATCGGTGTGTATGCCCTGTCGGGATTGACGGCGGGCATCGCGGCGTTCGTGGGCATCAGCTATTACGGCTCCGCGACGTGCGGAGATGCGACGGGGTATGAATTGTATGTGATCGCGTCGGCGGTGGTCGGCGGCGCGAGCCTGAGCGGCGGCAAAGGCAGCGCAATCAATGCCATGCTCGGTGCGATTCTCATTGTGTTGATCCGGCAAGCGATCCGCCAACTGCACTTCGACCAGAATTACGAATGGATCATCATCGGCTGCGCGATCATTATCGCAGTGGTGTTGGATCAACTCAACGCGCGGCTGACGGCGAAACGACTTGTAAAAGGAAACGCATAGTCCCTGGAGAAGATCATGAAGAAAATCGGCAAGGTGTTTTCCGTATTGGGATGCGTGACGTTGGTGGCGCTGGCCAGCAGCTTCGCGCAGGGGAAAAAGACCGTCAAAATCGCGCTGATCGCGAAGAGCTCGACGAACCCCGTGTTTCTCTCCGCCCGCACGGGCGCGGAAGTGGCGGCGAAAGAATTGTCGGCCAAGTACGGCATCGACATCGTCATCGATTGGCGCACGCCGCCGACGGAGGACGGACAGGTGCAAGCCCAGCGCATCGCGCAAGCGGTCAACGACGGTGACGATGCCGTGATATTGTCGTGCTCGGACGCGGCCAAGGTCACGGGCGCCATCAACGACGCCGCAGCCCGCGGCGTCCCCGTGATGACGTTCGACAGCGATGCGCCGCAATCGAAACGTTTTGCGTTTTACGGAGCGGATGACGCGGTTGCCGGCGAACAGGTGATGGCGGAACTGGCGAAACAACTCGGCGGCAAAGGCAAGGTCGCCATCCTGGCCGGCAATCAGAACGCACCAAACCTGCGCAAACGCGCTGATGGCGTGAAGAGGGAGGCCGTGAAGTACCCGGACATTTCGATCGTCGGGACGTTCTATCATATCGAAACGCCGCAGGATGCCGCAGCGGAAGTTGTGCGCGTCATGAACGCGTACCCGGATATCAACGGTTGGGCGATGATCGGCGGCTGGCCACTGTTCACCAAGTCTCTGCTGACTGACCTGGATCCGAACAAGGTGAAGGTCGTTGCCGTGGACGCGTTGCCAGCGGAATTGCCGTACGTCGCAAAAGGTATCGCGCCGGTATTGCTGGCGCAGCCAACCTATATGTGGGGTCACGTCTGCGTGGAGAAAGTCATCGATAAGGTCTTTCTCAAAAAGGATGTCCCCACCATCACCCGCATGGACCTCGTACGCGTCTCGAAGGAGAATCTCGGCAATTGGGCGCGGCAACTCAAGGAGTGGGGGTTTACGGACGTGCCGGAGGAATACCTGAAGCTGCCCTGATATTCGATGGCTGACGAACCAATCATCCGGTTCACGGGAATCAGCAAGCGCTTCCCGGGCGTGCAGGCGCTGCGGGATGTGAGCTTCGCTGTCGCACGGGGCTCGTGTCACGCGCTTTGCGGCGAGAACGGCGCCGGCAAAAGCACACTCGGCAAAATCCTCGCGGGCATCTATGTGCCCGACGAAGGGGATCTGGTTGTCGATGGGAAAACCGCGCACTTTGCCAGCCCAAGCGACGCGATGGCGGCGGGCATCGGCATCGTCCATCAGGAACTCGCGTTCTGCGAGAATCTCACGGTCGCGGAGAATCTTTGTCTGGGTCAACTGCCCGCGCGGGCGACGTTCGTTTCCAAGCGGGAGATGCTGCACCGCGCGACGGAGTACCTTGCCGCTATCCGGTCAACAATCGATCCCACTAGACTTGTCGGTGAATTGCCGGTCAGCCAGCAGCAACTGGTGCAGATTGCCGCGGCGGTCTCGCACGGAGCCCGCATCCTGATTTTCGACGAGCCGACAAGCAGTCTCTCCCAAATCGAGAGTGAACATCTCTTTGAGCTGATCCAGCGGCTCCAGGCACAAGGGGTCACGGCGATCTACGTCTCGCACCGCTTGGAGGAGATTTACCGTGTCTGCGATACGATCACAGTATTGCGGGACGGCCAGCACGTCGGCACGACCCCCGTGAAGGAACTCAACCAGCGCCGCCTCGTCCAGATGATGATTGGCCGCGAACTGGAAGCGTATTTCCCTGTTCACGTACAGGCCGCGCCCGGCGAAGAATTGCTGCGCGTCGAGAATCTCTCCAGTCCCGGCAAGTTCGAGAACATCTCCTTCACGCTGCGGGCCGGCGAAATCCTCGGTTTTGCGGGTTTGGTAGGTGCGGGACGCACGGAGGTGGCGGAAGCGTTGTTTGGGTTGGATCCGCTGGCAACGGGACGGGTGTCCGTGAACGGCCAACCGATGCCCTTGCGCCATCCGGCGACCGCCATGAGTTTTGGACTGGGTATGGTTCCCGAAGATCGCAAACGGCACGGTCTGGTGCTGATGATGAACACTCGCGAGAATATGTCCCTTCCCACTCTGGAGCGTCTTGCCCACCTCGGTTGGGTGCGCTCCGCAATGGAGCAACAGGTCGCCCGGAAGTATTTCGAACTGCTCCATGTCAAGGCGCCCGGGGTGGAGACGATCGTCGCGGGATTATCCGGTGGCAACCAGCAGAAGGTTGTCCTTGGCAAATGGCTGGCAGCCGGCTGTCGCGTGCTGATCGTGGATGAGCCAACTCGCGGCGTGGACGTGGGCGCGAAGGCGGAAATCCACGGTCTCCTGGATGAACTGGCCAACAAGGGGAACGGTGTTCTCCTGATTTCGAGTGAACTTCCCGAGGTCGTCAATCTTTCCACGCGGATCCTGGTGTTGCGGGGCGGGCAGGTGGTGGGAGAAGTCAGTCGCGCCCTTGCCGAGCAAGAGACGCTCATGCGATTGATGGCCGGTATCGCCGCATAAAAAAATCTGCCGTTTTCCAAACTTCAGGGTTGCATCCTGACGGGAATCTTGTTACCCATTTGTCACAAGGAGGTGGGGGAACCTGGTTCCCTCATACAGAACGATGGAATGGGGAGCAAGCCGTATTCTTGCTTTGCGCAAGCATGCTGGTATGACCCAGGCCCAATTTGCCCGGTGGCTTGGTGTCTCCATCAAACAGGTGAAATATCTGGAGCACCAGCGCCGTAATCCGAGCGGGCCGACCCGGCGGCTGATGGACATTCTGGCCTATCAACTTAGCGTCGGTGGCGAGGCAACCATTCAAGTTTTGGGAACCGGCTTGGCGGACTTGAAACCAGCGGCCGCTGCCGAAAGATCAAAACCTCTCCGCACCGAGCGTGATGCCAATGGTCGCGGCGCTGCGTCCGCCGAGGTGTCACCAGATTCACAAGCAGTTCAGCGTGATGCTGCTACGCCCCCGTCCGCACCCGAGGATGAGGCTTTCGTTTGGTCCTGAGCAGTGATATGCTTATATCGTGAGCGTTGGCGTTTGGAGACCGGTGGTACGGTGGAAGTACTGGGCGCGGCTTCTTTTCCTGGTCGCGCTGGCCTCTATCGCCATGTTTGTGGCGTTCGTCTTATGGCGATTCTCTCTCGACCGCCTTGTCGGCGGGGAGATCGCCGCCATTCATGAACAGAGTTACCCGGTTTCCCTTGCGGAATTAAACCGGTGGTACCCGCGGGTTCCTCCCGGAGAGAATGGCGCCTTTGTGCTCGGCAAGGCCTTTGCGAATCAATCCGCCCGATCCCATTCATCTGCTCCAGTGTGTGACGATCCGGTGGTTCGTTCACCGGCGGATGAGTTGCCGACGGACGCCGACCGGCGGGTTGTCGAGGATTACCTCGACGAACGTAGCGACGCTCTCGCGTTACTGCACGAAGCCTCCGAAATCTCCCGGAGCCGATTCCCGATCGACCTGGGCACGCTTTCCATCATGCCCTACCCGCATCTCGGGAAACTCATTCACAGCGCTCACTTATTGGAGGTGGAGGCGGCCAACCACACCGACCACGCCGACTGGGAATCGGCGGCTGTCTCGGTCCAGTCACTGTTTGCCTTGTCACATTCCCTCGTGAGGGAGCCGTTGGTGCGTTCCTATTTGGCGCGTCTGGAATGTCAACGGATCGCCATCGACAGTTTGCAGGATCTGTTGAGCCGGACCGGCCTGACAGATGCGCATCTGGACACCCTCGGCGCGGTCTTGGAACGAGCCGATGACCAACGCGGCCTGGCCCGCGCGTTCATTGGACAGAGATGCATCGGGATTCGTGGCTTCGACATGATGGATGACACACTGAATCTCGCGAGGGCGCCCGTAGGCCGATCGCACTCGTTCAGTCAAAGACTTCTTGTCGGCCTCGACCTTCTTTTCAGTTCGCCGGGATACGTGTACGACCTGTGCGGATTTCTCCAATGGGATGAACTCCATTACCTGCGGGTGATGGACAGTTATATTCAGACGGCCCAGACGACTTTTCCCGAGCGAATCGACGAGGCGCAGGAGTTGCGCCGTTCGCTCGAACATGAGAGCGGGCTGCACGCGTTTTCACGCGGATGGTTGCATGGGATGAACGGCCCGCGGATCATCTTGAAAGACGCCGCGATGACGGCCCAATTGCGCGCCGCACGGATCGCTGTCGCCGTGGAGCGTTTCCGCCTGGCGCGCGGTCAACTGCCCCGCACGCTCGCCGATCTCGATCCCTTTGGCCTGCGGGCGCTGCCCGCCGACCCCTTCAACGGACGTCCGCTCCGCTACAAACGGCTGCCAAACGGTTACGCCGTCTCCAGCGTCGGGGAAAATAGTGCCGACCAGACGGACGACATTACATTTGTTGTAGAACGCTGAGTTCGCCCCATGAAGCGAGCGACTGTTGTCGTTGACTCGCGCTTAAAGACAATTTGGTACGAAATGGCCGCGAAGTGATGGATTCCCGGTTCGGCGCGAGCGGGTGGCGTCAGGCCTATCTCGCACATTTTCAGGAGTTTGACGCGGCAATTTCGATTCCCGGCATGTCTGTTGCTGACAACTGACGACATGCAAACCTGAGAAAAAAATGGCCAGCCCAACCATCCTGCTCGTCGATGACGACATTGTTGTATTGACCTCCATGTCCAAGATGCTAAGCAGCTTCGGCTACATCGTTGCCGGCGCCTCAAACCCCGAAGCCGCAATCGATTACGTCACAAACTCCAAAAAGCGGTTCGACCTGATCATCACAGACCTCGCCATGCCGGGGATTGATGGCGTGGAATTCATGACCGCAGCCAAGACGGTGTTTTCCGACGTCCCCGTCATTGTCATGACCGGGTACACGGAGCGGTGTACGACTGAGGAGGCCTTGCGTTTCGGCGCGTTTGCTTACCTCGCAAAACCGCTTAATACGCGCGAGCTGGTCAGCACCATCGAGCGCGCCGTCCGTTCCTCCACGAAGACCTGCGGTTGACGAAACGCAGTGGGTCGCACCGCGTTTTGCGGACATTTTTTTCTTGTCGCGCCCGGCAAACGGCCCTACGACTCTCCCCGCATGAACTCGCTGTCGTGGGGCATTCTCGGAACCGGCCGAATCGCCGGCATTTTCGCCGGACAACTCGCCCAGTCGAAGACGGGCAAGCTCGTCGCCGTCGGTAGCCGCTCCCAGGCGAGCGCTGACAAATTCGCCGCCGAGCACGGCGTGACGCGACGCCATGGCAGCTACGAGGCGTTGCTCGGGGATCCGGCCGTGCAGGCGGTCTACATCACCACGCCCCATCCGCTGCACGCCGAATGGGCCATCCGGGCCGCCGAGGCTGGCAAGCACATCTTGTGTGAAAAGCCGCTGACGCTGAATTATGACGATTCCGTGGCTGTCATCGATGCAGCGCGTCGACACGATGTCTTTCTCATGGAAGGGTTCATGTATCGGTGCCATCCACAGATCACGAAATTGGTCGAACTCATTCGTGGAACGGCCATCGGCGACATCCGCGTCATCCAAGCGTCGTTCGGATTCCACAGGGATTTCGATCCGACGACCCGTTTGTTCAGCAACGCGCTCGGCGGTGGCGGCATCCTTGATGTCGGTTGCTACACCGTGTCGATGTCGCGCCTCATTGCAGGCATCGTGATAGGCAAACCGTTCGCCGAACCGATCGAGGTGAAAGGTTGCGCCCATTTCGTTCCGACGGGTGTCGACTCGTGGGCTGTCGCCTCATTGAAATTTCCCGGCGAGATCGTCGCGGCCCTGGCCACCAGCGTCGAGGTCCAACAAGACAACGTGGTTCGCATCTACGGGTCACATGGCCGAATCCTCGTGCCCGCGCCCTGGGCGCAAATCCACGATGGCCTCACAACCAAACTCATTGTGGAACGCAAGGGCGAAGCGCTGCGGGAGATTGCCGTGGAACTGTCACAGCCCATTTTCGCCATCGAAGCCGACCACGTCGCGGCCCACATCGAACAGCGCCAGGCGCCCGCGATGAGTTGGGACGACACGCTCGGCAATATGAAAGCGCTCGACCAATGGCGCGCGTCCATCGGTCTCGTCTACGAATCCGAGAGACCCCAGAAGTAGCTCTAGCGACAGCGATTGTCCCTGCGCGTGGAATCCCTTTGACCAAGCCGAGGGGCCTTGCCACTATGCGCGTCGTACGTCTGGCGTTTACCTCGACATGACGAAGGACGGAATGACTGCCATAAGACCTCTCAAAAGCTTCCTTCTCACATTCGCCGGCCTGTATGTTGCGTTTGCGAGCGGGGCACTCGCCCAAAATCCACACTTGCCAGTGATTCCGACCAACACCTTCGACGTGACGCACTATGGGGCCGTTGGGGACGGCAAGACGATGAATACCACGGCCATTCAGAAGACGATCGACGCGGCGACCGCCGCCGGTGGTGGAATCGTGCTCTTCACAGACGGAAAGTTTCTCACCGGGCCGTTCATGCTCGCCAGCCGCATCAATTTGCAGCTCGCCGGCGGGGCGACCATCTTGATCCGCGACGACCTGACCAATTACCCGGTCGCCAATGAGAGATATCAGGATTGCATCTCCGCTTCCGACGCGCAGGACATTGAAATCAGCGGGGACGGAACGATTGACGGTCAAGGCCAGGCGTGGTGGACGGCCTTTCGGACGGACCGATCGATGACACACCGGCCGTGTATGATCAGGCTGTCCAACTGCACCCGCGTGCGTGTTCACGGGGTCACGCTGAGCAATTCGCCGATGTTTCATCTTGTGCCGCAGAATTGCACGGATGTGACCATCCAGGGAATCACCATCAAATCGCCGTCTAACACTCCCAACACCGACGGCATCGATCCGTCAGGATGGAATTATCTCATCACCGACTGCACAATTGATGGCGGGGATGACAATATCGCGGTGAAGCCCGGACGCTCTCGCACCCCGGAGAACAAGAATTTCATGATTTCGAATTGCCGGTTCCGGCACGGGCATGGCATGTCCATCGGCTCCGGCACGGAAGGCGGAATCGAGGACCTAACGGTGAGCAATTGCACATTCGACTCGACCGACGCCGGCATTCGCATCAAGACGTCGCGCGGGAGGGGAGGATTGTTACAGAATCTCACGTATGAAAACCTCACGATGACGGCGGTGAAAAATCCAATCTACATCATCGATTGGTATCCAGAGCGGGACGCGCCCAAAGACCCCACAACCGAGCAGGCCGAGCCCGTCACCGAGCGCACGCCCATCAACAAGAACATCATCATTCGCAACGTCACGGCGACCGGCTGCCCCACGGCCGGCACCATCCGCGGATTGCCGGAAGCGCCAATTTCCGCAGTCACATTGACGAATGTGACGATCTCGGCCAAAACCGGTATGAAGATTTACCATGCCAAGGGCATCCGGTTCGTTGATTCGAAGATCGACGTCGAGAGTGGAAAACCACTAACGACTGTCGATGCCGAGGTGACGGGTCTCCAGTAAGTGGTTTTCTCTTACACCGTGCGGCTGAGCCAGCCGGGCTCACGCACGTGTTCTTCATCGTGGCGGCGCGAGCGCGCGGCCAGCACTTCCGCGCGACCGAGATAACCGACCAGCGTATGGGGTGTTTCCCGGCGGACCACCGGCAGCCGGCCTACATCGTTGGTGAGCAGTTTCATCATGGCGTCGTGTACGGTCTCGTCAGGGTACGTCACTACCAACGTGGCAGTGCACACTTCACCGATAGTAATGTCTCCCGCCGGATGTTGTTGCAGCAAACGAAGCACGTCGCCCCGGGTGATGATCCCCACCAAACGATCCGCCTTATCAAGGACCAGGGCGGCTTGCCGCCCACGAGATTGCGAGTCGCTCCGCGCAATGCGGTCCGCCAATTCCGCCACCTTCATGTCCGCGGAAACCGTCGGCGGTTGTTTGGACATGATCTCGCCGACGGTCACCTGCTGAAAGGCATCGGCTTCGTAGTCCTGTGGGACGTGCAACCCACGTCGGGCCAGTTTTTCCGTCATGATCGATTCCTTCATGAATCGGCGCGCGATGCCGCTGGCGATGACGCAGACGAACATCAACGGCAGGACAGAATTATAGTCGCGGGTGATCTCGAAGGCGAAAATGATGAAGGCGAATGTCGCGTTGGCCGCCGCGCCGAACACCGCCCCCATGGCGACCAGGGCAAATGCTCCGGGCGCCAGGTGCGCGCCGGGGATCAAATAATTAAGTCCCATGGCAAACGCGGCGCCCATCGCCGCGCTGGTCATGAACATGGGCGCCAGCAAGCCGCCCGATGTCCCGGAACCGAGCGACACCAGCAATGCCAACGCTTTGAAAATCATGATGCCCAGCAACAGATTCAGCGCGAGTTTGTCGTTCAGAATGTCCGAGATGGTGTTGTAGCCGACGCCCAGCACGCGCGGCATGAAGAAACCAATGATGCCGAGACCCAATCCCCCAATGGCGGGCCACCACAATTCATCGATGGGTAATTGTTCAAACCGATCCTCGACCCAATACAACGCCCTGCTGAAACCGACCGCCGCGAAACCGCAGACAACCCCGAGCAGGATGTAGTATGGCAAATTCGCGGGGATGCCGAAGTCCACAACTCCGATCTCGAACATCGCATTCCGCCCCATCACCACAAACCGGGTGGCCGTAGCCAGCGTGCTCGCGACCACCAACGGGATAAAGGAACGTGACCGAAATTCAAACAGCAACAACTCGATCGCCAAGATGACTCCCGCGATGGGCGTGTTGAAGGTCGCCGACATTCCCGCCCCCGCGCCGCACGCCAGCAACACCTTGCGTTCGGCCGCTGTCATGTGGAGCAACTGACCAACCAATGATCCGACGGCACCCCCTGTCTGAATGATCGGCCCCTCTGCGCCAAACGGTCCGCCCGTGCCGATGACCACCGCCACCGAAAGCGGTTTGAGAATGGCGACCTTCGGGTGAATCCGGCTGCGGTTGGTCAGCACCGCCTCCATCGCTTCGGGAATACCGTGCCCTTTGATCTTGGAAGTGCCGTACTTGGCCATCAATCCGACGACAATCCCACCGCCCACGGGCAATAAAATCACCCAGGCTCCGAGGTGATTCGTCATCGGGCTGCTAAACTCCGTCGAAAACCGGTGAAAGAAAAACAAATTGGTGAACACGCCGATCAGTTTGAGCAGGAGATACGCAATCAGTCCGGCCGCGATGCCGATTCCGCCCGCCAACAACGAAATCCATCCCAGCCGAAAATTCGCGGCGTGGCTGACCTCCATTTCCACCCGCCGATTCAATCCAGATGACTCTTCCATGATTGGTAGACTCCAGTCGTAAACGACGCGACCCAAGAATGTGTTGATCGCGTCACCGTCGTTGCTGAGAAAAGATACTCCACCAATCTCGCCGGGCTCGAAAGCAAAATCCAGACCCTGTTCCTGGATTACATGGGCGCATCAGTCATGATTCAAGCCGAGTGCAATCGACCGAGATCGCGACCGCGCCAAGCGAACCAGATCGTGCCCAGCGCGCCAAATACAAATGCCAACAACAGATTCAGCGACGGGCTGCTGCGCCACAGAAACGCGCCGCCAAACGCCGCGACGGAGACGATGACGTCGCGAATGAGGTAGTACAGACCGAACACGCCCGCTTTTCGGTCCTCCGGCGCGAGGTCCATGATGAGCGCCTTGCGCGTCGGCTCGCCGAACTCCTTCAAGCCGCGCAGTACGAATGCAACGGCGAGCATCCCGAATGATTTCGAATACAACAGCAGCAGCGGAAATAGCGTGAAGAACACGAATGTCATCACCACGAACGGTTTTTTGTGGCTGCGGTCGGCGAAGTACGCCACGGGAACGTAGATGGCAATGGCGGTCGCCATTTCAATCGTCCGCAACACGCCAAATTGCAACGCGCTCACGGGTCCGGGCGCTCCCGCAGTCCCCACGGCCCAGACCACGACGAACGCGTAGGGAATCTGCTCGCAAAACCGCACGAGGATATCGGCGACCAGCAATTGCTTCAGGTCGGCGTTCACATATCGCCACATGCGAAAGGGGTTGTGTTCGGCTTTCGCCTTCTCACGACCAGCGTCGTCCTCAATCAAAACTTGTTGCAACACTGCCGCGATCACCGCCATGGCCAATGCGCCGCCAAACGCCAGCCGCACGCCGCGCTCGACGCCCCATACTTTGATGAACGCGCCGCCCACCAGCGGCCCGAGCGCCATCGGAATGCGGCGCACCAACGAATGCAGGGATACGCCCATCGTGCGTTTGTTTTTCGGCAGGACGCGAGCGACCAGGCCCATGGTCGCCGGCAGGGAAATCGCGGTCCAGGAAAGAAACAACGCGCCGCCGCCCAACACCGCCTGCCACGTCGGAATCAGTACGACGATCAGGAACCCGACCATCGAAGCGAAGTTGAATACGAGGAGGGCGCGCTTGGTACCCAGACGGTCGGAGAGATATCCGCCGGGAAACGAGTACAGCGCTCCGAGCAGATTATCCATGCCGTTGAGGAATCCGACCGAGATAAAGCCGCCTCCGAGCGCGAGCAGGTACAGCGGTAGGAATTGCTCGGCCATATGTTCGCCCATCCCCACGAGCACGACCATGCTCAGCAGGCCCACGATGCTGCGCCGCAGTCCGAGAAAATCGATCAACCTTGTCCTTAATGTCGCGGTTGATTCTGGGGCGGTTGTCATGGCTTCTGTGCGGCAGCCGGAGTGTACCGCCGGAGCGTGTGGCGCGCCAGCCAACAAGAGTTGGCAATTGCCGTGTAATTCAGCTAAGAAGTCATCCGCATTTGAATTCTCCCGCGACAGAAGAGGCTCGCCTCTCGATTTGCTCGTGGTGGATCGGGGCGGCTGTTTTGCTGGCCCTGACGGTCTGCATGTTTGGCGATGTGCTGTTTGCGAGCGGGTCCACCGTGCTGTCGAGCAGGGAGACGGATCTCGCCGGTCAATTCATTTACTGGCGCGAGTTTACCGCCAATCAACTGCGGCACGGCCATCTGCCGCTGTGGAATCCGTACGTGTTCTGCGGAATGCCGTTTCTGGGCGCGGCCCCAACGGGTGTGTTGTATCCGTCGAACTGGCTCGACCTGGTATTGCCGCTGCCCCGGTCGATCAATCTGGGCATCATGCTGCATGTGTTTCTCACCGGCTTCTTCACCTACGCGTGGGGACTACGTCGCGGACTTCATCCCGTCGCAGCCGTTACTGCGGGCGCACTGTGCATGTTTTCGGGTGCGTACTTTCTTCACGTATACGCGGGTCATGCATCCATCTGCGCGATCGCCTGGATGCCGTTGTTGTTCGCTTGCATAGAAGGATGGATTGAGACGCGGACGCTGGGCTGGCTCCTCTTGGGAACGACAGCCATCACCATGCAAATATTCGCCGCGGACCCACAACAATTGTTTTACACTGCCGTGGCCGCGGGATTGTTGGCGGCGTTCGACGTGATCCACACTCGACAGCGGGTGAAAGCTCTCCTGGGATTTCTGGGCATGTACGCCGGGGCTGCCGCCCTGGGTGCTGTCCAACTCCTGACCAGTTATCATGCTGCATCCGAGAGTGTGCGCAGTCACGGAGTCGATTTCGGATTTGCCTCGATGCTTTCTTTCGCCCCGGAGAATTTCCTCACGCTGGTGGCGCCGGGATTCTTCGGCAACCTGATCACGATGCCGTACTGGGGACGCTGGTATCTGTGGGAGATGTGCCTGTTCATCGGCGTTAGCGGACTGGCCCTTGCTGTCTACGGATCGGTCTGCGGCGAACGAAAACCTCGCCGCGCGTTGGTCCCGCTCGTGGCGATCATGCTGGTATTGGCCCTCGGCTCTTATACTCCCCTGTTCCGCTTTCTGTACAACTACGTGCCGGGATTCGATAAATTCCGGACGAACGCCAAATTCATCATGGAGGCGACATTGTTCCTGGTAATGCTCGCTGGCACGGGACTGGATCGTTTGTTCCACGATCCCCCCGGCAGGAAATGGCTGGCGTTAGGCCTTGTGGCGGCGAGCGTCATTGCCGGAAGTGTTGCGCTGGAACTGCGGTCGGCTGCGCTGGCGCGCGAGCCTGCAAGCTGGTGGTCGCGCGCGATGCGGGCTGTCTACGCCACCCGGGAATCATATGCGCCGGCGGAGACATATACGGACCTATCGTTCGTGAGGGACGCCGGCGTGTTCGCTTCGAAATGCCTGTTCACGGCAGCAACGGAATTGCTCATTCTGAGCGGCCTGGTGGTTGCTGCGGCAACGTCGCGAAAGGCAGTTTACGCCATCGCGCTTATGGCCATCGTGGAGGTTTTTCTTTTTGCCCGATCATCACTGGCGACCTTTGATATATCCTCCACGCAGTCACCCGGGCTGAAGGCCTTTCTTGATCAGCATCCGGGAGATTATCGAATCTACTATGAGCGGGTGCCCAACATCGCGATGTGGTTGGGCAAAGAAGATGTTTGGGGATACGGGCAACTCATGCTCAAGCGCTACGCGGAATTCATGGCCTTCACCCAGGGGGAAAACCCCGATGATGCCGGCCAATACCTTGAGCTTTCGCACTTTCATCCGCTCCATGCGCTGTTGCGATGGCGGTATGCGTTTCTCGCCGATAAAGATGGAGACCACATTGCCACAGCGAACTCCGTCATGCCGCGGCTTCAATTGCTTCAGGAATACCGGGTGGTTTCCGGGCGCGACGAGATTTTACAGGCACTGGCCTCGCCATCGTTTGATCCGCGGCAGCAAGTCATCCTTGAAACCGAGCCGGGCCCCGCACCAGCGCCGTTCGCCGACAAGGGAACGGCGACTGTCATCGATTCATCCGCGAGCGAACTGACCGTGGAGGCAGACCTTCCTCACCCGGCCATCTTGTTGATCACCGATGCTTACAGCTATGGTTGGCAGGCGCGACCGCTGGAGGGCAGCGCCCAGAACGTGTACAAGATTTTACCGGCGAATTACGTCTTGCGAGCCATTCCCCTTTCCCAAGGTCACCACCGTATTCGCCTCGAATACTCGCCGCACGCCTTTCGTGTGGGAGCATGGATATCCGTCGTCTCCCTGATGGGCTTTGTCCTCCTGGCCGGGCGTCATATCCGCAAGAACCGGTTCTCCTGCGTCGCTAACAGCCCGGCTTCATAAACGAGAATTCGGTTGCAACCGCCTCCGCAAGGCTTAGAATTACGACCCCCGCCCAGACGGTCGGGTTTTTTGCGAAAGGTTATCCGATGAAATCTTACAATGTGGCAGTTATTGGCGGCGACGGCACCGGCCCTGAAGTCGTCCGCGAAGCAATCAAGGTTCTCGACGTCGCAGCGAAGAAATTTGATCTCAAACTCAACTACACCAATTTCGATTTCGGTGGCGACCGCTACTTGCGCACGAAGGAAGTGTTGCCCGACAGTGCGGTGGATGATCTGCGGAAGTTCCCCGTCGTTCTCCTCGGCGCCATCGGCCATCCCGATGTGAAGCCTGGCATTTTGGAGAAGGGCATCCTGCTACGACTGCGCTTTGAATTGGAACAATACATCAACCTTCGTCCCGTGAAGTTGTATGATGAGCGGTTCTGCCCGTTGAAAGACAAAGGCCCGAAGGAAATTGACTTTGTCGTAGTGCGTGAAAACAACGAGGGTCTTTACACCGGGTCAGGCGGCTTCGTGTTCAAGGGCACACCCCACGAGATCGCCATACAGGAAAGTATCAATACCCGGCGCGGCGTCGAGCGTTGTCTGCGCTATGCGTTCGATTACACCCGCAAACGCAACAAGGACAAGAAGCTCACGCTCTGCGGCAAGACCAACGTGCTCACGTATGCCTTCGATCTTTGGGAGCGCGCCTTCCATGAGATCGGCCAGAAGGATTATCCGGAGATCACGCGCGATTACGCCCACGTGGATGCCACGACGATGTGGTTCGTGAAAAATCCTGAGTGGTTCGATGTGATCGTGACCGACAACATGTTCGGCGACATCATCACCGACCTCGGCGCGATGATCCAGGGCGGCATGGGCATCGCCGCCGGCGGCAACATCAATCCGCAAGGCACCAGCATGTTCGAGCCCATCGGCGGCAGCGCCCCGAAGTACACCGGCAAGAACGTCATCAACCCGCTCGCCGCCATTTGCGCCGGCAGCCTGATGCTCGATTTCCTGGGTGAAACCAAAGCTGCCGCAGCCATCGAAAACGCCGTCATCAAAATCCTCCGCGAGAAACTGAAGACCCTCGCCGCCGGCAAAATGGGCTACGGCACCAAAGAAGTCGGAGATCTGGTGGCGGCGGCGGTGTGATCGCTAATGCCAACGATCATCATTGAGGGATACAAGTTCCGGTTCTATTCGTCCGACAGGGTCGAGCCACCGCACATGCATGTGATTCACGGCGAAAAGGTTGCCAAGATCTGGCTTTCGCCGGTTGCGGTCGAGTACAACTACGGGTATAATCGAGCCGAGTTGAATCGGATTGTACGGCTCGCCACGGCGAACCGCGATCAATTGATTACAAGGTGGAATGAGTACTTTGGTCGTTAAGAGACAGCGGTTGAAAAACCCGGCCCGTTCGGCGCGCGGAGTTCGTTTTGCCGGTCGCATGCTTTACGTCGCCCTTACCGACGGCCGTGAGATTGGTGTTCCGTTGTCCCGTTTCCCGTGGCTGGATCGTGCAACCGCAGCCCAACGCCGCCACTGGCACATCGAACCGCGCGGCTTCGCCGTTTACTGGGACGACCTCGACGACGGCATTGAAGTCGAGCACCTGTTCACCTGAATCAAGTCATGTCGGAGGCGCGAGAACATCCGGCGTTCACACATCCGACTGACCGTACCGTTAAAATCTGGCGGTACATGGACTTTACCAAATTTGTCGGCATGCTTGAGCATACGAGTCTGTTTTTCGCACGATCAGACCTCCTCGGTGATCCTTTCGAGGGATCGTTTCCGCCTGCGAACGACGTCATGTTCGATCACGTTCACAGACAATTTCTCGATGTTTTTGTTGGGGACGACCCACAAAAACGTGAGCAATATGTGAATTCTGTGAGGAAACTTCGATTGGGCGTAAAGGGACAGAGACCTTGGATGCTTGTTAGCTGCTGGCACATGAACGAGCACGAATCAGCGGCGATGTGGAAGCTTTACACCGATGGCGGCAAATCCATCTGCATACAGTCTACCTACGACAAACTCCGGAGCTGTTTGCCGAGCGAAATCTACACAGGGGTCGTCCGGTACATCGACTATGAGAAGCAGTTCATTTCGGAGGACAATTATTTTCGCAATTTCATGCACAAGCGAAAGTCGTTTGAGCATGAGCGAGAAATCAGAGCCATCTGGCCCTTGCTTCCAAAGCCGGATGAAGATCCTCCTGCCTTCGGATCATGGCAAAGCCTTGATTTACAGGAATTGATCGAGAAGGTATTTGTATCGCCGGACGCCCCGTTGTGGTTTGCTGATTTGGCCCGCAAGGTGATTGAGAGGTATGTGCTTGACGTACCCCTTGTTCAGTCAACTTTGTCCAAAGACCCAATCTGGTAGTCTTCAGACGCATCGTCGTCGACCGCTTCCCAACCGCTCATCGCCCGTTTGCACTCGCGGCCACAACGGTAGTCTCCGATGACGCCAAGCGTCTGGAACGCGTTGACTTTGCGGCGCCCGGTGTGTAATTTCCTGTGGTCATGACCATCAAGCAACTCAAGAAAGAAGTGGCGGCCCTCAGCCCCAAGGAACAGAGGGAATTGGCCACCCATCTTGTTCGCCTGCAGAATGCTCGCGACCCGGGCTATAAGCGGTTGCTGGCCCGGTGGCGAGATGACGGCGACCGCAGCCATTGGTTGACGCTCGACGAAGCGGAAAAACGGCTCAAAAAGAACTGAGCCGTAGATGGCGCTTTACTCGGTCTTCATCCGCGAAGGGGCGCTGGCCTCCATTCCCCGGTCGATCACCCCGAAACACAAGATTCTGAATTTCATCCGCAGTCTCGCTGACGATCCATTTCACCGTGGGCATTACATCGAACACGATGCGCTTGGCCGTCCGAACGAAGTGGAGATTGTCGCCGGGTATGCCGTCACGTACTGCGCTGATCACGCGGCCAAAGAAATCAGGGTATTGAATATTGAGCCAGCCGACGAGTGAAGGACTCACGAAGACGCCTGAGCTGTCTCCCAGCCGATCATTGCCTGCTTGCGTTCGTGGCCCCAGCGGTAGTCACCAATGACCCCAAGGTTGCGGATGACGCGATGGCAGGGGATCAGGTAGGCGATGGGGTTTTCGCCGACGGCTGAACCGACGGCGCGTTGCGCTTTGGGCGTGCCGATTGTTGCGGCCAGATCGCTGTAGTTGGTCAAATGGCCGGCGGGGATCGATAGCAACGCCTGCCAGACCTTGAGCTGGAAGTTCGTCCCGCGCAAATGCAGGTGAAATGGGGTGCGTTCATCTTCCGGCGCAGTTTTGAAGATGTACCGACAGATTTCACCAGTTTCGTCGTCGTCTTTCACAAACCGGGCTGCCGGCCATTCGTCGCGAAGTTCGCGTAGCGCTGCTTGCTTCGAGGAAGTCGTCAGAAATCGCAGAGCGCAAACGCCGCGCTCGGTTTTTGCCAAGAGACATTCGCCGAACGAGGTCGGGTGAAATCCATACTGCATTGTCACGCTTTCCCCGCGAAGCTTGTACTCGCCGGGCGTCACCGCCTCGCAGGAGACGAACAAGTCGTGCAGTCGTCCGCCGCCGGAAAGTCCTGACTCATAGGCGGCGGCGAGGAGACTTTTTGAATTGCGCAGCAGGGCTTTCGCATGTTCCTTCGTGAGATATTGAAGAAATCGCTTTGGACTGGTGCCCGCCCAACGTTGGAACAGCCGCTCGAAGTGGAACGGACTGAGATGGACATGTGCGGCGATCTCATCGAGCGCTGGCCGTCGCAGGTGATTGGCATTGAGAAAGTGGAGCGCGCGTTCGATCCTCGTATAGTCCAACGTCGCCTGCGAAAGCGGCCCGGCGTCGCATCCGATTGTAGCCTCTGACAATGTGGCTCTCATAGCTGAGACAACACTAGCTCAGCCCCCTCTTCCTCGCGACCCGTTTCTTGCTGAGTTTCGGTGCGAAGGCGGACTTGCGCTTGCCGCTCAACCGCGTATACTGGGTGGTTCTGATACGGGAGATACTCATGGCACAAGGATACAACATAGCAGTGGTCGGCGCGACCGGAGCGGTCGGCGTCGAGATGATTGAAACGTTGGAAAAACGCGGTTTTCCGGTGAAGAACCTGCGCCTGTTCGCGTCTGAACGCAGCGTCGGCAAGAAGTTGAAGTTCAAAGGCACGGATGTCAGCGTCGAGCTGCTCAAGGGTGACGTATTCTCAGGCATCGATTTCGCCCTTTTCAGCGCGGGCGCAGCGCGGTCGAAGGAATTCGCTCACGGTGCAGCCAAGCAGGGCGCGGTGGTGATCGATAACTCGTCGGCGTTCCGCATGGAGCCTGACGTGCCGCTCGTCGTGCCGGAGGTGAATCCCGAGGATGCGAAAAAGCACAAGGGCATCATCGCCAATCCAAATTGTTCCACGGCCATCATGCTGGTCGCGGTGTATCCGCTGCACAAAGCGAATCCCGTGAAACGCATTGTCGTTTCCACCTACCAGGCCGCCAGCGGCGCGGGCGCGAAGGCGATGGCCGAACTCGAAGAGCAGAGCCATCTGTTGTTGCACGGCAAGAGCGAATTGAAAATCGAAGCCTTGCCGCAGCGCATTGCCTTTAACATCTTCCCGCAGGTGGATGTGTTCCTCGACAACGGGTACACCAAAGAGGAAATGAAATTCGTCAACGAGTCGCGCAAGATCATGCATCATCCGACGCTGAAGATCAGCGCAACCTGCGTGCGCGTGCCTGTGTATCGCGCCCACAGCGAGGCGGTGAACATCGAATTCGAGCGTCCGATGACACCCGCGGAAGCGCGGGCCCTTCTGTCAAAAGCTCCCGGCGTACAAGTCGTCGATGATCCTGCCAACAAGAAGTATCCGATGCCCATCGACGCGTCCGGAATGTATGATTGTCTGGTGGGCCGGATCCGGCAGGATGTGTCGCGGGATGACGGGCGGGGAATCGAGCTGTTTGTCAGCGGCGATCAACTACTGAAGGGCGCGGCCCTGAATGCGGTACAGATCGCGGAGTTGTTGGTCTAGTCGCGTTTTGGGCGAGCGCCTTTGAACCTCAATTACTGCCGGGCGGACGGAACCCGCCCAGTGCGCCGCCCCCTTCCCATTGTTGAGGACGATCCCACGGGATCGTGCTGACGTCGCCTTCTTTCTGACTGGCGCACCCACCGGCCGACATCGCCCCCGCCACCACCATTATGAGAAGAATGGTCCGGGCTGCGTTCATTCAACTTCCTGCACGACCGTTCAGTGGACCACGATATCGCCCGGCTGCGGCGGGCGCTGGAGGTAGTCCGGTAGAATCTGAGCGATGGAATCCTGCGCCGCCACGGACACTACCTGCACTTTGCCAATGAATTTGGAGTCGCGATACACCAAAAATTCCGAATTTGGCTGCACGCGATGGTCATGACCGACATCCATCACGATAAAGCCCCATTTGCCCTCCACCACGGAGACATGGCCCCGCAGCCCGACAGGTGTGGTGCTCAATTCCTCGACCTTCGCCTGCAGTTGCTGGTTCTCTGTATGTATGGACGTGAGCTGCTGACCGAGGATCTTGTTTTCTTCGCCCAAGGAGATGATTTTGTCGCGAAGTTTATCGATGTTGTTGATGTCCGTGATACCCGCATCAGCCAAGCCTTTTTGGATCTTGACCAATGTATCCTGAACGGACGCCAAATCCGTCTTGGTCTTCTCCAATTGCTGCGTTGTGTCAGCCAACTGCGTCTTCAATCCATCCGCTTCCTGCGTCTTTTGGTTGAGCGCCACTTGCGTGGCCTGGAGGTTGACGTTGGCCTGATCCAAATCGGTCTTCGTCTTCTTCAAATCGGCCTGGGTCAGCTTCAGCGTATTCTCGGTCTTCGCCAACGTGGCCTTCGTTGCGGTGAGTTGACCATCAAGATCCGCGATCCTGGCGAGGTGTTCCGTTTTCATCTTGGCCACCATGAAGGTCAGGACCAATGATCCGATGCAGGCGGCGATGACAACGATTGAGGCGATTTTGCCAAGTTTATTCATAATGCGGTGTCCTCCGTACAGAGGGCTCTCCAAAAGAGTGTTGATTATCCTAGCCAAATATCTGCGTCCGTGTCAACCACCCTTCGGACGCTGATTTATTTCCCCCAATCGTCCCGTCTGTGGCCGATCTGCCGCCGCCGCGTGTGCAAGCGAACCTCCCCTGCCAGATCGCGTTGCGCTGCCTCCACTTCCGCCTCAAACACTTCCGCCGACGCGCTCTGTGCGCCCAATGCCTCTACCGTGTGCCGCTCCATATTATCCGACGTCACCACCAAGATGCCGGCCTTCTGCTCCGCCTGCCCAACCAACCGCTCAATCAGGTCATCAGCCGTTTTGCCCCGCTCCGAATACACCACCTCGACCCCTTCCGTTGGCTCCACCACTTCTGGTTTGTGCTTCGCTGCATACCCATCGAATACAACGGTCACCCGCCGGCGACTGTGGTCCGCATACTGCCTCAGCAAGCCCACCAGCATCTCGCGTCGTCGGTGCAACGGCAACTGCCGGGCCTTACGCGTGGCGAACCTCCGCCACGCGTGCAGCACACTGTATCCATCCACGAGAATCCATTGACTACTCATTTGTGCACGGCGATTGTCAGGGTCTTGAATGCCGACGGCGCCTCAGCCGGTGGCACGGACTCCCTCGGTCAAGCCGACGCGGGCAACCTCCACGCCGACGATGCACACGTCGTCCACAAATCCCCGATTGCCAGCGTGCCGTTGGACGTCGGCCAGCAATTCATCGAACAACTGACCCGCGGGCAGAGTGGTCCGCTTGCGCACCGCTGCCAGCAACCGCTCCTGGCCGTACTCTTCGCCGTCCGCGCCTTCGACCTCGTACAGGCCGTCGGTAAACAACACCACCAAATCCTGCGGCGCCAGCGGAACCTGGCAAAGCGGGTACACCGACTCTTCAAACACGCCCAGCGCGGGTCCCGGTCGACAATCCGGAAACCGTAGCGTCTCGACCGCGCCCGTGTTGCGCCGCACGAGGAACGGACTCGGGTGGCCCGCGTTGGAATACCGCAACTCACCCCGGGCCAGATCGGCCACGAAATAAAACGCGGAAGCAAACATGGGCATCCGCGTTTGGGTCAGGATTCCCAGGAGCCGGTGGTTGATCTCGGTCAGGAATTTGTCCGGTTCCGCCGCCGCGGTAATCAACTCTTCGGTCAACCCCCGCACCATTGCCGTCACCAGCGCGGCGCGCACGCCGTGCCCCATCACGTCGCAGATGAACACTCCGGCCCGCGCGTCGGAAATCGGCAATATATCAAAAAAGTCGCCCCCCACGGCGCCTGTGGGCAGGTAGCGATGATGGAAATGCAACGCACTCTCCTTCGCCATGGCGCTGCTCGGAAATGTCGGGTACCGGGCCGGGAGAAAGGCGTGCTGGATTTCACGCGCCATATTGAGATCGGCTTCCACCTGCGCATTTTTCTCGCGCAGTTCCTCCGTGTAGCGGGCGACCTGTTCCTCCAAGCGCTTGCGTTCGAGAGCGCTGGTGATCGCCCGCACCAGCGAAGGCACATCCAGACAATCTTTGGGCAGGTAATCTTTCGCCCCGCTCTTCATGGCCTCGACCGCGACGGCCTCGCTGCCCATCCCGGTGAGCATGATCACGGCTGGTCGTCGTGGCAGGGGCAGGTTGCGAATATGCGCGAGCACGGTCATGCCGTCGGCCCCGGGCAGCTTGTAATCGAGCAACACGAGTGCGTATTCGGTCCGGGCAATCTCTTCGATGGCCTTCTCGGCCGTGTCCACGCACCTGGGCGCAAACCTCAAGTCTGCGCCGAGCGTCGGCAGCAGCCGTTGCAGGATCTCCGCGTAGACCGGATTGTCCTCCACCACGAGCAGCGGCGCCGGCGTCGCGTTCATGGGGCCGGCTTGCTCTTCGGGGGCAGTTTCGAGACCTGCAGCCAGTACTGCTGGATTTGCTCGACCAACTTCAGACAGTCGTCGAACTGCACGGGTTTCGTCAGGTAGCTGTTCGCGCCGACCTTGTAGCAGCGCGAAACGTCCTCGTCCCGGTCGGAGGTCGTGAGTACAACGACGGGGATGTCCTTCATGTCCGGGTTGGTCTTGACCTGCTCCAGCACTTCGGCGCCGTTTTTTTTGGGAAGATTCAGGTCGAGCAGGATGAGATCAGGGCGCGGCGCGGCACCCGGCTTGGCGAATGGGCCACGTCGAAACAGGAAATCCAGCGCCTCTTCCCCGTCGCGGCACACGAATACCCGATTGCCCTTGTGGCTCCGTCGAAACGCCTCGATGGTGATTTCGACGTCGGCTGGATTGTCCTCGACCAGCAGGATGTCAAAGGGTTGATGCAAGTTCTGTTTGTCCCCTGGAGGTCGTCTTGTTCGCGTCCATCGTCGACGCGGTCTGCGTCTCTTTCAATTCCCGTTTCGGCAGCGTGAAATAAAACGTTGTGCCTTTGCCACACTCGCTCTCCACCCAGACCCGGCCTCCATGCCACTCTACCACGCGCTTGACGATGGTCAACCCAATCCCCGTACCCTCGTCATCGCGCTGTAGGCGCTGGAAAATCTGGAAAATCTTCTCGAAATACTCCGCCTTGATGCCCATCCCATTGTCGCGCACGCGGATGACGTATTCCGCCTGTCTGGTCTGCCGATCCGTCTGTTCTTCGCAACCGACCTCGACAACGGGGTGCGGTTTGTCGTTGTACTTAATCGCGTTGGAAATCAGGTTGTGGAACACTTCGGTCATCGCGGTCGCGTCGCACATCACCGTCGGCAATTTGTTCACCACCAGATCCACTTTTTTGGCGTCGAGCGCGTACTGGAGGTTCACGCGCACATGCATGAGCATCGCATTGAGGCCGACGGGCGCGAACGGGCTTTTCTGCTGGCCCAGACGCGAGAACCGCAACAGGTCAGTGATCAACCGCTGCATGCGCAGCGCCGATTTGCGGATCACGTCCACGTGATGGCGGCCATCCTCATCCAGCTTGTCGCGATAATCGTCCATCAGGAATTTGCTGAAGGCTTCGATGCCGCGCAATGGCTCCTTTAAATCATGGCTGATGACGTATGTGTACTCATCCATCTCCTTCTGGGTGGCCTGGAGCTTTTTTTGCGATCGCGCCAGCGTTATCTGCGCTTCTTCCACGCGTTTGACCAGGTCGTTCAGCAGCTTGCCCACCTCGTCCACTTCGGCAAGGTCGCTGTCCAATCGCCTGCCGCGGGATTCACCCGCGTCTAGGCGTTTTACAAACCGCAGTAGATCCTTCAGCGAACGCCGCACGGGCCCCGACGCCAGGAACGACACCCCCACGGCGATCAGCACCGCGAGAGTGCCCACGATCAGGTCCATGAACACCGCGTGCATCACCGCTTCGCTCACCGAAGCCTGTCCCATACCCAGCTCCACTTCGCCCACAGTCTTCGTGTCGTCCTGCACCGGCGCTTTCACCGTGATCAACGACTCGGGACGGACCTGGGAATACTTGGGGAAAATCTCGCGACCGTTGCTGTCCAGGATGCGGCAGAACAGGATTTCCCTGTCCGGGTTGATGAGCTCCACGGATCGGGCCATGGCGGGAATGTCGTTGCTGATCACGGCGGAAACAACGGACTTGGCCAGTGTCTGGGCCGCGATCTGCGCGCGCCGTTCCGCCACTTGCGACTGCTCGTCCACCTCCCGCCACAAGTGCACGGCCGTCATGACCACGACCGTCGCCAGGGTCACCGTGGCCATCCAGGCGGCGTATTGAACTTTGATGTTGTACTTCGAGGCCATCCGCAGTCTCACCACACGGGACGCGCTCTGTCCCACATTATCAGTATTATTGTCAACCTCCGTCCAGCAAAGGTCAAGTCACCCGTTGTCGTTTGCTGCCAAGAGGTTGCAAGCCGTTGACTGATTCGGAAGCGTGGAAGGCTGGAACCGGGGAAACAGTTTGAACAGTCGTTGCTTCTTTGTGTCACAAAGTATAGCATACGCCATGCACCTCGAGCACGCTGAGCATACATTGGAGACCATCCGCACGCTGATGGAGCGCAGCCAGCGCTACGAGCATGTCTCAGGCTATTCAGGCCTGTTGGCCGGTGCGACCGCGCTGTCCGGCTCTGCCGTTCTCGGTTTCCGTTGGCTGCATCTTCCACCGCAAGCCAGTTTCGCCCTCGTCTGGGGCACCGTGTTCGGGGTGGCGTTCGCCGGTCACCTATTGCTCACGTTTGGGCGCGCCCGCCAACGCGGTGAACCCGTCTGGTCGCGTCAGGCCCGCACGGTTCTCCTGGCTGTACTGCCGGTTTTTGGCGCGGCGCTCGCCATCACAGCTATGGTGTGGCGGCTGGATCGCCTCGACCTGTTACCGGCGCTCTGGCTCACGATGTATGGTTGCGGGGCCCTCGCTACCCGTTTTTTTGCCCCCCGATCTATCGCCTGGCTGGGCGCAACATGTCTCGCGCTGGGGGTCATCAGTTTGTTGGCGCCGCACAGTCACCCGATCCTGACGATGGGAATCGGTTTTGGCGCCACGCATATCGGCTTTGGCGTCGGCGTGTTGGTAGCGGAACGGCGTGAGGCGCGCGCGCAGGCTTTCTGGAGGCAGGTGGACCGCCTGGCGGCGACCGACTCGATGAAATGAGTTAACGAAAGAGGGAAATCACCATGGCCGAAACATCCCACAAACTAAATCCACTGAGGTTGGCTGCTGATCGTGGTGCCTTTGAGAAACTGGAGCCCGCGATCCACACCAAGGCGCGCCTCGCCATCGTGTCATTGCTGGCTGCCAACGAGTCGCTGTCTTTCATCGAATTGCGGGATGGCCTGCGCCTGACCGATGGCAACCTCGCCGCGCACCTGCGCGCGCTGGAAGATGCCCGACTGATCCGCCTGCGCAAGACCGGCAACCCAAACAAACCCACAACCTTGGTGACGTTGTCCGCCGCAGGCCGATCCGCGTTTGCGCGGTATCTGGAGGGATTAGAACACATCGTGAACCGCCATCGCTGAACCGCGGTTCTTTTTTTGTCGCTCGAATACTTTGTAGTACAAAGTAGAAAGGCTCAAACTCATGAATTCCAATGACTGGCTCGCGTATTTCCGTCAAAACCGACTCGACCGTCGCGGCATTTCCTGGCACGAAGGAATCCTACTCGAACCAGCGGTGCGTGGACCGCTGGCCCGCTCGCTCGCCCGATTTCAGTTGGGCGAAAGCTCCGATGGCTCGCACCTGCTGGCCGCTGCGCAACGGCTCTCATGCAAGACCGGCGACCCCGGCTACAGCCATGCCATCGAACTATTCATCGCTGAGGAACAGGAGCACTCTCGTCTCCTTGCCCGGGTGCTTCAATTGATGAACGCCCCGCTCTTGCAGCGGCACTGGACCGACTGGCTCTTTCGTCGCTGCCGCCATCTGCTCGGACTTCACCAGGAGATCTCGGTGCTGCTCATGGCTGAAATCATCGCCTTGAAATACTACGGTGCAGTGCGCAACGAGTGCCGGGCGCCCGTGCTGGAAATCGTGTGCGAGCAGATCTTGGCCGACGAAAAATTTCATGTGCGGTTTCATTGCGAGCGTCTGCATGACGCGGTTGCCCGACAGTCACAGCCTGTTCGCGCCGCTTGCTGGCTGGTGCTGTCGGCGATGTTCGCGGCGGCCGCGACCGTCGTGGCCTGGGACCACCGCCGGGCCTTCGGGGCTTTGGGCAGTTCGGTGACTGACTTTTTGCGTGATTCATGGGTAAATTTTTTCGCCGCACGCGCTGCCATTTTCTCCGGCGTTCCATTCGCTCGCGGCGCCGCCGAGCAGCTTCCGTTCGACACGCATGGCTCGATCCGTCCGCCGAACAAGGCGCTTCCCTCCACGCCTCGACTTTTTCCGCAATGAAGACTATGGTTACCGCATCGAAACAATATGAAGACGGTGAAACTGCAAGTGGACGGCATGTCCTGCGCGAGTTGCGCCAAGGCGGTGGAGAAGGCGCTCGGCGCCGTGCCCGGCGTGGAGAAAGCCTCCGTCAATTTCGTTTCCAAGACCGCCGCTGTTGATGTCCAAGGAGCTACGGCCAGCGAGCAAGTCCTCATCGACGCAGTCAAACGGTCTGGCTACAACGCACATCTTCCCGTCAAGAACCGGGACGCCGAGGAAAACCACGCGGCTCGCCTCCAGCTCGCCAAGGTCATCGGCACGGGCGCGCTCTTGTTCCTCGGCTGGCTGCTTGGCGCTATCAAGATTGTGCCATCAACGGTCTCGACGGCCTTGGTGATCGTCGCGCTGATTCTAGCTGCCTACCCGATTTTCTCCCGCGCCATCAAAGCGCTGTTTACCTGGCGGCTGGACGCGGATGTGTTGGTCGCCATCGCAGTCATCGCCGCATCGTCCGTGGGCGAATTCGTCGCGGCGGGCGAGGTCGCGTTTATCATGTTGCTCGGCGCACAACTGGAAGAGTACACGATCCGCCGCGCGCGCCGCTCGCTCGGCAGTCTGCTGTCGTTGGTCCCGCCCACCGCGCGCGTGCGCCGCGATGGGAACGAGGCGGAGGTCGCAGCTTCGGAAGTGCGGGTTGGGGACATCGTGGTCGTTCGCGCCGGTGAACGCATCCCCGTGGATGGAGTAGTGCACAGCGGCATGGCGTCGGTGAACCAGGCCCCTGTCACAGGCGAGAGCATGCCGGTGGACAAAAGCGAGGGCGACGAGGTGTTCGTCGGTACTTTGGCGGAAACCGGAGCGCTCATCATAGAAGCGAAGCGGGTCGGTGAGGACACGACTCTGGCGCGGATCGCACAGTTGGTCGAGCAAGCGCACCAACGTGAAGCCCCGATTCAGCGCACGCTCGACCGCGCGGCCGCGTGGCTTGTGCCGGTGATGCTCACGTTGTCCGCGCTCGTGTTCTTCTTCACGCATGACACGGCGCGGGCGATCACCGTCTTGATTGTCGCCTGCCCCTGTGCGTTGATTCTGGCCACGCCGACGGCCATCATGGCCGCGATTTCCCGCGCCGCGCGGTCAGGTGTGCTCATCAAAGGCGGACAATACCTCGAAGCTACCGCGCGGTTGCACACGATCGTATTCGACAAGACCGGCACGCTCACCAGTGGCGAGCCCGAAGTCACCCATGTCAGCCGGTTTGACGATCATAGCGAGGCAGAACTCGTCGAGATGGCGGCGGTAGCGGAAAAGATGAGCGGGCATCCCGTCGCGCGCGCGATCATGCGCAAGGCCACGGCGTTGGGCGTGAGCGCCGAGGATCCCGCGACATTCCAAGCGCACCATGGGCGCGGCGTTGTTGCGGAGCGCAATGGTCAGAGGCTTGTCGTCGGCCAGACCGGCTTGATGAACGATCAATCCGTGGTCATGAGCGACGCGTTGCACGCGCACATGGACGAACATCACGGGGAAGGTCACACAACCATCGTCGTGGCGCACGATGGCAAGATTTGCGGTACGATCTGCGTGTCCGACACCGTGCGTGCCAAGGCCGATGAGGCAATCCGTGATCTCCGCGATCTCGGCGTCGAGAAGGTTGTCATGCTCACCGGCGACAATCAACGCGTGGCCATGCAGATTGCCGGTAAACTCGGCCTCGACGACGTGAAAGCCGATGTCCTGCCCGAACAGAAAGCCCAGCACATCGAATCATTGAAACGACCCGGGCGCACCGGCGTTGCCATGGTCGGCGATGGTGTGAACGATGCCCCGGCGTTGGCGGTGGCCGACGTCGGCATCGCCATGGGAGTGAGTGGCACGGACGTCGCGCACGAGGCGGCGGACATCGCGTTGATGGCGGACGACCTCTCGAAAATTGCGTTCGCCGTCGGCCTGAGCCGTCACACCTTGCGCATCATCAAACAGGGGTTGCTCTTCGCGCTCGTCTACAACGTCGTCATGGTCACCCTCGCGTCGAGCGGCCACCTCCACATGATCGGCGGCGCCATCGCCCACCAATTCAGCAGCGTCATCGTGATTGTGAATGCGATGCGGTTGCTGAGGTATAAGTAAGGAAGAAAACCCCTATGAAACCAATTCTTCAGAACAACGTCGTAACAAATCCAAAGGGTTGGGCACGGAATTGTGTTGGCTCGTCGTGGTGCTATCGATTGATGCAATTGTTCACGATTATTTATGGTGCCATGTTGGGAGTAATGATGGTCTTTGTTTCGAAAGGGATCATGGAAAACTGCCTCATCGCGTTCCCATTCTTGGCCATTGCGGCCATAATCTTACCGCTCTGTTACTTGCACGCCTTGCGCCATTTCGTGGTTGAATCGCAAAATCGTTAGGAGCTGGTTGATTTATGGGGTGCGCAATAAGACCGGCGATGTCCGCATCCAAAAGTCCGTCACCCTGAGCTTGTCGAAGGGTCTCTGTCGTATTCGGGAGATGCCTCGGCAAGCTCGGCATGACAGAGAAGGAACAGCGCGCCCGGCGGTCTCGCCCTACCTTTTTTCCTAACCCGCCGGCTTCTCGCGGACGCGGATGATCATCTTCTTCATGCCGGCTTCGTCGCCTTCGCCTTCGCTGACGGCTTCGAGTTCACGGTCTTTCTCCATGTGCAGGTGGATGACGCGGCGGTCGAAGGCGTTGAACGGGCCGATCGTTACGGCGTCGCCCCAGCGGCGGACCCTGTCGGCGGCATCCAGGACTTTCCGGAGGGTGTCGTCGCGCTGACGCTCGCGGTAGCGTTCGCAATCCACGGTCACGCGCGGCACGTCGGGGTTGCCGCGCTGGAGAATGCGATTGAGCAAAAACTGCAACTGGCTGAGGGTCTGACCGTGTTTGCCGATGAGGCGACCCGGTTCGACAGTGGCGATGTGCAGCAGCGTCGAGCCGTCCATGTTGAATTCCTCGACCTTGGTCTGGAGGTCGAGGCCATCGAGCATTTTTTGCAGGATGTCGCGCGGGTCGGGTGGTGGACCGGCAGGTACAGCCGGCGAGGGTGTGGCCGTTGTTTCAATTTCCATAACCATGCTCCTGTATTTGGGGCGTTCGGCTTACCCTACACGGGGCAACCCCGATTTTTGTCGGGGCCAAGCTACGACGCCCGTCGATGCCAAGTTGGGTGCTATCCTATCCGAAATCATTTCAGTTTTCCAGCAGTACCAACGGGCCCCGCTGTGCCTTTCGCAGCCGTTCGGCGCATACTCCGCCATTGCTGGAGGACTGAAAGCAGTTGCTGGAGCGTGTAATAAAGTGTCAGTCCCGCCGCTAGTTTGTAAAAGAAAAAGAGCATCATGATCGGCATGAACATCATCATCTTCTGCTGCTGCGGGTCGCCGCCCGTCGGCGTGAGCTTCTGCTGCCAGAACGTGCAGCCCGTCATCGCCAGCGGCAAGGGATTGATGTCAAAACCGGCGATGGTGGCAATCGTATCCGGCTGCGCCAGGTCATGGATCCAGAGAAACGGCGCGCCCCGCAACGCGATGGCATTGAGCAACACGCGGTAAAATGCGATAAGCACCGGCAACTGCACGAGCATCGGCAGACAGCCGGAAAACGGGTTGATCTTGTGCTCCTTGTAGAGCTTCATCATTTCCGTGTTCAGCCGCTGCGGATCGTCCTTGTACTTCTCGCGCAGCTTGTTCATGAGCGGTTGGAACTTCTGCATCGCCTTCATCGACTGGAGGCTCTTCGCCTGGATCGGCCAGAATACGATCTTCAGGGCAATCGTGACGAGAATGATGGCCACGCCGTAGTTCGGTATGAGACCATAAAAGAAATTCAAGCTGTGCAACAGGATGACCCCGAACAAACCGGAGTACAGATCCATCGGCGTGCCAAAATCCATCAACTCTTCCTGATGCTTGCCCAACGCCGCCAGCCGGTTGTAGTCCTTCGGCCCGGCGTAGAACGTGAACGCACACGACACGCTGCCATCGGCGCCCCGCGCCATGGGCATGTCGACCGTCGCCGTCACTCCGCGAACCAGCGGTAATGGCGGCGCGGTTGTCAGATTCACGACGTCGCACGTCACGCCGGTAATGTTGGTCATCGGCGACACCACCATCGTGAAATACTGGCTCTTGACCGCGACCCATCCGGCGACGATGTCCTCGTGTGGTTTGCCGGCCTTCTCCCGGTCCGCGATGCGTGCCAGTGTACGATTGCGAAACTTCGACGCCCCCTCCCAATCCACCACCAGATAGTTGGGGATCTCCCGTAGCTGTGTCGGCGCTGCCGTACCCACTACCAAGCCGACCGTGCCGGACGGCGTGATCCCGGCCGGCATCTGCACGCTGGCCGCCATGAGGTAGTCATTGCTGAGTGTGACCGTCTTGATGACGCCGTTGCCGCTACGCATGACCACGGTCCTAGTATCCACAACTTGTATCGCGAACACATCATTGCTTCCCGCGCCTGGCACACCGACAAGCGACAAGGCTGGCACGAGGTTGGGGCCGTTCAGTGTCACCGTGCCGTTGCCATGCAACTTGTGCTTCAGCAACTCGACCGAGCGCACGCCACCACCCCAGCTCGTGAAGTCCACCCGGATAAAATCATTACTGAGCGAGACAATCTGCTCGGGTGAACTCGGCTGTGCTTGCTCCACGGCCGGCGCGTTCGTCAGCGCGGCGGTCTGTTCGGCTGGCTTTCCGGTTTGCGCCTGTTGTGGAGAAGCGTTCGTGACAACCGCCGCCGTCGGCCGCAGAGGTTTCGGCTTCGGGGGATATATCTTGTTGATCAGCGCCTGCGAGGCGAGGAGCGCGACGAGGCAACCGAGCACAACCAGCATTGTCTTTCGGTCCATCATCGCTCGGGCACCGGATCAAAGCCGCCGTTGTGGAATGGATGACACCGCGCCAGCCGTTTTGCCGCCAGCCAGACCCCGCGCGCGGCCCCGTGTTTCTCGACGGCTTCGCGGGCGTAGCACGAACAAGTGGGATAAAACCGGCAGCAGCCGCCCGCCGGGGGCGGCGCCGGCAACAGCATCTTCAGCGGCGACAACCAGCGATACAGCCGCAGCAGAAATAGAAGTAAACGCTTGATCACGTCTCGTTGAGAATGCCCGCCGCGTGGAACGCTCGCAGTAATTCCGCCTCCACGTCCTGCAAGCGTTTCCCGTTGATGGCGGTGCGGGCAATCATGACCATCTGCAAATTGTTTCTGAGTTTCTGTTTGTTTCGCCGATACGCCTCGCGCAGGAGCCGCCGCGCCCGATTGCGCGTTACCGCGTTGCCAACCTTGCGGCTCGTCACCACTCCGAGGGCGCGCGTCGCGGGTGCCCCGCTGCGTGGCGCTTCAGGAGGATCGTCGACCACGTACAGCACGAACAGCCGGCCTACGAATTTCCGGCCCTGCTCATACGCGCGCCGAAACTGCCGACCATGCTGGAGTCGCTCGCTCTTCGGCAATGTGTTGCTGCCCTGCAACGCGGCCTCCGCCAAGCCACCATCACGAATGGCCTCCGCCTATACAGAAAGACGCTTGCGTCCCTTGCGGCGACGCCGAGCCAAAATTGCGCGGCCATTCTTCGTGCGCGTCCGTTTCAAAAACCCGAATCTTCGTTGCCGCCGAATCTTGGACGGCTGATATGTCCGTTTCATGTGTGTCTGCTCCCGATAAGCGAACGCGCATCATAGCAGGCGCGACTTGATTGTCAACCGGCGTTGTGACGCGCCTTTTCCTCCCTCCGGCCCGAGCGCTGGCACACAACGCGCTATTTAGCCTGCAAGCTATGAACAATAAGGGTCTTGCGCTAGGGTTAACGCTGACAATGGTGGTTTGCCCGTTGTCTTTCTCAGCAGAAACACAGGGTGAGACCCTTGCAACCCAGCCTGTCGCCGCCAGCAAGCCTGCTGACCCAGTCTCAGAACTGCGAAACCAAGACTCGGCCTTTTCCATTTTGATTGAAGCGTTCCGTCAGGTTCAAGGACGGATCATCCAAAACGATTACGAAGCCCGCATCAGAGCGGCCAACGCGTTGGAAAGCCTCAAGACGCGCCGCCGCGTCGTCGAACTGGCGAATCAAGAGCGCGAGCTGCGCGTGCACAAGCTCTATCACCAGATCGGTAATCTGAACCAGACGTACGACAATACGCGGCACGATGACGAGCGCGTGGCCAACGTGGACGTCCCCGTGCACATCGATACCGTCCACGCGGCCAAGACCCTGATGGATTACGTCTTCATCGCACCCGCGACCGATGAGAAGTCCGGCGAGATCAAAACGAAGACGATTCCAGCGAGCAACTACCTACTCGACAAACTGCCTCCGCCCGCTGAGTAGCCGTCACGTCCGGACGAACATGCGGACGAATTGCTCGCAAATCCGCGCCGACACCGGGCCTGGCTTTCCCCCGCCGATTTGTTTTCCGTCCACCGTGACGACCGGCACGACTTCAGCGGTCGTGCTGGTAAGGAACATCTCCTCGGCCAGATATAGATCCGCTTCGGTAATCTGCTCTTCGGCGGTCTCGACCCCCGCCGCACGCGCCGCCTCCAGAACCTTGTCGCGCGTGACACCGGGCAAAATGTGTGTGCTCTTGGGCGGTGTGCGCAATCGCCCGCGCGTGACGATGAAAACGTTGGCGCCCGTTGCTTCGTGCACCGTGTCGTCATCTCCGACAAAGATCGCATCGTGGGCACCGTCCTTTTTCGCCGCCTGATACGCCAGCACGCTGGGCAGCAACGCGATGCTCTTGATGTCGCACCGCGCCCAGCGAAATTCCGCCACGGTGATGACGGCGATGCCGTCCTCGCGCAGTTTTGTCGCGGGCGCTCCGAGTTCGCGTACGGTCATCACCATCGTCGGCTCCAGGTCTTTCGGCATTCCACGATGACGCGGGGCACAGCCGCGAGTGATCTGGAGATAGATAATCGCCTCGGCGAAGCCCGAGCGTTGCAGCCCCTCCTGGATGATCAACTTCAGCCGTTCCACACTCAGCGGGATTCTGATCTCGATCGCGTCAAGACTGCGAAAGAGCCGGGCAATATGCTCGTCAGTAGCAAACGGTTTGCCGCCGTATGTGCGCACGACTTCGTAGACGCCGTCGGCAAATTGAAAGCCGCGGTCCTCCACGCGAACGGTGGCGCGTTCGAGAGGCAAAAACTCTCCGTTGACGTAGGCAATCTCGGGCATGGGTCAGTCGTCTCCTTGTCGGCGAAAAACAACGCGCTGACTATAGGTTTGCGCCCGCCGACTGTCAACGGCACGCCGAACCCCATCACACTCGTTGCTGAAAGCAGAGAGTGAACCCGTCAGGATCGTTGACGTTCAATTGTTTCATGCGATAGTGCGTTGTCTCAGGCTCTTTTACTTCACAGCCCTTCCCGCAAAGATGCGTGTACGCCTCATCGACGTTCGGACACCCGAGATATAGCGTCAGGTCATTGTGACCCGCCACGCGCTCGGGTTTGCTCGGACGATGTTCGTCCTCATACTTGGCGTTGAGCATCAATGTCGCATCGCCGTGCTTGAGCATGGCCCAATAGAAATGGCCGTCCGGCTCGTATTTGCCAACGACCTCGAATCCGAGGATGTCTCGGTAGAACGCGACCGACTTGTGCATGTCGTACACTTGGAGCAAAGCAGTAATGCTGGTAACAGTGATGGCCATGGGTTAATTCCTTTCAGGATCTGCGTCGTCGGGAATTATTGCTTCACGCCGTATCGGCGCATGACAGTCTGAACTTCTTCAGTGCCGCTGGGTTCTTCGAAAAAAGCTCCGGCCTGGATCAACGCCTCGACAATGCCCGGATAGTCGCCCTGTGGATTCCGGCAATTCTCCGATCCGTGACACGCCCACCCAAGCGGCGTCCCTCCATACGTCGTGTCCTTCGCTTCCACGGGCGCGTGGTGCGCGAGCAGCAGCCGCACGACATCCAATTGCCCGTACCACGCCGCCTGATGCAACGGGGTCCCGCCGGTATCGCCACGGATATCCAGCGGCAGACCGGCGAGCAACATCAGTCGCACCGCTTCGAGCCTTCCGTCGCCAGCGGCAAACGCCAGCACCTGCTTGTCCGCTTCCGACAAAGACCGAATCAGGTCCGGTTGCGACTCGAGCATGGCCCGCACAGCGGGTTCATCACCGCGAGCGCACGTCGCGAAGAATTCTTCGACGGGCGTGAGATCGGTCTGGGCTCCGTGCTGGCGAAGCCAATCCATCACGTGCGCATGTCCATATCGCGCCGCGAGCGCATACGCGCTTCCGCTGACGAGCCCGACTGTATCGGGACGCAGGACGTGGCTCGCCGCCACTGGCGCGGTCTTTCCATCCTTTCGACGCGCCGTAAGATCGGCGCCGTGGCGGAGCAACAAATCGAGCATGTCGGTGCCCCAACCGGTGCTCGCCGCCAAATGAATCGGTCGGCCCTCATACTCGTAGCTGGACACATTCGGGTCCGCGCCGTGTTCGAGCAGCCAACGCACACCCTCAAACACCTGGTTCGCCATGCCTTTGCATGGCCGATGGCCCAGAAGAAAGTAGAGTGGCGTATTGTTCCATGGTTGAATGCGGTTGCTTAGGTTGACGCCAAATTCCGCCAGGAGATTCAGGCATTCAACATGAAACTTCTCGGCGGCATGATAGATGGACTCACTGTCATTCGGGTCTGCGCCAGCTTCCAACAACATGCGAGCAAGCGCTGGATTGTTGGCCTGGCAGGTAGCCGCCCAGAGCGCGTGCATTTTGGATTCGCGGCCGAACTCGGGCGTGGCGTAGTACGTGTTCGGGTCAGCGCCGCGCGCCAGCAATGATTTCGCAGCGCGGACGATCCCATCAGCGCGCCTGGCATTTTCCCGATGGAAACGCGAATGGCTCAGGTACAGCAACGGGTCCCAGTTTTTTGGCTCCCCTTTGCGGGTGGCCAGCGCCGGCTCGCTCCGGAGCATCGCTTCCACGGTATCGGCTTCGCCGAGAATCGACGCAGTGTAGATATTGGCCCGCGCCAATGATGGCTGTGCCGTCAGCAATTTTTTCGCTTCCATCTGATTGCCGGCGACCGCTGCCATGAGAAATGCGGCAATCACAGGGTCATCCCCGCGCGTCACCGCTTCGACATGCGTCTTCAGCTTTGGCCAGCTCTCGAAGCCGTGCTCGCGGGCAATGACAAGTTGGGCATCAGCCAACGAGAATTTGGCGGCGCGAATATCAGCCTCTGACACGCCAGACAATCGTGGATGAGATTCTTTGATCCGCTGGATTGCTTGGGGGTCACCGGCGGCGTGGAGTTTGGCAAGATCTTTGGCCTGCTTCTTGAGTTGCTCAAGGCTCGGCCTGGACGGCAATGGCTTCTTCATCACGAACTTCCTTTCATTACGCCTGAAGTCCGCATCGTACAGGCTGAAAGAAGGTTCGTACCTTCGCTTCGTTCATAAGGTGGGCTCGGCCCTTTCCGCGGACTGGATGCGCCCTTAGCGCTCGCAATTAGTGTAGTTATGTCCGCCGAAAATGCAACCGCAAAGCGTCGGTCGGCTGATTTTTGCATTGTATTTCCAGCCTGATTCTTCTACGTTTCGCGTCGGGGGACCATGGATTATGGGAGGAAAACGTCGTATCCGAAGATTCGCATCAGTTGTCGCCATGTTTTCTGTGGCAGTATGTCTGATCGTCTCACCGAAAGCCTTCGCGGCTGAGACCAATTCCGCAGCCACCGACAAAGCGCAGGCCAGTGATGACAACACATTCTGGGCCCAGCACGTTGTCGAATCCTACCAGCAGCTTCAAAGTCAGCAGCAAACCATGGTTCAGGAAATGGAAAAAGCTCGTCAGGAAGCGGAAGCGGCGGCCAAACGCAACAAGGAAGAGATGGACGCTCGTCTACGGAGCATCGAGGAATCCGTGTCCGCCCAGCACGAGCACGAGATCGAGTCGATGCAAAGCCAGCATCGCTTCACCCTGATCATCGTCGGCATTCTCGCCGGAGTCTGCTTCTTCGGCATGTTGTTCTTCGGGGTGTTCCTGCTGCGCACGATGAACCGCCGCACTGAGACCATGATCGCCCAGTTCACCGGTCACACGCTGGGCCCCGGCTTCACGCCCGTGGCGCTTGGCACTGGCGACACGCAAGTGGTCACGGTCAATCGGGCGGAACAATCCACCGCGCGTTTTCTCAACACCATCGAGCGCCTCGAGAAGCGGATCCACGACCTCGAAGGCACCGCCGACCTAGTGCCAGCGCCCGATCCGTCCGCGCCCAAAAAAACCGTCGAGACGGCACCCGATGTCATCGAAACGTCGGAGCCGAAATCGGCTACCGAACTGGACGCGATGGCGACACGAGCCCGCAGCGAGAACGAGGAACGCGACGCCCGGATCGCGCTATTGTTGGGCAAGGGCCAGGCGCTGCTCAACCTGCAACAGGCCGACACGGCGCTCACGTGCTACGATGAGGTCATTGCACTCGACTCGACGCATCCCGAAGCTTTTGTCAAAAAGGGTATGGCGTTGGAGCGGCTCGGAAAGCTTGACGAGGCGATTGATTGCTATGACCGCGCGATCGCGTTGGACAACTCGATGACGATGGCCTACCTGAACAAGGGCGGGGTGTTCAATCGGCTCGAGCGCTACGGTGAAGCACTACAGTGCTACGAACAGGCGCTACGCGCGCAGCAAAAACCCAGCATCGCGTAAATCCACGCGACCGGATTGCGGAGTGTTTTCGGCTTCGAGCGCTTTCTTCGCCAGTTGGAAATTCTGCCGCATGAGTTCGCGGTTCTCTTCCTCCTTGGCCGCCAAAAGTTTCTCCAATTCAGCGATGCGATTCTCGTACGCCGCGAACCGGCCCTGAACGTTTACCTGCGCCTTGGCGATGCGCTCTTCCAACTCCGTCATGCGCTGGGTCGCCTCCTCCTGCGTATCAATGAGGGTCTCGCGCTGCGCGAACAGCGCCTGCACGAGCCGGTTCATCATCATCCGTGCCAACTGCGGGATCAGCCCCGACACAAGTGTCGGGGGGAGAGCTTCACGATGGTCGGAGTCGGGTCGGATCAACTGCAAGCCACCGGCAACGGGTGTACCTTGGCTCCGCTTGGGTTCCGCCCGAAAGAATTCGGTGATGGAATACGGCGGCACGACGATCCGCTCCGCACAATTCGTACAAGAGACGACCGCGCCGATACCATCTTCTGTCACGGCCAGTTTCTGGCCACAATTCAGGCAACGAAACTTGATCACGGTCCCTCCTTGGTGAAACCGTATTGCCGCAGAATGCCGTGCCTCGTTACGCCAGTCAACCCCAAATCCTTCCCGCCCGCAAATATCTCCCCGCCACTCACGACGCGCCGCGAACCATTTTTGTGCTTTCCTCACGATTTAATCGGAGGTCTATTGGTCGTGGCAGGGTAAATGCCCGCCGCAATCTCAGAATCTGAGCTGGTTGCCGATAATAGGAGACCAAAGTATGTCCGTGAAGAAATGGCTGCTGTTGCTGGCATTGGGAGTTGTGCTGTGTGTGGGAATGGTCGTACTGGCTGTTGTCGTTTTCGTGATGTGGCCCAGGGGCCGGCCGGCAGATCTTCTCCTACCCGTCTACACCATGGAGCAAACTGACTCGTCTCATCCCGGCTATCACCGCACTACCATCACATCGGGTACCAACGTCTACGTGAATGACTACGAGGAGGCGGCTCTGTTCGCGTTCGGCAGCGAGCCTACCAAGGCCGTTGGCCGCACGCCGATGGCTGGGGAAACTTTTTGTGCGATCCCCGGCCAGAAGCCAAACACCTATCTCGTGCACCTGAGCGAGATGGGGCCGGAGGAAATCTACCGCAACATCCACGAACCTCTGTTCCCCTGGCGGACCGCCATGTTCCAGAAGATGCGGTTTGGCGGTCTCCTGGGTCCCGCGATGAACAAAGACTCGACCGACCTGGCCTTGATCGCCGACGTCCACAGCACGCTGCGCGACGGTATGCCCAGCAAGCCACCGTCCTACGTGTCCGGGTCCCTCACGAACGTCTACGTGTTGTACCTCCTCAGCGACCAACTCCCCGGGTTGGCCTATTGCGCCGGCGTCTACATGGATCATACCGGCCCCGTCTACCTGGCGGAGAACCCGTTCTCGACCCGATGGATCCGGGCGAGCGAGCGTTTTGCCTCCTGGTTGCAAACGAAGTGAGGCCACCGGGCCTGATTTGCATTGTGCGCAATCCAGTCACAAATTAGGCTGGCACCGTGTTTCGGTTCTGGTTCAGGTTGGTGATCATCGCGCTCATGGCCGTGTTGGACATGGCCTGGTGGGTGACTGCCCTGCGCCTGACGAAAAACAGGCGCTACCGGGTCCTCGTGCATATTTTCATGGCGGGGCAACTGGCGGCCCTGCTTTCCATTGTTGGCTATCTTGACTGGCTCCAGCACGCCCCGAAACCCGTGCTCGTGGCGGTCGTTCTCTGGCACTTTTTCGGGCTCGTTTTCGTGCTGGCCATTCTTCTGCCCCTCGGAATCGCGCGTGCGCGGGCGTGGCTGGTTCGCATCGTGGCCCGACGCGATCATCCCGTGGCCGCTCCCGCCAGCGCGAATTCGCTGTCGCGCCGGGAATTCATCGGCGCTTGCGCCGCGTTCGCGCCGCCGTTGTTCACCGTCGGTTTGACCGGCGTTTCCCTGGCACAACTCCAGCACTTCCGCGTGCGACGCTTTACGCTTTCGGTTCCGACACTGCCGCGCGTGCTGGATGGGATCACCATCGCGCAGGTGAGCGATATGCATGTGGGCGGGTTGACGTCGGCCCGGGTGTTGCGCGACATGGTCAGCACCACCAACGCGTTGCGGCCCGATCTGGTGCTCCTGACCGGTGACCTCATCAACTACGAACTGGCCGACCTCGCCGAGGGGATCGCCCTCGTCAAAGCCATGGAGGGGCGCTACGGCCAGTGGATGGTCGAAGGCAACCATGATCTGTTCGACAACGCCGGGGAGTTCGACCGGCGCGTCAAAGCTTCGGGTGTGCCGCTACTCCTGGATGAATCGGTCATGGTCAATGTGCGCGGCTATCCGGTCCAATTCTTCGGCCTGCGCTGGATGGGCGGCGACATCCACGAACGCGATCGGGTGACCGCCCTCCAGATGGGCCTGCTGATGAAGCACCGCCAACCAGACGCCTTCCCCATTTTGCTGGCGCATCATCCCCATGCCTTCGACGCCGCCGTCAAGGCGGACCTGCCCTTGACGCTCGCCGGCCACACGCACGGCGGGTATTTGATGTTGGACAGCCAGCACGGCGCTGGTCCCGCCCTCTTCCGCTACTGGTCGGGACTGTACACGCGCGGCCGCAGTCAAATGATCGTGTCCAACGGCGTCGGTAACTGGTTCCCCCTGCGGATCAACGCCCCCGCGGAAATCGTCCACATCACCCTGCGTTGCGCGGAAGCCCAAGGCTGACCATCGGGTGTGATGCGTCTCCAGGGCTTGCAGCGGCGCGGGGCTGTGGTAATAATTGACGCGCCATGGGACTAGCCATCGAGGATTTTCAGCAAGATGTCGCCGGTGCGGTGAAGAACTACGACAAGTTCGTCGTCTGCGTCGACAAAACGCCCGACGAATTTCTCAAGAGCCTGCAATCGTTGATGACCAAGGCCATCACGGCGTTCGAGAGTCGCGCGCCGGGCCTGCGTCACGGCATCGCCCTGGATCGTCACGTGACCATCATGCTCAGTCAAAACGATAATGCACGCCCGCTGTGCGGCATCTATTTTAACCTGCACTCGCCGTATCGCAAAAAAGCGGGCTGACGCCAGTTCAAGAAGTCCCTCGCGAAACCCCTCACCCAAACCCTCTCCCCCAAGGGGCGAGGGGACGGCCAAGATAAACAGGGTGTTTCCTCTCCCCTCCGGGGGAGAGGATCAAGGTGAGGGGCCATCTTAGACAAACAGTCCGCAGCAGCGTCGCGGGACACCACACCAACGCCGTCCGCTCAGCCAAACGTGACGAATCCCCGACGGATTAAATCCAGCAGGCACGTGTACGCCTCGAAATCCGACCCGGGGAAATTGTCGATGGCTGTTTCCAGCGTGTTGTGATGCAGCACCAACTGAAACAATTGAATCTCTTCCGTGGCGAGATCGCGCAGGTTACCGGGCAGCGGCTCCGCCGCATTCAACCGCGCCCCGTGCCGCGGCAATTTTGGTTCCAGAATGCGGATTTCATCCAACTGCCGCACACCTTCCAAGAGCAGTGATGTGGTGGACTCCGTGATTTCCTCCGCCACGTGGTGATCGCCGAGCGGTTTCAGATCGAAATCGCCCTCCGTCCAGCCAAACATGCGGTAAAATGCCTTGCGCGGTTTCACGATCGGATTGCTTTCGATCTCGGCGTGATACACATGGCCATCGCGCAGGTACACCTTGCCAATACCGCGGTTCGACCGGATCGTCAGTGCGCCGCTCTTGCGCGAGTTGGAGAAAAGTTGCAACAGATCCGGCAGGGGCATCTCGTGAATGGAACCGGACAGGAGCGCCAGGACCACTGGGACCGGGCTGCTGGGAGCCGGCACGACCGTTGGCGCCGCGGGTTGCAGCGGGCGAGATCTGGCTTCGCTGAGGGACATCAGTTTCATCGTCGACGTGCCGATGAGGATCTGGTCGCCCTCCTTCAACTCGACGCTGCGAATTCGAGTGCCGTTGACAAACGTACCGTTCCGCGACGCCAGGTCCTCAATGACGACCTGGCCGCGGTGGGTGGAGATCTTCGCGTGCTTGCGCGACACCTTTTCGTCAAGCAGCAGGATATCCACATCGCTGACCCGTCCGATCACGATGGTCAAATCCGGCGGCAGGGGAAATTCCCTCCCTTGATCCTTGCCTGCCACGAAACAGAGGACGTATTGCAGCATTCGTTCCTGTACCTGTGTTGTCCAGCGGTTGTCTGCCGTGAAACTTTACCGAGCCCGGCCAGTCGGGTCAAGCCACGCCGCTGGACTCATGGTGCCGCATTCGCAATGCCACAAACGTTAGCACCGCCACCACGACCGCTCCCGCGCCACACCACAGGAGGATCGTTGGCGGCGAAGTGTTACGCAACACATTCGTGCCAAACTTCAGCCAAAACGCGACGATCATCGTCGCGGACGTCAACATTCCCCGAGCCGCGAACACAGCGCCCCGCCGTTTATCCTCCACCTCTTCCTGCAGCTTGGCGTCGATCGGGATGACCGCGGTCGCTCCAATCGCGCCCAGCATGACCAGGAGCGGCACTGCGACCAATGGACGACTCGCCATACTCAAGAGACCGAGCACGCCGCCGCTGAGGATGAGTTGGACGGGCGGCAGCCAGATCGACCGCACCCATTTCTGCCCCTGTCCCAGCAAGACGACCCCCAGGCCCGCGCCAACGCCGGCCGCGCCGCCGAGCCATCCCAACCCGAGCGTGCCCATTTGTAGTGTCTTTTCCGCGAAGCCGACGATGGTCACGACCAGAATCCCTGCCAAAAACGCGAACGCGCCGGCAATCAAGACCAACGGCACGACCGTCGGATGCCGCCACAAATACGTAAACCCGGCCCGCAACTCACCCATCGATCCGCCAGCTTGCGGCTCACCACTTGTCTGTGACGTTTGCGGTGGGACGCGGAGTTTGAAAATCCACGCGACGCTGAGTACGTAAGCCACCGCATTGAGTGACAGCGCCCACAACGGTCCCGCGCGCACGGCCACTTGCGCCCCCAACGGCATCCCGCCCACCGCCGCTACCGCGAGGCTCGTCGTCAACAGCGTGTTCGCCTTGATCAATTCGTCTTCCGCCACGATGTTCGGCAGCAACGCATACCGGGCCGGCAGGTAGAACGTCGCAATCACCCCGATCAAGAAAATCAAGAAGTAAACCCACGCCAGCGTCCGCGGCGCCGCTCCGCCGACCGACGCCGGCCACAGCCACCAGACCATCAATCCCATGATCACCGCGCGCACGGCGTCGCTGATCATCATGACGCGCCGCCGCTGCCATTTGTCCAAGTTCGCCATGGCCAGCGGCCCGAACAACAGCCCCGGAACTGACAGCGCGAAGAACATCTTCGCCGTTTCCACCTCCTGGTCGAGGTGGCTCCGCAAAAAAATCTCCAGCAACCCCATCCGCATGCCCGCGTCGCCGAGCGACAACACGACTTGCGAGATCCAGAGCCGCCGAAACGCGTGGTTACGAAAGAGCGCGCCCACTCAGCCGCGCTCCCCGATGAAACTCCGCATGTCGTCCGGCAGCGGCGATTGAAACGTGACGCGCTCCCGCGTGCCTGGATGGAGAAACGACACCTGCTCGGCATGCAATGCGTGGCGCGGCAGCAATAATTTCTCCAGCATCGCGTCGGTCACGCCTTTCTCGATGAATTCCAAATACAGGGTTTCGTCCGGCCCGTACACCTTGTCGCCCACAATCGGATGCCCCAGCCACGCCAGGTGCACACGCAGTTGATGCGCCCGTCCCGTACGCGGCACAAGCCTTACAACACTGAATCCGCGCAGTCGTCTCTCGACGGCGTATTCCGTCACGCTCGCCTTGCCGGCGCTGTCCACCGCGCGCTTCGTATAGACGACGGAATCACGACTGACCGCAATCGGCTGATCGATCACGCCGCTGTTCTGTTCAAACTCACCCCGGCAGATTGCGAGATACTGCTTCTCGATCTCGCGGCGCAACACCGCCTTGCCGAGGATTTTCGCCGCCCGCTCATTCTTCGCGACCACCACCAGCCCGCTCGTTTCGCGGTCGAGACGATTGATCATCCGCGGCGTCGCAACGCCATGCTCCCGCAACCAGTCCGCCAGCGACCCATATTCCGGCCGCTGCGCCGAATGACAAACCATCCCCCCCGGTTTGTCCACTACCAGTAACTCCTCGTCTTCGGATACGACTTGCGGGATGGCGGTTTTGATCATGTGCACAGCGGATGTTAGCTTTTGCAGGGAGACGCTGGCAATGAAAAGCGCCAGTTGGAATCGGAAGACTCACAGCGTGGTGCAGCTCAGGAATTGCACGGTCCGGTAGCGGATTCATGGCAACATGCACCAGAATTGCTACCTGCGTCGTCGCCTCAACTTCTGTGCAAGCCTTCGGGGAAGCATCACGTTCCACCTCGGATAAATCTATTATCTGTAACCGATAATTTTGCTGGAATCGGTTTGGCATGCGTGGTATGGTCGGCACGGATGTTTGTTCTTTGACATAGGGGAATGGGGCCGGGGGGGTGTGCGGTTCAAAACACACGAAATGGCGGGATTGTGACCCAGGATGCCAAATGGTCGCGTTTGCGCCACCGGTACGTCTGTGGCGCGTCTCACCGGCCAATGCCGCTTTCGGCTCCGAAAGACTCGGATCCCCAAGGGGCGAGGAAACGGGAATGGCGATGCGACGGCAAGCGGGACGCTCGCCCTACAATTCGGGACGACACGCGGCGAACGACCGGCGGTGACACACCGCCGCTACAGTGGGGCGGACGGATGAACCGCGCTCAGCGAGCGCGGCTACAGGGGAATGGGGCTCCGAAAAACAGGTGAAACTGCGAAACGAACCCAAATCTTAGAGCACGCCGGCTCGCTCCAGAACGGACTGCATCACCTTTGGAGCCGAAAGTTTATCTTCGGCGAGCTTGCGGGCGGCGGCGCTGTGGGCGGGGTAATCGGCGTTGATCGATTCGATGCCACGAACTGCTTCTTCCATGGTCGAAAATGTGACCAGACCCTGGCCGGTCGGCAGATGTTTGCTGAGGCCGGTATCCTGCACGAGCACGGGGCGGCCGGAGGCGAGATAACAGACGGTGCGGTCGCTGAGCCAGCCGCTGCGCGTTTTCACGTAGCCGTGCTTGGCAACGCTGAACTCGGCGCGCGAGTGTTGGATGTAGGAGCGGAAGCCGTCGCGTCCGCCCGCGACCTGATGCGGATTGGCCAGATGCCAGCCGTTGTGGCGCAGGGCGGCGAGGTCGTCGATCTCGGCCTCGTCGATGAGCATGGCGAGTTCGATGGGCTGCGGCGTTTTCCGGGGCAATTCGACAAACCGCAGGAACTCGTCGCTTTTCGGGCCGCACATCTCGCCGTTCCACACCGCGTACTGGCCGCGCCATTGGCCGACCGTGGTGAAATTCGCCGCAGTCGCGTCCGTCTGCGCGGGCCAATACTCCAGCGCGACGGGCGGCGTGAACGTGTGCCATTCGATCCCGCGCAGGGGAATGCGAAAATCGGGCTGGCCGACATTGAGGCCAACGGTGAAGAAGAGGTTGTGCTTGCTCAGGTCCATGTCCCACTCGTGCGCCCAGATTTGTGTGAAGCCCGGGTCGAGATCGAAGTAGGCGCGGCGTTTGACACGGCGCAACAGCTCGCTATCCTTGAGAGCGCCACAGAGATTGATCAACAATGCGGAGTCGCCGCAGAGCGAATGGAGATGCCGCTCCTTCATCCCGAAGACCTGGCGGTTGTCGTAGAGGATCGCCCAGTTGTCTCCGAGCCCGAACTGTTCGCACTGCGCCTGAAATCCTTCCACCATCTCCTCGGGCGAACGTCTCGCGGCCTTCTTCGGCGGGCCGAGAACGTCCAGCCAGAACACGTCAAACCCCAACGCCCGCAGGCCCGCGACGTAATGCAGGTTGAGCCACTGCATCCCGCCGCCTTCGAGATAGCCCGCGCCCCACGTGCTGGTGACAATGATTTTATCCATGGATGACAATCAGGTCTGCGCGCCGAATTGCAATTCGCACACGCGCGCGTAATGACCGCCGCGCGCGGCCAGTTCGTCGTGCTTGCCGCGTTCGACTATCTGGCCGTCGTGCATGACGAGCAGCAGATCGGCCTGGCGCACCGTCGACAAGCGATGCGCCACGACGAACACGGTGCGACCTTTCCGCAAGCGATCCAACGAACGCAGGATAGCGGCTTCTGTTTCGGAATCGAGCGCGGCGGTCGGTTCGTCCAGAATCAAGATAGGCGAGTTCTTCAAGAAGGCCCGTGCGAGCGCGAGTCGTTGCCGCTGACCACCCGAGAGCGTTACGCCCCGCTCGCCGATCGGTGCGTCGTAGCCCTGCGGCATGGCGCGAATGAATTCGTCAGACTCAGCCTCACGCGCCGCCGCCACGATCTCGTCCAGCGTCGCTTCGGGCCGGCCGTACGCGATGTTGTCGCGCACCGTGGTGGAGAACAGCACCGGCTCTTGTGGCACAATGCCAATCTGGCGACGCAATGAGCGATATTGAAACTCGCGGATGTCTGCGCCGTCCAAGAGTACGCGGCCTTTCTGCGGATCATAGAACCGGAGCAACAGGCTCAACAGCGTCGATTTCCCGACGCCGCTCGGCCCGACCAGCGCCACCATTTGTCCGGGCCGCGCTTCGAAATTGATACCCTTCAGGACGGGCCGGTCGGCATCGTAGCCAAACCAGACATCATCGAATTTCACGACGCCATCACAGCGCGTCAACGGGCGGGCATTAGGTGTATCGCGAATCGCCGGTTTCGTTTCCAGTATCTCGATGACGCGACGGAACGGCGTAAGCGCCCCCTGAATGGCCGTGGCGATCCCGCTGATGGTGCTCATGGGGCCGTACAGCATCCCCACGTAACTTATGAATACGAGCAATTCACCAATGCTGAGTCGTCCCGCCAGCACGCGTTGGCCGCCAACCCAAATCATCGCCACCGTACCCACCGCGGTGATCAGCCCGACAACAAACGAGGACATCACCTGCACCTTGGTCATGCGCACGTTCGCGTCCACGCTTTGCGCCGCGCCCGCGCCGAAGCGGCGGACTTCGTCTTCTTCGCGAGCGAACGCCTGGATGGTGCGAATCGCCGAGAGCGATTCCTGGATCATCGCGCTGACCTTGCTCTCGCGCGTGTGATATTCGACCGAAACGTCCGTGATGAGGCGATTGTAATGTTTGATGGTCAAGGCCAGCGCCGGCGCAACCGCGAGCGTGAGCAGCGTCAGCACAACATCAAACCGCAGCATGATGATCATCATTCCCAGCAAGGTCGCAATAGATGATACAAGCGGAATCAGACCGCCATTGAAAATTGTTTGAATCGAATACGTGTCCCATGTGACACGGTAAATCGAATCACCCACCGCGCGGCTGTCGTGGAACACCAGACTCAGTTTCTGCAAGTGTTCATAGACGCGGAAGCGCAATTCCTGCGTCATGCGCAACCCCGCGCGGACCAGATACGTCGTGCCCCACGCGCTCAATCCGCCGCGCAACACATAGATCACCAACAAGGCCAGACAAACGACGATCAGCGCGGACGCTTTGTTATCCGCCACCGCAGCGACAGACGCTGGCATCGGCACGGAGCCGAGAATGCTGTCGACGATGACCTTCAGGGGCCACGGTTGCAGCAGGCTCGCGCCAATGCTGAGCAAGGTCAGCACCAGCCCCGCGACCGCGGCCGGCTGCTGTCCGCGAATCAGCGACCACGCGTGCGGCCAAAGTTTGGGCGATTCGTTCATTCTGTTCCGACGGCTTCGGCCATGCTGCCAAATCCGTCGCGTTCTAGCAATCGTAGCAGTCCGCGATTGACGTTTCGCACAATGGCGGGACCTTCGTAGATCATTCCAGTCCAAACTTCGACCAAGCTCGCTCCGGCGCGGATTTTCTCGTACGCATCCGCCGCCGTGAAAATGCCGCCGACGCCGGTAATGACTATCTGGCCATTGGTTTGACGACGGAGATGTCGGATGCATTCAGTTGACCGCGCCCGCAACGGCGCGCCGCTCAATCCGCCCTCTGGTGGTGTCGGATGGTCGATGGTCGTATTCGTGGCCACAATCCCAGCAAGTTTATGTTTCTGAACGAGTGCGACAACGTCGTCGATTTGATCGAAAGTCAGGTCGGGGGAAATTTTGAGGAGAATTGGCGCGCCGGTGGAGGGCGAGCCTCCCGGCGAGCTGTTTGGTTGAGGCGCGGCTCGGCGGGAGCCTCGCCCTCCAAAAACCGCGGATAATAACTTATCCAGCATTTCTTTGTCTTGCAGCTTCCGCAGACCGGGCGTGTTCGGCGAACTGATATTGATGACGAAAAAATCGGCGCGGTCATGAAATTTCTCCATCGCGGCAGCATAGTTCCCGCCAGCACTTGCCAAATCCACATCGCGGTTCTTGCCGATGTTAACACCGATGGGAATGCGGTGCGGGCACGGCGGAATGCGGGCAGCAATCGCCTCGGCGCCGTCGTTGTTGAATCCCATGCGATTGATGAGTGCGCGCTGCTCGACCTGACGAAAAAGTCGCGGGGGTTCGGTGCCGGGTTGCCCGTGCAATGTTACACTGCCGATTTCGGCGAAACCGAATCCGAGCGCGGGCCACAAATCGAGTCCGAGGGCGTTCTTATCGTAGCCCGCCGCAAGGCCAACAGGGTTGGGAAACTCGATTCCGAAAACCGTCTGGCGCAGCCGTCGATCCTCGAATGCAAACACGGTCTCGACCGCATCGCGCGATATACGGCCGCGGCCCAGGGACGCGGCGAGATTCAATACCTGCTCGTGGGCCACTTCAGGGTCGGTCTGAAAAAGCCAGGGACGGACCAACGCCTTGTAGAACATGCGGCTACCATGACAAATTGCGAGGACGCTTGCTATATTTTTGTACTGATGCGATAGTTGATCAGCGACCTCGAGCCATGAAGCCCGAAGTTCAGAAACACGTCGAGTATGCGTCCGGTTACCTGGACCTGAAGATGTACGATGAAGCCGTACAGGAAGCCGATATTGCCCTGTCTTTCACTCCCAATCTCTCGCAGGCCATCGCCATCAAATCCGCCGCGCTCTGGCAGGCCAATCGGCTGAGCGAGGCCGAGCCGTTCGTCGCGAAGCTCGCCGAACTCCACCCGCGCGACGCGGACATTTGGATCAACCTGGCCTACATCCGCCGCCGCACGCAATCTCTTGACGCCGCCGTCGACACCTTGCAACACGCCTTCGATGCCAACCCGCAGTATGCGCTGGCGCATTACAACATGGCCTGCTACCGGGCCATGCAGCAACGCGAGCCGGAAGCGCTCGAACTGCTGAAGAGCGCCGTGCACCTCGACCCGAAGTTGAAAGTGCTCGCCAGGGCGGAGCCGGACTTTGCCGATCTGCGCAAGACCCCGGGCTTCCAAGAGGTCCTCAACGGTCGCGCCAAACCGCCGTCGGAGTAATTTTCGCCGGTCGCCGTCTTTGGTCTTGTCACGCCTCGCGGTTTTTGAGACTCTCGTCCCGGCGAGTTACGTCCGCGGGCGCAGTGTCCGCGCAATGGAGGAAACTTGGAGGGTAAACGTATGGACAACAACACAGCTCCGCAGTCAGTTATTTCCAGTGAAGTCGAAATCACCGGCACCATCAAGAGTTCCGGCTCCATCCGCATCGATGGGAAGCTGGAAGGCGAGTTACATTGCACGGGTGACGCCGTCGTCGGCAAGTCCGCGCAGATCAAGGGCAATATCGTGGTTACCTCGGCGACCATCGAAGGCGCGATACAGGGCAACGTCACCGCCAAGGACCGCATCGAGATGAAATCCACCGCGCGCGTTACCGGCGACATTCGCGCGAAGCGCCTGAGCGTCGAGGATGGCGTGACCTTTGTGGGCCGCTCGGAGGTGAACCCCTCGAACTCCCCACTGAGCGCGGTCGCGCCTGTGATGAGCGACGCCACGGAAACAGCGGATGACGAGCACGCGGACGCGGCGAGCCCCCGCTCCTTTGCACGGCGCTGATAGCGCACCGTGCCGTTCGCGGCGCGTACGATGACGGGAGCGAGCCGTGCCGAAGAACCGCAAGGTCAACACACTCGATAGCTACGCGACGATTCGAGCCGTCGCGCGCAACAAGCCGGGTCCCGGCTCGATTCCGTCCGAGCCGGCGGCCAGCGATTCGGGCCAGGCCGAGACGCCGGGCGGCGACCTGCAAAAACCTGGCGCGCGCGTCGCGCGGACAACCGTTCCCGTCAAACACGAGATCGACTGCTACGAGTGTGGGTACAAGTTTCAAGTGCACGGTCGCGTCTCAACCACCCACTGCCCAAAATGCCGGGTGTTGCTCGACCTCAGCGATCACACCATCGACACCGAGTGGGTCGACACCATCAAGACCGCGGGCACGATCCGGCTTACGCCGACGGGCGTGTTGAAGAGCGGTGACCTGATCGGCGCCGTCGTGGTTCTGGAGGGAATCATCGAAGGCGGTCGGGCGCGCGCGTTGCGGACGATCGAACTCGGGGCGGGCGCGATCTTTTCAGAGAAGGCGGTGTCGGGCCCCGATCTACGGATCGCGGTAGGCGCGGAGTTCAAATTCAAGCAGGCGATGAAGTATCGCAATGTCGAACTGTTCGGCGCGTTGCACGGTAGTCTGGAAGCTACAGGAGTCATTACGGTGAAGCCCGGCGGCCTGCTCGAAGGCGAGGTCTGCGCCGAGCATCTTGTCGTGGAGGATGGCGGTGGTCTGAAGGCGATGCTGCGGATTGGCCTGAAGTCTGACGCTGTAGCAGAAGACGAAGAACCAGTCATGTTATCGCAAGCGCCGGCGTAAATCCTCGCTGAATTTGCCGGTGCAAATTTCCTCAACGGGGCCGGTCATCACAATGTTCAAATCACGGTCGAGTTCGATCAGCAGATCGCCCCCTTCCATGTGCACGGTGACATTCCCGTCCACAAGACGTTTGTCATAACACGCAGCGGCGACGGCGCAGGAACTCGATCCGCTCGCCAACGTGTGCCCCGCGCCACGTTCCCAGATCATGGCGCACACGTTCGCGCGGTCGAGCACCGTCGCGAATTGCACATTCGTACGATTTGGAAACGCCGGGTGGTTTTCGACGAGCGGGCCCAGTTTCAACAAGTCCACCTTGGCCAGATCGTCCACGATGGTGACGCAGTGTGGGTTACCGACCGACAATGAGGTAACGTTCAGCGTCTGGCCAGCCACCTCCAAACGCGTCAACTGGCGGTTGATGACTGCTCGTCCCATGTCGATGCGCACCGCGACGCAGCGCTCGCCGCCGAGGATGAGTTTCGCGCGCACCACACCGCCAAGCGTGTGAATCGTGAACTCGGTCTTCCGCGTGTAGCCGTGGTCGTAGAGAAACTTGGCGAAGATCCGCAGCCCGTTGCCGCTCTTTTCTGCTTCGGAACCGTCGGGGTTAAGAATGCGCAGGGCGAAATCCGCCTGGCCGGATGGCGGTGCGACAACCGCCAGAATGCCGTCTGAGCCGACGCCCAGATAACGGTGGCAAATCAGACGCACCCGCGCCGCGGTCAATTCAAAGCCGAGTTGGGCGGCGTCGACGACCAGATAATCATTGCTCAAACCCTGCGATCTGACGAAATCGAAGTCCTGTTTCACGGTAATTGCCGATGATATTCCTGCAGCGTGCAAACGCTGAGACCTTTCTCACGGAACGCCTTGATGCCGAGTGCCGCGGCGTTGGCACCGGCGAGCGTCGTCATGATCGGAACCTTGTTGCCCACCGCCGCGGTGCGAATGCGGACCTCGTCGACGCGCGGCGACTTCCCCGCGGGCGTGTTAATGACGAGTTGCACCTCGCCGTTCTTGATCACGTCGAGCACGTTCGGTCGCCCTTCGTTGAGCTTGAACAAAACCTGGACCGCCAGGCCGCTTTCCTGGAGCGTCTTTGCGGTGCCCGTCGTCGCGCACAGGGAAAACCCCAGTTCGCTAAACGCCTTCGCCAGCGGCACCACGTGTTGTTTATCGGAGTCGCGCACACTGATGAACACGCAGCCCTTCTGCGGCAGCGCGGGCGCGGCGGCCATCTGCGATTTGGCGTAGGCCATGCCCCAGTTCTCGTCGATGCCCATGACTTCGCCCGTCGAGCGCATTTCGGGGCCGAGCAGGATATCCTGGCCCGGAAACTTGTTGAACGGGAAAACAGATTCCTTCACGCAATAATACGGCGGCCGGATTTCTTCCATGAAATCGAGTTCTGTGAGCTTTTTACCCGTCATCACCTGGGCAGCGAGTTTCGCCAACGGCTTGCCGATGGCTTTGCTGACAAATGGCACGGTGCGCGACGCGCGCGGGTTCACTTCCAGCACCCACACGTTCGTGCCCTTCACCGCAAACTGCACGTTCATCAGGCCGGCCACTTTCAATTCGCGCGCCATCGCGTGCGTGTGGCGGCGCATCGTCTCGATGTTCTCGGGCCAGATCGAGTGCGGCGGCAACACCATCGCCGCGTCGCCGCTGTGGCATCCCGCGAATTCAATGTGTTCGAGCATTCCGCCGACCACGACCGTCTTCCCCCCGACGCCAATGTCGGCAATGCAATCCACGTCCACTTCAAACGCCTCTTCCAAAAACTTGTCCACGAGCACCGGCCGCTCCGGTGAGGCTTCGACCGCGAACCGCATGTAATGGCGGACCTCGTCGTCGCTATAGACGATCTGCATCGCGCGCCCACCCAGCACGAACGACGGACGCACCAGCACGGGATAGCCGACTTTGTGCGCCGCGGCGAGCGCTTCGTCTTCGTTCGTCGCCAGACCATTCGGCGGCTGCGGAATCCCGAGTTTGTCGAGCATCGCGGAAAACAGCTTGCGGTCCTCCGCGATCTCGATGCTCTGCGGCGTGGTGCCGATGATGTTGACGCCGTTCTTTTGCAGGCCGAGCGCCAGATTGAGCGGCGTCTGGCCGCCGAACTGCGCGATGGCGCCCCAACACTGCTCGCGCTCGTAAATGTGCAACACGTCCTCCAGCGTCAACGGCTCGAAAAACAGTTTGTCGCTCGTGTCGTAATCGGTGGACACCGTCTCGGGATTCGAGTTGACCATGATCGTCTCGAACCCGAGTTCCTTGAGCGCGAACGCCGCGTGCACGCAGCAGTAGTCAAACTCGATCCCCTGCCCGATCCGGTTCGGTCCGCCGCCGAGGATCATCACCTTGCGCGTGGCCGTCTTCCGCACCTCGTCGTCGCCCGTATCGTACGTCGAATAATAATATGGCGTGGACGCCTCAAATTCCGCCGCGCACGTGTCCACCAGCCGATACGACGGCACCAGCCCGATCTTCTTCCGCACCGCCCGCACCTCGTCCTCGGTCGCCCCCACCAGCGTCGCAATCTGCCGGTCGGAGAACCCCATGGACTTGGCCCTGTGAAGAAGTGACTGCCTGGAGTTGCTCGCCATCGGCAGCGACCTTAGCGAAGCATCATGGTTTTGACAAGTGGCGGGTGGAATCACGGTAATATATTCGGGTAATTGGGAGTTCGAGTCTTGCCCGCGATGCCGCGAATTGTAGGGCGACCGTCCCGGTTGCCGTCGTTTCCGTCCTCCCGCAAGCTGTCACCCTGAGCTTGCCGAAGGGTCTCTGTCGTACGCGGCAATTGGGTTCGTTTCGCAATTTGCACATTAGCGAGGCCCTCTCCCCTGTAGCCGCGCTCGGCGAGCGCGGGCAAATCGTCCGTCCGCTGTAGCGGCGGTCTATGACCGCCGGCCGCGCCGCACATCGTGTCCCGGTCGCAATGCAAAACAAATCCAATGCCACGTCGCGACCATACCACTAACTCCAGACCAAATCCAGCACAAATATCGATTAACGATAATTGATTTACCCGACGACTTTTACAGTGCCCCGCTCTGACAAGTGACAGGAGAACGGGCTTGCCAAGTAGCCGTGTCCGGTGGTAAGAACACCGTTGGCAGGGTTTTGTATGCTCGAGTCCAAGTACCGGGTTTGAGATCTTTGTCCGGGGCGTCAGGACTTGCCGTTGAGGCAGTGATCCCGTTTACGGGAGCGCCAATCTCATTGAGCAACATGCCCTGCCGCTTCTTTCGCAATCCACAGTCGTTCACGGTAGCTCCCGCCGTAACAGCGGTCTAACTCGCCGAGAGGCCGCCTCGTCGTGTCCACTGTGTGCCCGCTTTATTCTTTTGAAAGTCCGACGCTTGCGCTAGGTTTTGTCACGAGTAAGGACACGCTATGAAGAAAAAGGTTTTTATTCTGGCGAACTCCATCAAGCATAGCCCCATGAGGTGTATTGCGGGTCGAGAGGTCATTCTAAATGAAATGGGAGAAGCTCGCTGGGGTGGATGGGTTCGCCCGGTAACGGACCACAACGAAGGCGCGCTCCGTTTGGACGAGTGCTGCTATTCGGACAGCAGTAGCCCCAAACCGTTAGATGTGGCGGACATTCCTCTCAGCATTCCCGAGAACGATCAGATTCAACCAGAGAACTGGTTCATACAACCGAACCAACGGTGGATAAAGGCAAGCGAACTGGACGTGAGCGTCGCGGCACAACTTGCCGAGCAGCCCAGCAATCTCTGGCTTGAGGCCGGCCAGAAAACAGACCGCGTATCTCCTGACTTTCTGAGTCGCATGGAACGGCGGCAGTCTCTCTGTTTGATCAGACCCGATTCGCTGCATCTTCAGATCGAGACCAAGAACTGGGAAGGCAAGTCCAAGAAGCGCGTTCGCGGCATTTTCCGGTTCAGCGGCCAGACATACGATCTTGGCGTGACTGACCCACTGATTGAACAAAAGTACTGTCCTAACTTCCGCAATGCGCCGGATGGGATGATCCATCTGAAGCATGACGACCAGAACTTGGTATGTGTGAGTCTAACACCCCTATTCCAAAGCTTGCATTACAAGGTCATTGCGGCGATTTTGGAGTTGATGCCATGACGTCCACTCGTACCAAGCCGGCGATCTTCACCGTGGGACACTCCACGCTTGAGATTGCAGTGTTCATGTCATTGTTGAAGCAACACAGAATTGAAGCCGTCGCCGATGTTCGGTCGTCGCCGTACAGCCAGCATAATCCTCAGTTTAATCGCGAGACTCTGCAAGCGAGTTTGCGTACGGCTGATATCCAATACGTTTTTCTAGGTGATGAACTCGGGGCGCGACGTTCCGAGTCGGACTGCTATGTAAACGGCCAAGCCGAATACGAGCGGATTGCGAACACGCCTGCGTTCAAGAGCGGGCTTCAGCGGTTGGCTGACGGCGCAACGCGCATGCGCGTGGCCTTGGTATGTGCGGAAAAGGACCCGCTTGAATGCCACCGCGCTATCCTGGTCTGCCGGCACCTCAAAACCATTATCCCATCCATCTCGCACATTCTAAGTGATGGGTCACTTGAAACTCACGAGCAGCTGGAAGATCGGCTTTTGCAGCAGTTCAAGTTGGCGGGCGACGACCTTTTCCGCGGCAGAGACGAAATGCTGAATGCCGCCTATGAGCGACAAGGGAAACGCATCGCCTATACAGAGGAAACCGTTCTGCAACCGTGAGCACACAGGTCGCAACAAGCGTGATTGACTTATTCACGATTGGTTTCACCAAGAAATCGGCATGCGAGTTCTTCACGAAGCTGAAGGAGGCCGGCGTCCGACGTCTGGTTGATATTCGTCTCAACAACACATCACAACTGGCCGGCTTCGCGAAAAAGGAAGACCTCACCTACTTCCTCAAGGAAATCGGGGGTATCGAATACGTGCATCTTCCGAATTTGGCGCCGACGCGCGATATTCTTGACGCCTATAAGAAGCAGAAGGGCGACTGGCAAACGTACGAAACTCAGTTTCTAAAATTGATGGCAGACAGGCAAGTCGAGAATACGGTGCCAAAAGAACTGCTGGATAGAGGCTGCCTTCTCTGTAGCGAGGAAGAACCTCATCATTGTCACCGTCGCTTGGTGGCAGAATACTTGGCGGCCAAATGGGGAGATGTCCGGATTACGCATCTCGTGTAGCAACATATCGCAAGACACGCATTCAACTGGCCCAAGCGTGACACTCCCGCGCCGCTGCGCCGGACTCTTCTAGCCGGTAGGCGCGTCGAACTTTGCCATGTGCTCGTGTTACACTACAATTAGGATGCAGTTTTCGCGCGAGAGGACGAATCGATCATGGACTACGTAAATCTCGGGAAGAGCGGGTTGAAGGTGTCGCGGATTTGTTTGGGATGCATGAGCTATGGCGTGCCGGAGCGCGGGTCGCATCTGTGGTCGCTGCCGGAAGACAAGAGCCGGCCGTTCATCAAACGGGCGCTCGACGTGGGCATCAACTTTTTCGACACGGCCAATGTGTACTCGGACGGCACGAGCGAGGAGATCGTGGGGCGGGCGTTGCGGGATTTCGCGAAGCGCGAGGAAGTGGTGCTGGCGACGAAAGTCCACGGCAAGATGCGCGCCGACCCGAATGGAAAAGGGTTGTCGCGCAAGGCGATCATGAGCGAGATCGACGCGAGCCTGCAGCGGCTGGGGATGGAGTACGTGGACCTGTACCAGATTCACCGCTGGGACTACGATGTGCCGATCGAGGAGACGCTGGAGGCGTTGCACGACGTGGTGAAGGCGGGCAAGGCGCGGTATATCGGGGCCTCGTCGATGTTCGCGTGGCAACTCTGCAAGGCGCTGTACGTGGCGGACCGGCGCGGCTGGACGCGGTTCGTCTCGATGCAGAACCATTACAATCTGCTCTATCGCGAAGAGGAGCGGGAGATGATGGCGTTGTGCCAGGCCGAAGGGATCGGGGTGATTCCGTGGAGTCCGCTCGCGCGGGGTCGATTGACCCGCCCGTGGGAGAAAAAAGGCGGCACAGAACGGGCCGCGAATGACGGTTTCGCCAAAGTTCTGTACGGCAAGACGGAAGAGGCTGACAGGCTGGTCGTAGAGCGCGTGACCGAGGTCGCGCAGAAGCGCGGCATCTCGCAAGCCCAGGTCGCGCTGGCGTGGATGCTGCAAAAACCATTCATCACCTCCCCCATCATCGGCGCGACGAAACCGCAGCATTTGGACGACGCAGTGGCGGCATTGTCGGTCAAGCTGACGACGGAGGAAACCGCCGCGTTGGAAGAGCCATACGTCCCGCATCCGATCGTGGGATTTGCGTAGAGGGCGCGGCGTTTTGTTGACGCTCATTTGGAGGGCGAGGCTCCTGCCGAGCCGCTTCCTGCCCCCCCAACAACGGCTCGCCCTCCAGCGATCGAATGAAAAACGAACAGGCGAGACGCCCGTTTAACTCCGAAAGTCACCTTCACCGTTTGGCGGTGAGCTGCGCGGCGCGCGGCTCGAGGCCGGAGCGGATCTCGTACATCTTGTAGCCGATGTCGCGGGCGGCGTTGACCGTTTCCGTGTACGGCGTGTCGGCGACGTCGATGAAGCCGTTTTGATAATTCTCACCGTCGAGCGTGCGGCCCGTGGTCGGTTCGTCGCGGTAGGAGAACCAGTGGCAACCGATGATGTTGGGATGGCGGAGCGCGTCGCCCACGAACTCTTTGTATGCGACGGCGCGCTCGGCCTGATCCTTTACCCTCACCAGCCCTGGGTAAAACTGCCCGCGGTCGGTCGCGCCGAAATGGAATTCGCCGATGATCACCGGCACGTCCACGCCGGCGGGCAAACGAAAATCGGCCACGGAGCGGCGGTAGATGTTGTAACTGAGCACATCACAGTAATGGGACGCGACTTCGACGACGGCGGGATTCACACCCGAAAAACGGCAGCCGAGGTAGAGATGGTTCGGCGCGGTCTCGTGGATGGCCTGGCGGCAGAGACGGAAGTATTGTTTGACGGTGTGCTTGTAAAACGCCAGCAGATCGTCGTGGGCGCGTGTCTTGTCGGGCGTGTCGCGGCTCTCGATCACATCACCCCACGATTTGTAGGACATGCCCCACGCGCTATCGAGTTTGGCTATCGTCCCGTACTTCGCCATCAGATCGGCGACGAATACCTGTTTGGCGGCTTGGTAAGCGGGTGAATTGAGCGTCGCGAGCGCTAGTGAAACATCGCTGCCCCAGCCGAGCTCGTTATCGATGAAATAACCGATGCACCATGGGTCGTCCGCGGTGGCCGCAGCCTGGTCCGCGACACTGGCGCGCAGTTGGATCCCGAAATTCGGGTCGAACACGTCGCGAAAACGTCCCCAGTAGCCTTTCTCGCCCTCGATCGGTTTGCTCGCAAAATGGACCGCCGCCACGTAGGGCGTCCGGTGTTCCGCGCACAAGATGGGATCAGACCAGTTGCCGATCGTGTTCAGTCCCCAGCTTCGCAGACGGAGTTCCGTGATGTCGTTGAACTCATTCCGCCAGTCCGCGCCGTACTTGCGTTTCAAATTCGCGCCGGCGAAGTCGAAGGCTGCGGGTCGCACGTCGAGGTAATGCCCCCACTGCGATTCGCTGCGCGCCGTGAGGAAGTCCTTGAAGCCGTCCTGTTTTCCCGGAAAATCCTGGAACCACGCGCTCCGCCCGTCAACGGGAGTCGTTTCGCCGGGCCAGATGCAATCAATCCCGTTCGAGAAGAACAGGCGTCCATCCGGATCGACCAGCCACCATTTTCCATCGTGCTTGGCTGTCCGAAAAAAACCGGTGCCGAGCAACAACGGCCCACGCCTCCAGCCGCCATACTTGTCCCACGATTTCGCGCCCGGCGAGGACTCCAACTCGGTCGATTCCGCCGCGCGGCGCACATCCAACTCTTCGAGCGTATGTGTCTTGTTCGGCCAATCCGCGTGAATGTACTGGCCGAACGGGTCGATAAATGGATACAGGGACCGCAAGTCCTTTGCGGGATGCTCGGTGGCGTCGCCCCGCGTGCTCAGGCGCACGTCCCCGATCTCAAAGCTAAATTTGCTCTTCGGTTTCGGCACGAGAATCGCCACGCGCGCAATCGCCCCCGGGTCGATCGTGTCTTCGCCGCGATCCGGCGGCGGAAACCCGCGCATCCCGAAGATGCTCAGCGAAGCCAGGCTGAATGCCGACCGTTTGAATTTTACGCCCAGGGTACCGCGCGCTCCTGGGGCGAGTGTCACGTGACCGGTGTTGCAGTGCAGGGGCGGATCGGCATCGGCGTTTTCGACGCGGCATTCGAGGGTAAGCTCGTTGGCGCCCAGATTGCGCACATCGAGCATCAACCCATCGTGGTCGGAGAGATTCCAGTGGCCATGCGGCGCTTTCAATACTATGCCAGCCCAATTGGCGTCATCCTCACCGTCGACGCGTAGGGCCATACCTGAATCTTTTTCCGCTGGAGAAACTTCCACAGCCCGGAGCTCGACGGCGTCGTTGGGTTTTCCGCGACCAAAAGAAAACAGCACCGACTGGGCATTAACCCGAGCGGTGCCGAGCAATCCCGCCAGCATCCAAACCCCAGCAACTACCAAACCATTTGTAGTCGTGGGCCCAACTGAAAATCGTCCCGCCATGCGTCCGTCCTAAAACCTCAATTACTCTTACGCCGGAATCGCATCACGTCAACCATAACAGACGAGTTTTCCGGAAAATCTTTCCATTCAGTTGCCTGCGGTCACCAAGTTTCGCGACTTTGAGAGACCGCGACGTGAAACCATGCCGGGTTTTGACCTACACCAGCGCTTCCAATCGTCCTGCCGCCGCGAGCTGTTCCTCCATGTCGACGATTTCCTTGATGTTTTGGAGGAACCAACGGTCGATCTTGGTCAGGAGATACACGGCATCCACCTTGAAACCGGTGCGAAAGGCGTGGCGGATATAGAAAATGCGTTCGGCGTTCGGCGTGATGAGTTTGCGCTCGATCTCCTCGCGCGGCGGAATTTCGCGTCCGCCCCAACACCCGCCACTCAGGCCGTGCGCACCGATTTCGAGCGAGCGGAGCGCCTTTTGGAGCGATTCCTGGAACGTGCGGCCAATGGCCATGACTTCACCCACGGATTTCATTTGGGTCGTGAGCGTCGGATCGGCCTGCGGGAATTTTTCAAAGGCAAAGCGCGGAATTTTCACAACGACGTAATCAATGGTCGGCTCAAAACTCGCGGGCGTGGACCTGGTGATGTCGTTCGGTATTTCGTCGAGCGTGTAGCCCACCGCGAGCTTCGCGGCGATTTTCGCAATGGGGAATCCCGTGGCCTTCGATGAAAGCGCGCTGGACCGGCTGACGCGCGGGTTCATTTCGATGACGCAGAGGCGGCCGTTCTCCGGGTTGACGGCGAACTGGATGTTCGATCCGCCCGTCTCGACGCCGATCTCGCGGATGCAGGCGAAGCTGGCGTCGCGCATGAACTGCCATTCCTTATCGGTGAGCGTCTGGACGGGCGCGACGGTGATCGAGTCGCCCGTGTGCACACCCATCGGGTCGAGGTTTTCGATGGAACAGACAATGACGCAGTTGTCGGCCTTGTCGCGCATCACCTCGGTCTCGTATTCCTTCCAGCCGATGAGTGATTCTTCAACGAGGATTTCGGAAACCGGCGAGGCCTCGATGCCGCCCTGCGCCATGGCGTCGAATTCTTCACGGTTGTAGGCAATGCCACCACCCGTGCCGCCCAGCGTGTATGCGGGACGAATGATGACCGGGAAACGACCAATCATCAGCGTGATCGCGCGCGCCTCTTCGACCGTATGCGCCACGCCGCTGACGGGCACATCGAGGCCGATCTTCTGCATCGCCTGCTTGAACTTGAGGCGGTCTTCGCCTTTTTCAATGGCCTCAGCCTTCGCGCCGATCATCTCGACGCCGTGCTTCTGCAGGATGCCGCTTCGCCAGAGCGCCATGGCCGTGTTGAGGCCGGTCTGGCCCCCGAGCGTCGGCAGGAGCGCGTCAGGTTTTTCGCGTTCGATGATCTTCTCGACGACCTCGGGCGTGATCGGTTCGATATACGTGCCGTCGGCGAACTCCGGATCGGTCATGATGGTGGCGGGGTTGGAGTTCACCAGCACCACCTTGTAGCCCTCTTCGCGCAAGGCTTTGCAGGCCTGCGTTCCCGAGTAGTCAAACTCGCAGCCCTGCCCGATCACAATCGGCCCACTGCCGATGATCAGGATTTTATGGATGTCGGTTCGTTTGGGCATCTCGCGCTGTGATTCTTAGGCCACGTGCGCCCGGCATTCAATCCGTTTTCGCTGCCCTGGCTCAGTTGTTCGGCTTCTTGAGCAAAATGCCGGCGGCTTCGTCCGGCCAACTCTGCGAAACCACCTGCGGAGCGCTCCCCTTGTGCCACCGCAATAATTCCGGCCGGCTGGATGACGCTGCCGGCAAGGCTCCGAAGTAGAGTTCGTTGGTACCACGCCAAGCGGGAAGGGTGGTGGATTTCCAACCGTGTTTTGGCGAGACGACTTCCAACGCGCCGGTCTTTACGTCGAGCACCGCCACCGAATCGGACCCGCTTTCCACGATGGCAATCTGTCGTCCGTCGGGGCTGGGCGCGAAAGCGGCGAGGTCTTGTGGCAACGCTCCCGCCGGGCTGGGGATGGTCACTGGCGCGGCATTGGTGCCCGGGGTCGGGTCGATGAGGTATAGCCGCGCTTCCTGTTCGGCGGTGGCCGACGCCGGCAGGCGCTGCTGGAGGCCCGCGAAGAGAATACGGCCGTCGGGCAGACAGCGGATGCGTGGTTCGAATGTCGCGACACTGATCGCCAACGGCTGGGCCGGGCTGTTTGTCACCAACTCGCCATTCGAGCCAATGACAGTGCGGCGTTCGATCCGCACCAGATCGCCGGATTCCCATTTTTCTCCGGAATGCACCGCGTACACGAGCCCCCTGCCATCCGGCGTCCAAGCATACTCACCGACAACCTTCTCGGCAGCGACCACGCGATTGGTACTGCCATCAAGCGCAGTCACCTCCAGCGAGCCCTCACGGATGAAGGCCACTGATTTGCCAGTGGGCGACGGGCGCGGCTGCTGTAGCTCGGTGAGCGAGCGCACGATCGTCCGAGACGCATTCGTATTGGTTCCATTTCCCAGAACCACAACCGCTATTTCCGCCACCTTGTTCGTAGCAACGTCCCCAATGTCCGCTCGTAATTTCTCAGGGTCCCTGGCTGTTTGGATTGCTCGGTCCAACGCATTTGATTGCGTGTCGCGCGCGCAAAGAACCGCGGCCACAATCATTTCCGGATGTTCTATTTTGAATTGCTCGGTAAATACGTCCCCAATGTTCGTCGACTCGCCATTGGCTGTTGCCAGTCCCGCCCGGACCAAATCCGGCAGGCCCTTGGCCAGTGCTTCCACGTCGGCAATCTCCTCCGGCGGCAAAAGCCGTCTGGCCTCCGACCAATTGGTCACAGCGATCGATTGAAGCAGGATCAACCCGTGGCTGTCCGGCAGCCAGGCGGACGATCCGACGTTGTCGGCAATTGCGCAGGATAGTTTGCCGTTTGTATCCAGAAGACAAAGCGTACCGTTGGCACGGACAACAGCCCGGGAGCCATCGGGCGACCAGTTCACCAGATCTTCGACCTGGTCGCATCCGGTCAAGAACAACGCCAGTCCACCCGCCAACAGCGAAATACAAACTACACGAGCTGACATAATGTGAGTTTCCTTTTTCATTGCTCTTTCTCCACCACGAATCCTGCGCGCTGTGAGTCGTACGCAACTTGATACCGCGTCCACAAGCCGTCGAAGCGATGATCTACAATTCGGGCGACCGCTACTGTCTTGTCTGCTCTGCCTCCAGAAACACCGGCGTGGTACCCGATCCAGATGGAGAGCCCTGCAACGCCAATCAGCGCCGCAGCGCGCGACAGCCACGGAACGAGCCAGGGGATCATCGGCACAATGTTGCATTCTGCCTCCGTCTCCGAGGTCGGCGCCAGATCAGGAAAACGGCGGACGGTTTCGCGCGCGATGGACAGGTTGCGCGTTGTGGCGTCCACTTCAGCGCGTGCCGACGGGACAGCCTCCAGATATGCATCGAGTAGTTCCTTGACGTCAGGCGAAAGTTCGCCGAGTTCGCGATCGACCAATAATGCTCTCAAGACTTCCGGTTTCATGGTGATGATTGTCCCTGTTTTATATTCCTTCGTGTTCCAGCCGTTCGCGCAGCAACTCCAGCGCGTTGTGCAATCGTGAGCGAACTGTTCCGATGGGGACGCCGAGCGCTTCGGCGATTTCGGCGTACGACAGATCGTGCTGGAAGCGCAAGTCGAGGACCTCCCGCTGGAGCGCTGGCAGCGCAGCGATCGTTTCGCGGGCCGCCGCCAATCTCGGGTCAGGTTCGGGCGCTGCGATCGCCTCAACTGAGACGTCGTTCTTGCCCGGCGGTTCCGCCTGTCGCCACGCATTCACACTAACGTGCCGGGCAATGCCGAACAAGTAGCCCCGCGGCGATGTTGACGCCCGGCAGCGGTCCACCCGGCGCATCAATTGGACGAATGTTTCCTGCACCAGATCTTCCGCTGAATGGCTGGAAGTGTGGCGGCGGCGAAAATAACCGGTTAGTGCTTCCCGGCTCTCCCGGTACAGTTGCTCCACGTCGCTGGCAGGCTGACCTGTGTCCAACATGTCCGTCGCTTCTCCCATCACCATGCACGTCGCCCGGGAAGGCCGAAAAGTTCAGTTTGAATCGCGGTCAAAACAGATCGGACTGTGGAGTGGCTGTTTTCACGCCCAGTTTTTTGTACGCAAGCTCCGTCGGGACACGGCCTTGCGCAGTGCGCTTGAGGTACCCTTCCTGAATGAGGAATGGTTCGTAAACCTCCTCGAGGGTGTCGGGTTCTTCGCCGACGGCGACGGCGAGCGAACTGATGCCGACGGGTTTGCCGCCGAATTTGTGCACCAACGTTTCGAGGATGCGTTTGTCCATGTCGTCAAGGCCGTGTTCGTCGATGTCGAGCATGGCGAGCGCTTTGTCCGCGATGTCGGCGGTGATCAGTTTCGTCTTGGCCTTCACTTGCGCGTAGTCGCGGACGCGTTTCAGCAAATTGTTGGCGATGCGCGGTGTGCCACGAGAACGGCCGGCCATCTCGGCCGCGCCACCGTCGTCGATGTCGACATTCAGGATTCGGGAGGAGCGCTGGATAATGGACTTCAATTCGTCGGCGCTATAGTAGTCGAGGCGTTCGGTAATAGGAAATCGGGAACGCAATGGGGCGGTGAGCAATCCGCTGCGCGTGGTCGCGCCGATCATCGTGAAGCGCGGCAGGTTCAAACGAACGCTGTGCGCGTTGGGGCCCTGGTCGATCACGATGTCGAGACGGAAGTCCTCCATCGCGGGATACAAGTATTCTTCGACGACCTTTTGGAGGCGATGAATTTCATCGATGAAGAGCACGTCGCCTTTGTCGAGCTTGGTCAATAGTCCCGCGAGGTTCGCGGCCTTTTCGAGCGCCGGGCCGCTGGTCACGACGATGTTGACGCCCATCGCCTTCGCGAGGATGTGCGCCAGCGTGGTCTTGCCGAGACCGGGCGGGCCGCTCAGCAGGATGTGGTCGAGCGCTTCCTTCCGCTGACGCGCGGCCTCGACGGCCAGTTCGAGCCGTTCCTTGACTTTCCCCTGCCCCTGGAAATCGGCGAAGAGGCCCGGACGCAACGACACGTCCAGCGTCTTGTCGTGGATGGTCTCGGTGACGAATCGTTCCGCCATGCGAGCAAGATGCTAAAAGCATGAGCGGTGAGGCAAGACTAATCACTAGTGTCCTGTCCCAAAGGTTCCTTTACTGTTTGCCGGCCCCCTCACCTCAATCCTCTCCCCCGGAGGGGAGAGGAAATCCCCAAGGCGCAATGCAAAGAGCCACTCCTCTCCCCTTGGGGGAGAGGCCGGGTGAGGGGTACGTCGTCCCGTCCCATTGTAACGACCTGTTAGGGACACCACACTAGGACGTGAGTTATGCGTTGCGCAACGCGGCGCGAACAATCTCTTCGACGTTTGCCGTTACGCCAGATTCCTTCGCCGCGGCGAGAACAGCTTTGTGGGCATCGACCTGCTTGTAGCCGAGCGAGACGAGGGCGAGGACAGCATCGACAAGCTTTTGTTCTTCGGGCGTGGCGGCGCGGCCTTTTGTCTCGAACGCCGCAGCGCCGCCGACCTTGTCTTTTAGTTCGACCACGAGACGCTCGGCGGTTTTTTTGCCGATGCCGCGCAGGGCGGAAAGTGTCTTGGTGTCGCCCGAGGCGATGGCGCCGCGCAATGCCGAGATCGACGTGCTGGAGAGGATGTTGATGGCGAGCTTGGGGCCGATACCGCTGATGCTGATGAGCAACAGAAACATCTCGCGTTCGTCGGGTGTGACGAAACCGAACAGTTGCTGCGTGCCATCCTGGGAGACAACGTGGTGATACGTCAGTAGTTTCACTTCTGCGCCCCGTTGCGGGAGTTTGTCGTAGCTCGACAACGGGATGAACACCGAGTAGCCGACGCCGTGGCAATCCACCACGACGTGGGTCGGCGTGGATTCCGCAAGTTGGCCGTGGAGGTACGCGATCATCGCGGCCAGTGTAACCGCGAATGCACACGAATCAACGCGAATCAACTCGGGCGCGGGCTTGCGTTTGGCGGCGCCAGTCGAGTGCCGTTGGCTGTTCCTCCGTTGTAGCCATGAGCTTGTCGAGTTGCGCGCGGATCCAGCGCTTGTTTCAGATCTCAGTTGGGCTTTGATGCGTTGGCTCTGCGTGTTCTTCCTGTGCCGAGCCAGTCGCCGAAACCCTTCCAGCCTTTGTCGAGGTAGGTCTGGCGCGGAAGAGCGGGAATATCAGCAGGTAGTCGCCCAAGCCTCGGCATACGCCCTTGGGCGTAGGCAAACCATTCAGTACTGCTCTTGAGTTTGAGGTTGCGGGCAAAGGCGCGCGCCTTTGGAAACGGACGGTACTCCTTGAGTTGATCGGCGATTCGCCCAGTACCCAGCCAGTCGCCGTAACCACTAAAGCCTTTGCCAGCGTAAATATGGCGAGGAGATATTGGAATATCAGCGGGGAGGCGACCTTTGTGCGGCATCTGACCCTTGCAGAAGGCGTACCATTCAGTGAGGCTCTTAAGTTTCAGTTTATGGGCAAATTTCCGCGCCTCACGGAACGAGCGATATTTCCTGCTGTATGTCGCAGTCGTACCGGTCCCCAGCCAATCGCCCCAACTTCTCCACCCCTTGTCGGCGTAACGCTTAGCGGGCTTAAATGGAATATCCTCTGGCAGACGCCCCAACCGCGGCTTCGCGCCTCTGCAGAACGCTTGCCATTCAGTTGCGCTTTTGAGCTTGAGTTTGCGTGCAAATGCCCGCGCCTCATGGAACGGACGGTACTTCTTGAGGAAGGTCGCTATCCGGCCGGTTCCCAACCAGTCGCCATAACCCGACCAACCTTTGTCGGCATAGGTTCTTTGGGGATTAGCCGAGATATCAGACGGTCTTCCGCCTTTGTCAGGCATATCGCCTCTGCAGAAAGCAAACCATTCAGTTATACTTTTGAGTTTGAGTTCACGGACAAATGCCCGCGCCTCACAGAACGAACGGTACTCCTTGAATTGATCGGCGATTCGACCCGTACCTAGCCAGTCGCCCATGCTCTTCCAATCGTTGTCGGCGTAGATAGTGTTGGGATTACTCGGGATATCAGCTGGCAGCCTACCCTTACGGGGTATCTCGCCTTTGCAGAAGGCTCGCCATTCAGTACTGCTCTTGAGTTTGACCAGTCGCACAAAGGCGCGGGCGTCTTCGAATGGTCGCCATGACAGCTTGGCTAGGCGGCTCCAGCATTTGAGGTCTATGTCCCGGGCGAACTGCGCTAGGTTGATGCGCTTGGCGAGACGCTCATCCAGGTCGAATTCGACGCTACCGCCACCGGGGCGTCGCTTCCCCTGGGAGATCGCCCGGAAGTATTCGATGATGCGATCGTCGTTGGCGGCCAGAGCGCGGAGCGTCGTGAGAATCTCCTGGAAGTTCTCCGACTCGAAGATGTCGTCCGTCTTGGCGTCGGCATCGTGTAAGATTGGCACGATGACATAGCCCATTTTCTTGCCCGCGGCCGGCCGCAGGGCGCGGCCTACGGCCTGTACGATGTCCACCGCGCTCCGACGCGGGTCGGCAAACATCACGCAGTCGATTTTCGGAACGTCCACGCCCTCGGTCAGGCACCGGGCGTTCGTGATGAGTCCGCAAGCTGTTTCGGCAAACTCCTTCACGATGCGAGCACGCGTTCCAGTGGCAGTCTGGCCGGAGACGTGGAAGGTCGAGACTTGCCCATAAGCCGGGAATGCGCGGGTGAACACGTCGTTATGCGCCTTGAATACCGCAGCCCGTCGGATACTACTGTGAAACGAGACGGCGTGACAGATCGAATGTTTCTTCATCGCCTTTCTTAAGGCGACGAGCGCTGCGAGCATCTCGGCCTCGATCTCCCGGTCCCATCGGCCCTTGTCGGGTCGCACAAACACGTTCTTGCGGATCAGCTCTGCCACTTCATCGCGCGACACGAGGATCGTGACGATCTTGTAGTCGCTTAGGATCGGCGGCTTGTACTCCAGTGCCCGTTTGAACGTCAGGAGATGGAACGTCTCCCCATAGATATCGGGGTCGTCCATGCTGAGGATTTGGTCGCTCTCGCCTTGGTATCGGCGTTCCGTTGCGGTCATGAAGATGCGCCGGCGGATCGGCAGATTCCTGTCGTACAACAGGTGGGAGAAAAGTTTGTGCTTGGCCCCGACGGTCTTGTGCGCCTCGTCCATGATGCCGAGGTCGAAGCGAACCTTTGCGCGCCGGGCGGCCTTGGCGATGGCCTCACCGCTCTGGTAGGTTGCGAACACGACTGTCAACCCGTGGTTGGTCTTGCGGAGCCAGCCGGCAATCTCTTTGGGATCGGTCAGGCAAGGCACGCCGAGGTCCTGTCGCAGGACGGCTACGTCGTCGCGCTCAATGTGGCCAGCCGATTCGTCGCTGCAAACGCAGACCCACTCGACGGCCAGTCCGTTGGCCATGGACTCACGGAGCCAGACTTTGAGTGTTTGCCGGATCAGGGCGAGGCTGGGAACCGCGATGAGGATGCGGCGAGCGTCGAGCCTCTGCGCGATCCAGTAGGCCGTGAGGCTCTTGCCCGTGCCGCAGGGCATGATCAGTTTGCCGCGGCGTTGCTTCTTCCGGACAAAGTGAGCATGAGCGTCCCGGATGGCGGTCGCTTGGTGCGGGCGCGGCTTGAGCCGCTTGATTCGCGCGGGCTTGTGTCCTAGCAACGCGCGAAGCCGGTCGAAGAACTCAGCATCGAGGCTTTGCCAGACATCCAGCGCGCAGAACCCGATGCGATCTTGCGATTCCAGAACGCTGGTGATGCGCTCCGTGGTCGAGCAAACCAGACCGAAGGAGATGGCACGGTCACGGCAGACTCCGAAGGCCAATCCGGTGAACGTCGAAATTTCACGCCAAGGCAGCGACTGGCTCGTGTCGTCGCGATACTTGCATTGGATGGCCCAGAAATCGCCTTCTTTGGTCTGGGCAATGAGATCGATGCCTTTGTCAGCGGACGGGAGCTTGAGCCGATTGCGGACCGTGGATGGCACCTCGCGGTGGAGCCACACCTTGCTCAGCTTGGTCGCGTACTCAGGGTCGAGCAGTAGGTAGGATTTGACTAGCTCCTCGAAGAGATCACCCTTCTGCTTTTCGGACAAATTCCGCAACTTGTCTTGAATGTCTTCCCATGAGGAACATCCTTGAATCACCTCGTGCAGCGCTGTGGCTCTGGTAACCTGAATCATGTAATTGCGCCTACGCGGCTAGACCTTCGTTCAAATCTGCTTTGGTGGCTTGATCTGCACCCCACGGCAGTTGTGGGCGTGGCAGATGGCGAGGGCGAGGGCGTCGCCGGCGTCGGCTTGCGGAATTTCGGAAAGGCCGAGCATGGCTTTGACCATGGCGCCGACCTGCGTTTTGCCGGCGCCGCCGAGGCCGGTGACGGCTTGTTTCACTTTGCGGGGAGCGTATTCAAAAATCGGCAGGTCGTTCCGGGCGGAGGCGGCGATGACGACGCCGCGCACCTGGCCGAGCGTGAAGGCGATGCGCGTGTTTTGGACGTACACCAGCCCTTCAATGGCGACCGCTTCGGGTTTGTGATCGTCGATCAACTTCATTACGGCATCGCCGATGCGCACGAGACAGCGCGACGGCAGGACGCTGGGCAGATTCTGGATGTGGCCGTGACAGAGCGCGGACATGTGATTGCCGCGAACCTCGATGACGCCGAAGCCGGTCGAGCGCAGGCTGGGGTCAATGCCGAGGATGATCATTTATCTCGGCGGGCGAGACGCCCGCCCCACTATGCGGCAGCGGCCGTGACTTTCTCCATGAGATCGTCGGAAATCTCTTCGTTGGAATAGACGTTTTGGATGTCGTCGTTGTCTTCGAGGGCATCGATGAGCGCCAGCACCGCGTGCGCGGTCTTTTCATCGGTGATGGGGACGGGCGTGAGCGGCAGGAAGGTGATTTCCGCGGACTGTAATTTGATGTTTTTCGCCTCCAGCGCCTTGTGTACGGCCTCGAATTTAGGGAAGTCAGTCAGAATTTCGTACGAGTCGGGATGTGAAATCATGTCCTCGGCGCCCGCGTCGAGCGCCAACGACATCAGATCGTCTTCAGAAATCTGGTCTTTGGCGACAAGGATCTGGCCTTTGCGTTGGAAGAGATGCTTCACCGCGCCCACGACACCCATGTTGCCACCCTGCTTGGTGAAAATCAGGCGAATCTCCGCGGCGGTGCGGTTCTTGTTGTCCGTGAGCAACTCCATCAGCAGCGCGACTCCGCCAGGCGCGTAGCCTTCGTAGGTGATTTCCTCGTAGCTGACACCGGGGAGTTCGCCGGTGCCCTTTTTGATCGCGCGGTCGATGTTGTCGGCAGGCATGTTGACGGCGCGGGCCTTCATGAGGATCGTTCGCAAACGCGGGTTGAACCCCGGATCGCCGCCGCCGTGCTTGGCGGCCACGCTCATTTCCTTGCCGAGTTTCGCGAACAGCTTACCGCGCTTGGAATCAACAACGCCCTTGGTGTGCTTGATCTTCGACCACTTGGAATGCCCAGACATAACGCTCAAATCTTAGCTTGCTGACGCCCCGTTTTCCATATAATTTATCGGTGTCCAAGCCCGATGTGCGCGGGTGGTGGAATTGGCAGACACGTACGTTTGAGGGGCGTATGGCGAAAGCCGTGCAGGTTCAAGTCCTGTCCCGCGCACCATTCTCCAATTTGTATTTCCGAACCCCAATTGGCGATCTACCTGAAGAAATTCCTACACGGGGACACTTCATCGTGCTAGGCTATTGAACGGAAAGGCGGGAGGACTATGCGAGTCTGGTATGTCGTTCCATCGGTAATGGTGGTTGGCGCGGCGGCGCTGTGCGGCGGCTGCGCGTCGCAGACGGCTGACAAGCCGGCCCAAGCGGAGCCGGCGCCCGCAATGCGTGCGGCGGGGCAGCCGGTTACATCGCCCTCGGGCGACGAGCCGACAAACGAAAGCATCGGTTCTGAAATCCGCCGGCTTCTCGACACCGATCCTGCAGCCAGCGCTGGAATCATCGTGCAGGTTGAAGACGGCAACGTTACGCTCCGCGGGTCGGCGCCGACCCGTGCGGCGGCCTGGAAGGCGGAAGGCATCGCGCACGCGGCGAAAGGCGTCAAATCCGTGGCGAATGAGATCATTGTGAATACTCCGAGCACCGCACCCGGGGTTCTTCCCACAGCCGCGCCGTAACGTCTTCGGCTGCTGTTATTCTTTTCGGCGGCGCAGGCTTGGAATTCCGAGCCGCGACCAGAATGAGTTCTTTTCTCCTCCCGACTGGCCGCCAGATATGGGAGGCGGCGGCGTTTTCAGGGCCTGCAGCGCTACGCCGAGGTCCTGGATGACTTCCTCATAGGAACCGTAGCGCTCGTCGGGGTCCCTGGCCAGCATGCGCGCAACAATCCGGATGGTCTGCTCGTGCAGTGCGGGTGCGTGTGTCGCCAGCGACAATGCAGGCTGGGGCGCGTGCCCGTCGGGCGCGGCATCAGATGGCGGATGGCCGGCCAGCGCGTGGAACAACGTGGCGCCAAGGGAATATACGTCGCTGCGTAAGTCTTCGGCCTTTCCGCGGAGTTTTTCGGGCGCGATGTAGTAGGGAGTGCCCCAGATTTGCTCCGTGGCATGTTTTTCAACCACGGCCGGGTCGTGACCGCGCGCCAGACCGAAATCGACAATCTTGGGAACCCCGTCCTCGTTGAAGAGGATGTTGCCGGGCTTGACGTCACGATGGAGGAGGCCGCGTCGCCACGCGGCGTGCAGTGCAGACGCGATCTGCTGACCGATGGCCAGCACTTCCGCCTCAGGAAGCTGACCCAGCTTGGTAATCCGGTCGTCCAAGCTGCCGCGATCACATAATTCCATGGCCAGGTAGTACTGGCCTTCCTGCAGATCGAAGGAATAGACCTGGACCACATTGGGATGATTGACGGCGGCAGTGGCCTGGGCCTCGTGTGAGAAGCTGGCCACGAATCCTGGGTCGCCGGACAGCTTCTTGAAGAGGATTTTCAGTGCGAGGTACCGGTTGAGGGCCAGATCGATGGCCTTGTACACCGTGCCCGTGCTGCCGACGCCGATGGCGTGGAGCAGCAGGAAGTTGCCAAATTGCAAGGGCACGACCGAGGGCGCGCCACAGTGGTTGCACTCGACGTGCGTGAAGCCCGTCCGGCCCGCCAGGTCGAGAATGGCCCCACACGCGTGGCAGTTGATGGAAACCGGCACTTTGCCTGGAGCGTCCATGGCCGCGCCAAGGTAACACGCGCCGGAAAGCATCAGCAACAGCAAAGCAAGAGCGTTTCTTGTCACGCTTTATTTTGACCAGCGTGGACAAATGACCGCAGCGCATACGTTCACATTGGCAGCTCGCCGGTTCTTATCCATGCCGTGCAACAATTTATCTCACAAACTGTTGCGCACCCATTTGTTATCGATCGGCACCGTGGTGGCATATCGACTGCTAGTTCGCCATGCACAATTATGGTGTACCGATCCCCGGCGCGGCGAGTGCCGGTAACTGTCGAGGTTTTTTCTGTTTACAGGCCTTGCGCGGTTCTCTAGTATTCGCATCCGCACTTGGGGAGGAAACTGATGAAGAAGATTGAGGCCATTATCAAGCCGTTCAAGCTCGAGGACGTCAAGGAAGCGCTGGCTGGCGTGGGCGTCGAGGGCATGACGGTCACCGAGGTCAAGGGTTTTGGGCGACAAAAGGGTCATACCGAAATCTACCGCGGCAGCGAATACACGGTGGATTTCTTGCCGAAGTTGAAGCTGGAAGTTGTGCTACCCGACAGTTCCGTAGAGGCTGCGGTCAACGCGATTCTCAAGACAGCGAAGACGGGCAAGATTGGCGATGGGAAGATTTTCGTGCTGCCCATCGATGAAGCCGTGCGCATCCGTACGGAAGAGCGCGGCGATCAAGCCGTGTAACGCCGCCAAAACCGGACCAACCACGAATCAAATTCAGCCGGCTGGCAGAATTGTTCTCCACCCGGCCCGGAGGACAGAATGACACCCAAAGAAGTCCTGGCACTGTGTAAAAGCAAGAACGTACAACTTGTTGACGTCAAATTCTGCGATTTTCTGGGTACCTGGCAGCACTTTTGCGCGCCGATC
>Ga0302326_10000218_pt1 | contig 166620 bp, 161 predicted proteins | sample Palsa_T0_3_FD_202264 | JGI IMG/M metagenome (GOLD analysis project Ga0302326, IMG submission 202264) | Peat permafrost microbial communities from Stordalen Mire near Abisko, Sweden - Palsa_T0_3 | ecosystem: Environmental > Terrestrial > Soil > Palsa > Peat permafrost | place: Sweden: Abisko...
CTGAGGGGGCCCCAGTTGGGTGAATACGCAAATCCGAAGCGCGGCGCAAAGTTATCGTTGTGCTGGTGATAGCCGGACGTGGTGCAGCCAGGGTCGCCGGGGAAATCCAAACCCACTGGCGCCGTTGGGAATATCGTAGATTGCTGCCCTGGGATGAAGCAGTTGTTGTATAACCCGTCGTAGCGATGATTGACCAGCGGCGTGTCGATCTGCCAGCCAAGCCCGTAATTCAACGTCAAATCGCTCCGGACTTTCCAGCTATCCTGGGCGTACGAGTAGAACTCATAGCTACGGAATGCCTGTACGCCGCCGCTTTCCTGGACGAATATATCTGGTACTCCGAGCAGAAAATCCGCGCCGGGATCGCCGGTGCTGAAAGGACCAGTACCGTCATAGGCAAACTCGCCGTTGTTCAGTGCATCGAACGAATCGTTAACCTCATAACGCCGCCAATCGAAGCCAAACTTCATGGTATGACTGCCAACCACTTTTGAGAGGCTCTCGGTCATTTCATAGGTGTTATCTCTGGACGGTTGCGGACCATCCGGGCTTCCGCCGAGATTGAAGTAGCCGTTGAGGCTAATTAAAGGCATGCTGGCTACGCTCGGGAATTGCGAATTTATCCCAGAAAAGCCGTAGGAGGATGGAAGCGCCGGATTCTCAGGCGTCACAGCCTGGTAATTCAAGCGGTACCAGGACGCGCGGAATTCGTTCAGGGTGGTGGGATTAAAGGTGTGAGACCATTGCGCGGTGTATTGCTTGGTGGCTTCCGGATCGCTCTCTGCGAAGCCGGGCAGCGTGGAGCCCAGGAACGGAACCCCATGCTGTACGCTGTCGTGCTCGATGAACAGGCTGGCCCACAGGCTGTCTTTGGTTCCGAAGGTGTGATCGATACGCGCGATTCCCTGCTCCAGATCCTCGGTTTCGATGGAGGAGAACGAATATTGGTTGCTTCCGAAATTAGCCTGCGGAACGTATTTGTTCATCAAGGCCAGGGCTAGCGGGTTGAAATTCGCCGCCGGAATCTGGCCGTTTGGAAAAAGAACATTGTAGGGAGTTCCTGCCGCGTAGGTGGCGCCATTCTCGCCCACCATTGCAAACGGCGAGGCCGTAGTGGAACTAGCGATATCCGGAAAATCGCCGGCACGCTGTGCGGCACTAAAGACCTGCGTGGTCTCGGACTGTTGATTGGCGTCCGGACGGCGGTTTCTGGTTCCCTGGTATGACAGGAAGAAGAAAGTGTGGTCCTTCCAAATGGGACCGCCAACCGTTCCGCCATACTGATTCTGATGAAAGACGGGAGGCGTCACCGAGAAAAAGTTGCGCGCGTTCAAGAAGGTGTCGCGATAAAACTCAAAGGCGCTGCCGTGGAACTGATTCGTGCCGGATTTGACGATCGCATTCAGAATTCCGCCGGAGTTGCGGCCGTATTCGGCATTAATGGTGCTGTCGATGAGGTTGAACTGATCGATGGCATCCGGACTGGGCGTCAGCCCCACCGCGTTCAGGCGATAGTCCACGGCGTCGGCGCCATTCAAGAGAAACGAATTCTGCTGGCTCTCGCTTCCGTTGATGGCATAGTTGCTGCGATTGGCGTCGCTCTGGCTGACAGCGCCTGGCACCAACTGCTGGAGTTGAGTCCAATTGCGACCGAGCAGGGGCAAATCCACGATCTGTTTGGCATTGATGATGGTGCCGAGCTGTGTCGTGCTGGTTTCCACCTGCGTCGGGTTGGCTTCCACCTGGACTGATTGGGTTATTTCTCCCACTTCCAGCGCGACCGCAAGACTATAAACCTGGTTCAACGTCAACGTGACATTGCGAGCGGTGGATGCGCGAAAACCGGTCTTGGTAATCGCAACGTCGTAGGTGCCAGGCGGCAAGCTAAGGAACTCATAGCTTCCGTCGTCCCTGGTCATTACCGTGGCGGACACATGGGTATCGGTATTGACGGCCTTTACTTCCGCCCCTGGAACTCCCGCGCCCGACGGATCGGTCACAGTTCCACGGATATGAGCCACAACTTCTTGCGCGGGAAGATCCCAAAACGAAGCCATGGAGAGCAGCACAGCTCCCCAGCCGAGCAGCGTGAGTTTTCGCATTTTCCCCTTCCTTTTTGTCCTTGGCCGGTTCGCGTCGCAGCGCGAGCGCCCTGCAGACGGTCAGCCATGATTTGGGCGAGACAACCGGGCGTGTAGCGTCCCGATTTCCTCTACAATGATTGTTAGAGCCCTACAATAAATGTTGAAGCTCTACAATAAATGTTGACGTCAACCTCGTTATACGTTGATATCAACATTACCACGGATGTCAAGCGCTACCAAAGTTTCCTTTGAAACCACCCTGCTGGTTCGCGATTGCTGCCTCTGCCTGCATGTGCAGCGGGCTGCCCGGGCACTGGCGCGGCGCTTCGATGAGGCCCTGCGGCCGTTCGATCTCACCAATGGCCAATTTTCGCTGCTGATGTCGCTGAACCGGCCCAAGCCCCCGGCCATGGGCGCTGTAGCGTCGCTGCTCGCCATGGATCGCACCACGCTGACCGCGGCCTTGAAGCCGCTGGAGCGGCGCGGATTGGTCAAAGTTACGGCAGACCAACAAGACCGTCGCAGCCGCCTGATGACGCTGACCGCGAAGGGACTGCGCGTACTGGCGGAGGCCGTGCCTGTTTGGGAGCGCACGCATCGGGAGGTAGAAGGCCTGCTTACGGATGGAAATCCCGAGGGCCTCCGGAATAATTTGCGCGCTCTGTCCTAGATGGCTTTGAGATTCCGACCGGTTGGTTTGTACGCGGGTGGACCTTTTAGTTTTTATTCAAGTGTCGATCGGATTCTCTCCGTTCGATAGAGGAATCAGCCATTTTTGCTGAAAGAGCCAGCAGACTGAAGTCCGCCCTACACGGCCCGAGCTGGGTTGAACGCTTGCTCGCGCCTGCTCAATTGCAACTCGTGCAGCAGGCGCATGATATTATACGCGCTCAACTCCACCAGCAGCCGCGTGATCTTTGCGTGCTGGTCGTCGTTCAGTTCGGCTTCCACTGCCCGCATGGCCGCGATCACACTCGACTGCTGTTTTTCCAACTCGGCACGGTCGATCACTCCGTCCGCCATGGCATCTACAAATACCGATAATTTTTGAACTTGTTCGTCAATCACCGGAACATGCGTCGTCTCGTCAAACCAATCCACTCTTTTCATAAAGGCCTTTCGTGTTATCGCAAATGATTTCGCAACTCTAAGAATCGATGTTGCAGCCGCTCACGCCCGCCTGGCTCTTGCACGCGTTTCCGGAACGCTTCCGGCAGAAACTCCGCGTCGGTACATTCCAGCATCGCGGCCGTCTCTTGCATCTCCTTCTCCAAGCCTTCGAGTGACGGGAGGAAGTCCGCCAGTTCCTGTTGGAGAGCGGTTTTACCAATGCCGGATTCGCCGCGCAGCCGGCTGCGGCGCGCAGCTCTGGTTACTATACCTTCGATGTCGGCGCCCGAAAGCCGCCCAGCCGATTGGATTTCGGGAATTTCTTCCGGACTCAGCTGGACCCCAGCCTTTTGCCCCATAGCTTGAAACATGGCCCGAATCTCTTCTACCAGCGCAGGATAAAACAGAGGGATATGAACCTCAGCCCGTCCCTGCCGCTTCAAATCGATGGGCAGAAGATCGGGGCGGCAAGTCAGCAGCATCCATAAAATCTTCCCGCGAAATCGCGTATCCCCCATCTGCCCGGCAATGAGGGAAAAGACCCGGCTGGAAGTGCCCGAATCGCCTTCCTGTTCCCGATTGCCCAAAGCCGCGTCAGCCTCGTCGATGACCACCACCACGGGTCCCATAGCTCGCAATACGCTCAGCACACGTTCCAAGTTCTTTTCCGTTTCACCGACGTATTTGGAACGGAAATTCTTCAGCGTCACACAGGGCGCGCCCATCTCTCCGGCCATGCACTGCGCCAGGAACGTCTTCCCGGTTCCCACCGGGCCGCAAACCAGATAGCCCATAGGCAGGGTCTGTGTATCTCCGCGCTGCAAGAGTTGCGCGTCTTCCCGCAGCCGCTGCTTCACGGGAGCATGCCCTACCAGCACGTCGGTATTCCACTTGGGCTCCATGAACTCGAGCAAGCCGCGGCATTGGCGCTCAATCAGTTCCTTCTTCAGCGCTCGCATGCGCGCGGCGTCGAGACGATGCTGAGTTTCAAAGGCGGACTGTACCAGGACGTTGATATCGACGCACGAAACACCGGCGGTGAGGCGAGCCAGTTCAGTCTCCGAATAGTCGGAAACGGTCTTGATATCGCGGCCTTCGAGAGCAAAGCGCAGGAAACGCCCGCGCGCCGCTTCATCGGGCATCGGGACTTCGATACCAGAAACATAGGGATTGGATGTAATCCGCTCACTCAATGCAGCGGCGCTCTCGTCCATCAGAACGACGGCCATGTTTAAACGTTTCAGGTGCGGGCTGGCCGCCCAATTGAGAACCGTGACCACCTGTTGCGATGCTGCCGGGCTCAGCCGCCCTGGCTCGCCACTAGGCAGTAGGAATGACGCGTGGTCGACCAAAATCGCGGCGCTTACGTTTTCTTCGCCGGCCATGATGTTGTTCTGCACGAAGCGGTCCAGCACGGCAAACGCACTCGCGGAATCCTTGCGCGCCGACGCCAGGTCGCCCAGCTTTTCGTTCGCCCGAACTACCATGTCCTTGAGGCGCGCTCCATCTCGCCCCGCGAAGACGCGCAGCCCGCGAGCCAAATCGTAATACAGCACCAGGTCCCAACGGCCGAAGATCTGTTCGGTTAGAAAATCCGCGAGACCTCCGTAGGACGACCCGTCGGCGCAGAGAGGAAGCAAGTCATGCACGTTGCCGTGTAATACAAAGAGCGATGTTGAGCCGGAGAAATAGCGTTCCGACAGTTCGGCTGCCCAGGCCGGGAACCAATTCGGAACAACGTGCTGTTGTGCCGATGTCACTGCGCCACCTTTCGCCAATCGGCGTCCAGAATCGCGGGCGGCTCTTGCATCTGATCCACGACACCCGTTATCTGCTGCAGTTCCCTGATGGCCGCTTCGGTGGATTGCACGCTTTCGGTGACTCCCTCAATCTGACTCGACAGCACATTGGGATCCTGGCGATTCACGCTCGATTCCACCAGCGCTTGAATTTTGGCTTCGATACGATCCAGTTCCACGCGCACGAATTCGGCATTTTCGCCCGCTTTCTTGTAGTTTTCGAGGCGCAGTTCGTGTACCGCGACGCTATCTTCGAGCGAATGCTTGAAGCGTTCCTCCTGGGCGGCGGCGCTGTTCAATTTTGTCTTGATATCCACAATTCGCGCGCGAATCTGGGCTTCGTCCGTGGAGCGGAGAAAGCGGTCGAGCCCCTGTTGGGACGCGAGCAGTCGAAGAAAAATCCAGAGCAAGCGGTCCAAGGCAGGCGTGCTCAAATCTTCAGACGAGGAAACCGATTGATTCCCCACGCCGCGGGCGATCGACTTCATTTCCAGGCAGCGCGAGCGCAGGGCATCGAATCGCTGCCTGGATGGAGGAGTCAGGGAATTGACAATCTCGCTCAACGATTCACTGCCGGCCGCCGTGCCCTGCCGCGTTCCGGGCCGTGCTCCGGATTGTTGCGCTTCCTTGTGGACCTGCGCGTCAATCGCATCGCGAAATTTGGGCCGCGACACCAGACCGCCCAAATAAGCCACCTCCGCAGCCAACAACAAGGGAAACAATGCGTCCGGCCACGGACTGAGCGTGCAGGCAGCGGCCCCTCCCAGGAACAACAACAGGTTCCAGCGGTAGAGAAATGCGCGCTTCAGGTACGTTAACATTCCGGCACTGTGCGCGATCATTTTGGAGCTCCGCAGTTCTCCACAATATCCCGGATAGCGAACACTGTTTTGGTGAAATTTGCCTCGCGCTGCATTTCCCGCGCGGGACGATCGGGGATTGGCAGTTCCATGTCCTTGACGATGGTGCCCGGCGTGCCGGTAAGAACGAAGATGCGATCGCCGAGGAAGACAGCTTCCTCCACCGAGTGCGTCACGAAGAAAACCGTTTCCTCCTGCTCTCTCCATAGACTAATCAGCAGATCCTGCATGTTGAGCCGGGTCACCGGATCTAATGCACCGAACGGCTCGTCCATCAAAATGATATGCGGCGACAGGATTAGCGTGCGCGCTATGGCGACGCGTTGGCGCATGCCTCCGGAAAGCTGATGCGGGTATTTTTGCGCGTCCCGCTTAGGATCTAACCCGACTTTTCCGATCCACGCCCGCGCCCGATCCTCGCGTTCCTTGCGCGCCACGCCGGCGCACTCTAGTCCGAAGGCAATATTATCCAGCACCGTGCGATTGTCGAATGAAGTGTAGTCCTGAAAAACCATGCCGCGGTCCGGACCCGGACCTTCCACCGGTTTGCCCATTACCTTCACTGTACCCGTGGTCGCGGGAAACTGAGGCCGCAGCCCGGCGATCAATCGTAGAATAGTCGATTTCCCGCAACCGGAGGGACCCAGGAGCGATACGATTTCACCTCGTCCTGGCTTGTTGGCTACCTCAAAAGAAATATCCCGAATCGCCGTCGTGGCGCCAGAGCCCTCAGCATCATATGTTTTGCTGACGCCTTGAAATTCGACGATCAGTTCGTCCGCCATGCTGGCTCAGTCCCCGTCCTGACGGTACGGAAACAGACCGCGCTGCACCCATCCGAGAAACCGGTCGATTCCAAACGCAAGCGCGGCGATGACGATCAATATGAGAATAATATGCTCCGACAAGCCGCGCCGCTGGCTGGTGGAAAGCAGGTAGCCCAACCCATGCTGTGCGTTGATCAGTTCAGCCAGCATGATGTAGCCAAAAGCCAAACCGAAGAGCGATCGGAGGCTCTTGTAAATATCCGGCAGGGCCAGCGGAACCAGAACCTTCCAGATAACCTGCGATCGAGAAGCTCCTAGCGTGGTGGCGGTTTCCACGTAACGGTCTGGAACCGAGGTGACGGCGTGAACCGCGTCGGAATAAACGAACGGTACGCAGGCGATGAAGATGAACATCACCTTCTGGGTTTCTTCAATTCCAAACCAGAGAATGGTCAGCGGGATGAGAGCGGCCACCGGAATATTGCGCGCGAACAAAGCCACCGGCATTACGGCTGCTTCCAATACGCGCCAGGATCCGGCGACGATCCCGAGTGGCACGCCCACCGCAATCGCCAGTCCGAAACCGGCCAGCACACGGCGAAGCGTCGCAATGATGCTGTCCAGCAGATCCCGCTCGGTCCAAAGCGGTCCGAAGCTTTTCGCCACCTCTACAGGCGAAGGAAGAATCACAGGCGAGATCAAGCGCTGCTCCGGGATGGCGCCAAAAGTCGCAAGAAACCAGAGCACGAAAACCAGCACCACGGCGCACATCCCCACCAGCAACCGGACGCGTGGAACTGGCGCGACCCGGAGATCGAAAAGACCTGGCGGTTTCGCGGCTGCGTTCGCCATCTACTTGGGAGCTTCCAACGGATAGACCTTCACTTCCACGCGGCGGTTCTTGGCTTGATTCATCGGGTCGCCCGGATCGGCGGGCCGTCCCCAGCCCACTCCCGACACGGTGAATTGGTTGGGCTGGAGCGTGGGGAACTTCTTGAGGATGGCTTCCTTCACCGAGTTGGCGCGGTTCGCCGACAACTCCTCCACGGAAGATTCGGGGACCTGGCCTTTCATGGACGAATCCGTGTGGCCCTCAATGACGATTCGGGCAGCGCCAAACTGCCCTGCCATCTTTCCGATCTCTTCCACTACGAACTGCGCGTTGGGGTCATACAACTTCTCAACGGACTTGCCGTCTTCCGTTTCGGCCACTTGTTTCGAAAGGTCCCAAGAGTTGGGAAAGAAGTGAATCACCACGGTCTTGGTGAGGATCTCATTGGACTCGCCCTGAATGACGGCGGCCGTGGTGGGCGCGAACTGGACAGCATATTCGTCCTTCTGGCTCGAGTACTTGTCTTCCTTACCCAGCTTTTGCAGCACACTGAAGTCCATCACCTGATCGAACTCGGTCTTATCTGAAACGGCACCGATGCGTTTATACAGGTAGTAAGCGTTGTTCCACGTGCGTTCAAAATTGGTTGGGTTGTTCTGATTCAGAAAGAATTCCTGATTTTCGGCCCAGTTGGTGGAATGCGCGTCGCCCTGCATGGAGAGAGCGTCGGATTCGGGAATGGAGTATCCGGCTGCCATCAGCTTGGCAGCGGATGCTTTACTGGCGTCACTCTTCAGTGCCTCCATGCCGTCGAAGATGCCGCGCACCAGGCCTTCGATGATGTCGGGGTGGTCCTTTGCAAAATCGGCGCGCGCGAACCAAGTGTCCGCGATCAGCTTGTTGGCGGTGGTGGTGTTCACCAGCATGCGGTTGCCCTTCACCTTCGCCAGGTTGTAAATATCGGGCGACCAACTCACTGCTCCGGCAATGTTTTTGTCCGCGTTGAACGCGGCCGCGGCTTGGAATGCGTCCTGTGTGAACTTGAAGTTCACCTCCGACGGCTGCACGCCGCCATTGATCAGCGCATTCAACGCGAAGTAATGCGAAGGCGAATTCTGCGCCAGGACAATGGTTTTGCCGCGTAAGTCAGCTACGGTTTTGATGCTGTCCCGCACTACGATTCCATCGCCGCCGTTAGACCAATCCACTTGTTGATAGACCCGCGGCATGACGCGTGAGTCCTTGTGCAGCGCTTCCATGAAGAGCGGAATCATATCCAGCGTTCCCCATCCGATGTGCACATTGCCGGCCGCGTAGGCATCGCGCATCGCAACCGGATCGTCAATCAAAATCAGCTCAACCTTGAAGTCCTTCCCGCTGGGAGTCTTCCAAATCTTTCCGGCCTTAAACCCGTTGTTGGCCAGGATGATGGGCGCCCAGCCCGCCCAAACGTTGATGGCGAAGCGAACGGTGCGATCCTGGAGCGGCTTGTAGCTCGAAATGCCCTGCACGGGCGGAAGCTTCGCGGCAGGAACATATTTGTACTCCTTGGCGGTGGTGATGCCGCCGGTGTCGGGCGCTTCGGTAACGCTGGTCATTTCCCCGCCACCCGTTTTGCCGGAGTGGGCGCCCTTCGATCCGGGCAACGCGCCAAAACGCCACAAGCCCAGTCCCACCAGGCCGATCACAATGGCAAGTACCGCCAAATAAAAAGCCGGCTTGGCATTTCCGCTGGCCATATCAGTCCTCCTCGATCGCGTTCTTGCTTGTCAGATTGTTGGTAGACGTCTGTCTAATTGCGGGTTGTTTGGGTAGTCTCGTCAGCAACGGCGGGCCCCAGGTCCTTGGCAGCGTCGGCCAGCTTAGTGGTTTCCGGCGAACGCAATCCCAATTCCGCTTCAAACTGCGACAAAGCATCCTCGGCCATTGCCTTCTCCATCTTCTCTTCGGCTTGAATGGACTCGATGCCTTCTTGCGACAGGTCGGCCGCCACCCGGGTCTTCGCGCGGTTCTTGTCGATCTTGCCCTGGATCACCTGCTCGATCTGGCCGAAGTCGGTGGTCACATCCAGGTTGAAAGATTGTGCCAGCGCGGCCACTTCGGCTTCCGCCGAGCTCATCTTCAGCTCCGCGTCGTACTTCTGGATTTTGTCGCGAACCTCGCCCAGTTTTTTGGTCGCATGCTGAATCTTCTTCAGGTTATTGCCATAGGATTCTTCATGCATCGCCAGCTGCTGCTCGTTCGCGGCCAGATCCTTCTTGGCCTTCTGCAGCTCCAGCGCAAACTTCGCGGCGGCATCGCGCTGCCCGGCCTTCAGATAAGCTTTGGTCTGCGCCTCAAGCTTCTGCACGTGATCCCGGCCGCTGGCCACCTGCCGGCTAACGCGCTCAACCAGCGCGCGATACGTCTCCAAGCCTTGCCGTCCGTCTTTCAACTGCTCCACCGACGAGTCGTATTCGTACTGCATTTGAGCGATGGGATCGGCTTCCCAAAACAAGTTGGCGACTTTGTTTATTTGCGCTCGAAATGCGCTCCAAAACTTTCCCAGAATCAAGGAGTACCTTCTTTCTGATCCCTCATTCTACTACTACGAAGCGCGGGTAAGCGGTGTTCCCCATTACGTCAAATCGTTATAATAGAGGCGTTTAGAGCTAGCATGATCCCCTACGTCCGGTACTCCGCAAGACTTGAGCGGCACATCGAGAAGGCTTACGGCGTGCGCGTAGTCACCCGCGATGTCCCGGACCCGTTAACCGGCGATTTGAACGGTGCAGAAATTCATGTCGACTACGCCGTGACCGCCGAACAGCGGTTGTTCCTGTTGGCACATCTTTTTGGCCATACCGTCCAATGGAACTTGAGCCTTGGCGCTTTCGAGCTCGGCCGGCCGCAAGCCCCTCCGGTGAGCGAAGATTGCTTGCCGGCTCTGATGGATTATGAACGCGAAGCTGCCGGTTACGGATTGGGACTCTTACACGAAATCGGGATCACGGACGCCGATCAGTGGTTCGCTGACTACGCGGCCTGCGATGCGGCCTATCTTCGCCACTACTATGTCACGGGAGAGAAGCGAGAATTCCTCAGCTTCTGGCTGGAAGGAACGTCGCGCCTTCAACCGCAGCCAGTGCCGCGGTTCACGCCTAAGAGCCGAGCATTTCGCGGCGACGGCGTGGTGATCTGATCCCAAACCTACTTGCAGCGATCCGCCAGTTTCCTCTCGCGATATTTTCTGTGGCAGTTCGCGCACGCTATGGTCATCACACCGGCGGCGTCGGTCATCTTGTCCTGATCCTTGGCTTGAGCCGCTGCATAGGAGATCATTGCGGCGTCCCGCAACCCTTGAACGAATTTGACCCAATCCGCATTCGTCACCGGAACATCCAGACCATTCGAGCACTTGCGCCCAGGCAGCGAGAGCAGGGTAGCCACTTCAGCAATCGCCAAAGCATTGTTCTCCACGGCTTCCCATTTTCCGTACTGGCTGGCTAAGGGATCGGTCGCCATGCTGGGATCCGGGGCATGTTTCACTTCCGCCGGATTCGTATCTTGCGCCGCGAAAACTACATTCGACTCCGGATATAACGTGCCCTTCATCAGTTGCGCCATGGTTGCTGACACAGTTGCCGGCACAGTTGTCGGCACCGGCGCCGGAGCTTGACCTTGGCCTATTGAGCACGCGACGAGTAGCGCCAATACTGCTCTGCTCATTGGAAGTCTTACCCCTGGAAGGTTTTGCCCCTAATGCCGAATCTGCGAGCTGATGTCCTTGATCTCGTAGACCTCGCAGTTCCCGCGCTCGCGCAGAAGTCCCGCGTCGGGGAACGTGCTGACGGTCAGCGTTCGCGGCGTCATCACCCACGGCTCGGCCAGCACTTCGGGATCATCCACGGTCACTTCATACAGAATCTTGTTGCCCTGACGAGTGAGTTTCTCGATCACATGCATCTGATCGGAGTGGAAGAAACCGCCGCGCGCCAGCCAAGTGGTATCGACGAACGATATGGAGTCCAGCACCAGCGTATCGCCTTCCCAGCGCCCTACGGTATAGCCGAAATACGTGGACTCGATGGCCTTTTTGGGGTCGTGCTTGCGGCCGTCGGTCGGGATCACGCGATATTCACCATATCCTCCGCCGCCGTCGACGTACTCGCCGTAGAAAAAGATGATATCGTTGGCCGATTGAACGATGCGCCGAGGCGGGCCCTCGCGCGGAACACCCAACGGTTGGCATGTCATCACAGGGTCATCCTTGTTCGTCCACATGTCGAGCTCCTGGACTTTGTCCCAGTACTCGGGTTTGTAGAGTGGGCGATTGGGCCCGAACCGCGACGGGGCTTCGAACTCAAAATCCATGGTCTGATTGAGCGCCCGGGAACAGCCCTCCTGCTGGGTGGGGTCGCAGCGGCGATTCCCGTAACGCCAGTTCATGGCGTTGAAATTCCAGTTGCCCGTCATGTCCGGGTGCCCGTTGGCCATGCGCGGTGTCTCAGCGGTCGCAGTTTCCTGACTCTTTGGGGCTGCCGCCGGCTGCGCCGCTGTAGTAATCGCCGCCTTTACGCTGGCTGGCACGGGCATGACCACATAAACGCTGCCCGTTTCCGTCTGCACCGTGGTCAGGTCCCGAGCGACGGCGCCGTCGTGACGCTCCGTCATCTTGCCGGCGTATAATGCGTCCACCTTGTTCAGCGGATTGTTCCAGTCCTGATAATCGCCGTAGGTGAACTCAGTGGTTTTCGAACCCTGTTTCACCACCACGCGCTCGACCATGTACTTGTCGTTCAATGTGGCGGTTGCGATGGCGCCGGGCACGCCCGGAATGGGATACGTCACCACGGCCTTGCCATTTTCCCACGACAAAGAAGTTGCGCCGGCCTTGTTGACGCCATCCTTCAGCAGCGTAGCCGGGTTGGCGCCAAGCGTCGCGTTCGGCAGGCTCGCAATGGCGGCCTTGGGCGCTCCCTGGGGACTGGCCCACAATCGGATGAGCCGCTCCTCGACGGCCCCCGGCATCGGCGTCGCCTTCCCTTTTCCCGGGACGATCTCCGCTCCGGCGATGTCTTCATTCCAGGCGTAATGCCCGCTGACAACCTCGACGCTCGAATACGTTTGTCCGTTGGACCGGGTGCATGTGTACTGAACCCGCTGCCCAGGCGTCTGATAGCTGGTGCTTACGCGATATTTCGTGAGCGTGCAGGGCTGCCCGTCCACCTGGATCGTGCCCTTCCCCTGGTATTCCAGCGAGGAGATCAGCTCGTGCTCATCCACGCCCCGCAGCATGCCCATGTACCAGGTCCAGTTGAAAAGCACCGCCCGCAGATCCTTGGCGTCCTTCGCCGGACGGTAGATTACTGGATAATCTCCGAACCCCTGCGCACGCGCACCGGCCGGCGCCAGCGCGCTGATAGTGAGAACGGCGCCCATAGCGACACTGGCCCAGATGGTGCTTCGTCGACATGCCATGATGGTCGCCGAGACTCGCTTACTCGGTAGCGTTAGGCGCGGCGATCTCTATCACGTGCCCGTCGGGCATGGTTACCGTCTTGAGAAAGCCCAGCGGACTGCCGTCCTTGGCAGGGAGGAACATTACCTTGATGTTGTCCCCGGCGTGCAGAGCATTTGGCCCGGTTTTACCGATGCCCCTCTGCGCCAGGGCCGTGGCGGAGCCAAGCGTCATCACCCAATCGGTCATGGTGCCATCGGCATTCTTGACCGTGAGCGTGAGCGACCCGTGGGGATTTGAAAACTTGATGCTTGCCACCGTCCCCGACACCACCGTTTCCTTCTTCATATCGTACACGCCGGCGAGAGAATGATGAGCCTGTAACGTGCTACTGGCAGCCATCAACCACCCGAACAAGGCCAAAGATCCGAGAGTTCGCTGAGTCATTCGTAGACCTCCTCAAAATTGCGGTCGGCACCGGATGCTATCACGCAACAACCGCAAGCGAGTATATCACCGCGAGCGGCCCAGCCTCAAATGTGGTGCCCAATTGTAGGCGCTGCGGGGACGGCGCTGGTTACTTTAGGCTTGTTACTCGGCTTAGGCCAGCCGGCGGCCGTCATGACGGGACGCCCTGCTTTGCTGAAATCGATGATTTCGCCAATATTGATGGTTTCAATCTGCTTTGTAGATAGAGCCGCGTCATGTCGCGAAACTCATCCCGGACGCTGGGTGCGGAGTCGAAAAATGCCTGGTGCGTTGCCACCGCCTTCACATTGAGCAAAACGACCAGAGCGATATCTGCGGCGGACTTCTTCGACAGGCTCGGAGTATGGATCAACAGCGTTTTGGCGGTGCGATCGAGCGTCGCGCTCCGGAATTCCTCCCGTTTCACCGACCAGTCCTGGCCGGCGTCGAGAAGTTTCATGAAAGCGGGCCTGGCGAACAGCTCGAAGATCAGTGCCATCAGGCCGTCAGCCAGCGCCCGAATAGATAGGGTATTCACGCCGGCATCAAATCGATCGAACACTGCGTCGAGGTTTTCGCGGGCGCTTACGACTATGGTGTCCGCAACGCTTTCCTTGTTTGGAAAGAAGCGGTACAGCGATCCGATTTTTGTGCCGGAGCGGGCGGCGATTTCGGCCATGGTGGCGCCTTCGTAGCCTTTCTCAGTGATGACGGCCGCCGCTGCCTCCAATATAGCGGCCACCCGCAACTTGCCATTCGAGCGTTGCGGCGCTTGAACGGCCCGTATTTTTTTCGAGCTTGACTTATGCGAGGGAATACTCAAATAATATCCTATGCGAGTCTATCCTCAACTATAGGAGCAACACCCAATGTATGACAAGCCCGTCGCGCTGGTCACCGGCGCCAACAAAGGGATCGGACTTCAAATCGCGAAGGACCTGGCGAGGCACGGCCTGACCGTACTCGTCGGGTCGCGCAACATCGAGAGGGGAGAGGCAGCGGCGAAGAGCGTTGGGGAGGATGCCCATGCCATTCAACTGGACGTTACGGATCAGGCTTCGATCGCCGCCGCGGCCGAGCGCATCCGCAAGGAGTTTGGCCGTCTGGACGTGCTGGTCAACAATGCGGGCATCACGAGCGTGGTACCGCCGGGCACTTCACTCGAAGAGCGCATGAAGACGAACGTTCCAAGTGTTTCGCCGCTCGACAACATACGTGGTGTTTTCGAGACGAACGTATTCGGCGTGATCGCCGTCTCGCAGGCGATGCTGCCGCTACTTCGCGAGGCGCCTGCGGGACGCATCGTCAACCTCGGGAGCTCTTCCGGCTCGTTGACGCTGAACTCAAACCCGAACCATGAGCACCGCCATATGTTTGGCGCCGCCTACAGTCCGTCGAAGACTGCGCTGCACGCGATCTCGCTGGCCTTCGCGATTGAACTGGAGAAGACAAACATCAAGGTGAACATTGCGTGTCCGGGCTACACCGCAACCGACCTTAACAACTTCCGGGGCACGCGTACGGTGGAACAGGGCGCGCGTGAAGCCGTGCGGCTGGCGCTCATCGGCCCCGACGGTCCGACGGGCACGTTGTCGGACGAGGACGGCCAGGTCCCGTGGTGATGCTAACAAGGAGCAATACCCATGCAAAATAAGCATGTGGCCCTGGTGACCGGGGCGAATCAAGGAATCGGTCTTCAGATCGCAAAGGAGCTGGTGGCAAATGGCTTCACCGTGCTGGTGGGATCGCGCAATCTGGAGCGCGGCGAGGCTGCGGCCACCGAAATTGGGCCGGACGCCTGGGCGCTCCAGCTCGACGTGACGGATCGGGCTTCGATCACGGCTGCGGCGGAGCGCATCCGCAAGGAATTTGGCCGTCTGGACGTGCTGGTCCAAAACGCCGCGATCTCGAATACCAGCAAACTGCCCGGCCAATCCATTGCCGAGTACAGCAAGACAACCCGCCCGAGCAACGTGTGCCTGAATGAAATGCGCGCGGTGTGGGAGACCAACGTGTTCGGAGTGCTGGCGGTTTACCAGGCGATGCTGCCGCTCCTGCGCCAGGCGCCGGCAGCCCGCATTGTGAACGTGTCAAGCGGCGCAGGTTCGCTGACCATGAACTCGGACCCAGCCTTTGCCCATCGCTCGGTCTTCGGCCCGGTTTACCCTGCGTCCAAAACCGCTCTCAACGCTATCACGCTGGCCATGGCGATTGAGCTGGAGCCGGAGGGAATCAAGGTCAACGCCGTGTCCCCAGGTTTCACCAAGACGAACCTCAATAACTATGAAGGTACCGAGACGGTCGAGGAAGGCGCCCGCGAGGCGGTGCGCGTTGCGCTGCAGGGTCCGGACGGCCCGACAGGCACCTTCACACACGTAAAACTCGGAACGCTCCCGTGGTGAGCCACGAGGTGCAGGTTACTTGACGTAGGCCAGCAATCGGCCGGCTACAATCGCCCCAAACCAGCAGCCGAGCGACGCCCAGGCCAGCACTTTTGCGTTGCCGGACACCGGGGCCTTGTCGAGCTGCGGATCCGCGAAGACTTGCCGGCGCATTCGTATCAGAACCCATAATCCCAAAAACACGAATGCCATCTTGATGTAGAAATCCACAGTGGTGAGCTTGGTTGTGGCGTCGGCAACCAGCATCATGGTCCCAGTGACTGCGTTGATGCCGAACCCCCACCACAACAGCGGGAACGCGCGCGCGAAGGGCTTCATCGGCACCGCCGGCCAGAAACCCAGCACCACCAGGCTGAGCATGGCGCTCACTCCGGCGACGATGGACATCCCGAGGGTGTGGACGATGAGAATAGTCGGGAAGGCCCAAATGGTGGGGGCGTCCTTCACCCACTGGCTGAAAGACAGGTTTTCGAGGTAAACCAGAAAATTGTGCACGCGTTAATCCTTGCGCTCCTGACCCGCCCTACTTTTGTCCACCACATAGCAGACCAGGCCGAGCACAGCCGTTCCGACGATCACCCAAACAATGGTTCCTACCACCAGTGACATCTGCTTGCTCCCGTTAGAACGAGTTGCCCAAAAATGGCAACATGCTTCCGCAATACATCACACCCACCCACAGCAGCACGGCTGACGCAGCAGCGAATTTAGCCGTAAACGGCGCGTCTTCTCCAGGTCCCAGCTCCCACGGTTCCTCCACCAGCGTGAAGTACACTGCGTTCAGCCCGGCGAGCATCACCAGCGCCAATTTCCAGTAGAAGGTCTTGTTCCCCGTGTACTGGTGCGGAATTCCCACGAAGAACAACATACCAGTGACGACGTTTACGCCGAATCCAAACGCAGCCCAAGGCAACAATCGGTGTAGCGAGGCGAAGGACACCCCTTTCATTACTCCCAGAACGCGCAGATCCACCAGAAACACCACGCCCATCAAGAGGCTCAGGCCGACGAAATGCAAGGTTTCGCAAGTGGGCCACATCCAAGGGGTCTCCGTAACGAACGATCCCACTCTGCGCGCCAGAGCGCCCTCCGAGGTAACTGTTTCCTGGCCGGCCCGGATCTCCGCGTGGCGAATTTCGCCGCCGATATTAGAGGCGCGCGCCATCAACACCAAGGTCACGAGCGTCAGCACCAGGATCACCGCCAGGTTCCATCTCGGCACGCGCGCCAGGCGGCGGAATTGCCATAATCCCAGCCAGGCGAACGCGCCCAGGATTTCCATAAACGCCGTCGCCTCTAAAGCCACTCCCTCATGGGTTTCTATCAGCGATTTCGACAGGTCCTTCTGGGACGCAAGGGCTTGCTGGGCGCCATTTCCGCTCATATAGGTGGGGATGGAGAGGAGGGCGATTCCCAGCAGGACAACCAGGCTGGCTCGCTTCAGATCATCACTGTTCGTGATGAGGGAAATCAAAAACAAACCGCCGCCAATGATCGTACCGATCACCGGAAAGTGATTCAGTAAAAGATGGATGTGTGCTAAGTCCATATTATTTTCTAGCCACTCGGTGACTCAACGCCGATCGACTACTATAACACCTGGAATCTTTTTTAAGGAACGCCGAGTGGCGGTCTATGGTATCGTCACCGATCGGACCGATTCCGAAGTCCTGCCGCCATCTCTAAGGGTCACTTCCAAGCGGATGCTCACGTCGTTTGTCTTGGGCGTGTACGCCACAAACTCCTCTGGAAACCGGCATTGGTCGAAGGGCAGTGCTTCAGTGATTCCATCGTCGGTAATCTTCAGTACGCTTCTGACGGAGTCCGTCATCGCGGCGGACGCCTTGTTCCATCGAATCTCCAGCTGATGGGAACGCAACATGACAGTCAGGCCCAGATCGTCGCCGCGCGACAATGGCGCTGTTTCGCGGCTTCGTTGAAACGCTCCCACCATGATGATCGCGAGCGCCATGGTGGGAACCAGCCGCAACCATCGGCCAGCTTCCTCGGACTCGGGAACCCGTATAGCCGGCTTCCGGGGAGACACAGCCGGGACTACGGGGTCGGGTTGCCGCCAATTTGGATGCTCGCTAACCAACCGGCCGGCACTCTTCATCACTCCTTGCCGATCGCGCCACAATTCTTCGTTGATCTCGTCGTTGGCCTGATTCAGCCGCGTGAATCCCCGTTTTGCGGCCCAGGCATAGAAAGCCGCGCGGTCGGATTCCCGGAGTGTTTCCGCCTTCGGAATCTTACGTGAATCGTCTGCCATCGTCAGCCCAGAACAGGAAGTGTCTCCCATGTTGCAACGGCTTGCGGCGCACGGTCAATAACAATTCGGGGTCCACGGGGCCCGGATTGTACCGTCAGTACTGCGTCGTCCAGAGCCTGGATTTTGTGCCCGACCGGCCAGACAGCGCCTCTTGGCGTGGAACTGGGCCCTAAGCCGGGCCATTGATATGTATTTCGCATCATATGTACTACATGTCATATTATGAGGGTGAGCTGGGTTGTTGAGATATACGCTGAACGACTCGCGCTACACAAACATGAAAGAGCTACGGTTCAGTGTGGCGGATGACGAGTGGAATGGCCTTTGCTTTCGATACGAAGCGCAAGGCCGATGATCGGTTCGACGCTCACCTGGCCCGGCTGAAAAAGGGAAGGAAATAACCATGCCTACAAACGTGGATGACATCATCAGAAAGCTGAGCCCCGCCCAACGCAAGAAGGTCGAGACCCGCGCCGCTCAGTTGATCGCGGAGGAGATGACGCTGCGGGAACTGCGGCACGCGCGCAAGCTCACGCAGGTCCGGATGGCGAAAGCTCTCGGGATTACCCAGGACAGCATTTCGCGGCTCGAAAAGCGCAGCGATCTGTTGCTCTCCACACTGCGGAAAACAGTCCAGGCGATGGGCGGCAACCTCTCGCTGGTGGTGGAATTCCCTGACCGCGCGCCTGTCGTGTTGGCGGGCATCGCCGAGGAGCAGCCCACGCCAATGTCATCCGGCCCGCAAGCAGGACGCGCAGGCTTAAAAAGGCGGCTAAGTTCTCGCGGAACCGCAAGCGTTAGTTTAGGCGTGATGTCGAGCCGCAAACGCGGCGGGGCTTAATGAGCCTGTGCGCCACGAAAAAATGCGCTACGGTTTTTAGTTCGATGTTTCGCTGGGAGACACGCAGCCACGGCCTCGCGCTGACGATGCTTGTCGGCACTCCAATGGACTGGGACGGAGTTCACCCGTTGTGGCGTTACGCTTCCCATGCGCGCGGCGCGAACGTGACCTCCGGCCTGCCCCGTGATAACTTCATATGGGACGAAAAACATGTTGAAAGCGAGGGCACGACGGATGCACCGTAATGCAGGCACATTGTATTTCCTGGTACTTACTCTTGCCGGACTCGGCGGTTGCTCCAGACAGCCCTCCGGCAAAGCAACCGAGAAAGCTGCGGCCGCACCAGACAAGATCCAGGGAAAGGCGCAGATAGCCCAGAATGAGACTAACGAAATCGACGCAGCTCTGAACGCGGATGGGCCTTCTGTCTACCTGGTGGAGGGCATGCACCGCTATCGCCTGTTCTTCAAGAAGCCGATTCAGGTGGACCCCGGAAAGGAGTACAGTGCCGAGGGCGTCAATGCACAAAAAATGATTGACGAAATCGGCGATCCCGACCAAGGTAAGAACGGTTATCCGCTGGAATCGAGCTGCAACAGCGTCGTCAGGAAGGCCTGGCCCGAGCTGGGGTTTGACGTAGTGGATTCGCATACCACCACGCTGCGCACCAGGGTGAGACGCTATCCCGCCAGGCCCGTTTTTCTGGTGACGCAGCTCCTGCCCGTTACCGCGAAGGCGAACGGCGCCGATAAACAGGCGGAGGATGAGGACCTGCCGGAAATTGCTGTCCCGGCGGATAAACAGCGCGCCCTTCTGATTGAGGGACCGGCCACTCTGCCAGCACCCCTTTGGGAGCCTGCGGCGGGTACGGTCAGTTGCAAGGTCTCCATCAGCGCGGGGAAAGTTTCCGAGCTCGACACCGGGGCGCAACTCTGTGAGAGTGTGCCATGGTCTCAGTTTCGTTATCAGCCTACGCTCAAGGCCGGCCATCCCGTCAAAGTGAAAACCGAGGTGGAAGTGCACTTCGAGCCGCGCAAGTAAGAGCGTCGGCGCACGCTCACATCTTCAGCCTGATCCAGGCTGGAGCGTGATCACTCGCGTTGTCTTCTCCTCGCACCCAGCGATCGACGCCCGCTTCCACTAACAGCGCAGCCAGCTGAGGCGACAGCAGCAAATGGTCGAGGCGCATCCCCTTGTCTGCCTGCCACCTCTCGAATTTGTAGTCCCAGAAAGTCCAAAGCGGTCCCGACGGATGGAGCGTCCTAAGAGCGTCCGTCCAGCCTTGGCGTAGCAGCCGCTCGAACGCTTCAAGGCTGGCGGGCTGCACCAGTGCATTTTTGTCCAACGATCGAGTTGGGTAGATATCCTGCGGGGTTGGCACCACGTTGTAATCGCCAGCCAGAATCACCGGCACCCCCGCCGCCATCAGCTCGTTCGCATGGACGATTAACCGTTCGAACCAAGCCAATTTATAAGCGAACTTCGGCCCTGGTTGAGGATTCCCGTTGGGCAGGTAGAGGCACGCGATGACAACGCCAGCCACGGCGGCTTCCGCATACCGGGCCTGATGGTCGTTCCCATCGCCTGGAAGCTCCGATCGAATCAGGATGGGCTGTTGTTCGCGGGCCAGGATCGCGACGCCGTTCCAAGAACGCTCACCCACCCAGACGGCTTCATATCCGGCGGATCGAAGAGCGTCGGCTGGAAAGAAGCGCTGCTCGGTCTTGAGTTCCTGCAGGCATACCACCTCAGGCTGCTCTTTTTCAAGCCAAAACAAAAGGTTTTGAAGCCGCTTATTAATGTTGTTGATGTTGAACGTCGCAATCTTCATGCGGCGCCAAATGGTTATAGCGTGGAGCCGCCGGTCTGCGCGTGCGATGCCCGGTCCAGTTTTTCCTGGTCTTCCACGCAATACGCCGCCCACGGAACGGCCTCCAGCCGTGCCACGGGAATCTGCTTACCACAAGTGTTGCACTTGCCGTATGTCCCGTCTTCAATGCGCTTCAAGGCGTCCCGCACTTGCATCAAGGTCTCGGAAGCCAGGCTTCCCTCTTCCAGGGATTCCGATGTGCTTTGTGCCGACGTTGCGTCATCGATGGGATCTCTGACCTCAGCTTCGCCCGCCCCGCGCGCTTCCGCTTCCAATTGCGCGACCTCCGCGAGCAGTTCGCGTTCTTTGACTTGCAGCAGATCTTTGAAGTGTGCGGTGTTCATGGCAATTTGAGTATACGCGCTGGCTGGTTGGAGCGCCTCATCAAAAGTCTCTTTCACTCCGTCCCAAAACTTCTTGCTGAAAAGTTCCTTCATGGAATGCCACGCAGCGTTTAGCGCACACCCAGCATAGCGAAGAAGAAGGCTTCCACATCGGCTTCCTCGGCGATGACTTCGCTCAGGGCAGTGCCAATGCCGTGTCCGGCGCTATCGGTTGTGCGGAGCAGCACCGGGTTCTTGGTGCCGCTGGCCTGCAGGCGCGCGGTCATCTTTCTGGAGTTCAGGGGTTCTACCCGAGGGTCGTTAGCGCCCGTCAGGAACAGGACTGGCGGGTATTGCGTGCCGTCCACAACATGATGGTAAGGCGAATACGCGTAGAGGGCGCGGAACTGGTCGGCCTCCTTGACGGTTCCAAACTCGGTGACGTTGAAGGCGCCGTTGGGAGACAGTTCCACGCGCAACATGTCGTGAATGCCCACGTGCGCCACAACCGCGCCGAACATGTCCGGATGTTGGGTCAGGGCCGCTCCCATCAGCAATCCGCCGTTGCTGCCGCCTTCGATCCCGAGGTGAGCGCGGCTGGTGTAGCCATGCTCGGTCAGCCACTGGGCTGCGGCCGCGAAGTCGTCAAACACATTCTGTTTTTTCGTGAGCATGCCGGCGCGATGCCAGGCTTCGCCGAACTCGCCGCCGCCTCGCAGATTGGCGAAGACATAAACCATGCCGTGATCGAGCATCGGCCGCAGCTGAACGTCATATTCCGGCGAAATACTGATTCCATATCCGCCGTATCCATACAGAACCACCCGATTGTTGCCATCGAGCTTGGTGCCCTTGCGCCGGATGATGTTGAGCGGCACCTTGGTGCCATCTTTTGAAACGGCGAATTCGCGAACCACTTCCGTGTCGTCGAAGTTGGCTACGCTCGATTGGCGCAAGCGAGTGATCATGAGCTTCTTGGCCAATGAGTCGAAGCGATACCAGGCGGGGGGCACGAGCCAGGTCTCGGCGGCTACCAAAACATCATCGCCGGCCAGTTTCGCAAGCTCCATAACGGAGCAGGAGTCCGGAAGCGACATTCTCCCGAGAGCAGCGCCCGAGGCATCAAAGACGCGCACCTCGATGGGGCCACCAGCCTGGTCGATGACATACAAACGGTGGGCGGTGGCAACCAGGTCCTGGATGGCGACCTTGCTTTCCGGAACAATTGTGCGTGCCTCCGTTAAATGCGGATGAGACAGATCGAGGCGCAGAATTTTGCCCATCGGCGCGTCTTGGTGTGAGACCAGGTACAGCGCTCCGGAGGACCCGAACGCAGTGCTCCTGATCTCGTCGGCCAGGCTGGTAAGTTGTACCCAGTTGCCGGCGCCAGGCGCAAGAAGATAGTGGGCGTACTCGCCGCCATCGCCGTTTCCCATTTGGGCGAGTATGTAACGGCCGTCCTCTGACGTCGAAAGCAGGATCTCGGCGATGCGGGGAAAATCCTTGCCCAAGGAATAAGTATCCTGATTGGGAGCCGTGCCGAGTTTATGAAACCAGACCTGCTGGTAGAAACCCAGGTCGGCTGCAGGACGCTCGCCTGATCGTGGATAGCGCGTGTAGTAGAAGCCGGTGCCATCGGCGTTCCATGCCAGGCTGCCACCCGCGGTGCCGCCGTTCACGCGCGGGATCACGTCGGGGAGCGGCTGGCCTGTGACAACGTCATACACGTGCACATCGCCCTCTTCGCTTCCACCATGCGAAATGGAAACAGCGACGCGCTTTCCGTCGTGGGACGGCTCGTAGAAGTCGATCTCGGCGCCGCCTTTCGCGTCGAGCAGATTTGGATCGAAAATCGCTTTTTCAGATCCGGGCTCGTCGGCGGAGCGTAAATAAACCAGAATGGGCTGTTCCTTCGGGGGTTGCGTCTTGAGGGCGAACAGCGCTCCGCCCCGATAAGAAAGGCTTGACCAGAACGGCGACGGATTGCGATGCAGTTCGGAAAGCCGTGAGAAGAGCGCCGCACGGGAGGGGATCGCATCCAGAAAGTGGCGGGCAGCAGCGTTTTGTCCATCGCTCCAGGCCTTCACCGCTGGGTCGGAATCGTTTTCGAGCCAGCGGTAATCGTCCGTGACTTTCACGCCATGATAGGTGTCGATGACCGGTCTCTTGGGAGTGGGTGGCGGCTGGGCGAATGCCAGGCCAAGGCAGGTGAAAAAGGCAGGTCCGGAGAAGGCTGCGCAACGCATTTTCCTATTAGATCCCATTATTCTTTGAAGGGAGATTCTTCCTGTTCAGACTATCGCAACGGCGGCGTTGACACTGGGGCGCGGCGGTGCTGAGTGGCCTGCTCGTATGCATACGCATACTGGATCAACTGCGCTTCGGACCAGGCCCGGCCATAAAACGTAATTCCCGCCGGCAGCGTACCTCCGCGCGAGTAGCCCATCGGAACGTTGATGGCCGGGAAACCGGTGGTCGGAGAGAACACCTGGCTGTTGTCCCCAGCAGGAGTATTGAGATCGCCGATCAAGCGCGGTGGATTGCTCCAGGTCGGATAAACGAATGCGTCGAGCTTGAGGCGGTCCATGGTCTTCAGCACGGCATCGCCGAACTGCTGACGATAGGCTGCGTCCGCTTTGCAAGCGTCCGAATCAGGGCCATTCGAAGGGCCATTCTCCGCATCCTCCAGACGCTTTTGCACCGAAGGATGGAATTTGCCGGACTTCAGAATCGCAGTCAGATCGGCGAAAGGAACCAGGCCCGCACGCTCTCCCAGAAATTGATTGAGGTCGTGTTTGAACCCCATGCATGGGGCGACGCCGGGCTGGCGCTTCACCGTCTCAAGCCCCTCCACTTTTGCTGGGTCGACAATCGCCGCACCCGCGCCCCGCAGCTCTCCCAGTGCCGACTGGAAAATCCTCAGAATTTCCGGGTCGCTCGATTCTCTTTGATACGCTTCATGCAACACGCCGATGACAGCGCCGCGCAGCGCGTTCTTATCGAGCGCCCGGCTGTAATCGGGCGCCGGGTGTCCCTGCGCGGCAGCCGTCGCCGCGTCTCTTGGATCTTCCGCCGCGATAACCTGGAAAACTTTCACTGCGTCTTCCATGGTTCGCGCGATCGGCCCCGCAATATCCGCGCGCAGGTTCAAAGGGAACACACCCGCGCGGCTGGTGCGCCCCATCGTCGAGCGGATTCCCGCCAGCGCCTGATGCGATGCCGGCCCACGAATGGAATCGCCCGTGTCGCTGCCGAGCCCCACCAGTCCGAAGCTCGCCGCGATGGCCGCCGCAGTGCCTCCGCTCGAGCCTGCTGTCGAGCGATCCAACGCGTAAGGATTCCTGGTGTACCCAGGCAAGATAGAACTCACCGTCTCCACCGGGCTGAACGCCCACTCGGCCATATTCGACTTGGCCAGCACGATGGCGCCCGCCGCCTTCACCAGCGCCACTTGTGTCGCGTCTTCCTTGGGAAGGTAACCCGCAAACGCCAAGGCCCCATCCGAGGTCTGTAAACCCACGGTTTCGAAGTTGTCCTTCACGATCATCGGCACACAATGCAATGCTCCGGTCAGACCGCTCGAAGAAAACCGCCGATCCAATTCCGCGGCTTCTTTGTCCGCTTCAGGATTGATGGTGACGATGGCGTTAATCGCAGGGCCATTCTTGTCGTAAGTGTGAATGCGGCGGATATAGGCGTCAACCAATTCACGGCACGTGAGCCGTCCGCTTCGCATCGCCTCGTGAACCTGCCCGATGGTTGCCTCTTCTACTTCAAAAGGTGGCGTCGTCTGCGCTCGCGCCGCCGTTGTGATGGCCGAAAACACAGCCGGCCAGACTACCAGCCAAGTGAGATATTTGCCGGCAAAATCCATGCGGTTGGAGAGATTCTAACGCAAAGTCAGGCGTCTTGACAAACTATCACATTAGATATATTCTAATTCTGTCATGGACGCCGAGGCGATTAAACAGTCCTTGGAGGGCGGCGGTTTGAGGTGCACTCCGCAGCGCTATAGCGTGATGGCATTCTTGATGAAACACGCCGGGCATCCCACGGCCGCGGAGATCTTCCAAGGCGTGAACCGCCTGGATCCGCGTTCTTCAAGGGCCACAACCTATAACAATCTGCGGGATTTGGTGCAGGCAGGTTTGGTGCGTGAAGTGGCCGTCGAGGGCCGCGCCGCGCGATTCGATGCGAAAGGTATGCGGCATCACCACTTCATCTGCGACCGGTGCGGCAATGTGGAGGACATGGAGTGGTACAACGTGCCGCGGCCTGCCTCGGGCTCGCTCGGCAAGCGTATTCTTCGCGAATGCGAACTCATTTTCCGGGGGCTCTGCGCGAAGTGCGCTCCGAGGCACGCTTCCCGTTAACGTCTCTTGATCAATTCAAAAGAAAAATAAAAACAAGGAAGATAAACACATGGAGCAAAATCTCAGCACTGCGACTGGGGCGGTTGACCCCGAAAAAGAAGAACAGAATATCTTACCCGACGCCAAGTGCCCGGTAGTGCACGGCGGCCCTCGCAGACACACGGTGGCAGGGGCCCCAACCAATGCGGGCTGGTGGCCGAATCAACTGAATTTGAAGATCCTGCATCAGCACTCCCCCCTGTCCGATCCGATGGGCGAGGAGTTCAATTACGCCCGGGAATTTAAGAGCCTTGATCTGGATGCCGTCGTCAAGGACCTGCATGCCTTGATGACAACGTCGCAGCCCTGGTGGCCGGCCGACTTCGGGCACTATGGTCCGCTCTTCATTCGTATGGCGTGGCACAGCGCCGGCACCTACCGGATTGGCGACGGCCGCGGCGGCGCGGGCTACGGCACACAACGTTTTGCGCCCCTTAATAGCTGGCCGGACAATGCCAGTCTCGATAAGGCTCGCCGGCTGCTCTGGCCGATCAAGCAGAAGTATGGCCGCAAGATCTCCTGGGCCGATCTTATGATTCTCGCTGGCAACGTCGCGTTAGAGTCCATGGGGTTCAAGACCTTCGGTTTCGGCGGCGGGCGCGAGGATGTCTGGGAGCCTTCCGAAGACATTTTCTGGGGGCCTGAAGGCAAGTGGCTGGCTGACGAGCGCTACAGAGGCGATCGTGAACTCGACAATCCTCTGGCGGCTGTTCAGATGGGCCTGATTTATGTGAACCCGGAAGGTCCCAACGGAAAGCCGGATCCACTCGCAGCGGCGCGGGATATCCGTGAGACGTTCGCGCGCATGGCGATGAATGACGAGGAAACAGTGGCTCTCATTGCCGGCGGGCACACCTTCGGCAAGACGCACGGCGCTGCCGATGCGGGCAAATTTGTCGGCCCCGAGCCCGAGGGTTCGCCAATTGAGCAGCAAGGCCTGGGTTGGAAAAATACGTATGGCAGCGGCGTAGGCGCCGATGCAATCACCAGCGGCATCGAGGTGATATGGACCACCACGCCAGTGAAGTGGAGCAACAACTTCCTGGAAAATCTGTACAAGTATGAGTGGGAGCTGGTGAAGAGCCCAGCCGGTGCGCATCAGTGGGCTCCCAAGAACGGCGCGGCGAATGGTACCGTTCCCGACCCACACGATCCCTCGAAGCGCCGTACCCCCGGGATGCTCACCACTGATCTGGCTCTGAAGCTCGACCCGATCTATGCGCCCATCTCGAAGCGCTTCCACGACCATCCGGAGCAGTTGGCGGACGCCTTCGGCAAGGCTTGGTTTAAGCTAACGCACCGCGACATGGGCCCTCGGTCTCGCTACCTTGGCTCGCTCGTTCCTGCCGAGCCCCAGTTATGGCAAGACCCTGTTCCCGCGGTGGATCATGCATTAATCGGGGAGCAGGATGCCACCGCTCTGAAGGCCAAGATCCTCGCATCCGGACTGTCCATCTCTCAACTGGTCTCCACTGCCTGGGCTTCGGCGGCCTCGTTCCGCGGCTCCGACAAGCGCGGTGGGGCCAATGGGGCGCGCGTTCGCCTGGCTCCGCAAAAGGATTGGGAAGTCAACCAGCCGGCCGCACTGGCCAAGGTTCTCCAGAAGCTGGAGGCGATCCAAAAGGAGTTCAATAGCACCGGCAAAAAAGTCTCGCTGGCGGACCTGATCGTTCTGGGTGGCGACGCGGCCATCGAAGAAGCCGCGAAAAAGGCCGGGCACAATGTGAAGATTCCTTTCTCGCCGGGACGCACGGACGCTTCCGAGGCGCAGACCGATGTGCACTCCTTTGCCGTAATGGAGCCGGCCGCTGACGGGTTCCGCAACTACCTCCGGAGTGCGCAAAAAGAACCGGCGGAAGAGTTGCTCGTGGATCGGGCGCAGTTGCTGAAGCTCTCTGCTCCTGAGATGACGGTTCTGGTCGGAGGCATGCGTGCGCTGAATGCGAACTTCGGACAATCCAAGCACGGCATCTTCACCAAGCGGCCCGAAACGCTGACGAATGATTTCTTCGTCAACCTGCTCGACATGAATACGACGTGGCAGCCGTCCTCGTCCGATGGCGTGTTTGAGGGGCGGGATCGCGCGACGGGCGAAGTGAAGTGGACCGGGACCCGTGTCGACCTGGTCTTCGGTTCCAACTCCCAACTCCGGGCCATCGCCGAAGTCTATGCATGTAGCGACTCGAAAGAGGCGTTTGTGAAAGACTTCGCGGCCGCGTGGACCAAGGTGATGAACGCCGATCGCTACGACCTTAGCTGAGCCCGGCCGTCCAGAACATCCCGCTGCGGCGAGAGCAATTGGATTGTGATTGCCGCGGCGGGAGCAAGATAGACGAACGTCACCCAAACCCACATCAAAGCGCCGGCGAACTCCTGGTCGCCGAGAGGTGAAATATCGAAGAGCCGATGTGCGGAAGCATAGTTGGGATAGACCACGCGGTCGCAAAACGTGAGAAACGCGGAAAGTGCGTCGCAAGGCAAGGTAGCCAGGAATAAGTAAAGAGGAATGTGCCAGCGTGCGCTGGCGGGCGAGGGTTGGTCTCGCAACGCCTGGATCACTGGTGACCAGAATAAAAGCCCGGCGGCGAGAAAACTGGCCTGTTCGAAGGCGTGCCAGTACGGCGAGCTCATGCCCAGTTCAAACAGCGCGGGAACGTGCCATGCGATCACCACGCCGGTCCCGGCAAGCCAGCAAAACGCCGGGCGTATCGCTTTGCTCATGGACCGCAATGCAGGTACTCCAAGAAGAATCAGCGGAGCTGAAACTGTCATCAAGAGAAGATGCTGCGCCATGTGAGCGGCGAGCAGATGATGATCCAGCTCGGCGAGCGGAGACCCGACCGCCACCCATAGCGCAATGAGGCCACCCAGCAACGCCGCAACCTGCCGTCCCGAGCGTGCCTGGACTTCAATTGGCATGGTTGTCGCGCGAAGCGTCATGCGCCGGCGCGAGCCCGGCCGGATGCAGCGTCTCAAGGAACGCCACCAGCGCGGTGGTCTCTGGAGGGCTCAAGTTCTTTCCATAAGCCGGCATGTTGCCGCCGCCCTGAATCACTTGCCGGATCAGTTGATCCTGGGTGAGTTGGACGGCCACTCGATCCAGCTCCGGTCCGCGTTGCCCTCCCGAGCCACCCAGAGCGTGGCAGTTGTGGCACTGCTTGGCTTGAAAAACCAGCGCACCTTGGCGCTCCAGAGCCGTACGCCCTTTCAGGTATTGCGTTGGAATCGGCTCACCGCTCCAGGCGTCCATCACCGGGCTCCACGGTGCAATGCCGGCTAAATGAGTGAAGGTACCGAGCGCCACCGCTGACAAAAGAATCGTAAGAACTGCGATGGGCCGCCGCTTCCAACTTTTCTCGCCTTCGCCAGAGAAAAATGGAAGGGCCAAAAGCACGCCGAGCGCGATTACAGGACCAATCAACAATGCCGGAGTTTCCATCGACGGCGGAAGCAGCGACAGCACCGCATAGAGCCACAGGAAAAAATAATCCGGCCGAGGCACGGTCTGGATGATGGTGGGGTCGGGCTGCCCGCTCGGTCCAAACGGGCCGAAATAAATTGCGCAGAGGGCGACCGCGAGAAGAATAAAGCCGGAGAAGAACATGTCCTTCGCGATCGCTCCAGGCACAAACGGGACGCCGTCCCTTTCCGTCAGCTCGTGATACTCCTTGATATACGTCGCGCGCCGAACGATGCGTCCCGGCATCGGCCATTCGTTAATTCCGAGCTTGAGCACCAGCAACAGATGCACGCCAACGAATGAGAGCAGCAAGCCTGGGATCACGAATACATGCAAGGCGAAGAAACGTGAGAGCGTAGCGCCCGCGATGATGGGGCCGCCCAATAAGAGGTTCACGATCCATGGACCCAGCACCGGTATGCGGCTGGAAATGGATGCTCCGATGCCCAGTCCCCAATAGGCGTCCTGATCGAATCGAAGCACCTGGCCGGTGAAGGCCATTCCGAGAGTGAAGAGCAGCAGAAAAATGCCGATGACCCAAGTGAGCTCGCGGGGAAATTTATAGGCTCCGAACAGGAACACCTGGATCATGTGGATCAGGACGATTGCGACCATGAAATTCGAGCCCCAGCCGTGCAGAGCCCGGATGAACCAGCCGAGTGACACCTGGTGATTGAGAACTTGAAGACTGTTCCAGGCCTCGCCCGCGGAAGGCACGTAAAGCAGCGCCAGCAGAATTCCAGTGACGATCTGAAGCAGGAACACCATGAGCGCGGCGCTGCCAAAGACGTAAGCCCAGCTCGCGCTCCGGCTCGGGACACGATGCTCCATCGTCTCGTGGATGGGCTTCGAAATCTGAAGGCGCGCCTCGAACCAGGCGCCAACCTCTTTGATTAAGCGCATGGCGACTTACCGCCTGAGATGTTGATAAGACGCGAAGTGGGAGCGCCAGTGGTGGGCATCTCGCCCGCTTGAATCAACAGATTCCCCTGCTCCACCTTGTAGCGATATTCAAACAGGCCGCGCTCGGGAGGCCCGGAAGCGCGCGAACCATCTGAATAGTAGACGCCCCCGTGGCACGGGCACATGAACAGGCCAGACTGCGGGAACCACCGGACTGGACATCCCAGGTGCGCACAATTAATCGCAAAGACCTGGAATTTCTCACCCGCCACGCGACGCACCCAACAGGGAATATTCGCAGTCTCTCCGTCGGATGGGTGGGCGGACGCGCTTCGATAGGTAGCCAGGCGCGTCTGGCCCTCCGGAAACTCAGTAAGCCCGCCCAGCGAGAGCCAGGAATCATATCCTGACTTTTCTTCGCGAATCACGGGTGAGAGAAGATAGCGTACGATCGGCACCGCCAAAAGGACGCCAATGATGCCGTTGAACAGCAGCCCGATCTTCACCAACACTCCACGTCTCGAAAGCCCCTCACGCGCAGTCATCGAATTCCTCCTTCTATCCGCAGCGCGCTGGAATATGGTTGGCCTGGGAACTGCGCCCGCTGCGCGACCATCCAGGCGACAACATCGGAGACTTCCTCGGGCGACATCGGGTGTCCAGGGATGTCGCCGCGCCAATCGGGAGCGCCCAATTCCGGCCTGCCAACAATCACCGTGGTGCGAAGGTCCTGGTCGCTCACCAACCCCAAATACGAGGCATCCACAATCGAGGAGGCGCGCTTGCTTCCGCGGCCATCTGCGCCATGACATGCCGAACAATAAGCCATATAGGCGGTTGCTCCGCGCTTCGCATCACCGGGAGTTCCGGCGGCATAGGGTGGCGCGGCATAGGGTGGCGCAATCGAGCCGCTCAGTGCATCCGGCTTCGCCCAGCGGGTTCGAATTCCATGCACGATGACATTAATTTGCTCGTCGGTCAGCGCCCCGCCAGAATGCTGAGCAAACGCCGGCATCGAAGTTCCCGCAACTCCGTCGGATGTTACGCGCCCTATGGCGCTATCGTCCGCAATGGCGAGATAAACAGGATCGCCAATTCCGATTGCGGCGCCACCCTTTCCCTCGGCGCCGTGGCATCCCGAACAATTTCTGGCGTAGAGAAAATTGAAGTCCATAATTTTGTCCGGCGGAATCACCTGGGCATCCACGGGATGGCGAGTGCCACACGCGCTGGTGATGGCGAGCGATGCCGCGAAAAGTACAGCCCCGTATTTCACGGCGTTTGGTCCTCACTGCCGCCTTCGTTCCGCATTCCAGAAGCCTCCATGCCCGAGCGGAAAGCCAGCGGTGCGTGCTGCCAGGTGCGTATGCGTTCCTGCCGGGAAACCACGATCCCCGCAACAATCCCAAATGCGACTTGCGAAACCACGAACCAGGTCCAGTGGATCCGCTCATTGAGCACCGGATTCACAATGCCGAGAATGCTGTGAAGCAATCCGGTCCAAAAAATCGGCGCGATGAAACCTCCCAGCAGGATCGGGCGCCTGGGAAGCATGGGCAGCATGGCGCCGTAGAGCAGACCCACTAGCAGCGATGTGATGAGGTGAATGGGTATCGCGATCAGAAAAACGCTCAGATTGAATGCGGCGATCTTCGCCGTGGTGTCCGTCATATTAGCCGGCAGAAAGCCCGCGGCCAAGAGATTGACCGGGTACCAAATGCCGTTCCCGCTCAGAAGACCGTATAGCATGGCCACCAGCGCCATCGCCACGCTGCCCGCCAGACCACCCTTGATGCCCGCGGTCACCGGATAAATTTCGAGCGGCAAGTACGCTCGCTGTAATTCGTGCGCCACCGCCATGCGGACCACACCGGGCCTCGCGGTGGTCACTAACGGCACTCCCGGCGTCACCGGCAACGTCTCGTGTGCCTCGTGCGGCAAGACATCGCGAAACCACCCCACGGCGCCGGCCATAGCGATGAACGCCCCCAGCACGCTGACCGCTCCACTGGTTACCATTCCCGCGAACAGCAGGGTGATTCCGAACGCAAGCGCGATCGGCCAGGCCGTTGGCGCCGGTGTTTCCACCGTGTCCGGTGCAATTTCTTCGGGCTGGTTCGTCAACTCAACTGCCATACCTTTCTCCCCTAGCGACCGATAATGTAAACCACGGTAAACACCACCACCCACACCACATCCACGAAGTGCCAGTACATCGACAAGACGTCGGCGCGATCGGCATGCTGCGTTTTGACGTCGCGGCGGACGGTGAAAATCAATACCGTCAGAAGTGCCAGCAATCCGACCGTTACGTGAAACGCGTGCAACCCCACCAGAGAGTAGTAAGTAGTCCCGAACAAATTGCTTTGGATGGTGAACCCCTCGTCATGAATCAGATGGCTCCACTCGCGAAATGTGCCGGCCAGGAAGACTGCGCCCAGCACGAAAGTCAGAAGCCACCATAGCGTGAACGATCCCACTCTTCCGCTACGCAAGAACTTCACGGCGAGATGAATGGTCAGGCTGCTCGAAAGCAGGCAGATCGTCAAAAAGATCGGGACATGCAGCACATCCTGCGGCTGCGGCCCGGTGAGGCTCTTACCGATGTAATAGATATAGGCGACCACGAAGATGGTGAAAATCGCCGTCTCGGCAATAATCAAGCAGTACATGGCCACGGGCCCACGCGCGGGAAGGCTCCAGGGGATATTGCTCTCGGGAACTGTTGTGGACGCTGCGCTCATAGAATTACTCGTACCGCCAGTCTGGATCTTCCGGATGCTTCAGGTCCCACAGCGGCCGGCGGCTCTTGACCTCCGGGAGAACCGCGAAGTTGTACGCCGGCGGCGGCGAACTAGTAGACCATTCGAGCGTCCACGCATCCCAGGGATCGCTCCCGGCGATTGCACCACGGAAGTAAGACCACAGCAGGTTGCCGACAAAAACCAGGACGCCGGCGGCCTGAAAGAACACACCGATCGTCACGATGAGATTCCAACTGTCCCAGCCGCGCCCCGGCTCATAGGTATAGATCCGGCGAGGCATCCCGAGAATGCCGGGAATGTGCATGAAATCGAACGTCAGATGGAACCCGATAGTGAAAAGCCAGAAATGCAGTTGGCCGAGTCTCTCGTTGTACATTCTTCCGGACACCTTCGGGTACCAATAGTAGAAAGCGGCAAAGAGCCCAAAAAGAATGGCGCCCACGATCACGTAGTGAAAGTGCGCGACCACAAAGTACGATGCGGTGAGTTGCCAGTCGAAAGGCGCCGCGGCCAACATCACTCCGGTCAAGCCGGCGGTCAGGAACTGAAACAGAAATGCGATGCAAAACAGCATCGGAACCCTGAAGTGAATCTGTCCTCCCCACATGGTGGCGAGCCAGTTGAAAATCTTGATTCCGGTGGGAACGGCAATAGCCATCGTGGACAACACAAAGAACGTGTTTCCAGCCGACGTCATGCCGACCGTGAACATGTGGTGAGCCCAGACGCTCATGCTGATAAAACCGATGCCCACCGTGGCCGCCACCATGATGGGGTAACCGAAGATCGCTTTGCGGGAGAAAACGGGAACGACTTCCGAAACAACTGCAAACGCCGGGATCACGAGCACATACACTTCCGGATGTCCGAAGACCCAGAAGAAGTGCATCCACATTACGGCCGATCCTCCGGCCTGCGTATCGAAGAAGTGCCCACCCAGGTAACGGTCGATGAGCAGCATCAATTGCGCAGCCGTGAGCGGGCCGATCACCATGAGCACCAGTCCACCCATCGTAAGATTCAGCCACGCGAACAACGGCATCTTACCGAGCACCATTCCCTTGCAGCGCATACAAAGGATGGTGGCAATGATGTTGGTGGCGGTTCCGATGCTCCCGAAGCCGGAAACAAGCAGCGACAAGGTCCAGAAATCCGTGCTGTGGCCCGGCGAGAAAGTCTGTGAAGTCAGGGGCGCGTAAGCGAACCATCCCACGTCTGGAGCGCCCCCTCCGCCATACAGTCCGTCTCCGCCCAAAAAGCTGAAGTAAAGGAGCAGCCCGCCGAAGGCCGACGTCCAGAAACTAAACGCGTTGAGGCGTGGAAACGCCATATCGCGCGCGCCGATCATCAGGGGCACCAGGTAATTCGCGAATCCAAATACCAGCGGCATGGCGACGAAGAAAATCATCGTCGTGCCGTGCATGGTGAACATGCGGTTGAAAAGCTGAGGGGAGACGAAATGGTTCAGAGGACGGATCAGCTGGATCCGCATGATAGTGGCTTCGATACCCCCAATCACGAGGAACAGTAGCGCATACCCGATGTACAGCAGGCCCAGGCGCTTGTGATCGACGGTGGTCACCCATTCGTGAAGCAACGCGGTGAAAGGCGCCGGCGCGGCGTCGGTCCCAGCCAATGCGATGGATTCAGTGGACATGGTTTTTCCTAGCGAAGGGTGGCCAGATATGCCGCCACCGCGGCAGATTGCTGGACGCTCAAGCCCATGGACGGCATCTTGCTTCCGGGCTTCGTCAACTCAGGGTTGTAAATCCAGGAAATCAAGTTTCCCAGCGAGTTCTTGGCTGCGCCGGACGCGATGGTCTGACGGCTCATGAGATGCGTCAGATCCGGACCGAATCGCCCAATGGCCGCGGTACCAGCCACGGTATGGCAATTGATGCAGGCCGTGTGTTCGAAGATCTTCTGCCCCTCTGAGACCGCGCTGCTCACTCGCGCGGGCTGGCGTTGCTGTTGAATCCAGCGGTCGAAATCCTCCCGCGTGTCGACGTATACGCGCAAAAGCATCAGGGCATGCTGCGTTCCGCAATATTGCGCACACTGCCCCAGGAACAGCCCTGTCTCATGCGGGTCAACCCAAGTGCTGTTGGGGTGGTTGGGTATCAGGTCTGTCTTGCCGGCCAGGCGCGGCACCCAAAAGCTATGATCGGTATCCGCCGAAAGCAACGTCAGAAAGGTGGGGGTGGGATGTGTCGGGTCGCTTACGGGAATGTGCAATTCATTCGCCGTCACCACTCCCAACTTTGGATATCGATACTCCCACCAAAATTGGTGCCCAATGACTGTGACTTCAATTGCGTCGGGTGGCCGGACCGCGTTTTGGATGCTGGCGATGACCCGGGCTGACGCCAGGAATAGAACCACAACGATCAGCACCGGAATGACCGTCCACGCGAGTTCCAATTGACTGCTCCCGTAAACCTGGGCCGGCTCCCGCCCATCCGTGGTCTTCTTCCGGTATTTCACCAGCGAGTAGACCAGCAGGCTAAAAACAACTACGAAGACCGCCCCGGTAACCTCCAGCACGAAGACGGAAAGATCGAGGATCCACTGCGCCGGCGTGGACGCGGGAGCGAAGATGTTCGTCGGACTCAGGTAAGGAGGCACAGTATCTGACCGATGAGATGACTGCCGACCCCCAGAGAGTAACACTGATTCTTAGCCTCAAAGTTGCAAAAATGTTACCGGCCCTCGGATAATCTGTAGGGATGGCATCCACTCCCGACCGCGTGTTCGGCTTCGCCACACGCGCGTTGCACGCCGGCCAGCGGCCCGATACCGATACGGGCGCACGGGCTGTGCCCATCTACCAGACCACCTCTTACGTCTTTGAGGACACCGCGCACGCCGCGGCGCTGTTCAATCTCCAGCGCTTCGGCAATATTTATACGCGCATCATGAATCCAACCACGGCTGCGTTTGAAGAGCGCATGGCCGCACTGGAACGGGGAGTGGGCGCATTGGCCGTGGGCAGCGGGCAAGCAGCGCAATTCGTCGCATTGGTGAGTCTGCTGGGCGCCGGCGACGAGATCGTGGCCGCAAAAACCCTTTATGGCGGCACCTATACCCAGTTCGACGTCAGCTTCCGCAGGCTGGGCATCGACACCACGTTCGTCGATCCGGACGATCCGGAGAACTTCCGCCGCGCCATCACGTCACGCACCCGCGTGCTCTATGCCGAGACCATCGGCAATCCGTCCATGAACGTGCTGGACATCGCCGCGGTAGCCGCCATCGCGCGCGAGAACAATCTCCCGCTCATCGTCGACAATACCTTCGCTTCGCCCTATCTGTGCCGTCCCATCGAGCACGGCGCCGACATCGTGCTGCATTCGGCCACCAAGTTCATTGGCGGCCACGGCACGTCGATCGGCGGAGTGATCGTGGACAGCGGCAGATTCCCCTGGAACCGCGGCCGCTTCCCGCAACTTCTGGAGCCGAGCAAGGGCTATCACGGCATCCGTTTCTTTGAGACATTCGGCGACTTCGCCTACATCATGAAGGCGCGCGTGGAAGGGCTGCGCGACTTCGGTCCGGCTCTCAGTCCGTTCAATTCGTTCCTGTTTCTACAGGGACTGGAGACCTTGAAACTTCGCATGACGCAACACTCGGAGAATGCGCTGGCCGTGGCTCAATTCCTGGAGCGGCACGATCGCGTGGCTTGGGTGAACTATCCCGGATTGCCCTCCGGCCGCTATAGCGCTCTGGCGCAACGCTACCTTCCGCGCGGCGCCGGAGGCATTCTTACCTTTGGCATCCGCGGAGGCCTGGAAACCGGAAGCCGCTTCATCGAAGCTCTGCAGCTCTTCTCGCACCTGGCCAATGTCGGCGACGCCAAGAGTCTGGTGATCCATCCGGCATCCACCACGCATCAGCAATTGAATACGGAAGAAAAACTGGCGGCCGGCATTAGCGACGATCTGATCCGGCTCTCGGTCGGCCTGGAAGAGATTGACGACATCCTGTGGGATCTGGATCAAGCTTTGAGGGCCAGCGCATGAGTAGTTGTACCGTTTCGTTTGGAGATGCTTTCGGCGACGGAGTGGGTGGAAGCTCGCCCGTCAATCAGGGCCGTTTCGCCAATACCGCCTACGAGCGGCTGCGGATTCTGGAGCGCTATCGGCGGATTGCCATGGTCGGGCTCTCGTCCAATCCGTTCCGGCCCAGCCATTTCGCCGCGATTTACCTGCTCGCGGAGGGCTACGATGTGATCCCCGTGAACCCGCGGGAATCGGAAGTGCTGGGGCGCAAATGTTACCCATCACTCAGCGCCATACCCGCGCCGCCGGTCGAGATCGTCGACATTTTCCGCGATCCCTCCGCCGTCCCTGACATCGTCGAGGAAGCCATCGCCGTGGGCGCCAAGGTGGTCTGGATGCAACTCGGCGTGATCCACGACGAAGCCGCCGAACGTGCCCGCGAGGCCGGTCTCGAAGTAGTGATGGACCGCTGCATGAAAATCGAGCATGCCCGTTTCTTCGGCGGCCTCAACACCATCGGTATGAATACCGCGGTGATTAGCTCCAAGCGCCGTGTGGCGCGCCCAGGCCGCTGACACCCATGGAACCGCTAGTCGCAGCGGCCATGGCTGACGCGATTGCAGACTCCGGTATCACCCTGCCGGGAATTAACGGCGAAGCTGGAACAGCGGCCGTGTTCGCCGGCCAATGGAGTGAGCGATCCAAATCGGCGGCCACACCCTTCCAGGGAAACCGGCTTTACGAACTCTCCCAGACCGGAGAAGCTCCCGACGTCGAAGGTACGTTGCGTCGAGCAGGTCCCAAAGACCGCGGCTTGATGATTCTCTGGATCCGCGCATTCGAGCGTGAAGTGGATGAGTCTGCGAACGACACGGAACTGCGTGTGGATAGAGGGTTGGCGGCTGGACAACTGTGGCTGTGGGAGCAAAATGGAGACGCACTCTCGATGGCCGTTAGCCGGGCGCCGGTACACGGCGTGGTCCGTCTCTCCGGCGTCTACACACCTCCTGAAAAACGAAGGCACGGATACGCGGCGGCCTGCGTTCATGCTCTTTCGAAACAGGTGAGTCACGCTGGACACCGCTGCATCCTCTACACCGATCTAGGGAATCCGACATCGAATTCCATCTACAGGCGAATTGGGTATCGCGCCGTAGCCGAAGCTCTGCGCTATCGCTTTGCGTGATGCAGGCCGTCCGTACTCACAGGGAAGACGCTCGGTCAGGCAGGCCGCCGTGGACCGGGCGTGGGGCGCGGACAACATCGTCCAGTGATCGCCTGCGGTCTCCACAATGGATATTGCGCGAGCGTGTTTCGACCAGATGGACTGGAGACTCGGAAGGCCGGGTTCCCGCTCCAACGGACTGAACAGCGTCAGTTCTCCTGGATAAAACCCAGGCCGATACCGCGCCGATGCGATCAGCGCGCGGGCCGATACCTTGAGAACACTGCTAGGCACGCACTTCCAGAAGCTTCCCGCTTTCCGGATCGCCGCCGGCCAGGTATGGATGGGAGTGGCGCGCACCTTGGCTGCGAAGCGAACCAATCGATGCCGAGCAAGCGAGAGCCAGGTCCGTAGCGGCCATCTGAACGGGCTCATCATGGAATCGAAAATGCCAACCAGGCCGAGTGTGTCTCCCGACTCCCGAAGCTGCCGCGCCATTTCGAAGGCCACCAGCCCTCCGAAAGAGTAGCCGCATAGATAGTAAGGACCTTCCGGTTGATACGCCTTTACCTCTCTCAAATATTCCGCCGCCATCTGCTCCACGCTGGCGTGCGGCGACGCCTTGCCGGCCAGACCACGCGCCTGGATGCCGATAACAGCCCCGGGGTAGGTCATTCGCCGCGCCATTGGGAATAATTCCGCGACGCTCCCGCCGAGGCCATGGATGAAGAAGACCGGCGGTAAGCCCTGGCCCGCCTTTAACGCCACCAGCGGCAGGTAACGGCTGGTGCGGTGTTCTCTCAAGGCTTGGCAAAATCCGGCGAACGCCGGCGTCTCATGGATCAGGGTAAAAGGCAGCTCGAGATCCAGAGCGCGTTCGATTTCGTTTATGAACGCGATCGCCTTGAGCGAATCGCCGCCGGCGTCGAAGAAGTGGTCCTCCGGGCCGCGAATAGGCGTGTGCAAGACCTGCTGCCAGACTTGCGCCACGGTCCGCGCGATCGAATCAGCCTTCGGACTGCCTGCGGCTGCGGCGCTGACGTCGGCTCGCTCGTTTTCGACGTTGATCTCATCGAGAGCCTTGAGCGCGCGCAGGTCCAGCTTGGAACTGGGAAGCCGAGGAATGGTGTTGGCCAGATAGAAGCGTCCGGGCCGCAAAGGTGCTGGCGCCGAGCGCATGAATTCTTTCAAGTCGTCGATCAGCCCGGCGGACTCCGCATTGCGAGCGCACACATAGGCGATGAGCGTCACGCTTCCGTCCGCGCCGTTGGTTCGAGCCAGGGCTCCGGCGTCGCGCACCACGGGATGCTGGCGAAGGGCGGCTTCCACTCCTTCGAGATCCACGCGAGCGCCCCGAATCTTGACCTGCCTGTCCTTGCGGCCCATGCGCTCCAGCAGTCCGTCCGGCCTTTGGCGCACCAGGTCGCCGGTCCGAAATAGTCGCGAGTTGCTTTTCGTGCTGGCTGGGGTGCACTGTCCCGCGACCCAAAGTCCTAACGCCACGTGCGGGCTTCCCACGATCAGCTCTCCCACCTCGCCCGGCCGCGTGTTGCGTCCATACTCGTCGACCAACGCCAGGCGGTTGCCTGGAAGCGGAAAGCCGATGGGAATTCGCGGGTCGGCGGTCCGGCTGAAATCAGGTCGGAAGCGATCATGCCGGAAACAATCATGGACGAACCACTGCATCATCGGAGCTTCCGTGGCGGCATAAATCAATTGGATTCGCGACTCTCGCGCCAGCCAGCCGCGCAGCAGATCGAAATCGCTCCACAGCGTGGTGTCTCCACCCACCCGAACCAGTCTCAGAGCTTCCCCCGCCCGTCCCTCGGCGCGAGCAATCAGCGACCTCAGCAGATCCGGAAACGCGAACAGGATCGTGATGCTCTGGGCACGGATGAAACTCAGAATCTCGCGCGCCCCGGCGCGTTGCGAATCGAGGAGATGCACGCTCGCGCCGGCCAGCAGCGCGGTGATAATGTCTCGCACGCCGACGATGCTGGAAAGCGAGGCCAGCGTCAAAAACCTGTCCTCAGTGTTGATATGCGCGGCGTTTATGGATTGCGCGGCGCGCTGCAGAAGGTTCCGTTGGCTATTGACGATGCCCTTTGGCCGGCCGGTGCTCCCGGAGGTAAACACCACACATGCGGGTTGGTCCACGGCGAGTTCCGCAGGTCGCCAGCCCTTCCGCGCGGGCTGCGGCAGATCGGTCAGATGGAGCACGCACGACGTGGGCGACGCCGCTTCGATGGCTCCCAGGACATCCTCTCGCCCCAGGATCAGGGCTGGCCGCGCATCGTCCAGCACCTGGCCCAACCAGTGGACTGGATAGCGTGGGTCCAGAGCGACAAAAGGTCGCCCCGCAGCCAAGCAAGCCAGTATGGCGAGGGGAAACAGGGAACACGCCGGCAGTGCGATGCCGACTAAGTCTCCCGGTTGGGTTTGGGCCGCGATCTTCTCGGCCAGTCCGGAAAGGCCATCCCACAGTTCTGAAAAGGAGAGAGAGCTATCTGAATCCGTGACCGCGATCCGGTTTGGATGCAAGCGCGCTATGCGCTCAAAATGGGCGATGATGGGCCGATCGAGATCTTCGTCGCGAAACCTGGTGAAAACGCGGGGGGGTGGGCCGTTCCAGTCCAGCGGATACTTGCCATCCTCAAGCCACTTCAGGCTCTCGAATTCAGGCGCCGCCGCGCGAGCAAGCCTCGGCCGGCTGCGCGCCGTGCCCGTATCTGCCACTGAATTCACTGCCACTTCTCCGCGGCTGGACGTTGGAACCGCTGTCTGTAACAGTCTTACGTTCCAAGCCCTTCAATTGTTCCCGGCGCGGATGGAGGGCCCCTGATCTGGACCAATACGTGTTTGGACCGCCGCTGCTAGAAACCCGAGCGTCAGGTAAGCGACATGCTCAATTGCTTCCGCAGTCCGGAAACATGATTTGCGCTGTTTGATACAAGTATCGACGCCAATTGGCCCATTCGTGTCCGCCGGTGCTCAAGACCCAGAAATTGCGAACCCCGTATTGGTTGAATAGCGACAGGTCTCTCTGGCCGTTGTTCAAGGCAATATCGGTTTCGCCCGCCGCCATGTAAAACGGCACGCGGAACAGATCGTTGGTTTTGGGGTCCTTAAGCAGGGATGCGAAGTTCGCGTCGAACTGCTTCAGATCCTCGTCTCGAATGTGTCCCGAACTATAAACGTACAACTCACTGAAAGTGTCCAGATGAGGCAGCCCCGTGTGCATCACAACAAAACCACCCATGGACAACCCGGCCAGCGCCCGATTCTCACGGTTCGCCTTGGTACGGTAATGGCTGTCGGCATAAGGAATGATGTCCTTCAAATATTCCTCGGTGCAATCGTCGTCTTTGCCCGGCGCCGAGGGAGCGTAGTTAGCGCACTTGCTGGTGTTGGGCATCACGATGATCATTGGCTTGGCCTTGCCCGAGGCGAGCAGGTTGTCCAACACGAACTGCGCGCTGCCCCCGCGCTTCGCATCGTCCGCTGTCCAGTTGGAATCGTCTCCGCCCCCTCCGTGATTCAGATACAAGACCGGATACCTGCTGTTTGCGTTGTAATCCGGCGGCAGGTAGACGTGCAGCCGCTTGTCGGCGCCTTGATAATTTTTGTAGGTCGCTTCTTCCACTTTCCCGTGCGGGACGTCGGCCTTCGCAAAGAAGGCTGTTTCGGTGATTGCAGGCAGCGCAGGCAAGATCGGCAGCGGACAGACGCCGGCTTTCGGCGCAGGCCGGATTGGCGGACGCGGAGGCTGTGCCAGGGCCGATGCCAGGCTCACCGAGCCGAATAACCAAAGTAGCTTCTGGGCCTTCTTCATGGGATGATCCTCACCACAACGCGACGATTCTCATAGTCGGAAGCGCCGTTCGCAGCCGTCGCTTCCCCGCTCCAGTGCACCGCTGACGCCGGTGTGCCAAGTCCCTTCAACACTTGTGCCACGCGTTCCGCCCGCAACTGGGCGACTTGGGCTTTTTCGATCAGCGAATTTCCGTTCGAAAGCAGAGTGGACGCCCGGTAACCAGTGACCTCGACGGTTTGCGCTTTAGACACTCGCGCATACTCGGCGATATCCGTCAGTTGCCGCGTATTTCTGGCAAATAGAAAATCGCTATCGAAGTCGTATTCAATAACGAACTGGCGCTCGCGGAAAGGAGGTTCTGGTTTTTGGGGCGCGACAGCAGCCGTGGATACCGGAGCCTGACGCGTGGATGGTCCGGCCGGACGCTTGGCCGGGGGAGCGTCGATTCCAGGCTCGGCCGGTAGAATCGTATTGCATGCCCGGTTCACCTCGGGCATTACCGACACATGCACCGGCTTTAATGGAATTCCCCCGCAAACGCGTGGTCCCTGGGCCACCGTTCCCTCCACCAGCGCAGCGTGCAACAACTGCGGCGGATAAAACGCCGCGGTAATGTCCTGCTGGATTCCCAGAAAGTATGTTTCTCCCTGATACTCGGCGAGGAAACACGGAACGGTCTTCGTATCTCGCACCACTGGGCACGCCACAAAATTCAGTTGTTGAGCCAGGGCCGGGATCGCCAGCGTCAATAGCAATAGAAGTCGCATCACAGCACTCCCAGAAAGTTCACCAGATCCTGCTTCTCCAACTCCGTCAGCTTCATGTCGAAACGGCGATCGTAAAAATCCACCAGTTCGCGCAGCGACTTCATGGAGCCATTCGAAAAATAGGGTGCGCGTGCCGCCAGCCCGCGAAACTGCTGCATCACTATGGAGCCCACGTCGATGCAGCGTCCGGAAATCAGAGCACGCCCCGGATCGCTCGTGTAGATCACACGGCCTAGATAGGGATGCGGCGGAGCATCTTTGTCGCAGGTAATTTTGAACACAGGCAGTTCGCGCGATTCACTGTAGAACGGCGGCTCGGTCCAGGTGGGATAATTCGTTGTACCCAGATCCACCCATCCTGCCGAGAGATCCTGGCCGGTCATCTGCGCGTTATGGCAAGTGGCGCAAGTCCGCTTGAGAGGATTCCCCAAGCCGATCGAGTTGATGTGCGTCGCATCCCGCAGCCAGAATTGGCGAAACATAAAGATGTCGTTGCCGCGCGCCACCGACGCCCGGAACTCGGCCTGCGCGGATTGTCCCGGCTGCTTCCATGCATCGAACAATTGAAAAACCGGATCGTAATCGTTATCGCCCAAAACTCCCGTCCGATGTTCGGCCATGGCGCGTGGTCCAAGCGCCGGAGGGCCCCCCGCTTCCGCCAAATCTCCAGCCTTAGCATCCACAATCTGCGCCGCGTAAATCTGTCTTTCGAATTCGACCAGCCGTTCGAGCGTCGCATCGGGCACCGATTCCTTCCCTTGTTCATGCTGCAGCACGGCATTTCGCGCTTGCGACTTGAGGCTAGGCTCGCGCGCATCGGCCATGAAGTTCATGCTCACCGGCTCGCCGGTCTCTGGATCGAGATCCGCCAGACCACCCAGCTTCAAGGCGAATTGGGGATGCGGATTCGTCACGTATTTCAAGTTCGCCGCCATGCGTGGACGCCGGAAAACAGAAACGGCCGGGTGAGCGCTGTGAAGTCCGTAGCCCGCGCTGGTATTGCAGCCCGTGGGATCGCTGACCACTTCAATCGAAAACTCCGGCTTCCCTTTTTCAGGCGGCCATGGAATCGCCAACCGGATCAGCCCGCGATTCAGCAGCAAGGAGTGCGAGCTCTCCTTCTCCTGCGGAAGATCCGGGCAATTCGATCCGTCCACTGCGGCAAACAACGGATCCTTTCCTTGGGTGGCGCTCCATCTCTCGCGAATCGACGCGACCGAAATAGTCATCGCATTCCCCGGTTGATGACAAGTGACGCAAGCGCGCCCGTTGGTTCCCAGCAGTTCAAAAAATGGATGTCCCTTGGTGTTCACCGGGCCGGATGCGTTGACAATGCCCAGCCGGCCACGAGCATCGTCGAATTGAAGCTCCGCGCCAAGCATGCCGCCGGCGCCGGGTTCCATCCAGAGATATTTCGAGGCCGCTTGCACGCGCAGGGGCGCGGCCAGCAAGATCGCCAGCAGAACGCCGGCCACTGCCGCCATCTGACGAGTGGCGCGCGTCGAGTAACTCCACAGCGCCGTCACCAGCAACAGCGTCACGGCCGCGGCGCCGATGATGAAATACCAGCCCGCCACAAAGCCTCCACTCCAGTCCCGAAGCAACCCAAGCATCTGCGGTCCAAGATAGGAAAATACACCCGCCACCATGCTGACAACCCCCATCACGTTGCCGGTCTCGCGGCCGCGCAGAACGTCTGCCGCCAGAGTATAAGATTGCTGAATCCCCGCGTGCCCCAGCGCCAGCACCATCGCGGTTCCGATGCGAAATACCAGCAGATCATGCGACGTCATCGCGATCCCACCCAGCATTCCGAGACTCGCCAAAGCCGCCATCACTTTCCAGCGATGGAAGCGATCCATGAGAAACCCAAACAGCAGATTCACAAAAATGGCCAGCATAAACCCCGTGCTGATCAGATACGATGCGCCCACTTGATCTAAATGGAACAGCGCCTGCGCCGCTGACGGGACAAAGAAGTTCGCGCTCAGGCTCCCCATTCCAGCCAACCCCGAGAGTAGTGCGAGTGACCAGAGCAGAGGACTTCGGAACGCACTGGCGGAGACCGCGCCGTGTGCGGAACGCGCCTCCGCTTTTGGATCGCTGCGATAAAAAACAAGGAACACCAACGCGCCCGCCAGGGCAACGCCCACATAGGCAAGGATTCCATTTCTCCAGCCAAAATCACGCCCAATCACCCCTCCTAAAGGCGCTCCGACCACGGAAGCGAGGGACGAAACGGCCCCGAGAATTCCCATGGACGCGCCACGCACCGCGGGTGGACACGTCAGCGCAACCGCCACCATCACGCACACAAAGCAAAAGCGATATCCCGAGAGCCACACTGCGCGCGCCCCGAACGCCGTGACAAAATTTGGCGCCTGGCTCAAAGCCGCTAAACCTGCCGCAACCATCACAAGTCCCGAGGCGAGAACCACCTTCTCTCCAAAACGATTGGCGAGAAGTCCGGCCGGAACGCTCCATACGATCGACAGCAGCCCGTACATTCCCGCGAACAGCCCCATCTGCGCGAAGCTCATGTGGAACGCGCCGCGAATAGCCGGCAGCAACGGAGAGAATCCAAGGTTCGACATTTGCAGCGCCAGCATGGCGAACAGCGTCGCAACATAGGGAGCCAGCCATCGTTTCTCGCTGCTCATAGTCGTTCCAGCTGTACCGCGGCTGAGAGCACGCCCCACTCGGGCCACCGTGTCATCACCACTTCTCCCGTCAGGCCTGTCACTTTCGCGCGGCGCAGAAGTTCCTCGAGAGTCACTCGCAGCATCATGCGGCCGAGCGGCGCGCCGGCGCAGCGGTGCGGGCCCAGTCCGAAAGCAATGTGCCTGTCGATGTTGGGCCGGTTCAAAATGAACTCGTCCGGATTCTCGAACACCGCCTCGTCTCTATTTGCCGAAGCATACACCAGCGCGATCGGTTCATCCTTGAGGATTGTCCGTCCGCCGAATTCCACATCGTGCTTCGCGGTGCGGGCGAATCCGCGATACGGAGCAAACAGGCGCAGATACTCTTCCACCGCGGCCGGAATCAAATCAGGCTCCTCCCGTAATTGGCGCTCCAACTGGGGATGCTGCGCCAAGTGCACCAGAATACACCCGATCATCACGCTGGGCGCGATCATACCAACTACGATCATCTGGCGAATGGTCCCCAACACCAGGTTCTCCGGCAAGAGCTCGCCATCGTTGCCGCGCGCTTCGAGCAGAGCACTGGTTGGATCCTCCGCGGGATCCCATGGCTCCGCCTTGCGCATTTCGATGATCAGCCGGGCCAATTCATAAAGCCGCAGGCTGGTCTCCTTCACCAGATTGTCGTTCGCCTCTTGCAGCGCCTGGTTATAAATGACGCTGGTCTCTTTGATCGACATGGAGAGTTCCGGCGAAAGATGAAAGAACTCCGCAAACACATGTCCTGGGAGCTTGCGCGTAAATTCGGAACAGACCTCGCCGCCGCCCGCCTCGATGAGCGGCTCCAGCAGCCGAATGGTGATCTCGCGCACCGCCGGCTCCAGCGCTTGCATCTTTTTTTCCGTAAAGAACGGATTCAAAGCGCGGCGATACGGCGTATGATCGGGAGGATCGAAGTGCAGCGGCGGCCGCCTGCCCGTGAACGCTACCTTCGGAACCACGTTTTGAACCGACGTGATGAACGTATCCGGCTGGCGGAGTGCACTCACCACGTCCTGATACCGCAGCAATGCCCAGAATCCGTTCCAGGCGCTGCTGTGCGCAACCGGGCAGCGCCCACGCAGATCGCGATACAAGTTATGCGCGCTGGTGGGATCTTCAGCCGCAAGCGGATCGAAGTCGTCGGTAAGCCGCGGGTCCATCCCCGGAGTTTAATGGACGCCAGGGCGATTGCGGAAAGATGCCGCCGGTTGTGTTCTAAGACGTGGCACGTCTAAACTTCACACAGGGAGCCGTTCCGATGGAACTACGCCATCTGCGTTACTTCGTGGCTGTCGCCGAAGAGCTGAACTTCACTCGCGCCGCCCAAAGGCTTAACACCGCGCAGCCCTCGCTCAGCCAACAGATCAAGCATCTGGAAACCGAGGTTGGCGTCCCGCTCCTCAATCGCAGTAAGCGCCACGTGGCGCTCACCGAAGGTGGCAGGGTCTTCCTCGCTGAGGCCAGGGAGATCCTTGCAGCGCTGGAACGCGCGGTTCACCGTGCCGCCCGCGCGCAGCAAGGAAGAACCGCCGAACTGATCATCGGAGTTGTCCCAGCCGCCGAGATCAAGATTCTGCCCAAATTGATTCCCCTCCTCGAACGAAGGCTCCCGAAAGTTCGCTTGGTGTTCCACAATCTCCCCTCCGCCGAACAGAAGCGCATGCTCGCAACCGGTTCGCTCGACATCGGCGTTCTGCGCGGCCCGCTCGAGGATCCTCGTCTCGAAGTGGAAGACGTGCTCTGGGAAAAGCTGGTCGCGGGATTCCCGAGCGGCCATCCGCTGGCGCGCAAGAAATCAGTTTCGATCCGGCAATTAAACGATGTCCCATTCATTATGGTGTCGCGCGAGGGATCACCGGAGTTGCACGACGCCGTCAAAAGGTTTTGCGAACAATCGAACTTGCATCCTCGCGTTGTGCAGCAGGCCGACAACGTTTTAGGGAACCTGAATATGATCCGCGCCGGCATGGGCTTCGCGCTTCTTCCAGACTACGCGGCGTCCATTCTTCCCAAAGGTGTGGTGATCAAACCTCTGGCCTGGACCTCCGCGCCGGTAGTGAGTCTGGTGGTTGCGCATCGCCGGGGCAAACAGACTGTGCCCATGCTCGCTTTCAAGAAACTTCTCCGCGAGTGTTTTCCCGTGTAGTATGGAGCCTGTGTCCGCTCACCGCAGGAGCTGGGTTCCTTCATTCGCCGCCACCATCGTCGCGATGATGGCGATCCAAATGTCGAGCCTGGGCTTCTCGCCGTTGCTGCCCGCCATCCAGAAAGACTTCGGCCTCAGCTATTCCCAGATCGGATTATTCACCGGACTCTACGGCCTGGTGGCCATGGCGATAAGCGTGCCCGCTGGCATTTTGGCGAAAAGCGTGGGCGAGAAGCGAGCGTTGACAGGCGGATTGCTGGGCGTTGCACTGGGGCTTGTGCTGCTGAGCCAAGCCTCAACCTTCGATTGGGCACTGGGCGCTCGTGTCGTGTGGCTCATCGGATATCGAGTGGCGTTCGTGTGCGTCATGACGTCCATCGCGTTAGTCGCGCCGCCTGAATTTCGCAGCACCGCCATGGGCATTCTGGGCGCCATGGCATCGCTTGCGTCAGTAATCGGCGCGCCTTTCGGAACCGTCATCGCGGAGCCGTACGGATGGCGCGGCGGGATCATCGGCTTCGCCTGCATGGCGTTGCTGGGTGCTGCAGTTTTTTGGTTCGGTTACAGATCGGGCGTCGGCCATGGCGACACTGCATTTCACGGACACGGCCCGTCAGCACCAACCAGGAGCGCGTTCCGGACGCCTGTGGTGTGGAGCATGGTTCTGCTGGGCTTGATCAATATGGGCGGATTCAGCGCTACCTTCTTCGTACCCTCGGCGGTGAAGACAACCTTCCACCTGAGCGCGATAGGGAGCGCGTTCGTCATCAGCACCAGCTACATCGTCGCCATCTTCGTCAACCTTCTATTCGGTTACTTGTGCGATCGTTTTGACCGCTGGGACATGATGATCGGGCTGGCTGTGCTCTTGGTCCCATCCTGCTTCGCGATGATGATCCCGAACCTGCTGGTCTTCCGCATAGCCACCGCGCTCGTGATCTCGCTCGGCCTGTGCGCGACGAATCAGATTTTCGCGCTGGCCGGTGAGGTGGTGGGCCGCAGCGAAATAGGCCCGGTCATGGGCGTGGTCGGGCTCGGCGGAGGACTCTTCGGGTACGTGGGGCCGCAGGTTTTGGGCATGTTGCGCGACCGCACCGGAGGATTCACCGCCGGCTGGTACTTCGTCGCAGGCGGCGTGGTCCTCTCGCTGATCGAAGTGCTGTTCTTGAGACGCTATGCACGGTCGCGTGCGGCGGTCGAGTTGAGCCTTTCGAGAAACTGACTCACCTTTCGCCGCATTGCGACGCCATCCCAGCCGCGCGCATCCACCATGTCGGCAACAATCGGGAGAACGGGAACGCCGGCCGCTTCGAGCGCCTGTTCGATGAATCGATTGCCAGTGGCCGACGGTCGCGTTCCCAGCGGCTCCAGCACCAGCGCCGCGTCGATGCGATGCCGCTTCGCCTGATCGACCATCCATTCATTGGCCCACGGCGGATTGTGGAGCTGTTCGTTGAAGCTCACGGTACGGCTTGCAAGCGCTCGCAGCGGATCGTCCAGACCATATCGGATATAACCGTCCGGTCCGAACGCCAGGTACATAGACCACACAAACACGGCGCCGTACTGCTGTTCGAACGCGGTGTAGAAATCGGTATCGTGCCACAGCCCAGCGCCCACCCACATCAGACGCAGGCGCTCGGATGCACAGGCTGCGACGCCCGCATCCACCCGCTCTTTCACTTCGTCGCGAAACGATCGAGCGTGCCCAATGGCCCACTCGCTCCCGCGCAGCCACTGCGCCGCCATCACGTTGCTCACCTGCTCATGCATCCTTACGGGCGTCTTGGGCGCCTGGCAAATCATTTCGCGCACTTCTTCGAAATACTGCTCTTGCTGGTTGACGCCATCCATCAGGGCGCGCAATCGCTCGAGTTCGAACCCGCGCCCCGTAATCCGCTCCAGCGTCCCGATGAGCGATCGAAATTGCGCGACCATGAAATCCAGACGGTGACTTTCGAACAATTCATTCCAGCGGTAACGGCTCAGCTCCCACCAGCGTGGAGGAAGCTCGGACGCGCCGGGTGCATCGAGTGGAACGAACGGACTATCGAACTTTGCAGCCCATGTTTCGAAAACACGCTGGATGCAATCGCAAGTAAGCCTCGCGGAAAGTAGAGCCGGCTTCGGCAGGCCGCCCCAGGGCGCTGGCGCGGCATCTCCGCCGATCGTGGATGCCAAGGTTGACGCCAGTGACAGGCTGCAATACCGGCACAAGCCATCGTGATAGCCCAGGGCGTTGAGGCCATCCAAATAATAAGGCGCCATCCGTTTTGCCGAGACCATGGCCGCCCACCACTGATTGCTCACCACGGGAACGTCCATGGCGTGGAACAGTTCGAGCGGCATGTCGGCCTGCACGATGGCATAAGGCTTCTGATTTTCAAAGACGTCCGCGCGCAGTTGTGCGAACCACGCTTTCTGATGTGCCGCCGCCCGCGCCGTCGATTCCAATTGCTTTTCAGCCACGGGCAAGGCCCCCAATGAAGGCTCCCATTCGGTCCGGTTCTTCCGTTCGCAGCATGAGATGCGGAATACGGCGCTCGTCAAGTAACGCACGCAAGCGCGGATAATCCCAGCCGATGACGTCGTCCTCTTGGGGCAAATAGAAGATCACGCCGTCCACCTCGCCTGCCTTGCGCAGGAACCATTCGTCCGCAATCGCCGAAGGAAATACGCGCGGGCTGGGAGCATCCAGATAGTACTTCTGGAAAATGGCGCGGATCGGATCGCCGGTCGTTTCAATGTCTCGTCCCGCCGCTCGCGATCCCCACCAGTTATCTTCCGCGACCACGATGGCGCCATGCGCCTCGATCGCCCCACAGAAATCGGGATTGTCCAGAGGCGGACCCTTCAGCAAAATCTTCGGCCCCGTGAGCGGCGCTCGCATTTGGATTTCCTGTAGCGCTTCCCGCGCCAGCCGCGCGTACTCCGTTCGATCCATGAAATACCAGGCTCCGATCAACGCCAGTGCTTCCGAACCGCACAGCTTCGGAGCTTGCTCCTCTCTGTACTGCAACAATTCGCGGATGGCTTGGCGAGCGGCGTTCCCTTCGGCGATCGCTCGCGAAAGATCTTCGTCTCCAATGCCACGGCCAATCAATCGCTCCAACCGGGCCTTCAATTCGCGTGTTCGCTCCATTCCGTACGCTTCAGCTTCCGCCGATCTCGCGTGCAGCAGGTTATACAGTATCGCCTCGGGCGCGCGCTCCCTCCCCTGACGAACCACCTCGCGCAGATAAAGGTAGAGTTTGTGCTCCTGCTCGGACGTCCTTGGAATAACCACCGCTCTCAGAATGCCCGCATCGGGAGAAATCAGGAAATCGAAGATTGCTTTCATACGCGCGCTAAAAACATCTTCCATGTAGCGATCGGCGAGTGGCGTGTGCCTGCGCGAGGGACTGATAAGCACGGGATGGTATCCGGCCGCACGCAGCAATTCCCAGGGCACGGTGTTGGACGTTACTCCAATCAACGGCGCGCCGCTCGATTGGATCGCGCGATCAGTGTAGATCCTGGTAAGAGTCGAAGCCGCGGAACTCACTCTCAGATCACCCGCAGCGCTTTCAACTCGTCCAGGCGCTCTTGCGAGTAGCCCAGCAAATCGCAATAAACAGCGCGATTGTGCTCACCCAGGCCGGGCGGCGGCTGATCGAATCCAGCTTGCGCCCTGGAGAATTTGATCGGCAACCCCATTCCGAAAACATCCTCCACCGCTCCGTATTTCGGATGAACCAACGGAACCGTCTCGCCACGCGACACCACTCGGGAATCACGCACCGCGTCCTTCGGATCGCGCACTTCGGCGGCCGGAACACCGTGTGGATCCAGAGCCGCGATCACTGCGGCGCTGGTCCTCGAAGAAGTGAAGCCTTCCACAATCGCGTCCACTTCCGATACATTCACCACTCGATCGTCTCGCAGCGCGAAGCGGGGATCCGTCGTCAGCTCCGGCCGGCCAATAGCTTCAAACAGCGACCGCGCGAACGCCTCCGTCGGTGCGCAAATGGACACGTAACCGTCCAGCGTGCGATACATTCCGAACGGAGCGAGCCGCGGAACGGTGAGGCCGGTTCGTTGTGGCACGCCGCAGCGCTCCAGCAAATCGAACGGTTCGCCCGCCACCATCATGGTCATCACGCCCAGCATCGAAACATCCACATGCTGGCCGATTCCCGTGCGTTGCGCTTGATGGAACGCCGCCAGCACGCCGATCACTCCGAACAGCGGCGCGCTGAGATCGGCGAACGGAACGCCAATGCGCACCGGCGGATCATTCGTGCCGCCGGATGTCAGCATCACTCCGCTGAGCGCCTGGATAATCGCATCCATCGCTTTGCCAGTGCCCGCTTCACCTTCGCTGCCAAAGCCGGTAATGGAACAATAAACGATGCGCGGATTCACTTCGTTCGCGAATGTGTAGCCGGCGCCCAGACGCTCCAGCGTGCCCCGGCTGAAATTTTCCACGATCACGTCGGCGGTCTTCACCAGGTCCCCATACACACTTCGCGCTTCCGGATGCTTCAGATTCAGCGTAACGCCCAGTTTATTGCGAAGCCGGTTGAGCGCGGAAACCGAAATATCGTCTGCATGCTGCCGCGCCAGAGTTCCGCCCTCCGATCCCAGGTAAGGCGCATTCGAGCGGCACGTATCTCCTCCGCCGATCGGATTCTCAATCTTGATCACTCGGGCGCCCAGCCCGGCCAGCAGCAGCGTGGCGAAGGGACCGGCTAGAGCCGTGGTCAAGTCCAGTACCGTGATGTCTTCCAAGGGAGTGTTTTTCATGAAAGCCGGGCGTCAGCCGCCCGCTGTTTGATCTTACCTGGTGCTTGATCTTATTGGACGGCAAAGACCCACACGACGCCGCCTTCGGGAACCTCGGGAAACTGGCCCGGGAAAAGACGGTTGAGGGTATTCTGATCGCCGCGCGCATCCCCGCCCCAACCGGACTCGATCGCGATGTATTGCTTCCCGTCCATCAAGAACGAAGTGGGCGGAGCTTCGATGCCGGAATTGGTCCGAAACTCCCACAGCAGCTCACCGGTCTTCGCATCGAAGGCATGAAATTTCCGGTCGCTTGTGCCCCCGCTGAACACCAGTCCGCCCGCCGTCGCCAGCATCGAACCCCAGTTGGGAGATTTCGCGTAGTTGTGCGTCCACACCTTTTCTCCGGTGTCGACATTCCACGCTTGCACCTCGCCGAAATGATCCGCGCCGGGAACCGTGAACGGATGGCTCCCGGTAATCCCGACGAAGCCCTTGCCCGGCTTGTATTCCACTTTCGCACCCATGTTCGAACTACAAATATTGTTATTGGCCGGGATATAAATCATGCGCGTTTTTGGACTGAACGCAATCGGCGGCCATGTTTTTCCCCCGTGCGATCCCGGACAGAAATCGGCTCGCTTGCCGGTCCCAGGCGTATGTTCAGGATCGATGTCCGGACGCCCCGTCACAGGGTTGATGCCTTTGATCACGTTGCTATAAACGTAAGGTTTGGCGTCCACAAAGCCGATGTGCGAGTCGCTGCGATTCAGGAACCACACGTAGCCGTCCCGCGCGACATCCACCAAGCCTTTTACAGTTCGTCCATTGCGCTGGTAATCCACTAATATTGGTGGCGAAACTTCATCGTAATCCCAGGAATCGTTCGGATGATATTGGAAATACCCTTTAATTGCGCCCGTCGCCACATCCAGAGCCAGCGTCGACGCGGTGTAAAGATTGTCGCCCGGCCGATTATCGCCGATCGTTGGACCACCGTTGCCCGTGCCAAAATATGCCAGATTTGTTTCGGGATCGTAATTCCCGGTCACCCAAACCGGAGCCCCGCCTGTCTTCCATTCATCGCCTTTCGGCCATGTCTCACTGCCAGGTTCTCCCGGCGCTGGCACCGTGTATGTTCTCCACAGCTCTTTGCCTGTTTCGGGATGAAATGCCGCCACGAAGCCGCGGACTCCGAACTCGCCACCGCTCACTCCCACCATCACGGAGCCTCCCGCCACCAGCGGCGCAAGTGTCATGTAATACGTGGCATGATTATCGGCCACTTCCGTGGTCCACACTTCCCTGCCCGTCTTCGCATCCAAAGCCACCAAAACGGCCTCGCCTGCCGCGAAATAAACCTTGTCTCCGTAGAGCGCAATTCCGCGATTGGTTTCATGAGGCACCGAAGCACCATCCGGCCACTTTCGCCGATAGCGCCACAACACATCGCCACTCCGAGCATCGATCGCGATCACTTGGTTGATCGGAGTGGTGACGAACATCACGTCATTATTGACAATTGGCGCGGATTCATGCGCTCGCGTCTCTCCCGTCGAAAGCACCCACACCGGCTGCAGTCTCCGAACATTAGCTGGCGTGATCTGCTCCAGCGGACTGTAGCCCCACCCATCGTAAGTGCGGCGGATCATCAGCCAATTGCCATCTTCAGGATGCTTGAGGCGCTCCTGGGTCACCGGCTGATATTTCTGAAGCACCGCCGCCATCGGAACTTCGATCGCAGGTTGCGGCCCCTGCCCGAGCGTTGGCAGCGCCAGCACGAATGCACAAATCCCCCGCTTCATTTTCCTACCAGATGCTCAGCGTCGACATTGAACTCGTTGCAAACGTACTCGTGAATCTCCCAGTCAGTGAGCAGTATGTAAGCGCGATTAAAGCTGTGCGGCTTGGTGAACGCTTTGGGATCGTCCAGCGTGATATCCACGCTCAGGTGTCCCAAGTCCGGCCGCTGATAGCGTTCCTTCACGTGTAGCTGATCGCTGTGCGGTAATCCTTGCCCGTTCAGCCAGGTCTTGTCGTTGAGGCTCACCGTGTCCACCACCAGCGTGTCACCGTCCCATTTCGCCACTGAGTCGCCCATCCACAGCGGATTCAGATCCTTCGGATGGCCGCGCCCATCCAGGAAAAATTGGCGAAAGCTGTGGATATTGCCCTCCTCAAGCATCACCACGAGTGTCGGAGTTTGCACCAATTTCATTGGAAAAGGAGAAATTCTCGGCACTCCCGCAGGTAAGCAGTGCCCTTCCGGATCGTCCTTGCTCAAATTCGCTCGGCGCTCTTGGTACAGCGCCTCCGCCCATGGCTGTAGGGAAGGCTGTCCCATCGCGAAGAAATTTGTCGGAGTCCAGACCCCGGAGAAATCCGGTTTGCCGTCTGCCATCTTCGGCGCCGGCCCTTGAGCAACTTTGTCCTTGCGCTCCCTGGTCTCAGGACCAACCGGTCCGAACTTCCCGGTCTGCTGCTGAGCGAAACTCGGCAGACAACCCAGCGCAAGCATTGCTAGAACAATCGTCGCGAGCGCCACACACACGGAACGCATGCTTCTCACTTGGCCGGGTCCGAAGTGTCCGCCGACGATCCCGCAAAAACTTTGCGGCCATCCGCCAGCGTGATTAATTTGGAATTGGCGTGGATGGAACCATCCGCCAGCGGCTTCCCATCCTTCGCCAGGTATCCATCCACCGTTACCTCATCTCCAGCCTTCAGCGAATTCCTGGTCCATCCGCTGCGCGCCAGAGCGTTCGGGCTGAGCGATTCAAACGCGTACGTGACCACCTTGCCGCTCTCGTCCTTCACGTCCACCCAAACGTAAGCGTGCGGATTCACCCACGCCACTTTTTGGACGATGCCATGAATCGTGATGGTCTTCTTGGAATCGTACTCGGCCGCGAAGGAGTGGTGCGCCAATAGAGGAAGCGAGCAGCTAAATACGCACAGGGCAATCGCAAGCGTTGCGCCCAGTCTCATGAAGAGGTCACCTCGAATTGATATATCATATCGCTTCGTGCCATGAAGTGTCTTATCTTTTCCTTCTTCTGCCTCGCGGCATTCCCATTGGCCGCCGCCGATAAAGTGACGTCAAAGGAATTCTTTGTCGAGCCGCCCACACTCATCTCGCTCGGCTTCGAATGGCAGATCGATGGCGACGACAACCGCAATACATCGGTCGCGGTCTCCTACCGCAAAAAGGGAGATCAGGCGTGGCGCGAGGGCCTTCCCTTCCTGCGTATCGGCAACGAACGCCTCAACGAAAATGCGCTTCAGTATGTCACTCCGAACATGCTGGCCGGAAGCATCTTCGATCTTGAGCCCGCCACCGAATATGAGTGCCGCTTTGTTTTGTCGGATCCGGACGGCGTGACCGGAAAACGCGAGCACGTGGTGACAGTTCGCACGCGCGCCGAACCGAAGCCCGCCGAAGGCGGCAAGGTCTACCATGTTTATCCCGCCGATTATAAGGGCGAGAAGCAACAGCCCTCCTTTACCGGATTAATGGCGGCTTACAACACCGGCTCCACGCATTCCGACAACTTCAATACTTATCCGCCGCGCGCACAGCCCGGCGACATCATTCTGGTCCATGCCGGCCTCTATCAGGACGACCATTTCAAATATGGAGGACCGGGAGGAACAGGGCCGTCCGATGGCACGTATTATTTGACGCACGGCGGCACGCCGGAAAAGCCGCTCGTCATCAAAGCGGCCGGCGATGGCGAAGCCATTTTCGATGGCGACGGAAATTTCAACCTGTTCAATGTAATGGCGGGCAGTTACATTTATTTCGAAGGGTTGACCATCCGCAATACCGATCTTGCGTTCCTCGCGGGCCTGAAGAATATTGCGGGCGCATCCGGGATCACGATCCGGAAATGCCACATCGAAAACGTCGGCCGAGCCTTCTATTCGGATTGGTCCGGATCGAAAGACTTCTACATCGCCGACAACGTCATCAGCGGCCGATTCCCCGCCGATCATCTTATGGGTTTCACCGGCCGCACCTGGACCAAGTATGGGCCGAGCCCCAAGCTAGTCTCCGAGTACGCCATCAAAGTTTATGGATCGGGCCACGCGGTCGCGTATAACTCCGTTTCCAACTTTCACGATGGAATCGATGTCGCCACCTACGGAGATCCCGACGGATCGCCTAATCCCATTCGCGATCGCCTTCCAGTGTCGATCGATTTCTACAACAACGAAATTAACAATATGGAGGATAACTGCATCGAGTCCGACGGCGGCGCATACAATATCCGCATCTTGCGAAATCGCTGCTTCAATCACGGCCATCGCGCTCTGAGCGTGCAGCCGCTGTTCGGCGGACCCGTCTATTTCATCCGCAACATCGTGTATCACGCACCCGAAGGCGGCGCGGTAAAACTGACGGCTACTTCGTCCGGCATCGTCTTCTATCACAACACTCTGATCGCTCCCGTAAAACCGATGTTGGGCGCTATTTCGAATGTGCATTTTAGCAACAACCTGATTCTCGGCAAGAGTGAAACGGCGGAAACGTTCGCCATCGAGACCTATACCAATTACTCGAGTTCGGATTACAACGGATTCCGTCCCAACGAAGGCGCGGAGTTCTCCTTCGAATGGATGTCGCCGCCATTCGGCACTCTCTCCAGCTACACCGCACCTTTCGGCCTGACGCCGCAAGAGCGCATCAAAGCGGAGGCCGCGGCCAACGACAAAGTCGACAGGCGATTCAAAACGCTCAAGGAGTTTAGTGAGGCCACTGGCCAGGATCGTCACAGCATCATCGTCGATTACGACGCTTTCCAAAAAGTGACCCCGCCCGATCCCAACGATCCGCGGATCCTATACAAGCCCGCCGATTTCGATTTTGAGCTTCGCCCCGGATCGGCGCCGGTGGACGCCGGCGTTCGGCTACCCAATGTCAACGATGGGTTCACAGGCCAGGCGCCCGATCTGGGGGCCTACGAAGTGGGACAGCCCATCCCGCATTACGGCCCGCGCGAGTAGCTGTTGCCGGTAGCCAATATAGCGAGTAACATCCGGGCTCCCGAAATCGCCTTTCAACTCGTACCAAATCAGTCGGACCAAATCATGATTGTTATGCCAGAGAGCCCCATTGTTATGCCGAAGAGAATGATAAGATGCCTTCCAGTAAAACCATGACGCGCATTCTTACGAACTGGATGGCCATCGCCGCCGCTCTTGGATCGATTGCATGCAGCGCGGTCTCTCTCCGGGCCGCCGAGCCCGATACCGGCGGAATCGACGTCGTGCAGCTTCGGCCCAACTTCTACATGCTCGCCGGGGCCGGCGGAAACATCGCCGTCCAGATCGGCTCAGACGGCGTTGTGCTCGTCAACGCGGGCACCGAAGCGGCATCCGAAAAGGTTTTAGCTGCCCTTCGAAAACTGACCCCGCTCCCCATCCGCTACGTCATCGACACCAACGCGGAGGCCGATTTCGTGGGCGGCAACGGCAAGCTCGCCAAGGCCGGAAAAACAATTTTCACCAATGTGCTTGGCAATCCAGCGCTCACCGAAGCAATGACCAACGGCGGCGCCGCGGCCATTCTCGCGCATGACAGCATCCTGCAGAGGATGAGCGCCCCCACCGGTAAAGCGGCTCCCTTTCCCGACGACGCTTTGCCCACCGAAGCTTTTTACCCCAAACGGCAGACCCTCCGCATGAACGACGAAGGGATCGAAGTGCTGTACCAACCGGCCGCCCACAGCGATGCGGACAGCATCGTATTTTTTCGCGGCTCCGACGTGGTGGTCGCCGGAGACATACTGGACAAAACTCGCTTTCCCGTAATCGACGTCGCGAACGGCGGTAGCATCCAGGGCGAGATCGACGCCCTCAACAAGTTGATTGAGCTCGCTATCGCTCCTACACCTTTCATCTATAAAGGAGTCGGCACCTACGTGATCCCCGGTCATGGGCGGCTATGCGAGCAAATGGAAGTGGTGGATTACCGCGACATGGTGGTGCTGGTGCGCGACGTGGTGGCGGACATGATCAAGCAAGGCATGACGCTCGATCAAATCAAAGCAGCCTCTCCAGCTAAACCCTATGAGACGCAGTATGGCGTCCAGCCGGGTTCCACCAACGCCTTTATCGAGTCCATCTACAAAAGCCTTACGGCCAGTAAGCCAACAGCCAAAAATTAAATGCGATATTCCAATAAATTACTCGCACTCATACCCGTCCTAGCGCTGCCTCTTCTCGCGCAGCCTCCCGGTGGCGGACGCGGTGGACCGCCGCCGAATCCGAAAGCGGCCGCGCCCATTGATTTAACCGGATATTGGGTGTCCATTGTGACGGAGGACTGGCGTTATCGCATGGTGACGCCCGCGCCGGGCGATTACCAGAGCGTTCCCATGACGGCCGCTGCAGTCAAAATCGCCAACACCTGGGATCCCGCCAAAGACGAAGCCGCTGGGGATCAATGCAAGTCCTACGGTGCGCCCGCCATCCTGCGCGTGCCGGAACACCTTCACATCACCTGGCAGGACGACCAAACGCTGCGTATGGAAACCGACGCCGGCAAGCAAACCCGTCTCTTTCATTTTGGCGATTGGAAGAACAGCGATCCCGCTCCCAGTCTGCAGGGAGACTCCGGCGCCCAGTGGGAAATTCAGCGCGCAGGCCCTCGACCTGTCAACGGTTCTTTGAAAGTGACCACGTCCCATCTGAAGGCTGGCTATCTGCGCAAGAACGGCGTCCCGTACAGTGAGAACGCCAGTCTTACGGAGTACTACGATTTGGTCAAGGAGCGAAACGGGGATCTGTTGCTGGTGGTAACCATCGTCACCACGGACCCGATGTTTCTGCGCGAGCCTTTTATCATTAGTTCTCATTTCAAGAAGCTGGCCGACAATACGGGCTGGAATCCCACGGCCTGTTCGTCAAAATGGTAAGAGAGGGAATTACGAATGAACTGCCATAAGATCAGCCTTTATTCAGCGATATTGCTGTCCGTGGCCCTCCCGGCGTTAGCGGAGATCGATCTGTCGGGATCCTGGACTTCGAAGAATCACGAAGACGGCATGGAGCGCGGCGCCGGGCCCAATCCCGACGATTGGGCTGGCCTTCCCCTCAACGATGCCGGCCGCGCCAAAGCCCTCAGCTTTTCGCAATCCATCATATCCATGCCGGAACGCATCTGCTGGTTCCAGACCCAATGGCATATCGCTGCAGGACCGTTCAGCCTCAAGATCTGGAGCGAGAACGATCCTCTGACGGGCAAAATCCAGGCGTGGGTGCTCGGAGGCTGGGAAACTCGTGCGCCCATGACCATCTGGATGGACGGCCGTCCGCATCCCTCCAAAAACGCTCCGCACGATCAAACCGGCTTCACCACCGGCAGTTGGAATGGCGACGTGCTCACCGCTTACACCACGCACATCAAGACCGGCTATATGCGGCGCAATGGAGCGGCCAGCAGCGACGAAGCTACCATTACCACCACCTTTATGCGCCACGGAGACATGCTGACGTTAGCGTTAGTCATGGAGGACCCCGTCTATTTGACCGAACCCTATATCCTCACGCGGTCCTATATGTCCACTCCTACGCCCGTCGCGGTCGCCGGTCCGCCTTGCATCGTCGGATTTGAAGGCGTGGAGGAAGGCCGGGTTCCGCATTATCTTCCGGGAAAGAATCCTTTCGTCGACGAAATGGACAAGATCTACCACATCCCGCGTGAAGCCTCGCTAGGCGGAGCGGAGACCATGTATCCGGCATTTCGCGACAAGATAAAAGACAAGTTCACCATTCCGCCTAAATGCACGCGGAATTGCGGAGCCCCAGGCCCCGGACAGAATTAGGCCACCACGCCGATGATCAATCCGATTGCGATGGCCAGCAGCGAAATCGGAATCACCCGCCAGTCGGTCGCGAAATCGCCCAATTCTTGCGCGTGAGAATGTGCCTGCTTCATGCTGCGATCCTCCTTCTGGCGCCCCGCTGGCGTGCGATCGTATGCAGCGCCTTGGCTAATCGGGGTCCCGCAACCTCCAGTCCCTGGTGATGCGCGATCGATAGCTTCCGTAGAATGCTGGCGCCGGAATGCGTCAGGCGCACCATCACCTGCCGTCGATCCTCAGCGCTAGCCTCCCGCGTGACGTATCCCAGCCGCTCCAGCCGGTTCACCAATTCCACCGTACTGTGGTGCTTCAGCTGCAAACGGCCGGCCAGCTCGCCGATAGTCGCTATAACACCTTCCGGCAGCCCCCTGAGGGCCAAGAGCAATTGATGCTGCTGGGGCTCCATCCCGGCCGCCCGAACCCGCTCTTCGCTAAATCCCAGGAATCGCCGGATTTGGTAACGAAACTCGGCCAGGGAGCGATATTCTTCCAAACCAAGATCCTTCATCACTTATATCGTATAACGATATAATACCGGGAGCGCGCACCTCTCCCGGTGATCTTCTATGTCTCGCTAGCTCACCAGTCTCCGCATTCCTCTATATTGCTGCCTGCTGCTTGGGTAGACAGTCTATGGGATAATGCCAGTATGCGTTGGACCAGACTCTTTCGGCGGGCGCACTGGGATCGGGAACGGAGCCGTGAGCTCGATGCTTATCTGGAAATCGAGACTCAGGAAAACATGGCCCGTGGCATGCCGCTCCAACAAGCGCGGAGTGCGGCGCAGCGAAAGTTAGGGAACACGACTCTCATTCGCGAGGAGATCTACCGCATGAACAGCATGGTGCTCATCGAAAGTCTTTGGCAGGACCTGCGGCATAGTCTGCGAACGCTGCGCAAGAGCCCAGCCTTCACTCTGGTTGTTGTAACGTCATTGACGCTCGGAATTGGAGCCAATACCGCCATCTTCACCCTGATCAATGCCGCGTTACTGAAGATGCTCCCGGTGCAAAATCCTGAGCAGCTCGTGGAGTTCAAGAACATCAGCCCGTCCATCGGACTAAACGACGCGTTCAGCTATCCCACATTCCGCGAGCTCCGCGCTCCCTCTCCGGTCCTTTCGGGCGTGCTCGCATTCCGCAAACTCTACAACATCGATTTTGAGGTCTCGGGACACGGCGGACTCGCTAACGGCCAGGTGGTTTCCGGCGAATATTTTTCGGTTCTTGGAGTCAAACCGATTCTCGGCCGCACCATCACAGTCGACGACGAGCACGGCCGGAACTCGGTGGCCGTCATCGGCTACGACTATTGGCGCTCCCGCTTCTCACTCGATCGCGAAGTGGTCGGGCTGAAAATCCTGCTGAACAACGCGCCCTACACCATCGTCGGCGTAACGGCTCCGGAGTTCTTCGGCATTGAGCCCGGCGCGCGCATCGACGTCTCGGTGCCACTGAGCACTATGGATCAAATCATGGGCCCCTTTGCAGCCACCGGCACGCCTTACGACGTCATGACCTCCGCGCTGCGCAACTGGCTGTACATCATGGGGCGCCTGAAGCCCGGCGTCTCGAAGGAACAGGCCGCGGCCTACCTGGAGCCGATTTTCGAAGGGTCCATTCGTGGCGCATTGGAGGCTCTGACCCGCGTCCCATTCGGTTCGGAGCCCATCCGGCGCGCTTTCCTCTCCCTTCGCCTCCAACTGGACACAGGTGGGCAAGGCCTACGAACATTGCGCGAACGATTTTCAAAACCGCTACTGATCGTCATGGCCGTAGTCGTTCTGCTGCTTCTGGTCACCTGCGCTAACATCGCAAATCTGCTACTGGCGCGTGGCAATTCCCGTCAGCGTGAGATCGCTGTACGGCTCGCCATCGGAGCCGGACGCGCCCGATTAATTCGCCAGTTGATCGCCGAGAGCGTGGTCCTAGCCGTTGCCGGTGGCGCCGCCGGCCTGCTGTTGGCTTTCTGGGCCGGTAAATCGGTCCTGCTGATGATGTCACATTCGCGCACTCCGGTCGCGCTCGACGTGCGTCCCGATGCGACAGTCCTGGCCTTTACTCTCGCGATCTCGGTCTTCACCGCGCTTCTGTTCGGGATAGCCCCGGCATGGAAAGCCGCGCGGCTCCGCCTGACCCCTCGATCCCTCCAAGCAACGCGTAGCTCTCGTTCCATCGGCACAAGTTCACGCCTCGCGAAAGCGTTGGTCATTGTGCAAGTAGCCGTGTCGCTTGTGCTAGCGATCGGCGCGGGACTCCTTACGCGCAGTCTCACAAACCTGAAAGACTTCTACCCCGGCTACAACAAAGACAACGTCCTGTTGCTCTCGCTCGATCCAGGCACCATCGGCTACCAGGAGCAGCAACAGGTTCCGCTATTCGAGCGCTTCCTCGATCGTTTGTCGGCAATTCCCGGCGTTCGTTCCGCCACATACTCTGTCCACGGCCTGCTCAATCCCAACATGAGTACTTCGGCGATCCGAGTCGAAGGACAGAAGATCGAGGACCGCACCGAGCTGCCCCCGGTAGGCATCGAGCCTGTCGCGCCGCATTACTTTGCAACCATCCAGACGCCCGTCTTGCTCGGCCGCGATTTCACGGCCGCCGATCGCCATGGTGCACTGAAAGTCGCCGCCATCAACCAAGCCGCGGCTCATTTCTATTTCGGCGATGCCAACCCCATCGGCCGGCGGATCAGCATCCCTGGATACCGGGGCGATCCGAGCTGGCTCGAAATCATCGCCATGGTCGAAGACGTGAAATTCCACAACCTTCGAGAACAAGCCACGCCCATGGCCTACCTCTCGATCCTCCAGTATCCTGAGTCCCCGGTCACCTTTGAAGTCCGCACCGCCATGAATCCAGCCTATGTATCCACTGCCGTGACCAATGCCATCAAAGCCATTGACGCCCGCCTTCCCGTGTTCAACGTGAAAACACTCAGCACTCAACTCGATGATTCGCTCGTCCAGGAACGCCTGGTCGCGTCGTTGTCCAGCACATTTGGTGCTCTGGCCCTGCTGGTGGCTGGCATCGGGTTATACGGCCTCATGGCGTACGCGGTAAATCGCAGGACCAACGAAATCGGCATTCGGATGGCCCTGGGAGCGAAACCGGCGCAAATCAGCCGCATGGTCTTGCGCGAAACACTTCTGCTGGTCGGCCTGGGCCTCGCGATCGGGATTCCCGCCGCGATGATAGCGTCCCGTTTGATTGCGAGTGAGCTATTTGGCTTGCAATCGCGCGATCCGATCACAGTACTCATGGCCAGCTTGCTAACGGCCAGCATCGCCGTCTTGGCGGGTTTTCTGCCGGCTCGCAGGGCATCCCGAGTGGACCCCATGGTCGCTCTACGCCACGAATAACGTGGTCCACAGCTTGACGTGCGGGTAGAATCGAAATAGCCTCAATAGCTAGGCATTATGACCAATCTTAAACCCGTAGATGTCGCCATCGTCGGCGGCGGCTGGACCGGACTTGCCATGGCCAAGGAGCTCGTCACCCGCACATCCGTCAGCGTGCTGGCGCTCGAGCGCGGCGCTCCACGTGACCTCGCCGATTATGCCATGGACATGGACGAGTTGGACTATAACATCCGCCTGCGCATGATGCAGAACATCGCCGAAGAGACCGTCACGCACCGGCATTCGGCCCGCGATTCGGCGGTTCCCGTCCGCCAGTACGGCTCGTTCCATCCCGGTACCGGCGTGGGAGGCGCGGGCGAACACTGGACCGGCATGTGCTTCCGCTTTCTGCCGAGTGTCTTCAATCTGCGAACGCACCTTAGCGAGAAGCACGGAGCCGCGAAACTCCCCGCCGATCTGGCGGTGCGCGATTGGGGCGTAACCTACGATCAACTGGAGCCGCACTATTGGTACGCCGAGCAGATGATGGGCGTCAGTGGCAAGGCCGGCAATCTCCGCGGCAAGCTCATCGATGGCGGAAACATTTTCGAATCGCCGCGGATGCATGAGTACCCCACTCCGCCGCTGAAGCATTCCTATGCGTCCCACCTGTTCGAGGAAGCCACGCGCAAACTGGGATATCATCCTTATCCCACTCCCGCCGCGAACCTGAGCGAAAACTACACCAATCCCGACGGTGTATCGCGCGCCGCCTGCGCCTATTGCGGCTATTGCTCGCGCTTCGGTTGCATGATCGGTGCGAAGTCGCAGCCCTCCAACACACTGATGCCGGTGCTGCGCAAACACAAAAGTTTTGAGCTGCGAACGGGAAGCTGGGTGCGCCGCATCGTGCATGAGAACGGGCGCGCAACCGGGGTGCAATTTACCGACGCGAACGGCCAGGAATTCTTCCAGCCCGCCCAGACGGTTCTGCTCTGTTCGTTCACCTTGAACAACAACCGGCTGCTGTATCTATCCAAGATCGGCACGCCTTACGATCCCGCGACGGAAAAAGGAACGCTCGGCCGCCATCTCACGCATCAAGTGGAAGGGGGAATCCGCATCTTCTTCGACAAACCGCTGAACGCCTTCATGGGCGCTGGATCGCTGGGAAGGCGAATTTCCGATTTCGACGGCGACAACGGCCTCACCGCGGAGAACGGCCTGCTTCGATACGGAATGCTGAGCTTGAATGGCAACGGCGACCTTCCCATCGGCGCCTTCGGCGGCATCCCGCCGGGTGCGTCCAAATCCAACTGGGGCGCGGAGTGGAAGGCCGCATCCCTCCAATGGCATGACCGCGTGGCGCAATTAAACATGTACGGAGAGCACATGTCGTATCGCCAAAATTACATTGATCTGGATCCCACCTACACCGACAAGTTCGGCGATCCGTTGCTGCGCTTCACGCTGGATTGGACCGAGCACGAGCACAAGCAGCGCGATTTCGCCTACGATCTGGCAGCCAAGATCGCGCCGGCCATGGGCGCCAAGCTCGATTCCACCCGGCCCTCGCGGGCCAAATACAACGTGATCAACTACCAAAGCACGCATATTCAAGGCGGCGCCACCATGGGCTCGTCGCCCGAAACGAGCGTGGTGAATCCTTATTTGCAGCATTGGGATATACCGAATCTTTGGGTGATTGGCGCCTCCGCGTTTCCGCAAACCGCGGCTGGTAATCCAACGCTCACCGTGCTAGCCACAACCTACTGGGCGGCCGATGCCATGATCAACAAATATTTGAAAAAGCCCGGGAGGTTAGCATGAGGCACGTGATGAAACGCCGGGAGTTCCTGACCATCCCCGCCAGCGCGCTGGGAGGCACGCTGCTCTACACCCTGGCGCGCGAACCGTTCCGGTTGCAGGCACAAGAGGGGAGCGTGAAAATTCCTCTGCGTTTTTTCACCGCCGGCGAAGCCCGCGTGATCGCCGCGGCATGCGAGCGAATTTTCCCCAGCGATGCGAGCGGACCGGGCGCGAAGGAAGCCGGAGTTGTGATTTACATCGACCGGCAACTGGCCGGCCCCTACGGCGCCGACAAATATCGCTACACCAAAGGACCATTCGTCGAATCGGTTCCCGAGCATGGTTATCAATCCAAGGAGAATCCACGCGAGACCTATAAACAAGGGCTCGCAAAACTGGGCGTCAACTTCGACGAACTACCCGCCGAAGAACAGATCCAGAAGTTGCAATCCCTGGAGAAGACGCATTTCTTCCAGTTGCTGCGAGCCCACACCATTGAGGGCATGTTCTCAGACCCGATGCACGGCGGCAACGCTGGACTGATCGGCTGGCAACTGGTGGGCTACCCAGGCCCGCGCATGAGTTACAAGAACGACGTCGACCAGCACTTTGGCACGGAGTGGCGGCCCAAGCCCGCCGGCTTGGAGCAAATCATGAAGCGTCCCGGTAAGCCCTGGGAAGACGAAAAGGTCTAACGCACCGCGCCGGCCAGGTCGGCTTTCGATGCGGCTTCGTCCTTGGGCGGCGTAACTTTGTCGGGATCCACGCGCACCATCAAGTAGGAAATGTGGTCGTCTATTTTCGTGAACCAGTGCCCGACGCCGGCGGGAATGATCACAACATCGCCTGGCTTGAGCTGGTAAGTGACGCCGTTGCGAATCGACGCGCCGTTGCCGCCCGGACCGTTCAACAACCGGACCGCTCGATCATCCGCCGGACGCCGTTTCAAATCCGTGACATCCCAACCAACCACCAGCGTCGCCGAACCGTCGATGACGTGATACACCTCACTTACTAAGTCATGCTCGGCCACCGCGCCGCCGGCGGTTTTATTGCGATAGACCACGCCGATATCGACATTACTTTTACCCACGTCCACCGCTCGAACCTGCTGATCGGTGACGACAGCATCTCTTGGCGATCGATTGAGGTACGCCTGAATCTCATCGCTCGCAATGAAGGTACCCGAGCATTTATTGCAGCTAGGGTGACTGTCCTGCGCCCAGAGTGGGAACACGAAAGTAGCCAGGCTCAACCAAAGGAATCGCAATTTAGTTCTCCTCATCAGTGCTTCGGCCACAACACGCGCTGGTCCTTGCTGGTGACCGGCGCCATGCCTTTATACACAAATTTCTGCACCCGCTGACCCCGGTAGGTCTCGGTGGTGTAGATATTCCCCTTGGTATCGGTGGCGATGCTATGCACGCCGTAGAATTCTCCGGGCTGACGGCCGCCTTCGCCAAAGGTGGTCAGAACCTCGAGCGATGCGCGATCCACGATATGAACCCGGTCGTTCTCGCCATCGGCGACATACAAAAACTTCTGCTGCGGGTCCTGGGAGAATGCGATATCCCAAACCGATCCGGACCCGAGCGTCTGCTTCTCGATAAAAGCTTCCTTGATGAACGTGCCGTCGGGATGGAAGACCTGAATGCGGTCGTTCACGCGATCGCAAACGTACAACAGATCGTCGCTCGCGAGCATGGCGCAATGCACCGGATTTCGAAATTGCTGCGCGGGCGGGCCATCCGGCTTGTAAGGACCGAGGTCGGTGTCATCGGGCTTGTGGCCGTAGGCGCCCCAGTGCCGCTTGTATTTGCCCGTGTCGGCATCGAACACGATGACGCGGTGATTGCCGTAGCCATCGGCGACGTATAGCTCATTGGTCTTCGGATCGATGAAGGTCTTCGCGGCCAGCCTGACATTTTCGATATCGTTGCTGCCTTTGCTGTGGCCCGGCTTGCCGATCTGCAACAGGAATTTGCCGTCCTGGGTGAACTTGAGGATTTGGTTGTCGCGGAAACTATCCACTTTGTCGCCGGCCTTCGATTCTTCATCCTGACCGTTGATGGCGCCTCGTCCGCTCTGGGGCCCTCGGCCGTTGCCACCCAGCCAGACGTTGCCTTTGTAATCGATCGTGATTCCGTGCGCGGACTCGGGCCAATCGTAACCAGCACCCGGACCGCCCCAATGTCCGATCAGGTTACCTTCCTGATCGAACTCCAGAACGGGCGGCGCCGGCGCGCAGCATTGCGAAATGGGCGGATTGGTGGTAGCGTGCTGTTCGCCGGCTTCGAGCGAACCGACGCGATGAATGATCCAGACATGGCCCTGCGCATCGGCCGAAACGCCGATGGACTGGCCGAGAATCCAGTGATTGGGAAGCGGCTTGGGCCAGTACGGGTCCACTTCAAAGCGTGGCGCCATCACCGCCGCGGCGTGAACCACGGCCCGATTGGTGGCCAGCGTGACGGCAACGGCGATTAACAACAGGTAGCGCTTCATGGGGCTCATGCTCCTTTTGGGATGCTACGGTACGATCACCGCGTGTAAGTAAGCGAGAATCGCGGCCAGTTCGGAATCGTTATACGCTTCGATCACTGAAGAGTGCCGCCAGTTGCTTCCGTCGGTGAGCTTCACCGAGCCCGGTTCGGCATTGCGCTGTACCGGCGGGGCAGACGTCAGATCGTAAAACAGAGTGCCCTGCTTCCCATTGCTCAAAACCAGGACCGGCATGGATTCTCCATCGAGCGTACCCGTCTTTACGTCGGGCGTCGCGAGAGCCTTGAGAGCAGCGACGGAAGCCGGCACGTGGATGATCGGAGCGGCCACTGAAATCCCGAGTTCGCCAACTTCATGGCAAGTGGAGCATCGTCCAAAGCCACGCACGGCTTCGGTGAATAGCTTCGCTCCGCGGCCGGGTTCGCCCGTGAGTGCTTGCTTCGATGAAGCTGCGGCCTCACCGTCCGAGCCGAGATTGGGATTGGCGACGCCGTTGAGTGTGGCTACATAAGCGACCACCGCTACCAGATCCGGCCGCGACAAAACTGTGGCGAAGGATCGCATGCCCGTTCCCGGAATGCCGCGCGCGACCACGCCATTGATGTACGCCTGGTTGAAGCCGCGGCCCGCTAAGCGCGGAGCGCCGCTCGATTGGCCTTTCACTCCGTGGCAGTATCCGGTGGCGCAGGTCTTTGCAAATACCTGCTCGCCTTGCTTGATCTGAGTCTGCGCCGCGCAGGACAGCGCCAGAGCGCACATGATGACTAAGAACCTCATCGCGATCCCTCCGGCAGGGCAAATACCACCAGTGTCGAGCCCAGCCGCCAGTCCTGATCCGGGAACAGTCCCAGAAGCGCTCCGCCGACCACCGAGACGTGCCATCCGGTGGACGTGGCAATGAACTGGCGGCCATTCACGGCATATGCGACCGACCCTCCGCGATTTCCCGCGCCGGTTTGATAGCTCCATAATTTGTTACCGCTCTTGGCGTCCAACGCGAAAAATTCGCCTTCCGGATTTCCGGTGAACACCAGATCGCCAGCCGTGGCGAGCATCGACGCCAGAAGAACGTACTTGTACGGCATGCTCCAGATGCGTTTGCCGGTCATGGGATCCCAGGCGTCCACATGGCTATTTGTGGCGCGTCCGGGAGCCAAGTGAATGGGGAAATCGCCATTCATATAGTTCTGCCCTTCCTCGGGCGCCGAGTTGTTCGGTGTTATGTCCTCACACAGCTCATTGATGGGTACGTAAAACCAACCGGTGCGCGGCGAGTACGCCATGGAATTCCAGCTCTTCGCGCCGGCGGCGGTGGGGCAGATGGTTGTCGTCTTGCCCAGCTGCGGCTCAACCCGGCCGACCAGCTTACCGTCTTCGGTGACGCCTGAAATCCAATTCTGCACTTCAGGAACGGTGAATACTTGGAGCAACTCACCGCTGGAGCGATCCAGAACGGACGTCAATCCGCTCTTATTCATGTGCACCAGAACTTGCCGCATTCTGCCATGGATCTCGCGATCCATCAGCAGGACTTCGTAGGCGGAATCCCAGTCCCACAAATCATCGTGAATTTCCTGGTGATACCAACGCAGCTTTCCCGTGTCGGCGTCCAGCGCCACTACGCTCGCGGTGAAAAGATTCAGGTCCTTGCTCTTGTCGGCGCCGGCAGGCACGCGCTCGGCATCGTAGAAATCGGCGGCTGCATTGCCGGTCCCCCAGTACACGAGATTCAGCGCAGGATCGAAGGAGCCGGTGAGCCAGGGAGCGCCGCCGCCGAATCTCCAACTATCGCCCTTCCAGGTCTCATGGCCTTTTTCTCCGGGACCGGGAATCACATACCAGCGCCAGGCCAGGCGTCCGTTTTTGGTGGAGAAAGCGGTGATGTAGCCACGATGCGCGCCATCGCCCCCGGTGCCGCCCACGATAACTTTGTCTTTCACCACAAGAGGCGCGGCGGTCACATTGCAGCCGCATTGACGCGCGTCGTCGATATTCACTCGCCACAACAATCGCCCAGTCTTTTGATCTAAGGCGACCATGTAGTTGTCCTTCGTACCGAAGAAGACCTTGCCATCGCCGATGGCCAGTCCGCGATTTCCGACGAAGCCCGGAACGCTACGGCCCGGCTCGGGATACCTGTAGTTCCAAATTTCGCGCCCGCTGGCGGCGTCGAGCGCGAACACTCGCGCCCGTGCGGTGATCAGGTACATCACGCCTGACTCGACGATGGGTGTGGTCTGAAGGTTCTCCGCATAATCGCCGGTCTGGAACAACCACGCCGGCGTGAGGGCTTTCACGTTGCTGGTGTTGATTTGATCGAGCGCGCTGTAGCGCCACGAAAATTGTGTGCCGCCATAGTTCGGCCAGTCGCTGTGCGTGGCACCGGCCTCCTGCGCCAGCGCCGATGAAATGGTGAACAAGATGAGCCAGAATCGCATCGGGTCTATCATATGCGATTCCCACTGACTTACGCCCGCCCGCGGCGAGAAGATCGATCGCGGTTCAGTCCAGCGGTACAGCGCCGGTATATCGAAGAATGTAGAGGCCGCCGGTAAAACGGTCGTTGGCGTAAATAAAACCTTTTTCGTCCACGATGGCGTGATTCATCTGGCTGGTTGGCGTGGGATTTTTCGGAGGCGCGGCCGGAATGTAAAATCCGATTTCCTCCAAGTGTGGAGGCGCATCGGGAACGCCCTGGGGTCCGTCGACGATGTGGAAAATCCGGACACCGCCGTTAAACCAACTGGCTACTGTTGTGTTTTTGAGATTGGCGGATGTGGGGCTGGGAAAATTGGGGTGCAGATTGTGCGCGCCGAACCGGCCACCGCGCGTGCAGAGATCGCCGTCGTTGGCATGGAGCGGAGCGGTGCCGATGACCATGGGATTGGTTTCGGCACGAATGTCGAGCAGCCAGACCAGCTTGGGCGCATCCTTGCAGTTGTCCTGCGTGTCTTCGTCAGACACCAGCGCGATGCCACGGCTGAAGATCGGTTGGAAGGTGTGGGTCCAGGCGGTATAGGGCGGAGAAAACCTGGTTTGTCCGAGCACCTTGGGAGTGAAGGTCTGCGCACGTCCGGCCTTGACTTCGGCGAGGCCCGATATATCCAGGATGAGTGCGCCGCCATCGATGTAAGCGACGTAAGCGCGATCGGGATGATCGGGCCACACTTCGGTTTGATGGGGCCGGTAACCGTCGTCGAACTTCGGATGGCGCTTGGGCAAACAATCCGGAAGGCAGGTGTCGCCCTTACGCGTGCCCGGATACCACCAACGGCCCACTTCGCGCGGGTGTCGCGGGTCACGCAGGTCCAAGATCATATAAAACTGGTCGTCGTTCGGATTGGTGGGATCGAAATCAGCAGCGCCGGTGGTAAGGTGCGCGAACTCGCCGTCGACGAACCAAACGCAATGGATGCCGCGAGAGTTGGGTCCGGAGGTATCGAAGAAGGAGAGTTCGAGATCTTCCAGGCGCTTGGCGTTCTTGAGTGACCCGAAGTTGGATACATCCAAGACCCAGAGGCCGGCGGTTTTCTCGCCTTTCTTGAGCGCTTGATTGGCGACGACCAGCACGTTGCCGGAAAGGCCGAGCGAATTGCAGCGCGTGATGCCAGGCGCGGGCGAGGGGAGTTGGTTGATCAAGACGGGATTTTCGGGATGCGTGACATCGACGATGCTGAGGCAGGTTTTTTGGCCTTCGTGCGCCAGATATAGAATGCGTTGTCCAGAAGCCCATTGCTGGATGGCAAGTCCCTCGCCGCCGTCGCCATTGCCCGCGAGATCGTTGTGGCCGACCAGGGTCATGTTGCTTGATTCAGGTTGAGGCTGCGCGCAGAGGGGCGCGAGCGCGATAAAAAAGATGAGCAATGGTCTCACGGTTTTGCTCCTGGATCAAATGGGCCTCGAACGAAGAGTACGGTGAAGAGTGAACCGAACGACCGCGTGCAGTTAACCGGCGTGAAACGCCACTGGACGAGCGCCTTAGTAACATCGCTCGCCCAACCGTCGGACGATTTGGCGACTTTAATGCTGTAGGGCTCGCCCTTTTCAGATACACCGAAAGTGACCGTAGCCGTGGCGTTCTGGGCGCCTTCGACCAGGTGTGGGTCCACGACGGACTTAGTTTCCAAACCGTCTGTTTCGAAGCAAAGATTTGCCTCTCGCCAATGGTAGTGTTGAATCCGCCAGCCGGTTTTAGAGGGGATGCGGAAGTTGACTTCTACCTGCGCCGGCATTTCGACCGGCTGGCCGTTCTTGGTTGCCGGTGCGAACCGCCATTTTTGGACTGCGTCGATGGCGCTTTGATCCAGGTCGGGTCCGACGTATCCTGAGACGACTTGAGGATTCCGCGCCAGACCGTCGATTCCGACGATAACGCGCAGGTTGATGTCGCCTTCCAGGTGTAGAAGGCGGGCCTGATCCGAGTACACCGCATCGACCTTGGAAAGTACCCTCGGTGCGCTTGTGTGCGACAATTCCTGCCCGGAAAGCAGGCTCGCCAACGCTAGCGCGATGGCGATGGGTAAGGGCCATTGGTTCATGCGATGTGGGCGCCGACCGTGTCCACGTACACGGCGTAGAGGGACTGGCTGGCGGCCATGAAAAGGCGATTGCGGCGAGTGCCTCCGAAGCAGATGTTGGCGCAGTTTTCGGGCAGGCGGATCATGCCGATCGGTTCGCCCGAGGGTGCGACGATCTGGACACCGGGTGGTGCGCCGCACCAAACATTACCGTCGATATCGCAGCGGATGCCATCGGCGGCGCCAGTGGCGAATTGTACGAAGCGCTTGCCATTGCGCAGCTTATTATTGTCAATATCGTAGACCCGGACTTCGCGCCCAGTGCCGGTGTCGCAGATGTACACCTTCTTGTAATCGGGCGAGAAGCAGATGCCATTGGGTTCGTTGAGCTCGTCCGTCACCTTCTCCATCTGCCCGGTTTTTCCATCCACGCGATACACGGCTTCCTTGGTTTCCGATTCGCCCTTGAAGCCCTCGTAATAGCCGCGAATGCCGTAAATGGGGTCGGTGAACCAGATGCCGCCATCGGGATGCACCGCGATGTCGTTGGGCGAGTTCAGACGCTTGCCTTGGAATTTGTCGGCGATGCTGGTCACGGTCCCGTTGGACTCATATCGCGCGACGCGACGTCCGCCATGCTCGCAGGAGAGTTGGCGGCCTTCGTAATCGAAAGTATTGCCGTTACTGAAGCCAGAAGGCGAACGGAAGACCGTAACACGGCCGTCCTCTTCGATCCAGCGCATTTGCCGGTTGTTGGGGATATCGCTCCAGACCAGGTATCTGCCAACGCCGTTCCAGGCCACACCTTCGGCCCAAAGCGTACCGGTGAAGAGGCGCTGGATGACCGTGTTGCCGACGATGTAGCGGCGGAAGCGATTGTCGAGCGCGACGACATCCGGGTCCGGATAGCGGACCAATTGATCGCCCGACCAATTGCGCGGCGTGGGCGGGTTGGAAGGAGATTGCTGCTGCGCGGCGGCCCGCGTGACTGTCGCGCCGGTCAAGGCGGAGAGCAAAAACCCACGCCTGCTAAACCCAGGCCTGCTAAACATGTCGAGATTAATTCGAGCGTTTTTTCTCAGCGGCGCGAGCGCCGGCGAGGATGTCCACGAGTCCATAGTTTCCCTCGTGGCAAGCATACTCGAAAATGGGGCCGTTGGCTTTCCGCATGATCAACTCGCCTGACCAGGGCTTGGTCCAGGTACCGGGGTCATCCACCGTGAAGCGGTAGACGATGGTCTGGTCGTTGACGCGCGTGAAGCGCTCGGTGACATGCAGCTGCGGGCTGGAGAAGATGTCCTGGCGAGCGGTAGCGGGCGGCCCGCGGAAGTTGGTTTTGTCGGTGAAGTTGGTGGAATCCACCACCAGCGTATCGCCTTCCCAACGGCCGCGCGAGTCTCCTGCCAATTCGTGGATATTAGCCGCGACGTGCGGCCGGCCGTCCAGGAAAATGGTGCGGGCATCGTGCATCATCTCAGTGAGAACCACCAGGGAGCCGGCGTTCTGGAGGATCTGGAAATTCGCGTTATAGGTGGAACCGAGCATGGGAGGCCCGTCGGCGCCCCAGGTGATGCAGCGTTCAGCCAAAGTGCGGACCTCGGCGCTTTCGGCGGCCGCGCGACGTGGCAGCACCGCCGCCATTTCCGCCGCGCGCTTCTGGCCCTGAGGCGACAAAGGAGGAAGCCGTCCATCCGGCGGATCAAAGACGATGGAGGTGCGCAAGTTGGGCGAACCTTTGGCGTACTTGTCGCCTTGCCAGATCACGTTGTCATAGTGGATGTCGTTGGAGGCCTGGCTATTGTCCTCCTGCAGCTTCTTTTTCTCCACGGCGACCGCCTCGGCTTCGGTATAAAACTCTTTTGTGCCGAGCTCCTTGGGCCGCTCCAGGGGAATGTAGGTACCGTTGGTCCAGTAACCTTCGAGGTCCGGCTGGCCGTCGGAGGTGCGCGGCGGGGTCCAACTTTTTGGTGGTTTGGCGGCGTCTTTTGCGGCTGGTTCGGCGGCTTGAGCCGGCGTAATGAGGAGTGCGATGCCGACGGCTGCCAGTGCACAGGCGTATATACGAAGGCTCATCTGGGACCCTTCCTTTGAAGGCCGGTTCGGCCTTGGTGAAATGATCTCACGTTGGGATGGCGAGCGCCACCCGCCGCTTACTGACTGGGAATGTACATCCGGGGCGACAGCTCGGCTCGCGTAGGGGACCAAGACGAGTACCCACGGTTGGCACGATACCGCCCGGATGTACGTTGGTATGTGAGGGCGAAGCGCTGAGCGTTTCAGCTATTTCTCTCCGGTTCCCGCGTAGAGTTGGAATGGGCCCCAATAATACGGCTTGTGGTAGGGCGAGCCGGTATCGCGAATCAGATTGAGCTGGGCCGATCGCAACGCGTCGTCAGGAGCTACGCCGCGCGTCAAATCGCGGTACATAAGGGACATCAACCGGGAAGTGGATTCGTCATCGACATCCCAGAGTCCGGCGATCACGTTGCGCGCGCCGGCTTGCAGGAAGGCCCAGGTGAGTCCAACCAAGCCTTCGCCAGAATAGGCGCGAGCGCCCGCGCTGCGGCAGGACGAAAGAGTGACGACACTGGCGTCGAGCGGAATCTTCATGATGTCGCGAGCGGTGAGCGAGTACCCGTTTCCTTCGCGGGAAAGAATGAGGGCGGAGTCCAGGGGGCTGTCTCGACTGGCGGTGGCGTGCGCGGCGAAATGAATAAACGAAAAGCGCGCCGGATCGGCCCGGCGATAGATGGATGGCTGGGATGCAGCGCCCTCGTAGACCACCTTACTGGAGTCCGAAAACAGGGCAGCGATGGTGTCCACTTCTTTGCGCGCATTCGGCAAATGAGGAAACTCTTCGTCCGGCGAATCAGGGTCGCCGATCGCCAGAAGGCTTCGAGGCGCCGGCTTACCGGCGTGGCGCGAGTTCAAAGCTAATCCGAGCGAGGGTGCAACGGAGAGCGTGACGTTTTCAATCCAATACCGGGTTGGCTGGTCAGGCGCCGGCAGTGTGGCGAAATTCAAGGAGTGAAGAGCGCCGTCGGGAACGATGACTACGTGGGATCCCGGTGGTACAAACTGGCGAATGTCGCCAAGCAAGATCTGGGATAATCTGAGGCCGGCCGGATTTTGCGATTCCACGGGATCTCTGAGATCTTCGATGAAAGTCCGGTAGCCGTCCACCAGTCCGCGAATTTCCTTCTCGGGCGGCAGCGTGAACATCTGAATGTTGGACGGCGTGATGGCCCATACATAGGACTGTTTTGGTCCTAGCCAATAGGAGAGGAAAATACGGTGGGTGGATCGGGCGAGCGCTTCGAGTTCGGAAGCAGTCAACGTGGTTTGCGGGGCCGCATTGGCTAAACGCTCTCTGAGGATGCGGGCGCGGCTGGATTCAACCACGTCCAGCGCCCTCGCGATCTGGCCGCGCTCGACCAGGAAATCGACATAGCTCCGATAAAATCGCACCAGGCTCGAAAGGTAGGAGAGCTTGTAGTCTTCTTTCGTAAGACCGGCCTGACGATGTTCGATGGCGGCGATGGCGGATTGAAATTGGGCCTCCGCCTTTTGAGGCTGGCCAGTCTCAATGTAAAGCTTGGCCAGATCGTCCTGCGCCTGAAGAGCGGGAGTGGGATCCACGGACGGAGACCTCGATATGGACAGGAACAGTTGTTCGGCCGGTGCGGATTGTTTACGCGCCGCCGCAATTTCAGCGCTGTTCAATTGGTTGTAGAGCTGCTTGACCTGGTCTTTCAGGTCGCGGTTGATAGCGAGTGACTCCGCGTTGTATCGTTCAGCGATATCCATTTGGCCGATTGCGATGCTGGATTGCGCGAGATTCGTGAGCCATGTAGCGCTCCAAGACCTGTCATCAAGCGGTCTGGCGATGGTAAGCGCTCGCTGGTAGCGCGCGGTAGCGGCCGAAAAATCCCGCGCTTCGAAAAAGACATCGCCGCTGTCGCCTAACCAGGATTGTTCGGACTGCGGATCACCGGCCTTTGCCGATTGCGCCGTGGCATCGTCGAGAGCAGCGAGAGCCTTTTCAGATTCGCCCAACTGGTAGTCGCACCACCCAAGATTGCCGAGGGTGTTGGTGGCAGCCCGATTGGCGCCGAGGCGGACAAACAATTCATGCGCGCGCTGGAGCCAATAAATGGCTTCCTCGAATCGGAAGCTTTGCATGAACAGATACCCTAGGTTCCCCATCAGGCTGGCTTCCAGATATTCGCCGCCCAAGCGGGTTGCGATTCCCAAGCCGTCGCGCAGCGTGCTCTCCGCGGCCTCAATGCGGCCCATCTGTACGAGCAAGGCGCCCTGGCGCTGTTCCACTTCGGCGATCAGGGCCGGAGAGCCGCTGGCCGCAGCCAGAGCATGAGCTTCGTTCAGATACTTTTCCGATCGCGGATACTCCGAAAGATAGAAATAGGCCCAGCCCTGGTGCATTCGGCGACGGGCCTGAAGATCGGACGAGGCGGGCGCGGCGGAGCCTTCCAACAGCTTGAGGGCGGATTTCTGGTCGCCGCTGGTCACCAGCGCGTCAGCCTTGAGGAGACGAAATTTCCAGCACCACTCTTCGGACGATCCACACCTGCGAAGCCCGCTATCGGCGATCGGAAGCGCGCGCTGAAAATCGCCTGTGGCGAGAAGACGCCCGGCGGTTCGATAGTTGGCTTCCAGCGATTCCAGATGCGAAGCGCCGCACGCAGACAACAAAAAGAGCGCCGCGATTACGGGTAGGGCCGGCCTCCGCCTGTTACAGCAGCGGCGTTCGCGCTGCCGCCCACTGAGCAGCCCAACTGTATCCTTAGCATCGTCAAGCTGCGAGAGGTGGGGCCGCAGAAAAACTCTCCCAGATGCACGGTACCAAACTGCGGCACGTTGATGCGTACGGGATGGCCCAGTTCGGCCCCTGGCTTGGGGTCGCGAACGGCGACGCTGAACCCCAGCAGGGTTGCTCTTTGTTCCACAGTGGGTAGTGGCACAGGATCGCCATTGGCACCGGGCAGAGTCAGAACCGAGAGTCCACCGTCGCGATCGTACTCCGCCGCTTTTAGCAAACCGGTCCAGGAGGCCCGTTCGGGCTCGCAAAAGTAATCCGGAGCGAGTTCCAGCCTTTCGAAGAAATGATTGCCAATGCGCAGCCCTTCGAACCGGCTACCGATCGGCACGACAGAAACTTCCTGCGGGGGCTCGCAGCCATCTTTAGCTATACCGGGAAAGCGCGAGGTCAATCGCGCCACAATGCGCTCGCAGGTGACGACGTCCAGCAAGTTGAATTTCTCCACCACCGACACCGAGAGCGTCTCATAAACGCCGTCCTCCGGCTCCGTTCCCACCACCTCGGCGTATGCCGAACCGAAAGACAGGATGTCCCTGTGCCGGAAGCCCTCGACGCGACTGGAGCCGACACCACCATCCGGAGGCAGCGCCGAGGCCGCCTGGACGGGAATAATCTCGTTGAAAGGGTGAGTGATCTGGCCCCCGACGCCGATCGCGTTCGCATTATAAATATATGTCTTCTTGCTGGTCTGCTTTTGCACGGAAGCTCCTTATCTAATCGAGTTTGAGAATAAGTGCGTAGCGGGCAAGTTCAGTTTCCGGTTTGCCGGTTTCCGCCGCATTACGAATAACTACAGTGTAGCGGCCAGCAGGCAGGAGCGACCGGGTGAGCAAGATTTGAATCGGCTTACCCGGCGGAGGCGCAGGCAGGCGCACGCTAAAGCGCGTGGATCCGGATTCATCCTGCACCGAACACTGGTAGGTTGCGAAGGAACCCTCCCAGGTTGGATCCATATATATGGCGTAAAAACGGCCGGTGTCCGGCAGTTCCAGCGAGCGGGCGTCGCCGCGTGAAACTGGAGGCAGAACGTAGCTGGCCATGGGCTGCGGCGATAGCGTGTCGTGTAATTGGCCGCGCAATCCGGGAATGACCACCGCTGCCTGATAGGCGCTGACGGCCGCGAGCAGGGTCGCGGCCAGGGCGGGCGCCGCACTCCAGGGGCGCTGCCAAAGCCAGGCCCAGGCGGATGGTTTGGCCTGAATCGGACTACGCTTCTCCGACGGGGAGCGGTGACCAGCCAGGCGCTGGTCGACAAAAACGGCGGTAGCATTGTCGTCAAACATGGCGCTGGCACGCAGTTCGCGCGAGCATTCCGAACAATCGAAGAAATGCTGCTCGAACTCGTCCGATTCCGAGGCCGATAACTGGCCGAGCAAGTAGCGCTCAACGGCGGCGTTACTTACTGCGTCGGTATGATTCATTCTGTAATAGCCTCCCTTCGGCCAACTTTTCCCAAGCCATTTTCTCTCATTTTAGTAATGAATCGAGGCCCTTCTTGCGTACAATTTCCCGGAACCGAGCTTTGGCGCGATGCACCAGGACGCGCAAATAGTCGCCGTCCACCTCAAAGCGCCGGCAGATTTCAGTGCGGTCGGCTTCGTCCAGATAGAGCAATCTCAACAGGCTCCCGTCCTTTTCGGGCAGCTCAGAGATCACATCCAGCACTGCCCGCTTGCGCTCCTGGGTGACCATCTCGCTGTCAGCCCTGGCGCGCTGATCGGGAGGATCGATCGTCAACTCGCCCGATTGGTTGCGTCCGAATTCGGAACTCATGAATTCCAGCAGGACGTTGTTGCAAACCCCGTGAACGAAGCCGCCGAAGCGCTCAGGATATTGAATTTGCTTGCCGGACTGCAGATAGTTCAGCACGCGAGCGAAGGTTTCCTGCCGGATCTCGTCGATCAAATGCCGGGCGCGCACGCGATTCCTCAGCTTCAACCAAAGGGCGTTGCTGAAGTAAGAGGTGAAGTGACGTTCCGTCTCCGGATCCCCATGCTTCAAACGAGCCACATAGTCCGCATCGAAGACCGCGTAATCCAATAGGGCTCCAGTAGAAGCTAGGGTACTAGAAAAACGCGGGGGCCTCAATACGACTCGGTGAGTTGCGACCGACGTGGAGCGCGATTGGCCGCATTTGGCGATGGGCGAGTGTTTCGTTTTCATGAAGTTTGGTCGGCTGGTCCCGGGGCGACGTTCGCGGGCCTTCGGTGTGTAGTGAAAAGACCGCTGGAAGCGTTTCAACAATTCGCACGAAGGGAGAGAAAAGGCGAAACCCGCAGCGAGGGTTCAGAACTTGAATTAGAATCAAGATTCCTCAAACCGTGCAGACGACCTTGAAGATCGGCGCTTTCCTGCTGCTTGCCACGATGGCGGCCTATGGCCAGGCCAGACTAGACGGCGTTATCGATATCCATGCGCATACAGCTCCCGACAGCACTGCGCGCTCCATCGACGCGATCGATCTGGCGAAGCTCGCCAAACAGCGTGGCATGCGCGGGCTGGTGCTCAAGAATCATTACGAATCGACGGCGGCGCTGGCCTACGTGGTGCGGAAGGAAGTGCCGGGGATCGAAGTTTTCGGCGGGATCGACCTGAATCGCTCGGTGGGCGGGATCAATCCCGCCGCGGTGGGACGTATGATCCTGATGCAGGGCGGGTGGGGCCGCGTGGTATGGATGCCCACCTTCGACGCCGAAAACCAGGTGCGATTTTCCAAAGAGGATCGGCCGTTTGTGGCGGTGGCAAAGGATGCCATGTCGCCGCCGGTCCGAATGACGATTCCGCAGATGCAGGAAGCCGCGCACGAAGGCGCGTATATCGAGTTTGTGTACAGCGCGCTGCTGGGGCCGAATGGGCTCAAGATCAAAGATTACGTTGAAGCGATCCGAACGCTGGGGGCTCGATCTTGCATTCTTTCGAGCGACCTGGGCCAACCGGGAAACCCGTTGCACCCGGATGGCCTGGCGGCGTTCTTCGAGGCGCTACGTAAAGAGGGATTATCGGACGCCGATATCGACCTGATGTCGAAAACCAATCCCGCGCGGGCTCTGGGGCTGGAATAGGCCAGTATCAAAAGACGATAGAATGCCACGCATGTGTACTTCGAGCGGAGCTCGACGCGGGGAACAGGTGTTGGAACGGCTGCGCGCTACGCCACCAAATATCTGGTACGACGGGAAGCGAGTGGAGGATCCGACCATTCATCCGGCGATGCGCAATGGAGTGGCGAGCCTGGCTTCGTTGTACGACGTGCAATGGGAGCAACCGGAAGTAACGCTTTACGATTCCCCGAGTTCAAACGCCAAAGTGAGCCGGACATTCCTGATTCCGCGTACGATGGACGAACTTTGCTCGATCAGCCGGGCCATGAAGTCGCGAGCCGACCGGAATTTTGGAATGATGGGACGCGCTCCGGATTATCTGAATCGCGCGATCACGGGGTACGCATCCGGCGCGGCCTACTTGGGAGAAGATGATCCGCGCTTCGGAGAAAATGCGCTGCGGTATTACGAATACGTACGCGAGAACGATTTGAGCCTGACGCATACGCTGATCACGCCGCAAGCGAATCGATCGGTAGGGACCGCGCGGCAGGCCGATCCGTTCCTGGCGGCGCGCGTGAAGGAACAGACTAGCGCAGGCCTCGTGATTCACGGTTGCCGCATGCTGGCTACGCTGCCCTTCGCCGACGAGCTGATGGTCTTCCCTTCCACGCTGCTTAAGAATCAAGACGAGGATGCTCCCTACGCATTCGGTCTGTGCCTTTCGACCGACACACCGGGATTGAAGTTTCTGTGCCGCGAAAGCCTGGACTATGGGCGGTCGCACTACGATCATCCATTCGGGTCGCGCTTTGAGGAACTGGATTCGGTGGTGATGTTCAACGATGTGTTCGTTCCCTGGGAACGCGTACTGCTGTATCGGGACGTGGCGCGCTGCAACTCGGCGTATGCACGCACCGGCGCGCTGGCGTTAATGGCGCATCAAGTGGTGGTGAAGAATCTGGCGAAGACCGAATATCTTTTGGGACTGGCATCGCTGCTGACGCATACCATCGGGATTGAGGTCTTCCAGCACATCCAGGAAAAGCTGGCCGAAATCTGGGTCAACATGGAGACGATGCGTGCTTTCCTGCGGGCGGCGGAAGCCGATGCAGCGATCGATGAGTATGGGATGATGCGCCCAGCCTGGGATCCTCTGGATGCCGCGCGCAATCTCTACCCTCGGCTGTATCCCCGGATGATCGAGATCATCCAGCAGATCGGTGCGAGCGGGCTGGTTGCCATGCCGACCGAGGCGGATGTGAATGGACCGATGGCCGGAGAAATCGAGCGCTATTTCCAGGCGGCGCGGGCCGAGGCGCACGATCGGATTCCGTTGTTCCGGCTGGCCTGGGACACGGCGGTTTCCGGATTCGCTTCGCGGCAGGTGCTGTACGAGCGCTTCTTTTTTGGCGATCCGGTTCGAATGGCGGGGGCGCTGGTTTCAAGTCACGATCGCACGGCTTACATGGATCGCGTGCGCGACTTCCTGGCCCAATCAAAATCAGAGGCTCAGAACGAAGCCTCCTTAAGAGGGAGTACGGAATGATTCGATTCAAAAGAAGGTTTTCGATTCTGGTTGCGGCGGCCGGCATGTTTTACGGCGGGGCGAAGCTGCCAGGGCAATCGACGTTCACGGCGGAACAAAGCGCGGCGGGCCGCGACGCTTATCAAGCCAACTGTGCGACGTGCCATCGGCCCGATCTGGCGGGCAGCGGAGAAGCACCGCAATTGGCCGGATCGAACTTCATGAACGTTTGGGGAAAACGGCCCGCAAGCGATCTGATCAACACGATGCAATCTTCCATGCCGCCGGCGAATCCGGGCGGGCTGGGCCCGACCACGTATATCAACCTGGCCGCATTCATTTTTTCGGCAAACGGGATTGCGGCGCCAGGAGCGCCAGGGCCGGCGCCTCGAGAAACACCCGCGGATACCGTGAGGCAACAGACCGTGGCGGGGCATGGTATCACCGTCACGGGCGAAGTGAAGAACTACAAACCGGTGACCGACGCCATGCTGCGCAATCCCGATCCTGGCGACTGGCTGATGATCCGGCGCGATTACCAGGCTTCCAGCTTCAGCCCGCTGGCGCAAATCAACATCGGCAATGTGAAGAAATTGCGCCTGGTGTGGGAGTGGGCCATGAATGAGGGCAGCGGAGCGAATGAGCCGACGCCGATTGTTCACGACGGGGTTATTTTTCTTGCCAACACGGGTAACGTGGTGCAAGCGCTGGACGCTAGAACCGGCAATCTGATTTGGGAGAATCGGATCGGCCCGGATGTGACCGGCTCTATCGGAGCGATGCGCAGCCTGGCGCTTTATCAGGACAAAGTGATCATGGCGACCACGAATGCGCGCATCCTGGCGCTGGACGCGCGCACCGGCAATATCGTATGGAACACGGCGATCGCCGATCCGGCCAAAGGCTACACCAATACCAGCGGGCCCATCGTCATTCGCGGAAAAATCATACAAGGCTTGAGCGGATGCGATCAATACAAGAAAGACACCTGCTTTATTAGCGCGTACGATCCCAACAACGGCAAACAACTGTGGAAATTTAGCACCGTGGCGCGCGAGAACGAACCTGGCGGCGACACCTGGGGTAAACTTCCCGATCTGTTGCGCGCGGGCGGCGACACCTGGATCACGGGAAGCTACGATCCTGAACTGAACCTGACTTATTGGGGAGTGGCGCAAGCCAAGCCTTGGATGCGAGCGACTCGTGGATCGGGCTCCGGCCAGGCGCTGTACACCAGCTCGTCGCTGGCGCTCAATCCGGACACCGGCAAATTGGCCTGGTACTTTCAACACGTAGGCGGAGAAACGCTGGATCTGGATGAAGTGTTCGAGCGCGTTCTAGTGGATGACAATGGGCAGAAGCTGGTATTCACCATTGGCAAGCCGGGTATTTTGTGGAAGCTGGATCGAACAACTGGTAAATATCTGGCGCATAAAGAGACTATTTTCCAGAATGTTTTCGATCAATTCGATGAAAAGACCGGCCAGCCAGGATATCGCGCGGATATTTTGGAACAGCAGACCGGCCAGTGGGTGCAAGCCTGCCCGAGCACGGAGGGCGGCCATAACTGGCAGGCCATGAGCTATCACAAGAGCACCAGCCAGCTCATCATCCCGCTCAGCCAGAGCTGCCTGGAAATGAAGGGGCGAGTTGTCGATTTCAAGGAAGGCTCGGGCGGGACCGCGGCGGACCGGCGCTTCTTCGAGATGCCGGGGAGCAACGGCAACGTGGGAAAACTGGCGGCCTACGACGTGCGAACGATGAAAGAGAATTGGTCTATCCAGCAGCGAGCGCCGTTTTTGACGGCGGTGCTTTCGACGGCCGGAGGGGTGGCGTTTGCAGGCGACCTGGATCGCACGTTTCATGCTGTGGACGTGAAAACGGGCAAGGAGCTGTGGCGAATCCGCCTGGGTACCGCGGTGCAGGGCTTTCCCGTCTCGTTCAGCATGGACGGAAAGCAGTACATCGCCGTGACGACGGGCATGGGTGGCGGCAGCCCACGACAAGTCCCGCTCACAATTGCACCGGACATTCATCATCCATTCAGCGGAAATGCGCTGTATGTTTTCGCGCTGCCGGATGGAGAATAGTTACTACGGGCGAAAAGTTTTCAAGCGCCGAGCGGCTTCTTCGATGGTGGGGCGGGATTTGGAAAAGGTGAAGCGAATCCTCTTTGGATTTTGGGCGGCAGGCGGATGGAAGACTGAGCCAGGCACTCCGGCTACGCCCGCTTCCCACATCAGGCGTTCTCCGAATGCAGTGTCGTCCTGATCCGACACCCGAGCGTAATCACACCACAGAAAATACGATCCGCCCGGCTCGTAGAAGGTCATCCCGCATTTTTCAAGCGCCTCGCACAGCAGTTGTTTGCGCTCCCAATATTCGCATCGCAGCTGGGCATAAAACTCGACTGGCAGATCGAGCGCGCCGGCCAGCGCTACCTGGAGGGGGTGCGGCGCCGTCACGGTGTGAAAATCGTGCATGTTGCGAAGCTGCTCCACCATCTCGGCGGGCGCCACGATATATCCAACGCGCCAACCGGTAACCGAATAAGTTTTTCCCATGGAAGTAACCGTCACCGTTCGATCGCGAGCCATGGGCAGCGACGCCATGCTCACGTGCCGGTGCCCGGGCCACACCAGATACTCGTAGGTCTCGTCGACAAAGATCAGCAAATCGTGATCGGCGGCGAAGCACACGATGATTTCGAGTTCTTGTATCGTAAAGACTTTGCCGGTTGGATTGGACGGATTGCAAATCAAAATGGCGGCGGTGTTGGAACTGCGTACGGCTTCGAGCCCGGCGCGGGTAAACGAAAAATCCGGCTCGCGCGTTTCCACCGTGCGCAATTGGAGGCCGGAGACGATGGATTGCAGCACATAGTTTTCGTAGATCGGAGTGAAGGTAATTACTTCGCGGCCGCGCTCGATCAGCGCCTCCATGGCGACCACCATCCCCTCGGTTGCTCCGCAGGTGACCACGATGTTGCGGTCCGGGTCGGCCGGGATGCCGTTGAAGCGCTCCAGCTTGTGCGCGATGGCGCGGCGCAGCACGGGCGCACCCGACGGATCGGTGTACTGATGATTAGAGCCGGCTATGGCCTGGCGCGCCAGTTCTTTGAGTTCGGCAGGTGCGTCATCGTCGGGAAAGCCTTGCGACAAATTGACCGCGCCCATTTGCTGAGCCTGGATGGTGGTGCGGCGGATAATGGATTCGCGCAGCGGGAGGTGTTTGAAAGAAGCCATCAGTTACGGCTCTCCGGTTGGGCGAGCGGCAAAACCGGCGCTAGGAGCGTCGTCAGCGAGAAAAATACCCTCAAAAGCGCGGCAAGATAAGTCGCCGATTATCAAGACCATAAAATGTATGCATTACGGAAAAACATGAGGTAGTATGTTATGTTATCACCGAGCAGCTATGGCGACGCGAAAGAGCACTGCGGAACTAAGTATCCAGGAGCTTCCCGAACAGGGATCCAAGGCTTCCTCTCAGACCGCACGGGCCACTCTAGCGCTACGCGAGATGCTGGTGCAAGGCCGGTTCCGTCCTGGCGAGCGCATCCGCGAAGTCCCGCTTGCGGCGCAACTGAAAGTGTCCCGGATTCCGCTGCATCTGGCCTTGGAGCGGTTAGCTAACGAAGGATTTCTGGAGATCCGGCCCACGCGAGGGTTTGTTGTTCAGAGGTTCTCCACCGAAGACATTTACGACGCAATTGAACTGCGGGGATTACTGGAAGGCGCCGCAGCCAGGCTGGCGGCCGAACGATTCAAAGACGTCGTGGAACTGGCGCCGATGCAAGAATCCAGCCGCGAGATCATGGCGTTGGTACGGCGCACCAAATTAACGATCGAGAGCTTCAGCCGCTATATCGAACTGAACGCACAATTCCACGCGGCACTGCTGGATCTCTCACGCAGCCGGATGCTGCAACGCGCGATCAAGCAGGCCTGTTCGCTTCCGTTTGCTTCGCCCAGTGCGTTTCTGAAGCGGCAATATATTTCCGGCGATCTGCGCGAGCTATTTCTTATTTCGGCGGATCAACATTGCGGGATCATTGAGGCGATCGCGAATCGCGAGGTGATGCGCGCCGAGACTCTCACGCGCGAGCATGCACGCGTGGCGCGGCGGAACCTGGAGGACGCTCTCAGAAACTCAGAGTTTCCCGTGGACCTGGCCGGCGCCAAGCTGGTCCAGCTGTAAGCGTCAAAAAACCGGCCGTTGAGATCCAGAGTGATAGTCACTATCACCAATTCACTTACGCCACGGGCCGGAGGAAGCACGACAGGGTGGGTGTTTGCGCGCCCAGCGGTAGCGTAATCGAAATATCATTAATTCTGATTTTAATTATCACTGCAACGCGCTCGACTAAGCTGCATGCAGGGAGTATACTCGCCCGGTAAGCTTCAGGACATTACCAATTCCTTTGGAGGTTGGCCAGGTATGCTGACTCGAGGTCACACCCGCGTGCGAGCTTTTCCTGCCGCCACTCTCTTCATTTTCATTGGACCAGTTGGCCGAGTTGGGGTCGCGTAAAAAAGGGGAGATTCAGAATGGCACATCTAGAACCACGTCGTAGCAAGCGCGTTTTCACGGCACTGGTTTTCGGCCTGCTGCTGGCATTGGCCGCGCTGCCGAACCTGGTGTATGGACAGGGAGCAAACGCCACACTATTAGGCACCGTGACGGACGTATCGGGGGCGGTGGTGCCCAACGCGTCGGTGCAAGTTACCAATGTTGCCACAGGCGTCAGTCAGACGGTTACAACCGATTCGCAGGGCCGCTACACGGTAGTGGATTTGATCGTGGGCGGCTATAACGTGCAGGCATCGGCCACGGGATTTCAGACCGTACTCCGCAGCGGCATCACGCTCATCGTCGGCAGCCAGACGGTGGTGGACATTGCGCTTTCGCCCGGCCAGCAGCAGCAAACGGTCACCGTACAAGGAGAAGCGTCCCAGGTGGACGTGGTTTCGTCTACTCTTGCCTCGGTGGTGGAACAGAAACAAATTGCAGACCTGCCGTTGAACGGCCGCAATTTTACGGACCTCATCGCGCTGGCGCCGGGAATCACGACGGGCAACGGAGTGGGAGCCCCAGCCGGGGGCGCGAACCTGCTGTACGGCCTGGAGGCTAACTTCAGCGTTTCCGGCGCAAGGTCGGAAGGCCAGGCGTATCTTCTGGACGACGTCGACATTCAAGGCTTCTGGGCCCACGGGTCGGGTTCGGGCGTGTTGGGCACCACCCTCGGCATTGAGGCTATCGCCGAATTCTCGGTACTCACCAACACCTACAGCGCTCAATTCGGCGGCAATGGCGCAGTGGTGAACACTGCCAGCAAATCTGGCACCAACAGTTTTCACGGCTCCTTGTACGAATTCTTCCGCAACAGCGACCTGGACTCGCGCAACTTCTTTGACCCTTCCACCATACCTGCCTACCGCCAAAATCAGTTTGGCGGCAGCATCGGCGGGCCCATCAAGAAGGACAAGTTGTTTTTCTTCTTCAATGACGAGGAGTTGAGGAAATCGCAGGGCTCAACCGTACCCACGTTTATCCCCGACGCCAATATGCTGAAGGGACTGGTGCCGTGCAACCTGGCTCCAAATCTTGCATGCTCGGGCGGATTGGCGAATGTCGGAGTGAGTGCGGTGGCAGCGCCCATCCTGGCGCTTTATCCGCAGACCACGGCAGTATCACCCACCGGCATCCTGGAGGTGCCGGAAGTCGCCAGCCAGACCGGCGACGAAAATTACCTTTTAACGCGCATCGACTACACCATGGACGACAAGAATTCGTTCTTTGTGCGCTACGTGCATGACGGCGCCAGCACCGTTCTGCCGTTCCTCGGTTCGCCAGTACCGCCCCGCTGGCCGGAACAGGGCATAACGGGCAACCACTTCGCAACCGTGGAGTGGCGCCGGTTGATTTCCCCAAACGTGGTCAACCTGCTCCGCCTCAGCTTTACACGGACCAAAGAGGCCGACAATGAAGTGAATCTAGATCCAACGCCTGCGCTCAATTTCTACCCCAGCGGGCATCAAAATGGCGGCGTCAGCATCACGGGCCTTTCGGCGCTCGGCACCAGCATTTTCGCTCCGCTGAGCCAAGTGCAAAACAAATTTCCAGTAGCCGACGACGTGATCTGGAACAAGGGGTCTCACAGCTTCAAGTTTGGCGGATTATTCAGCCGGGTGCAGAGCAACTTTACGCAAGACGGGTGGTGGGGCGGCTCCTACACGTTTACCAGCATCCCGAACTTCTTAGAAGGCAACCCATTCCTCTTCATCGGACCCATCCCTCCGTACACGGACTCCACTCGCGACTTCCGCGAGATTGAAGTGGACGGGTACGCTCAGGATGAGTGGAAGGCGACTTCCAAGTTGACGGTCAACATCGGTGTCCGCTATGAGTTCGTCACCAATCCTACTACCAACCTGCAACCACTCAATGCCATCCTCAATCCTCCGTTTGGAACCTTCGTTCCCGTCACGCACGTTTTCGCGTCGAACCCCTCCACTCACAACTGGGATCCGCGACTGGGCTTGGCGTTTGATCCGTTTAAAGACCACAAGACCTCGATTCGCATAGGCGCCGGAATTTTCTACGATCCCATTCGGGCCCGCACCTACGCTTCCGGTTATTACTTCAATAAACCGTACGAACTGGCCTTCGAGATATTTCCTCCGTTCCCGAACGCGTTCTCGACCGGCTACTCAACTCCGTCCGAGATCGTAGGTATCGATTACAACATCCACGATTCGCCGCATATGTATCAGTGGAATATGAACATCCAACGCGAATTGTTTGAAAACACCACTCTGACGGTGGGCTACGTTGGCTCGCGGGGCCTACATTTGTATGAAGGCCGCGACATCAATCCTGTGGTGCCTAACATCGTGAACGGCATCCCGGTTTTTGGCCATTTATCGCCGACCGGTGCGATCGTCAGTAACCCGCGTGAGAATACCGCTCTGGGCGCTCTCAGCAGCGAGGCTCCCGTGGGGGATTCGCATTATAATTCTCTGCAGGTAGGCCTGAACCGGCGCTTCTCGCACAACATACAAGGCCAGCTTTCCTACACCTGGTCCAAATGCATAGACAACACCTCCGGCACGTCCGGCCTCGAGGGCGGTGCACCTTGGACGGATCCGCTGGCCGGCAACTACGACGAAGGCCGCTGCCAGTTTGACCGGTCGCAATTCGTGAAATACAGCAGCGTCTACTCATTTCCCTTTAAAGGCAACGTGCTGGTAAGCGGGTGGCAACTGAGCGGCAACTTTACGTACTCGAGCGGTGCGCCGTGGAACGTACTGCTTGGGTTCGATCAAGCCGGAAACGGAAATAGCGGCGAAGAGCGGCCCAACATCGTTTCGGGGGTCAACCCCATTATCGGCAGCGTCAACGGTTATGCCAACCCGGCCGCCTTCTCGGTGCCGGCAGTAGGTACGCTAGGCAATCTTCAGAGAGACTATTTGTCGGGCCCGGGTCTGGTGGATCTGGACATGGCGTTGCTAAAGGACACTCGGATTCACGAACAGATGCGCCTTCAGTTCCGCGCGGAGTTCTTTAACGTTGCCAACCATCCAAATTTCGGGCTGCCTAACCCCACCGCCTTCTCGCAAGGTCCGGCCGGTACCGGCATCCCCAACTCGACGTTTGGGCAGATCACATACACAACAACTTCGTCGCGGCAGATCCAGTTTGCGCTGAAGTTGTTGTTCTAAGCTGTGAACTAGCGCTCGGTAGTGACCGCTAGGGGACCGTGACTGCCGATGAGGGTGTCCGCAGCTTGCCGGTCCCCGCGCAGCATTTCGTTGACGAAGGCAAGCACCAGAGTCTGAGCGATAGTGTGTTGGTTGGAACAGCTCAGAGCCGGCTCGTAATGCGGCACAGGAGGACGGCAATCGGTGCCGGGGCCGTAGCGGGACATGGTGGCATCCAACGCAGTGTCATCCAGCCCGAAGAGCGGCGCGATCAGCCAGTCAGGCAAACAATAATCGGTGAAGTAGACGTGGTTCCCGCCGTGCAAAGTGGCTAATGTATGGGGAGCTGAGGAGTTTTGATAGGCCCACTGGGCGTTGTTCGGTAGCGGGGAGAAGCGGTCATTGCTGCCGCCGATGATGGCAACCGGCAGCGCGCGAGTGGAAAAGAAGGCGCGCGAGAAGAAGCAGGCATCAGGCGATAGGGCGATGACTCCGGCCACGCGGGGATCGTGGTAATCGGGCGCAAAGCCAGCCACCAAAGCAACAGCGCCGCCGGTAGAGTGGCCGATCACCACATATTTCGAGGCATCCACCAGCGTGGCCCAGGGAGCGCGGGCGTTCCGAGGATCGGCCAAGCGGTCCACCAGGAAGGCGATGTCCCGGGCCTGCTCTTCCGCGTGCGCGTCAGTGGCGCCGCCGGGAGTGGATCTTGCCGTGAGCGGAAAATCGGCTGCCAGGACGACATACCCGGCTTCAGCCAAAGACCGGGTCAAGAAGGTGGATTGCCGCCGGTTGCTATCCACGCCATGCACGAAGACCACGAGCGGCCGGCGCGGGGTGTCGTGAGGAATTTGAGGATAGATAACATCGATGGCGAACGACCGCGTGGGACGTGCCGCAACCTTGCCGTTGGCGGGTGTAGGGCGAGAAGAATCGGTCCAAACATAAGTCGCGACCAGCGATTTATAGGCGGGCTTGGGCGGCTGCAGGCTGGCCGGCAACGAAGCGCAAACGGAGCAGGCTGGAAGCGCCAAAGCAATGGCCCACTGCCATGGCCGATGCGAAATTGTCACACCCGAACTTGTCACACCCGATAATAGCGCTGCTTTATTCTTTGTCGTTCAAGTCCGGGGGACGCTGCATCCGGGGCAAGCTACAGGTCTCGCTCAACGCAATGTACTCCCGATAGCAGGGCCCACATTGAATGGCGTGTTTCCAGTGCGGATCCTTGCGGAGATCCTCACGCAGCGCGAAGCGCTCGGCGAGTCCACGAAGAACCTCAGAGCCGGGGCAACCTTTGCGCTGAGGATTGGGATATTCGGCCGAGACAGCGCTCTGGTATTCGCGTTGCAGCCGGTTCCAGTGTTCTTCGGTTGTTCTTGGCATTGTGGTTTTGTCGGCCACCGCCCCCGGTAAGGGGCTTCAGCCCCAAACTTCCTGCGCCACTTCCACGATCCGCTCCAGCTTGGTCCACTGGTCCTGCTCGGAGAGATTATTTCCTTCATCGGTGCCGGCGAAACCGCACTGCGGGCTCAGACAAAGCTGATCGAGGCTGACGAATTTTGCAGCTTCATCGATCCGCCGCTTGATTTCATCCTTGGATTCCAGGACGCCGTATTTCGAGCTCACCAGGCCGAGCACGGCGAACTTGCCCTTGGGCAGCAGGCGCAGCGGCTCGAATCCGCCGGCGCGGTCCGTATCATATTCCATGAAGTAGGCGTCCACGCCCACCTGGTGGAACAGAACGTCGGCGATTGGCTCATAGCCGCCTTGCGCGATCCAACTGGAACGGTAATTGCCTAGGCAGACATGGATACTGATGACCATATCCACCGGGCGGCCGGAAATGGCGCGGTTAATGGTAGCGGCGTATATTTGCGGCAGACGTTCAGGCTCATCGCCGCGGGCCTGCAACTTGGCGCGCTGATCGGAGTCGCACAAGCAGGCGAAGTTCACCTCGTCCAGCTGCAGATAACGGCAGCCGATATCGGCGAAGGCGCGAACGGCCTTGCGGTAAGCGTCTCCCAGATCCTCAAAGAACAATTCCATGTCAGGGTATGACTGCGGCGAGACGGTGGCGCGTCCGCCACGAAAATGCAGCACGCTGGGCGAAGGGATGGTCATCTTCGGGACCACTTTCGCGTGGTCCCGCAAAAAGCGAAAGTGGCCGAGCATGGGGTGCGAGCCCGGGAAATCGATGCGGCCAGTTACGCGCAGACCGGCTTCGAATGACTCGACGCCCTCTAAGCCTTCCAGAAAATCCAAGTGCCAGTAGCTTCGCCGGAATTCGCCGTCGGTGACGGCCTGAAGACCGGCGTTCTCCTGTTTGACGATCAGCGCTCTAATTTCGCGATCTTCGACCGCTTTCAGATCGGCAGCGGTGATCTCACCGCGTTCCCGGCGCTGACGGGCAGCCTTCAGCACGCGCGGACGGAGCAAGCTGCCTACCTGGTCGGCGCGAAACGGAGGGATTGTTCTTGTTATTCCAGCCGTGCCGCTTTGGTCGACAACGTCTGGTTGATTCAAGAGATCAGCTCCAAGGATTTCGCGTGCCCATTGGACTGGATTGCGACGGCATCTGTCGAATGCGGCGAGACGCCATTCTTCTCTAAGAACAACTCGGCAATCACGCCGCGAATCCACTTACTGGCTGGGTCGTGCGTATAACGTTCGTGCCAGTGCTGCACCACATAATAGGCCGGGAGCGGAAAGGGAACCGGCAGCAGTTTGATCTTCCCGGCGCTTGCAACCATGCGTCCCAACTGCTCGGGAACCACGGCAATGCAATTCGCTCCCGTAATCATGCTTGAGATTCCGAAACACCCCGGGACTCGCAGGCGCACCTTGCGCGCGATGCGATTGGTTTCGAGCGCCTTCTCCACGATCTCCAGGCCGCTACCGGGAGTAGTCAGCACCAGATGAAATTCGTTCTCGAATTGTTCCAGCGTCAGGTCATCGTGGATTCTGGGGTGATTGGCGCGGACGGCGCAGACGAACCGTTCCTTAAAGAGCCTTTGCTGGCAGAACCCGGAGCCGGTTGAAGGCGTGAATCCAACCGCGAGATCGAGGCGTCCGGCATGCAGCAGGTTCGAGGTCTCGGCAGAAATGTCCTGGAGCTCGATATTCACACCGGGCGCCGAAAGCTGCAGCCGCCGCATCAACGCGGGCAGCGTGGTGACTCGGGTGATCTCACAGGCTCCGATTCGAAATGTTCTGTCCGACGTAGAGGGGTGAAAGGCAATCCGATGCACCAATGCCGTTTCGAGCAAACCTTCAGCCTTCTCCAGCAACTCGATCAGTTCGGTCATCTGCGGCGTGGGTTCCATGCCGTCGGGCGTCCGGACGAAAAGGGGGTCTTTGAAATGCTTGCGGAGACGGGCCAAGCTCATACTGACGGCTGACTGACTCAATTGCAGATTCTCGGCGGCCTGCGATACGCTGCGGGTCTTATGCAGCTCATTGACTATGCTCAGCAGCCTGAGATCGATATTCGTCATGGTGTGCCGCTTCATTGCGCCAACTATGCATGCATTTCATTCGCGGATTGCATGCACTGTGAATTCTATCTCTGCGGCCGAGAAGATGTCAAATGCTTGGAAATGGGTGGTGAGCGTTATGCGCGAGCTAGGGATTGCGGGTTTGGATCAAACGCTGGATACGGCTCGAAAAAACGCTGGTGCGCTTACTGCATGCATTTTGCGAGCACCTCATGACCACAGGTGTTTGCTCGCAATTTGGGCCCCTGCCACCAGGCTCTCAAACTTGGCCCACATCACGGTGGGATGAACGCGCTGGATGATGTCGGACTGGGCGAAGCCGCAATCGCTGCCCGCAATCACGTTCTCGCGTCCCACCAGTCCGGCGAAACGAACAATTCGATCGGCCACCGCTTGGGGGTGCTCGACCGTGGGGGTGTGGTGAGTGATCACGCCGGGGATCAGAATTTTTCCCGCGGGTAGCCGCTTGTTTTCCCAGATCCGCCACTCATGCTCGTGCCGCACATTGGCGGCTTCAATGGAATATGCTCCGGCACGCACTTTGAGGATCAAATCCACGATGGCTTCGAGCGGCGCGTCGGCAACATGCGGAACATGCCAACTGCCGAAGCAGACGTGGTATCGGATGCGGTCCTCGGGGATGCCGGTAAGTGCGTGGTTTAGCGCTTCGACGCGCAGGTTGGCCCATTCGCGATATTTCTCGGGACTCTGCTGCACCAGGTGGTCGTACATATTGGCGAGCACCGCATCGTCCACCTGCAGCAGGACTCCGGAATCATAAATGGCGCGGTACTCCTCGCGGAGCGCGTCGGCGATGGCGTAGACGTACTCGCGGTCGCTGGCATAAAATTCGTTCACCCCGTCGTAGGCCGTGCTGGCGGGCGCTACCGCGGTGAGAAACGCTTCCTCTACCTTGACACCGCTTAATGCCGCTTTGAAATTGGCGAGCGCGCGAGCGATCGAGGCATGATCCTGATATTTGATGGGACCGACGCAAGCCTCGGTGATGGTTCCCTGCGCCAGTCTCGGCATCTCCAGAGCGATGGCTTCGGCAAAGCGCTCCCGATCGCGGCCCAGCCAAACCACGGGACGCCGCTGATCGGGCCGTATTTCAAATCCGCTAATCCGCTTGAGGATGTAGTTGGACCAACTGGACTTCCCATACTCGCCGTCGCTGACAATATCGATTCCGATTTCAGCCTGCTTCCGCACTACATCGACGGTAGCTTCCGAGAGCACGGTTTCATACTTAGCCGGATCCGTGGGCGCCTGTCCGGCCGGGGCCAGATCCCGGAGTTCTTTCGGCCGCACGAGACTTCCGACGTGCGTGGTGAGTATGCGATGTTCGCTGCGCTTCATATGATTAGGTTTTACCTGCCGTTGTGTGCCGCGTTTATTTGACGTAGTGCTGAAGGTCGCGCTCGCCCTCCAGGCATTCGAATTCCATAATGTCGGATTGTTTTTGAGCGCGAATGAGGAACTTCATCTTCCAGGGTTTGGTGTACACCTTGGGATCGTCGAGAGTGGCTTCGTATTGGATGGTCTCGGCATCCACCAAGGTGTATCGCTCGACAATATGCAGCTGGTCGCTGTGAAAATTGCCGGACATGTCGAGCCAGGTCTGATCATTGAAACCGTTGGCATCCACCACCAGCGTGTAGCCGTCCCAATGTCCAACCGAGTCACCCATCCAGGTGTTCAGAACATCGCGGCCGGTGGGATGCTGATGCGAACCGTCGGTGTGAATGATACGAATCCCATGCGGGTATTCGTACAGGAAAACCACCAACCCCGGTTTCTGGACGACTTGCCAGGGAAACGGAGTATAAACGGCACGAGGAACGCCGGGCAGGTGACAATGCGCTTGCGGATCATTGGAAGCATCCTTCATCAACTCCGCTCTTTTAGGAAGCGCCCAGTCCTGATAGGGGATTTTGCTGTCTCCCACCACGACGCCCTTGCCGGCGGGGATGCCATAAGCGGCCCCGTGATCTTCGACGTCCCAAGGAGCCAGCGTGTCGGCAAGCCACAAACCGCTGAGGTCGGGCTTGCCGTCGGAAGCGACCTTGACAGGATCGGCCGCCCGGAGCGGAAGGAAACTGAGACAAACCGCAAACGACAGAGTTTGGATGGTTAGATTCCTCAACTGAAAAACCCTTTTAGTTGCGGGCTAACTCCGGGGCGTGAATCGGCTCCAATTGCGCCAGCATCTCCTGGGTCCGATGCTCCCACCAGGGCGGCAGATGGATCTTCGAGCCAAGATGTTGCTCGTCTTCGTCGCGGTAGAATCCACCGGCTTGACTGCAAGAACATTCGACGAGAATTCCGCCAGGAGAGCGGACGTACATGGAATAGAAGTAATAGCGGTCCTTGATATCGGAAGCGTCGGTGAAGCCGAGCTCTTCGTAGATTCCTTTTTGCTCTTCGAGCTGCTCGCGGCTATTCACAGCCAAAGCCACGTGGTGAACGGTTCCGGCGCCGAAGGTCCAGCTTCCGGCCGGGCGATCCGGATCATGCTGGAGGATCAAAGTACGGCCTGGCCCTCCGGGTCCCACTTCAAAACGATGATACGGGCCTTCCTGACCGGTCTTACGAAAACCAAGAGCCTCGGTAAAGAAACGCTCGCTTTCCCCGACTTCCCGCATGGAGAGGACGGTGCCATAGAATCCCCGGACGGCTTCACCGCTTCCGACCTGATCCGTGGTCCAGCCCTGCCGGTTGTCGTTCGCTTCTTCGAGTACTTCGAAGGCCAATCCGGCCGGATGCTGGAATCGAATAAATTTCTGGCCGAACCGTTCCTGAATGCCGGCGTGCGGAGTCTTGTGGCGATCGAACTGATCTTTCCAGAACGGCAAGGATCCTTTGGGCGCCGAATAAGCTGTCGCGGAGATCTGGCCAGACCCTTGACGCCCTTGTTTCTGGCCGTAGGGGAAGGTGGTCATCACCGAACCCGGCTCGGCGTTCTTGTTGGCATAGTACAAGTGGTAAATCGGAATCTTGCCATCCATGAGGACGGTTTGCTTCACCATGCGCAGGCCAAGAACCTGGGTGAAAAAGTCGATGTCTTGTTGGGCTCCTCCGGCACACGCGGTGATGTGGTGGATGCCTGTTACTGGGTAGTTCATTGTAATTTTTCCTTTGGTCCATCCAGCAGCATGACTGCTACGGAGGGGAATGTCGATAGTGCGTTCGTGATACTCCCCATCAAGTCTGTTGAATTGGACACTTGCTTACTTCGGTGCGTCGGGCGCGGCGCCGGCGAAGACTTTTCGCCCATCCGCTAATTTCACCTGCCGGGCAGCGGCCGTATGCGATCCGTCCTTTGCGAGAAAAGCGTCGAAGGAAACGGTGTCGCCGGCCTTAATATCATCCTTACGCCAACCCGCGCGATAAAGCGCGTTCGGCGCGCCGCTCTCCAGGGCCCAGTTCACCGGCTTGCCGTCATCGCCCTTCACGTCGACGTAGATGTAGGCGTGGGGATTCACCCAATCTACCTTGGTGACGACGCCCGTCAGGGTCACCGGCTTGTTGCCGTCAAACTCGGCGGCGAACGAATGGTGGGCGAACATGGGGATGCTTAATAAAAGCAGCACCGTAACAGCGGACAACCGGGCAAACATGATCAATTCTATTGTCGCTCCAATAGAGCAGATTACTACAATTATCAATGCAGATGATCGGGAACATTAGTTTGGAGGCCCAACAGGTTGCTGAAAAAAACCTCCACATCCGCGAACCGCAGGCGTGGGCGCCTACGCTACATGGGCTATCAATAACGTAAGTGTGCCCGTGTAGGGCGGACTTCAGTCTGCCGCGCTTTTTCAGCAACCTGCTGAGAACTCGACATAGCGGCTGGGCCAAACTATGCTAACAACAAACTATGCTAACAACAGTTGAACTATTCAAAGGAGCGGGTTACTAAGTGAAGCTGAGCACCGATCGGATTCTGACTACACACGTAGGCAGCTTGCCACGTCCGCAGGAGGTTGTCGATTTTCTGTTCGCGCAGGACCGCGGCGAGCCATACGACGCGGCTGAATTTGATAGGGCCATCCGGTCCGGCGTGTTGGATGCGCTGCGGAGCCAGGTGGAAGCCGGCGTGGATGTGGTGAGCGACGGCGAGATGGGCAAAATCAGCTATGCCACCTACATTCGTCACCGGCTCACCGGGTTTGAGGGCGATTCGGCCCGGCCGACGCCGCAAGACCTGGAGGATTTCCCCGGCTACCGGGACCAGTTGGTCAAGGCTGGAGCATCGGCGAAGTACCAGCGGCCAGTTTGCAAAGGCCCGATCACGGTGAAGGATCTGGAACCGCTGAAGCAGGACGTGGCTCGAATGAAAGACGGCCTGGCGCAGGTGAAGGCTACCGAGGGTTTCATGAACGCGGTGTCGCCGGGGACCATCGCCGTGTTTCAACCCAACGAATACTATCCATCGCACGCCGCTTACATGGAAGCGCTGGCCGATGCGATGCGCTCGGAATACGAGACGATCGTCAATTCAGGATTGCTGCTGCAAGTGGATTGCCCGGATTTGGCGATGGGACGCCACAGCAGATTCCGGGATATGACGGACGACGAGTTTTTGCGAGCCGCGGCGGTGCAAGTGGAGGCGCTGAACCATGCGCTGGCCAATGTTCCGCCGGACCGGGTGCGTATGCACGTTTGTTGGGGCAATTATCAGGGTCCGCATACGCATGACCTGCCGCTCGCGAAGATTCTGCCGGTGGTGCTGAAAGCCAAACCGATGGCGCTGCTGCTGGAGGGCGCCAATCCCCGTCACGAACATGAGTGGGAGATTTGGGCCACTCAAAAGCTTCCCGACGACAAGGTCCTGATTCCCGGCATCATCGCATCCAGCCAAAACTATATTGAGCATCCGGAACTGGTCTCGCAACGCATCATCCGGTACGCCAATCTGGTGGGACGCGAGCGCGTGATGGCGGGCAGCGACTGCGGCTTTGGGACCTTCGCAGGCTTCGGTCCAGTGTTTCCCGCATTTTGCTGGCTGAAGCTGGGGGCGCTGGCTGAGGGAGCCAAGCTGGCAAGCGCCAAGCTATGGGGAAAATCCAGCCTGGCGGCTTGATATCGCGCGTAAAACTCATCGAACTACGGATTGCATGCAACTTGGTATAGACTTTTCGTAGGGATGCTAAAGCAGGGGCTAGCGGTTGGTTTCTGGCTGGCAGCCGCCTCGAGCGGATTATTCGCCGACCCAGCGTACCGCGCGGTCCTCGACAAATACTGCGTCACTTGCCACAACCAGCGCCTCAAGACCGCCGGACTCACGCTGGATAACATGGACTTGGGCAAGGTTTCGGCCCAGGCCGAGGTGTGGGAAAAAGTGGTGCGGAAGTTGCGCGCCGGCAGCATGCCTCCGGCGGGACTTCCCCGCCCTGACGCGGCCACCTACAACAGCCTGGCCGGTTGGCTCGAAACGCAAATCGATCAAGCCTCCCAGCCTTACGCGGGGCGCCCGATCCTGCACCGTCTGAATCGCTCGGAATATGCCAACGCGATTCGCGACTTGCTGGCGTTGGATATCGACGCCGCGGCGCTGCTTCCTCCCGACGATTCTGCGTTTGGCTTCGACAACATCTCAGACGCGCTGGGATTGTCACCATCGCTGCAGGAGCATTATCTGGACGCGGCGTTGAAGATTGGCGCGCTCGCAGTGGGCGATCCGAAGATCGCTCCGGGCAGCGAAACCTGGCGCATCCGGCAGGATCTCTCGCAGGACGAGCACGTCAACGGCCTGCCGCTCGGCACCATCGGCGGGACGCTGGTCCGTTATAACTTTCCCCTGGATGGCGAGTACACATTTCAGGCCAGGCTGTATCGAACCAATTTGAATATTATGCGCGGGCTGGAATCGCCGCACCAGGTGGAATTCGCCGTGGATGGCCAGCGTATCCACCTGGCGTCGATTGGCGGCGCCGAAGATCTGGCGTCGCTATTTGAGAAGCCCACAGACACCGGCGACGCAGTTGAAGCGCGATTGCGCGTTCGTATCCCGGTAAAAGCCGGGCCGCACGTGGTGACGGCGGCTTTCCTGGAGGACCCCGGTGAAGTGGAGCCGGTGCGTCTGGAACCCTACATCCGCAGTTCGGTGGACAATTTCGATTGGTCGGGCTCGCCCCATTTGCAATCGCTCACGATTACGGGCCCGTTTCATCCGGCGGGCGCCAGCGACACGCCCAGCCGGCGGCAAATTTTTGTGTGTCATCCTGGCGATCACGGCAGCGATCACGGCGGCGACCACATCAACGAAGAAGACTGCGCGCGGAAAATTCTTTCCGTGCTGGCCCGCCGCGCCTATCGCCAACCGCTCACCGGATCGGACATCGACACGCTGCTGACGTTCTATCAATCGGGAAAGCGCGACGGCGGATTCGAAGGGGGCGTGGAACTTGGAATCGAGCGGATGCTGGCAAGCCCGAAATTTTTGTTCCGCATGGAGCGCGATCCAGCCACTGTGGCCGCGGGCAAGAGCTATCGCATTGACGACTTCGAGTTGGCTTCCCGGTTGTCCTTCTTCTTGTGGAGCAGTGTTCCCGACGACGAACTGCTGCGCCTGGCGGGTGAAGGCAAGCTGAAAAATCCCGAAGTCTTCGACACCCAAGTGCGCCGCATGATCGCCGATCCAAAAGCGGAGGCGCTGGTAAACAACTTCGCAGGCCAATGGCTGCAGCTTCGCAATCTGCGCAACGTACAGCCCAACACTGATTTGTTCCCCGATTTCGACGACAATCTGCGACAGTCGTTCTGGCGCGAAACGGAGCTGTTGTTTGAAAGCGTGGTGCAGGAAGACCGCAGCGTTCTGGATCTTCTAACGGCCGACTACACCTTCGTGAATGAGCGCCTGGCGCGGCATTACGGCATCGCGGATATTTATGGAAGCCGGTTCCGGCGCGTGGAAGTGACAGACGACGCGCGGCGCGGCTTGTTGGGACAAGGCAGTATCCTGGCTCTGACATCGCACGCCGAACGTACCTCGCCGGTGGTGCGCGGCAAATGGATTCTCGAGAATATTTTGGGCACTCCGGTGCCGCCGCCTCCACCCGACGTGCCGGCCCTCAAGGGAAATCAAGAGGGGCAAAAACCGCGCACCATGCGCGAACAGATGGCCGAGCATCGCGCCAACCCGGCCTGCGCGAACTGCCACAAGGCAATGGATTCCATCGGCTTCGCGATGGAGAATTTCGACGCCATTGGCGCCTGGCGCGCACAGGATTCCGGCAATCCGATCGATGCTTCGGGCGAGCTGGCGGATGGCACCAGGATCAACGGCGTAGTCTCGTTGCGCAAGGCGCTGATCAGCCGCCCGGAATTGTTCGCCGGCACCCTCACGGAGAAGATGCTGACCTATGCGCTGGGCCGAGGTCTGGATTATCGCGACATGCCCACGGTGCGGGCTATTTTGCGCGATGCATCGGGAAACAACTATCGGTTTTCCACGCTGCTTCTGGGCGTGGTGCATAGCGCGCCTTTTCAAATGAGAACGTCGCCTGGTGAGCGCGAAGCCGCGCCGGTGCAATCGGCCGAGAATCGAGAAGGAAAGTAGATCATGTTCCTTACCAAGAAATCACTGTCGCGTAGGACGATCTTGCGGGGAGCGGGCACCGCGGTTGCGCTGCCGCTGCTGGATGCCATGTTCCCAACGTTAGTTCCGCTGGCCAAAGCTGACGCGAAACCTCGGATGCGTTTCGGCGCGGTCTATTTTCCAAACGGCGCGATCATGCAGCAGCTTACTCCGGCGACGGTCGGCGCCGGTTTTGAATTCACACCGATTCTGAAGCCGCTGGAGCCTTTCCGCGATTCGTTGCTGGTGGTTACCAACCTCACCAGGTCCCACCCGGGCAGCCAGTTTGGCGATCATGCGGTGAGCGCGGCAGGGTTCCTGACGGGAGTTTGGCCCAAACGCACCGAGGCTGAGGACGTGCTCGCGAACACGACCATCGACCAGGTGGTGGCACGCCAGATCGGGCAGGATACGCCGCTGCCGTCGCTCGAAGTGGCGACTGAAGATTTCACGGGATACGTGGGCGGATGCTCGCCCGGTTTTAGCTGCTCCTATCTCAACACCATCTCGTGGAGCTCGCCGTCCACTCCGCTACCGATGGAGATTAATCCGCGTGCAGTTTTCGAACGGCTTTTCGGAGCGGCGGGGTCGGCAGCGGATCGGCAGGCCCGCATCCAAAAGGAGCGGAGCATTCTGGACTCGGTGGTGGAGGAAGCGAATAACCTGGGGTCTGGCCTAGGCACGCGCGATCGCGGGCGAATGAACGATTATCTGGATAATCTTCGCGAAATCGAGCGGCGCATCCAGCGGCAGGAAGCTCGCGGCGCCACGCAAGTGGACACGCCAGATGCGCCCATCGGCGTACCCGATTCGTTCGACGAACACGTGGCATTGCTGTTCGACTTGCTGGCCGTGGCCTGGCAATCCGACACTACGCGTGTTTTCACCTTCATGATGTCGCGCGAGTTGAGCCAGCGGACGTACCCGCAGATCGGCGTGACGGAGCAGCACCATTCCGTGTCGCACCACTTGAACAAACCGGAGAAGATCGCGCAGGTGGTAAAGATCAACGCATACTATGCCGGGATGTATGCGAAATTCCTGGAGAAATTGCGCGCCACGCCGGATGGAGACGGATCGCTGCTCGATCATTCGCTGCTCATCTTTGGCGCGGGCATGGCCGATTCGAACGTTCACGCCACGGACCCGCTGCCCATGATCGCTATCGGAGGCGGCGTAGGCACGGGACATCGCCACGAAAAATTGCCTACGCGGACACCGGTCGGAAATTTCTGGCTGAACGTGGCGGAGAAATTCGGCAAGCCGATGGAAAAGTTCGGCGACAGCACGGGAAAGACCGATGTTCTGGTATAGAGCAGCTCTCATCGCATTTTTCTCGGCAGGCGTAGTGACGGTTCATGCGGCCGACGCGGATGGAACCACGCCTCTGGAGTGGGCCGTATATAACGACGACCTCCCTACGGCGCTGCGGCTGCTGCACGCGGGCGCGAACGCCAATACCGCGAATCGCTATGGAATTACGCCGCTGTCGCTGGCGGCCACCAACAGGAACGCGGCCATGGCGGAAGCGCTGCTCAAGGCCGGAGCGGATGCCAACGCGAAACTTCCCGGAGGCAACACGGTTTTGATGAACGCCGCTCGCACCGGGAATGCGGAGATCGTACGGCTGCTGATCGAACACGGCGCGGACGTCAAGGCGAAGGGCGAGGTGTACGGCGAAACGGCGCTGGTGTGGGCGGCGCAGGAAAATCACGCGGACGCGGCGCAGGTGTTAATCGCCCATGGGGCGGAAGTGAACGCGAGGACCAATCCGCTGGAACGCGCCAAGGATCGCTTTGGCCTGGAGGGAGTGCTCACCATTCTCCCGCATGGCAGTTGGACACCTCTGATGTACGCGGCCCGGCAGGGTTCCACGGATGCGGCTCGCATTTTGATCGCGAGCGGAGCCCAGCTCAATGTGACGGATCCCGACAGCACCACCGCGCTGATGATCGCGATCATCAATGGTCACTACGATACGGCGGAGCTGCTGGTCGAAAAAGGGGCGGATCCAAATATCACCGATACCACCGGCACGGGCGCTCTGTATGCCGCCGTGGATATGAATACGCTGGGCGAAGTGTACGGGCATCCGGCGCGGCCCAATTCCAGCAAAGTGACGGCGCTCGATCTGATGAAGGTTTTGCTCGAGCATGGAGCGGATCCGAACGCGCGGCTTAAGTCGACAACTATGCAGCGGGCCCACACGCCAGGCGAGTTCCTGCTGGGTGAAGGCACGACGCCGCTGATGCGAGCGGCCAAGAACGGAGATACGCCGACACTGCGTCTGCTGCTCAGTCATGGCGCCGATTTCAACGCGCGACAGAAGAACGGCACCACGGCACTGATGTTCGCCTCGGGACAGGGATATGGCACCGGGACTTTCGCCAAAGACTATGCCACTGTGGACGAGCTTCTGGAATCGGTTAAAGTTCTGGTGGCTGCGGGCGCGGATGTAAACGCCGTCAACGAAGCGGGAGATACGCCGCTGCATTTCGGTGCCCAAGCATCGGACGAGATCGTCAAGTTTCTGGTGGCGAGCGGCGCGAGGCTGGATGTGAAGGACAAACAGGGCCGCACGCCGGTGGAAATGGCGCTAGGGATTGGATTGCACGGTCACGCCGGAGGTCCGCCGACGGTGCGCGAAGGAACGGCAAACCTGCTGCGGCAATTGATGGCTGAACAGAATTTATCCGCACCCGAGCATCCCTAGAAGTTCCCGAATACCGTTTCGACGGGAGCGTCCTCGCGGCACGTTCTGGCGTCTAAGTAGACGTAAGGAGCGTGCAAAAGTGCTCAACTCCCCAGCGGTTTCCAAAGCGGTAGTCTTGATTGGCTTGACGTTGGTTCCTCTCGGCGCGCAGTCGCCGATGCGGATGGTTCACGGCGTGGTGCTCGACCAGCAGTCACATCCGGTGGACCACGCGGCGGTACAGATCGAAAATGGTTGGACCCTTCAGATCCGTTCGTATGTTACGCAAAGTGACGGAGAATATCACTTTGCAGGCTTGAGCCCCGACTACAATTACAAAATCACAGCGGAGTACGACGGCATCCGAAGCGCTACGCGAACCCTCAGCAAATTCGATTCGCACAAGAACTCAGACGTCAACCTCACCATTCGCTTTGGGAAGTGAGCAGCGCGGACAGCCGAGTCGGCCAACCGCTCAAGGCCAGTTCGTTGCTTTGTACACCACTTGACCTCCGACCACCGTTTCCAGCACCTGGGTTTTGGCGATCTCTTCCGCCGCGATCTTCAGCGGATTGCGGTCCAGCACAATAAGATCGGCGAACTTGCCAACCGCGAGCGATCCTGAGACATCGTCCTGGTGCAGCTCATAAGCCGCATTGATGGTCGCGGCAAGCAATACCTGTTCGCGGGACAAGCCTGGATCTTCACCCAGCCGGCCCTTGAACTCGGGAGGCGCATCGGGAGCATTCGTTCGGGTGACGCCCACTTTCAGCGCAAACCATTCGTCCAACTTGTCCACGGGCCAATCGCTGCCAAAGGCTATTCGAGCGCCCGCCGCGGCCAGGAATCCGGCCGGTTCGATAATTTTCATGCGAGCCGGACCGAAGTAGTTGTTGAGGCCCAGTGTGTCGCCGGCGGGCTTTTCCCACTGCATGGACAACACCGGGATTGCGTTTAATTGCTTGAACCGAGGGAAATCTTTTGGATCGACAATCTCGTCATGCGCGATGGCCGGCCGGATGTCGGCTGCTGGCAGCGCCTTACGCAGCGCCGCGATACCGTCGAGCCCGGCGTGGACGGCGCCATCTCCGTCGGCGTGCATGTGCGGGTCGATACCGGCACGGCCCAAGCCTACCAATAGAGTTGCCAGCGGGTCAGCGGGAAAGTACACGGCGGGTCCGCGTGAGGGACCAGGCCCCCAGTCAGGCTTCGCGGCCGTCCCCGCGTTGATGAAGTAGGGCTCGCGCATCGCTCCTGTGAATGCGGGCGCCGCAATCACTCCGTCTAGAAATAGCTTTGCGTTGCGGACCGTGGTGCCTGGTGCGCTCGAAATCTTGCCTCCGTCATAGCGCTTGGCCAGCGCGATTACTCGCGCCAAGGCCTGGGCCGGAGTGCCCGCTTCAGACGGTTCGATGGGCGGCGCAAAGTGAGCGCGCGCAGTGAGCTTGCCGGCCTGGCGCACAGCCTCGAACGCAGCGATGTCCTCCTCGGGAGCCACGGCATCCAAAAAGCTGGTTACGCCCTGGCGGTTCATGGCTTCGAGCGCAGCAGTGGCGCCGGCCCTGTTACCGGCAGCGGTCGGTTTCGGAACGAGCGCTGAGAAAACGGCGAATGCGGCATCTTCCAGGAGACCTGTGGGCTGGCCCGCGGCATCCCGCCAGATCTTGCCGCCGATCGGGTCTGGGGTTTTGGCTGTGATTTTTGCGAGTTCGAGCGCGCGGGAATTAGCGAGCACGGTATGTCCGAATGAAGAGCGAACGATAATGGGGCGCGCCGTTTTCAAACCATCGAGCGTCGCCCGGCTCGTTTTCACCCCGGCCGGGCGCATGCTCTCCTGGAACCAATTCACTACTTCGAGCCAGGCACTGGGATCTTTGGACGTGGCCTGGTCCAGGCAGGTCTGTACTCGCTGTTGCAGTTCGCCGACGGTGAGCGACTCATAGTTGAGATTGCATTTCAGCAGCTGTAGCCCGGCTTCGAGTGGATGCATGTGGCCGTCGACCAGGCCCGGCATCAGGAATCGCCCCTTTAAATCCACCGTCACGGTGGCGGCGCCGACAAATGGCGTCAGTCCCGGATTGTCGCCAACGTATACGATACGTCCGCCGCGAATCGCGAGCGCCTTGGCGGCTGGATGCTGGGCATCCGCCGTGAAAATAACGCCATTGCGGTAGACGCGGTCAGCCGGGCCATTGGCAGGCGCCTGTGCGGATGCCATCGCCACGGCTAAAAGGAAGAGGTAAGGCGCGCGTGCCTTGCGAAAGATCGTGGTCATATCTTGATTTCTTGTCGTATTTCAAGAGACACCACTCAAGATACACTACTCAAGATCCGCCACTACTTGTGGTGCGAGCTACTTGTGGTGCGAGCCGCCGTGCGAATGTCCGCCACCGGAGGAGTGCCCGTGGCCACCGGAGTGTCCTCCACCGCCTCCGGAATGTGCGTGGCTCTCGGAGTGACCTCCGCCTCCGCCACCGAAATGGCTGGAAGATTCCCGTGCGGAGGAATGCGGCGCTGAGAAACTTCTATCGTTAAATCCGCCACGGGACGCAAAGGCTTCACGAGGCGCGCTGGCTGAGTAGTTCCGTGAATTTGAGAACCCGCGTGAGCTTTCGAAGTTGCCCGATTCCCGGCCTGTAAAGCCTCGGGCAGTTGAGCCTCGCGACGTTAAGCCACGATAGGCATCCGCTTGTCGGTTGTTATAACTGTTTCGGTTGCCATAGCTGTTGAAGGACGGACGGGCGTAGCTGTTGTTGTAACGCGCACCGGCGAAGTGATTGCCGTATGGCACGCCCAGGCGATGGCCCGGATCGTGCACCCAGGCTACGTGCCCGCCGCCCCAGCCACGCCCTGCGTAATAGCCATTTCCGCCAAATCCATGAAACCCGAAGTGGCTGAAGAACAGGCCGTTCAAGAACAAGCCATGCGTCAACCAGCTGAGGCCCCAACCCCAACCGCCGAACGACAGCAATCCGGTGAAGAGACCGCCCAGGAAGGTGCCCACCGCGTAGCTGATGCCATAGCCGGGAGCGGGGTAAAGCAGAGGCGGATAGGCGCCATACACCGGCGGTCCCCAAACGTATTCGGGATTATAAACCGGCGGATACACCATCTGCGGATCGGTCGGTTGAATCACGATCGCGCTCTGACCGTTCCCCTGATCCAGGGTGACGCGCTGTTGCGGAGTATCGGTCAAACGCCCGTTGGCGCGGGCGGAGGCGCGGAGCTGCTGGATGGCGTCCATCACATCGCCCTGCTCGGTGAGGAACGCGTTGCCGAGGCCCGTGGTCCATTGGATGTCGCGCGTGAGCAGGTTCATGACATCGGGGAAAGCTACCAAAGCCTGGACACTGGGGTCCCAGTTTTGTTGCTTGGCGGCATTTACCAAATCGGCGCCGCGCAGGTTGGGATTGCCCTGCATCCACTGCTGAGCCTGTACCAGTTCCAAAGGATATGTGCTGGCCGCAAGCACTTCGCTCAACAACAAGTCAGGATAAAGAGCGATGGGAGCGACCAGATTGCTCAGCTCTGGTTGCGACAAGCGGACGGCTTGCTGAGGCGCGGGCTGTTGACTGGTTTGATACTGCTGTGGGGGCGCGTAAGACGGCGTCTGGTAGCCGGGTTGAGCCTGATAGCCGGGTTGCGCCTGATAGCCCGGATAGTCCGGCGGAGCTTGCGCCGATGCCACCATACTCAGTGCGGGAAACATCGCACCGCAGAACCGAATGATCCGCTTCACAGACGCACACTCCAGTCGCTCCCCTGGACGCATGCCGATGCCTCCCGGTCACGCGCTTGTTATTAATTTCCGGTAATTCCTCTGGCGCTTGTTACCGTTACGGCAGCGCAAATACCCAGACCGCTCCGCCTTCAGGGACCTCGGGGTACTCGCCTGGGAAGAGACGATTCAGGTTGGCTTGATCGCCGCGCGAATCGCCACCCCAACCGGCGTGAACCGCGATGTACTGCTTGCCGTCCAGCGTAAAAGAGGTCGGCGGCGCGAGAATGCCGGAGTTGGTGGGGAAATCCCAGAGCAGATCGCCCGTCGCTGCGTCAAAGGCGTGGATCTTACGGTCATTGGTCCCGCCGCTAAACACCAGTCCCCCGGCCGTGACCAGCATCGCGCCCCAGTTCGGACTTTTCGCGTAGTCGTGCTTCCACACCAGCTTTCCAGTGTCTACGTTCCACGCCTGGACTTCGCCGAAGTGATCCGCCCCAGGCGCCATTTCAGGCGGCCCGATCTTCACTCCGTTGTATCGGCTGCCCGCCGAGTATTTCACGTCGATCCCAATGGACGAACCACACATGTTGTTGTTGGCGGGAACGTAAATCATGCGCGTCTTGGGACTAAACGCGATGGGCGGCCAGTTCTTGCCGCCGTGCAATCCGGGGCAGTAGTCCGCATTTTTTCCAGTGCCCGGCTTGTGGGCCGGATCCACGTCGGGACGCCCGGTCTCGGGGTCCAGGCTCTTGAACACGTTTTGATACACGTAAGGCTTGCCTTCGATGAACTTGATGCGTCCACCGGTGGTTCGATCGCCTCGATCGAGGAACCAGAGGTAACCGTCTCGTGCGACGTCGATCAGGCCTTTGATGGTTCGTTCACCGCGCTGGTAGTCCACCAGGATGGGCGGAGAGACTTCGTCCCAGTCCCAGGAGTCGTTCGGGTTGTATTGGAAATGTCCCTTGATGGTGCCAGTTGCAACATCCAGAGCGATGGTGGAAGCAACATACAAGTTGTCACCGGGACGTTTATCGCCCATCCAAGGGCCGCCATTGCCGGTTCCCCAATAGGCGAGATTAGTGACAGGGTCGTAGTTTCCCGTTACCCACACGGGGCCGCCGCCGTTCTTCCACTGTTTGCCATTGGGCCAGGTCTCGCTGCCAGGTTCACCAGGCGCGGGTATGGTGTACGTTCGCCATTGCTCTTTGCCGGTCTCGGGGTCATAGGCCGCGACGAAGCCGCGGACGCCAAACTCCCCGCCTGACGCGCCCACCATCACCTTTCCACCAGCGATCAGCGGAGCGAGCGTGATGTAATAAGCGGCCTTGCTATCGGCTACGTCGGTAGCCCAGACTTCCTTGCCGGTCCGGGCATCGAGAGCGGTCAAGACGGCTTCCCCTCCTGCGAAATAGACCTTGTCGCCATACAGCGCGACGCCGCGGCTGGTATCGTGCGCGACCACGGCGCCCGCCGGACGCGGTCTTTTGTATCGCCAGAGAACATTGCCGGTGCGGACGTCGAGGGCGATCACTTGATTGTTGGGCGTGGATACGAACATCACGCCGTTATTGACCAACGGCGCGGATTCGTGGACTTTGGTTTCTCCGGTCGAGAAAATCCAGACCGGGCGCAAGCTTTTGACGTTCGCGGTGGTGATCTGATCCAGCGGACTATAGCCCCAGCCATCGTACGTGCGGCGGATGGAGAGCCAGTCACCGTCTTCGGGATTCGCCAGGCGCTCCGCGGTTACGGGCTGATAATCGCGCAACACGGCGGGCATGGGCGCAGGCGGAGCTGGAGGCTGTACTTGCGACTGGCCAAGGCCGATGCCGGCTACGAATTCAAATGCGGCGAGCGCACCGGCGGCGAGGTGAGAGCTTCTCATAGGAGACATAAATGGGCTACGGTCAGTCATCATACATGATAGAGCTGGGGCACGATGCCGGCGGGAGCCGAAAACTAAGTTCCAGATCGATGGGGCTTTGAGATCCCGATTAGCAGACCACAACTTATTCCTATTGATCGCTCGTGCCCTCGCGCGAAACTGTACTCGTAGGCCGGTTCGAGGAACCAGCCGAATCGATGATTCCCGGAAGGCCAGAACATGAAATCTAGCGCCACTTCGCCGGCGAATGCGTTTGTGGTCACGCCGTACTCCTTGGTGTGAACCCACTCTGGGCCAACGCCGAACATGAACTCCGCTTTTTTCGACAGGGTCCAGGGCTTCTTGAAGAGAAGATCGGTATCCCACTCTGTTGAGTGACGGGTGAAAAGCGGTGTGGTCCCCGCTTCAAGTTCCAGCCAGTTCTCTATCGGCGTGGTTTCAGCCGCGATGTCCGCGCCAAAACTCGACGTGCCGTCCTTCAGATTCCACGCGCTGGCTCCCCCCAGTTCGACGATTGCGGCAGGCTCGTTCTCGATTGGCTGTGCGAGAGCACTTTCCGTGTATCCAAACGCAAACAGTCCAAACAATACGGCTGCGTTCATTCTGTTCTTTCGTCGAATTCATCAGTGTATCCAATCCAAACATCTGACGATCCTCGCGACAATTGACGATCCCCGCACCGACCCTATCAGCAATGCTGATCTTCTATATCACGCCTCGAATATGGCGATTGTTCGGCCCTGGTGATATGTTTGCAGCAGACAAGAATGAGGACTGGCATCCGCGCCAGTGAAAAGGGGAAGAACCATGATCAGTTGGGAGAACCGCGCTCTATTTTCTATTGCGGTGGTCTTTATAGCGGCTGTCGTCTGCACGCCACTCTTTGGGCAAGGTGTTGGGACCGCGTCCATCTCGGGACGTGTTACCGATGCGTCAAACGCCGCCGTTCCAGCTGCATCGGTGGTGGTTAAGAATACCGAAACATCGGCTACGCAGGCGACGGTAAGCGACGACCAGGGAAGGTATACGGTACCGGACCTCGCGATCGGCTCTTATGAAATCCAGGCCGCGAAAGCAGGCTTTTCAACCACCGTTCGCAGCGGCATCACCCTGAGCGTCGGTGCCGCGCCCGTGATCGACTTTCAGCTAAAAGTCGGCCAGGCGACCGAAACCGTTAACGTATCCGCGGAGGCGTCCCAGGTGGAGACCACCAGCGCCGCGGTTTCTTCACTGGTGAACCAGACCCAGATGCGAGAGCTGCCGCTCAATGGCCGGAATTTTGAGCAACTGATTCTGCTCGCCCCGGGCGTGTCGACATATCCGGCGGGCGGGAGCTCCGCGCTCACTTCGGTGGCCAACGCCTATTCCATTGCCGGGAACCGGCCGGAAGGATACCTCAACACGTTGGATGGCGAAGATATGCTGAACTACTGGCAGCGCAATGCCGGCGGTAACGTCACCGGCACGTCTCTGGGCATCGACAGCATCGCCGAATTCCAAACTCTCACGGGCACTTATAGCGCTCCCTATGGTGGGAACGGTGGGGCGGTCATCGCCGTGACGAGATCGGGCACCAACGAGTTCCACGGATCGGTCTACGAGTTCTTGCGCAACAGCGATCTGGACTCCCGAGGCTTTTTCGACAGGGCCTCTCCGCCTCCTTTCCGCAGAAACCAGTATGGCGCGACCCTGGGCGGGCCGATCAAAAAGAACAAAATCTTCTTTTTCCTCAATTACGAAGGTATCCGCCAGGTGCTGGATACGACGTACGTGAACTACGTTCCCACGCAGTCGTTGCGCCAAGGGATCTACAGCGCGACGGGCTCAACCTGCACGGCCACATCTCCTTGCTCCATAAACGCCGCCTCTGCGGCAATGTTGGCGCTTTATCCGCTTCCGAACCAGTCCTTTAACTCCAACGTTGGTATTTACAATTTCGTCGGCCCTCAGATCACGCCGGAAGATTTCGGCGTGGCGCGCATCGATTACAACATCTCCGACAAAGACTCGTTATTCGGGCGGTATCAGGCCGATTTTGGAACCCGCACCACCACCGCGGGTCTGGGGCTTTGGCCGACAGACGATCTTACCCACAATCAGTTTCTGACCATCGGTGAACATCATATTTTCTCGCCGACGCTCGTCAATGAGTTCGATGCATCTTACTCCCGGCCTGTAACCTCTGAGGCCCAGCCAGCCGAGCACCAAGCGCTCCAGCTCTTCACTCCTGCACGCGAAGATGCCTACATTAGCTTGCCCCTCGGCCTTACGCCCCTTGGAGCTTCGTTCATCAATCCTTTTCAATACGTCGAGAACAAATTTACGGAACGAGACGACCTGAAATGGATTAGAGGCTCCCACACCATCAGCATCGGTGGGACCTTCCGGCGCGAGCAGCTCAATGTGTATGCTTACACTTACTGGAACGGATTCTATATCTTCAGCAACTTACCAAGCTTTTATGCTGGGAATCCCTTTTCCTTTACAGGGGCTCCCAACGGGGGAACAGATACCCTCCGGGCCGCGCGCGACATCCGGTTCACCCCCTACGTTCAGGATGACTGGAAGATCAGCAATCGGCTGACACTGAATATCGGCTTGCGCTATGACTGGGAATCGAATCCCATTGAGATTCACAACAATTTCTTCAACGCCGTCGGGCCGCCGTTCGGAACCAGCTTTGTGAACGTTCCGCATGCGTTTCAGAGCAATCCCTCCAACAAGAACTTTGATCCTCGCGTTGGAATCGCATGGGACGTATTTGGCAACCACAAAACGGCAGTTCGTGCCGGCTTCGGAATTTTCCATGACACGTTCCAAACCTACACATTCATGTCGGCATACCTTACCAATCCGCCGTATCTGACCGAGAATCAGGTCTTCACCGGCGGCGACCCGAACTGGCCAACGCCTTTCGTTGGTGGTGGAACACCTCTGCTGAGCAATACGAACGGAACTTACTACGGAATCAACACCACTCCCTATAGCCTGGAATACACGTTGAGCATCCAGCAGCAGCTTCCGGACAACACGCTCCTGACAGTTGGCTATCAGGGCACGCGCGGTGTTCATCTGCTCGCGTTCCACGATTTCAACGCGCCAGTACCGACGATAACGAATGGCGTGTACGACTTCGTTCACGCCAATGCCACTGGTGCGCTGGTGGCGAATCCATCGCCCGATCCCAGTTTTGGCACGTTGGATATGCTGGACACCACCAGCTATTCGGCCTACAACGCCCTGCAAGTTGGTCTTACACATCGGCTCTCGTCCAATTTCGTGTACCAATTCTCGTACACGTATTCGCATTGCATTGATAGCTCGTTTGCGTATGCCGGCTTGGGAGCGAACAACGTGACCTCGTCCATTGTCAATCCTTATGATTGGGCTCCGGAGAAAGGAAACTGCAGCTTCGACCTGCGGCACAACATCTCCGCCAACGTGGTCTACACTCTTCCATTCAAGGGCAGCCGCTGGGTGGAAGGTTGGCAAATCACCGGGGTCGAGGCCTGGCACACCGGCGTTCCGTTCTCGCTGGGAGAAGGCACCCAGCCGTGGCTGAATAACAACTTCGACACGCCGCGGCCGAACTTCTCGCCAGACGCACCCGGATGTAATAATGATGTTTACGCCAATCAAAACGTGCATCAGTGGTTCAACCCCAAGTGTTTCACCGCTTCCACGTATGGCACGCTTGGGAACCTGGGAAGGAACAACCTGGTTGGTCCGGGCTACGTGGAGACCGACCTGGGGGTGATGAAGCAAACGAGAATCACGGAGCGGGTGAGTCTTCAGTTCCGCGCCGAGCTCTTCAACCTGTTTAATCATCCCAATTTCAACGTCCCGACCACGGCCGTGTTCAGCGCGGGATCGGCTGCCACCGGTTACCAGGGCGTACCAGTTTCTACAGCCGGTTCGATCACCTCGCTGGTAGGAAGCGGCGGCCTGAGCAACGTCGCGCGGCAGACGCAGTTTAGTTTGAAGCTACTGTTCTGATCCTAGCTTTGAGTTGATGATCGACCACCCGCCGATGTTCAATCGGGTGGAGCGGGTCGCAGGGTCGCCGCTTTATTAGTGGCAGAATTATCCCTGTGACCCAATGAGCCAGCTCGCCAGGCGACTGGGCCTGTTCGACGCCACCATGATCGTCATGGGAGGCATCGTCGGCTCTGGTATCTTCATCAATCCATATATCGTCGCGCGTCAATTGCGCACGCCCTCGCTGATCCTGGCAGCTTGGGCGTTGGGTGGCGTGATCGCCCTCACCGGCGGTTTCATCTGGGCGGAACTTGCAGCGCGCCGGCCGCAGCTCGGCGGCCAGTATGCGTACCTGCGGGAAGCTTATGATCCCTCCATCGCCTTCATCTATGGCTGGACCTTGCTGCTGGTCACGCAAACGGGTGGAATGGCGGCGGTGGCCGTGACTTTCGCGCGCTATTTCCTGGAGGTGACGCACCTCGACATTGCCGACGGGATCATCGCGACCCTGGTGCTCGGGTTCCTCACGATTGTCAATTGCATGGGTGTACGCGCCGGAAGCACGGCTCAAAATGTGCTCATGGCCATGAAGATCGCCGCTATCGCCGCGATCGTTGTTTGTGGAATTCTATTCACAGGCCGGCCGCATGCAGTATTGGCCGCAGAGCAACTGTATCCAGGGAATCTGCTGAAGGCAGCCGGGGCCGCGTTAACCCCTATCGCGTTCTCTTACGGAGGCTGGCAGACCTCCAGTTTCATGTCGGCCGAACTGCGCGATCCCCGTCGCGATCTTACGCGCGGGCTGCTGATCGGCGTGCTGGGCGTGGTTGTTCTCTATCTCGCCATGAACTTCGTCTATCTCGGCGTACTCGGTTCGGATGGTCTTGCCGCGACGACGACACCAGCTTCCACAGCTATGCAGCTCGCCATTGGATCGCGCGGGGGATCGCGTGGGGCCGCTCTCACGGCCGTGGTGATTGCAATCTCCACGCTAGGATTCTTGAGCCAGGGCATGCTCACGGCTCCGCGCGTCTATTTCGCGATGGCCGAAGACGGGCTGTTTTTTCGCAGCGTGGCTTTTGTGTCGAAGCGCACTCAGGTGCCCGTAGTCGCCATCGCTCTGCAAGGGCTGCTGGCCATCATCATTGCGCTGTCAGGCCGTTATGAACAAATTCTCAATTACGTCATTTCTTCCGACTTCATTTTCTTCGCGCTCACTGCGTCAACTCTGTTTGTATTTCGCAGGCGCGCACGTCCGGACGAAGTAGTGGGATATCTGGTCCCAGGCCATCCCTGGACCACCGCGCTGTTCATCGCCTCGAGCACGCTGATCGTCATCGGTACCGTCTACAGTCACCCCAAGGAGAGTCTCGTTGGCTGGATGATTTTGGCTTCCGGAATTCCGGTGTACTTATACTGGCGTGCCTTGGGACGAAAAACTGCGGACGCGGTGAAGGAGGGCGCATGAAGCGGGTGATGAGTTCGGCATACATGCAATGGGCGAAGAAACGCTCAGGTTCCCGTTACAATCTCGCTACCAGCGGTCTGGCGAGCTATCCGTTGTCGGGGCTTCCCGTAACTCTAGAAGATCTCGATCCGCTGGCGCGCGCCGGCGATTACGGATATCCGCCGTTACAACAAGCGCTGGCCGCGCACTCGGGCGTAGCGCCGGAAAACGTGGTGACGGCCGCGGGTACATCCATGGCCAATATGCTCGCCATGGCTGCCATCCTGGAGCCCGGCGACGAAGTGCTGGTAGAGCACCCCACCTACGAACTGCTGCTTTCCGCTCTCGGATATTTGCAAGCCGGCATCCGCCGCTTTCCGCGCCACCGGGAAGCCGGCTTCGCGCTCGATCCGGCTGAAATCGAACGAACCATCACGCCCCGAACGCGGCTGATTGTGATCACCAATCTGCACAATCCTTCGAGCGTCCTTAGCCCGGAGGAAACGCTGCGCTCGGTTGGCGCATTAGCACGCAGCGTGGGCGCCCTGGTTCTTTCGGACGAGGTTTATCTGGACGCCGCCTTCGATCTGGCGCCGAAGCCCGCACTTCACCTGGGACCTGAGTTTGTGGTCACCAGCAGTCTCACCAAAGTGTACGGACTGAGCGGACTACGCTGCGGCTGGATTCTGGCCGAGCCCGATCTGGCGCGCCGCATCTGGCAACTCGACGACCTGTTCGACGTCAACATGGCGCACCCGGCCGAACGCCTGAGCGTGATTGCGTTCCAAAATCTCGGGCCGATACGCGAGCGGTCGCGCGCGTTGCTCGAAACCAACCGGGCGCTGCTGAATCGGTTCCTGGCAAGCCGTACGGATCTTGAGGTTCGGCCACTGGAGTTTGGAACCACCGTTTTTCCCAGGTTGCTCTCGGGTGACGTGGACAGATTTTGCACGCTCTTCCGCGACAGGTATCACGGCACCGTTGTCCCCGGATCTTTTTTTGAAATGGCCGATCACTTCCGCATCGGAATCGGCGGCGAAACAGAACCACTACGCGAAAGCTTGGCCCAGCTAAGCGCCGCATTGGACGAATTCCGGTCATAACTTTTCTGTGGGCGGTGCGCGCTATCTCGCCGAGCAGGCGCTCGGATGCCACCCGGAGGCGTCGCGCTGCTTCCGCAGGTTGGTGCTGGTACGGAACGGTTCAGTCAAATATATGGGATCGTCGACGATCGTATTGATGACCAGGGTTGCGTTGCCCCCGCGTTCGTGGACCAGGTCGTAATACTCGGTGACGGTGGTTTTCTCGCTGTAGGGGACGCCGTTCTTGCGCAGATACCCGGGCCGCAAGTGGGTGGTAGTTACTTTCAAGGAACGCCTGCGCTCCCAGGCAGCCACCGAATAGCCTTGCCAGGACGGCGCCTCGGTGTCGGGCGGTGTTGCATTGAAGTGGAGCAGGCGCGTTTGCGTTCCCGCGTCGGCTTCGATCTTCAGTGTCGTGTCGCTGTCCCATGTGATGTGGAAGCGGCCCGGGACGCTCATAATCGCGGCAGCGCCATAGGACTTGCACTGTTCGCCCGTGGCTTCATCCTTAGCTTGGTCCCACGCGTTGGCCAGTTTCGTACCATCCCCGTTGAGCGGAATGCCGGGGAAGTCGCCCTTGGGCGGCGTGATCATGTGGAAGCGGTCCTCAGGCACAATGGAAACCCAATAGCCGGTTAGATCGAGAGGCGCGCCGGCCTTGGGGGTCGGGAGTGGCCCACCCTGGGGCTGCTGCCCCCACGCGCCAGCCACAACGACGAGCAACGCGACGATGGTTTGTTCAACTCGCATGGTGCGAGAACGAAATCACTTCAGGTGCTTGAGGGACTGCTCATTTTCCACACACAATTCATCGAGCAACTCGGTGTCGACTACGATGCGCTGCTTGAGGCTGACAGTCCATGGCTTGGTATAAGCCTTGGGATCATCGACAGTGACCACGATGTCGAGGTGTCCGAAGTCCGGACGCCGGATCTGCTCCCGCACTTTGGCGGCCTCCGTCAGCACACTTCCATCCCAATCGATCCAGGTATCGTCGCGCACTCCGATGGTGTCGATCACCAGCGTATCGCCCGACCATTTCCCCGACGAATATCCTTGCAAGCTAGGGTTCGGGTCTTTCGGCAGCGGCCGTGCGTCCGTAAATACCTGGCGGTATCCGGCGTTCAGTTCATTGAGCATTACCAGGAGATTTGCCGTGTGGACGAACTTCAGCAAATGCGGCATGCCGTAGGCGCGAAGAAAGTTGTCCGGCCAACATCGGATGTGTGGATCGTCCTTCGCCAGGTTGTCGGTGCGCTCCTTGACGATGGGCACCAGCCAAGGTTGATATGGCAACCCTCCCGGAAGATCGACGCCGAGATTCGCCATTTGGCGCGAGCCAACGATGGCAGTGGGCTCGGCAGGGGTGTCGGCGTCTTTGGAATTCGGATCCCTTGGACCGGGCAGGTCCTTGGGACTCGACAAGCCGTGCGACCGGCGATCATAAGGCTCACCCGTGGTCCAGATTCCGGAAAAATCAGGCTTGCCATCCGGCATGCGCGGTGTGGGGCCGAACATGTCCACCTTGCCATCCGTTTTCCGTGGCACTCCAGCAGTGGGATACTTCAACCACTGCGCGGACAGATGAATGGATGCTAAGGGCGTACCCAGAATTACCAAAGCGGCGGTTACGAGCGCTGCGTGGCGCCCACGTCGAGAAAGACACGGCATTGGGCTTAGCATACATCAATCATTTTCGCTCCGTGCGGCTGGAACGACACCGTCCCCGTTCCGGCCACAGCATCGCCTGCTCGCCTTGTATACTGGACTATGTCATTTAAACATTACGTGACGGAGGAGGCGTTTGAAGATGCCTTTTTCGAAGGCGCGACGGCTGGCCGTTTGCGTTGCTCTCGTGGCGGGCTTGGCGCGGGCCGCGTCGGCCGCCGAGGTTCTGATCGCCGACGCGAAATCACAGCCGGAAAGCTTGACCATGGCGCCGGGCACCAAGCCGGTGCAGCGACACACCGCGCTCAGGAGCTTCGACCTGGAGAATGGCACGCCGAAGATCCGCTGGAATCTCCCGGGCGACACCATCTGGATCGCCGAGCGCGGCGCGGGAAAAGCCGTGTCGATCCCATGCCGAAATAATTGCTCAAAACAAAGACCCGATGGTAGCTTATAGTTTGCACCAGTGCTCGGACAAGAGAATAGAGGAGAAACGATAATGAAATTGGCGAACGTGGCATTGCTTTTCACGCTGGCGTCGGCGGCGGCCTGGGCCCAGGTCAATGCGGGTGAACAGAAACCCGAAGCCAGCCTGCCCTTCAACATGACGACGGTGACCACCTTTGACCTGCCCTGGCGGATCGCCTTCCTGCCCGATGGCCGCATGCTGATCACTGAAAAGGTCGGGCCTCTTTGGCTGGTGTCCCAGGATGGAAAGAAAATCCAGGTGACGGGTACGCCCCCGGTTTATTGGGAAGGCCAAAGCGGCATGCTGGGCGTTTTCCTCTCGCCCACCTACGCCACCGACCAGAATATTTATCTCACCTATGCCGAACCCGGCGACTATGGCGGTGGCTTGGCGCTGGCGCGCGCCAAGCTGGTCTTAAGCACGGGCCAGGCTGCGGCTGGGCCATTCGGCTCTCCAGCCAGGCTGCAAAACCTCCAGGTGCTGTGGCGCCAGTTGCCCAAGGGCAAGGGCGGACAGGAGGGCGCGCAGATCGCTTTTGCTCCCGACGGCAAGTCTCTGTTCCTCACAGTTGGCGACCGCCAGCGCTTCACGCCCGCCCAGGATCCGGATCAGCCCGAAGGCAAGATTCTGCACCTGACCTTGGACGGCAAACCCTCGCCTGATAATCCCAACTTCGGCAAGACCGGGGCTTCCACCATTCCTCTGATCGATCCGGCCGCCGACACCGAAAAGGCCAAGACCGCGAAGGTGGTGAGCACCTACACTTTTACCGGTCCAAACGAGACGCCGTCTGAAACCTGGGCCAGCGGCGTTCGAACGCCCTACGGTTTGGCGTTTTCGCCTACCGGCGAATTGTGGGAAGTGGAGCATGGCCCGCGCGGCGGCGACGAGTTGAACCTGATCCAGAAGGGCAAGAATTACGGCTGGCCGCTGGTTTCGTTCGGCAACAACTACAATGGCGTGCCCATACCCAAGCCAGACATGCGGCCCGAGCTGGCGATGCCGGTAATCTATTGGGTGCCGGTGATCGCGCCAGGCAACCTGATGTTCTACCACGGCGCCCAGACCTTCCCGCAATGGGACGGTAACGGTCTCATCAGCGGCCTGGGCAGCACCTCGCTCAACCGCATCATTTTCGATGGCCATGGCGGCGCGAAAACCGCCGAGCGCTGGAATATGGGCAAACGCATCCGCGACGTGGAAGAGGGTCCCGACGGCTCGCTGTGGATGCTGGAAGACGCCGCTGAAGGCGCCTTGATCCACGTGACGCCCAAGTGATTCAGGCATGGGCTTGTGCCAGCTGACGTTTGAGATTCTATAAAAGTTGAAGGGACAAATCGGTATCTCGACAGGCTATCTTGGCACCGCGGGTATTCGTAAGGATCCCATCCAACTGCAACAGCGCATCGTCAGTCGAGACAATAAGCTCGGCGTCGAACGCGATGGCCGTCGCTGCGTGGAGTGAATCGGCGGCTCGAATACCTTGCGTCTGCAAGTTGATTTGCTGAAGCTGAAGGCGGATAGTTCCTGAAGTCAGGTCGAGAACGGAGATGTTGAATAGTTCGATCACTATTTGAACCTGTGTCGTTATCGACCGCGCCGCCGGAATCAGCAGCGTGCTGGCATTTGAAACACCCTTGGAAGATTGCGCGAGAAGCCGATATAGCGCTTCTTCGACCTCGTAAAATGTCAGACAAGAGGTCGCTCCAGTGTGTGATCGTCTGACTTTCTCGAACAACCGTTCAGCATCAACCGCCATGTCTTCGGGTGAGCGCCCTCGTCGCCCGGAGGACCTCAGTACCGCGTTAGCATTCCCTCGTGTACCGAGGTAGTCGATGAATACTCCCGTGTCAAAGTAGACGCGCACTATGCAGCATGAAGATGGGCAACGAGCTCTGCGGGAGTGACTACCTGGGGTTTCTCGGCCGTCACCAAGTTCTTGAAGTCTGCGTCTTTCGTGACAAGGAAGTCACATTCATCCGCGCTGCTCAAGATCAGGATGTCATTCGAGTGCGACAAGCGGTTCCTTAGAGATCGTACTCGTGGCAGTAGAGCTTCAGCCTTGGCGAAATCCACTGGAAGTACACGCAAATGGTCTCTAATCTGTTGGAATTCAGGCCGACCGGCGGCATCGGCGGCTAGAAGGAGTTCCTGAAGCACAATAGGGTTGACCGCCAGGCGAATTTGACCATTTGCTTCGGCAGAAAATAACTGGGCTGTCGACTGATCGCCCCTAAGGTACTCGATGATCACGTTCGTGTCCACAAACACCAGTGGCTGATTTGCACGGCGACCCTGCTCATCTTGGAGCAACTCCGGCTTGGCCACTTGTTCCACGTTTTCTATTATTTGACGCGGGTAGCTCTGTTTTTCGGGCGACACTCGCGTCCCATATTCCTATATACTGCTTGCACGCGGAGGAAAAACATGAACCGAACGGCTCTGATCACTACTGTCTTATTCGTCTGCACTACGGCCGGCGCGGCGATTGACGATCCGGTGCGGCTCGACACGGGCATGATCTCCGGCGCCACAACGGAAAGCCCGGAGGTGCGTGCGTTCAAGGGCATTCCTTATGCCGCGCCGCCGGTAGGCGATCTGCGTTGGCGCGCGCCGAAGCCGGCCGCGCACTGGGACGGTACACGCAAGGCCGATGAGTTCAGCCCGGTGTGCATGCAGGGCGGCAGCCAGAAAATGAGTGAGGACTGCCTGTACCTCAACGTCTGGACCGGTGCGCAGTCCGCGAGCGAGAAACGCCCCGTGATGGTGTGGATTTACGGCGGCGGTTACACCGGCGGCTCCGGGTCGCAGCCGATGTACGACGGCGTGGCCCTGGCGAAGAAAGGCGCGGTGGTGGTGACGTTCAACTACCGGCTGGGCGCCCTGGGCTTCTTCTCGCACCCGGAGCTGACCAAGGAATCGGACCGGCGTGGAGCGGCGAACTTCGGCGTGTTGGACGCCATCGAGGCGCTGCATTGGGTGGAGCGGAACATCGCGCGATTTGGCGGCGACCCGAAACGGGTGACCATCTTCGGCGAATCGGCCGGCGCTGGGATGGTGGCGAACCTGATGACCATCCCTTCGGCGAAGGGCTTGTTCGAGCGCGCGCTGGGCGAGAGCAGCGCCTGGTCCACCGCGAGGATCGCGCCGTTGAGCACGCTCGCGGATGCCGAGCAGGAGGGCGTGAAGCTGGCCGACGGCGTGGGCGCGAAGTCACTCGCGGAGCTACGAGCGAAGCCGGCGGAAGCGATTCTGAAGGCCGGACGCGGCACCGGCCCTGTGGTGGACGGATACCTGATCCCGGAGGATCCGGGGAAGGTTTTTGCGGCAGGGAAGCAGATTGAGGTACCGGTGCTGACGGGATCGAACCGCGACGAGAGTTTCGGGGGCAATCCGAAATCGGCGGCGGAGTTTGTGGAGCAAGCGCGCAAGCGGTTCGGCGACCAGGCGGATGCATTCCTGAAGCTCTACCCGGCGGATTCCGACGATCGGGCGCGCGAATCGGCGTTCTATTCCGGGCGCGATGAGATGGCGTTTGTTATGCGCAACTGGGCGCGGCTGGCGGCCAAACCCGGAAAATCGAAGTCGTTCGTCTATTACTTTACGCAGCAGCCGCCGCGCCTGGAGAACGCGCGCGGGCCGTTCGCGCCCGGGCCGCACGGCAGCGCCACGCACGTCTCCGAGATCCTCTACGCATTCGGCCATCTGGATGACAGCCGGCCATGGACGGACAGCGACCGGCAGGTGGCGGATGAGATGTCATCCTATTGGGTAAACTTCGCCAGGAACGGGGACCCCAACGGGAAGGGGCTGAGTAAGTGGCCTGTGTTTGACGAAACGTACCAGAGGGTTATGGTGTTCGGCAATCCGACGGAGGGCGTTGGGTCGCCAAACGAAGCGCAGCTTCGATTCTTCCAATCGTATTTCGACAAGCTGACGGCGCGATAGGCGAGCGCTCGGGCGCTGAGTTACCATGCTGGCATGTCTAAATTCGGATCGATGATCGCGACGTTGGTTTTCGGCGCCGTTTGCTGCCTCACCGTGGGCTCGGCTCGGGATGTCAAAAGAAACGTGGTTGCGCCCCAAGGTTCCCGGCCCAGTCCCAACTTCAGCGCAGGCCTGCACGTGGGAGACACGCTCTATGTATCCGGTCAGACGGGCACGGATCCAAAGACGCAAAAAGTTCCTGAAGTTTTCGAAGACGAAGTGAAGCAGTGCCTGGCTAACGTCGGAGAAATTTTGCACGCCGACAAGATGGACTATTCGGATGTGGTCGCGGTGCAGGTCTACCTGACGGATATGGACCTGTTTCAACGGATGAATGCCGTCTATACCGGAGTCTTCAAAGATCCGCGACCAACGCGCACCACGGTCGGCATCGTGAAACTGGCTGCTGCGGGTGCGCACGTCGAGATTACCGTTACCGCTCGCAAGTAGGCGGGGCGAATCTGCTGGCTCAATGACATTGGCTCAATGACATCCTGCCGCCTCGACTATTTGTGATAGTCTGACAATCGTCTGCGAGGTAAATGACGTGACTACACCTTATATCAACGGCCAGATGATCGAAGTGGACCCGGGGGCCATGACGCCCGTGGTCAATCCCGCCAGCGGCAAGGCGTTTTCCAAAGTATTCATGGCTCGTCCGGAGCATATGACCCGAGCCATCGATGCCGCCTTCGCGGTGAAGGATGTTTGGGGCAACACGCTGCCGTCTGAGCGCGAGCTGATTCTGTTCCGTGCCGCGGACGTTCTGGAATCGATGCGCGACCAGGTTGTCGACCTGTTGATTGACGAGGCCGGATCGACATTCGGAAAGGCGCAGATGGAGGTGTCCATCGTCGCTGGAATTCTGAGGTCGGCTGCCGGTGAATGCCGCCGCATCATGGGACACACTATTCCCTGCGATGTTCCAGGCCGGATCTCCATGACCATCCGCCGGCCTCTGGGAGTTGTCGGCGGCATTGCCCCTTTCAATTTCCCTTTGATCCTGGCGACGAAGAAAGTGGCTTTGGCGTTGGCCGCGGGCAACACTTTCGTTCTGAAACCGTCGGAAGAAACGTCGCTGGTCGGCTTGAAGATCGCTGAAATCTTCGACAAAGCCGGCCTCCCGCCGGGAGTGCTCAACGTTGTGACCGGCGACGGCCCCACGCTCGGCGAAGCCATGTATAGCGATCCGCGGGTGAAAGTGGTCCTATTCACCGGTTCCACCGCGGTGGGACGCCAGATCGGCGTGGAATGTGCGCGGCGCGGCAAGAAGTTCGATCTGGAAATGGGTGGCAAGAGCCCGCTGCTGGTGATGAAGGATGCGGATCTTAAATATGCAGTGGATACGGCGTGCTTCGGGTTGTTCATTCATCAGGGCCAGATCTGCATGGCTGGGTCGAGAATCATCGTCGAAGAACCGGCTTACGAGAGTTTCCTCGAAATGTTTGTGGCCAAGACCAAATCGCTCCAGGTGGGTGACCCTCGCGATCCACACACCGTCATCGGTCCGCTGATTCGCACCGAACAATGTCCGTTCATTCAAAGCCGCATCGAAGCATCAAAGGCGCGCGGGGCTCGCGTTCTGTGCGGCGGAACGTATGAGGGAAATTACTTCCAGCCGACCGTGATTGCCGACGTCACGCCCGGGATGCCGGTGTTCGATGAGGAACTGTTTGGCCCCGTGGCGAGCGTTATCAAAGCCAAGAACGCCGACGATGCCATTCAATTAGCGAACAACTCGCGCTATGGTCTGACGTCGGCGGTGATCACGAACGACCTGGAATTGGCGATGCGTTGCGCGCTCGAACTGGAGTCGGGCTCGGTTCACATCAATGGGTCCACGGTACACGACGAGCCGCACGGCCCTTTCAGTGGAGTGAAGGATTCGGGCATGGGCCGCGAAGGCGGGCAATGGTCGATGGATGAACTGACCCAGCTCAAATGGGTGACCATTCAGCGCGGCCACGCGCACTATCCGTTCTAAGACGGGATAGCAATGAAGTACCAAGTTTGGCTCTATTTAGCGATCGTAACAGTCGGGACCGCCGCCGGTTTGGCGCAGACCACTGCAGTGGACGCGGCTTCCAAGGCGATTCCGCGAACGCCCGACGGCAAGCCCGATTTCACCGGATACTACAATCTTCAATACACGCCGAACATGGCGATGGGCAAGGAAGATCTGGTTCCCTACACGCCCGCCGGGAAAGCAGCTTATGCCGGCCATGACGCCAAGGACGATCCGACATCGAACTGCTGGCTGCCGGGAGTACCGCGGATTATGCAATCGCCGTACCCGACCCAATTCGTCCAAACGCCAACGCAGCTGGTGATTCTGTTTGAATACATGCACACCTTCCGTTCCATCCCTTTCAATGGCCGGCCGCATCCCAGCAACATGGAGCCAGCCTTCATGGGCGACTCCACCGGACATTGGGAGGGAGATACCGTGGTGGTCGATACAACGGGATTGAAGGGGCCGCCCTGGACATGGTTGGACACCGCGGGCCATCAGCACAGCGATGAGCTGCATGTGACGGAGCGTTTCCGCCGCACCGCGGACACCATCGAATACGAATATACCCTTGACGATCCGAAAATGTACGCTAAGCCCTGGAGCCTTTCCCGCGTATTTACTCCCCTGAAGTTGAATCCGGTTCTGCCGGAACTGATTGAGTATTCCTGCAGCGAGAATAATCGGGATGTGCAACACCTGGTTACAACGAAGCCTCTGTCAGGGAAGCCATAGCCACCTTCAACGTGGCTAATTCTCAGAAGGCTTTTCCACCTTATCGATGACCATGACCTCGGTGGGCGCCTTGGTGGATTCCAGCTTCAATCCCAACTGCTGCTGGAAAGCGGCGAACACATCCGGAGCGGCGTCGGGATTGTCGGCCGCGGGAGGTAAAGCCCCACCCAGACGCGCTGCCTGAGCCGGATCGAGTGTGAATGTCAACGTGAAATCGCACTTCTCGGAAAGGCCCGACTGGTCCACGACCGGGAAGGCCTTTCGGATCGTCCTGGCTCCTGGTAATTTTCGCTTCCGTTCTTGCGATCCTGACCGCGTATACCGAGAGATCTCTCTTCTCGTAATGGAATTTGAGCTGGAAGTGTTCGGCCAGCAGCTTCTGAATCATCATCTTCATCTGGTCGACGTTTGGCTGGCCCGGCACGTCGGGCTTTCCCGCACTTGTCCGATTCGGTCCAGGCCGGTCCGCCGGCAAGCTGCTTGGGATGGAGCCAGTAAGCCAGGTTGATCAGATCGTGCACCGTCACGTTCGTTGTGATCACCTCGGCGCCTCGCAACGTAATTATCTGTTGCGGCTTGGCAGGATCGCTCGGCTTGATGGTGGCCACTTCGAACGCGGGATTCGCATTCGCTGCCATCCGTACTGGCGGAGGCGGAGGTTCCGGGATCGCCCAGGCGGTCTCCCAGTGGCACGAGCCAGATTCAAGGGCAGCGGCGCGCCTTGGGTCCACGTCCCCGCGATCGAGTTTCCGTCGCCGCTCAGCTTTCCTTCGTAAGCGCCGTTTATGGAGGGGATTGTCATTCTTACGGTCGCACCTTCCCGTGTGATGGTCATCGCGATTGGCGGCGCTGGTTGGTCGACGGTACGTAGCGTCGCCTGCAGCTTGCCATTTTCCAGCGCGATCTTAAACACGGCGCACTTTTTGCAGGCCGGCCAGCAACGTGCCCTGCCAATTGCCGGTTATATTCTGGGCTTGGAGCGCGCTTCCCAGCAACACCGCGAACGCCATCATCCACAAGGTCAACTTTTTCATCGACGACCTCCTGTTTCCATCGCCGCTCAATTAAACGATGTCACAGACGCCTTGGCTCAAGAATCGATGTAGACGTCAGAATTCAACGTAGTCACCGGATGTCTGCTGCAAATTCCTAATTTGTATCACAGGCCAGCCCTCCTGTCTTACATCGTCAGCCGCATAGCGGGACGTCCCGGAGAGCACTGTATTCCTCGTAGCATGGCCCACATTGGAGGGCATGCTTCCACCTGGGGTCTCTCCGAAGGTCCTCGGGCCGCACGGATACCAGATCCCGTAACGCCTCGGTGCCAGGGCAATCTTTGCGTCCGGGATTAGGATATTCGAGTGAGACGGCTCGCCGGTATTCCCGTTGCAGCCGGTCCCAATGTTGTTCGCGCTCTCTCGACCTCACTGTTTAGCCGTCCCTCGGACTCACTCGCGTCCACGGCACTGATGCCGATCGCGGTTCAGATCGGCGCTACCGCCTCACTAGGCTTGTTCAGGCTCTTTCGATACGCTTCCCGCACCACGTCCACGTAAGGGACGGGACAGACTGTCGCGCGCATCTCAACCTGAATATGGCTTTCGACATTCGGCTTTGATCCCGTCCCCGGTTGCTCGCCCCAGACGAACGTAACTTCATTGCCTATTTGGGCCTGGTCGTTGTTCAGAATCGCCAGGGTCAGCATCTTGCCTTCATTGGAACTGTAGCCCACCCACGTGGAGATACCGATGGTCTTGCCATTCTTGGTCACCTGGTCGTAAGGCCACGTGGCGTATACTGCCGACGGGAACTCGATGTACTTGGCTCGATCGCCCTTTTCGAATATCGTTCCGATGGCCTTCTTCACATCTTCAGCATTCAGTTCCAGCGTGACTTTGGTTCGTTGTGGGTTTTTCGAAATCATTTCGAGCGCCTCCCTCCCGATAAACTCGTGGTCGAACTTAACGCTTGGTCCATAGCCAAGATCGTAAGGCGTTAAGTAATAGTCTTCAATGTTCTCGGAATAGAAGCTTCCCCCCAGCGAGGCAGTCGCTTCCCAGCAGGTGTCAGGCAGCCACTCACGGTATGCCTTCATTTTGGGGCTGGTGTAAACGGCGGGCAGAGGCGAGGGAATCCACCCCGATTCCAAGGTATTGGAAGAATATGCGCGCCCGCCCACCAGCCGCAATCCGAACTCTTCACCGGCCTCGATGATCGCGGCCCTGACCGCTTCGCCTTCCTCCCACGGCCCGAACAGTTCGAAGCCGGGCTGGCCAACCATGCCATGACGCAAGGCATTCACCGTTTTCCCCGCCATCTTCACCGTCGCCATGTTGAAGAACTTGACGTCCGGCACCGGACCTTGCAGCAGCTTTTCGATGACTTTCATCGCATTTGGGCCCTGCACCTGGAAGCGGTAGGCCTGGCGAACCACGGGACCTTTTTGCGCAGCTAAGCGCTCATCGCGTGTGCACTTCGCGTCGTAGCCGCCGGTCTCGCAATTATATTGCACCCAATTGTGAACCGAGGGGCGGCCGACGAGATTGAACCGGTTCCCCTCCAAGCCAAACAGGATCACATCCCCAATCACGTAGCCTTCCGGACTGCAAGGAATGAACTGCTTGGCCTTGTTGGGACCGAAGTTTTTGAACGAATTGACTCCGAGGTCGGAGAGCAGTTTGAGCGCGTCAGGTCCCTCCACGTACATGTCGGTCATGTGATAGGACTGGTTGAACAAGACGCACGAACGTTGCCAGGCGCGCTGCTCATCCCGCCAGTTGCTATACTCACTCGGCACCCCAGGATACACGTGGGCCCCGATTTTCGAATTTCTCAATAGCTTCACGGCTCCCGTCCTTATTAGGAGCGCTTCCAAACTCTGCTGACTCATAACCTGTCCCCGATCTCTTTCTTCATCCGAATGAATTCTCGATTTTGAATCTTATTGGCCCGCGTGGCTCATGTCATATTATGCGGGGTCGCAGCCAGACCTCTTTCGGGCCCAGACGATAGCCCTTTCTCCAGAAACAGTTCTCCAATCACTCCGCGTAACCACTTGGCTGCCGGATCGTTAGTGTAGCGCTCGTGCCAGCGCTGCACTACGTAGTAGGGAGGGAGCACAAACGGCGGAGGCATTAGCTTGATCCGGCCGGAGCCAGCGATCAGTTTCCCGAGTTGTTCGGGGACGATCGCCATGCAATCGGCGCCGGTGATGGTGCTGGCGATTCCAAAGCATCCGGGCAACCGCAACCGCACTTTCCGCTGGATGCCATTCGTTTCCAGCACCTTCTCCACAACATCCATTCCGCTTCCTGGTGTAGTCAGAACCACATGCCACTCGTCTTCGAATTGATCCAAGGTTAAAGTATCCGCGATTCGAGGGTGATTCGCGCGGACGGCACAAACGAACCGGTCCTGGAACAGCCTTTGCTGGCAGAATCCAGAGGCGGTGAAAGGAATGAATCCGACAGCCAGGTCCAAACGGCCAGTGTGAAGAAGGCGGGGCGTGTCGTCTGACACGTCTTCGAGCTCAATGCCTGCGCCACAGGCCGCGGCGCGCAGGCGTCTCATCAGCGCAGGCAGTACCGTAACTCTGGTGATTTCGGTGATGCCCAGGCGAAAGGTTCGATCAGACGTAGAGGGATGGAAGGCCACTCGGTGTAGCAACGCGGTTTCAAGCAAACCTTCCGCCTTCTCTAATAATTCCATTAATTCGCTCATCTGGGGCGTCGGTTCCATGCCATCGGGCGTCCTGACGAACAGCGGATCGTTAAAGTGCTTGCGCAGCCTTGCCAGGCTCATGCTGACAGCCGACTGGCTCAGATCCAGATTTTCAGCTGCCTGCGAAACGCTACGGGTTTTGTTGAGCTCATTCACGATTGTCAGGAGCCGCAGATCGATGTTCGTCACGTTCCTTCGCTTCATCGGGGCTATCACAATGCATGCGTTATTTGGCGAAGCGCATACCCGTGCATTCTATCCCCCGCGCCGCGATCGGGTCAAATTCACGCCGCTGGGGTGCATTAGGCGTTCACGACAGGTTGTTGCAGCGAGTTACCCGATCTCCTATGTGCCTCAGTGCATGCATTGCCCCTGGCGAGGTTTGACCCCTCCGGAAGTTGGGCAAGGGTGGTTGCCGGGAGTGCCGGCCTTCCAGGAGTCCCGTAAATGCATTGCCGCTCAATGGCATGCCGCGGCCAGCCAACAAAACGGTTCCGACGTCCCTGCCGTATTTCAGAACAGCGCTACGCACCGAGGCACACTCGTCTCCATTGGTTCCTCGGAGTCCACATTAATCTTCCATTTACCCGAGTTTTGCATCCGAAGTCCGAATAGTCACTCTCTTGCCCAGCGCTTTCGCCGCGCGCGTGATCGTATCTAAGGAAAAAGATTCCTCGGCAGGCTCCAACTGCGGGAGCTTCTTCCTCTTTTGCGGCTTCCGGATCAGCGGAACGGAATTGCCGGTGGCCGAACTGGTACCACTCGCCGTGCCGGACGTTGCGGTGGAGGTGCTCGCCGAAAGCGCGTTGGCACGGGCAGCCAGGGCGAGCGCCTTCGCACATTTTGAGACCAGCACAGAACCGCTGGCCATTTCGCATCAATGCCAATTTCTGGCCATCGCGGTGTCGTTTCAATCTTGCGGAGAGCTCCCCGCTCGGCGCCGCAATCACCGCCGTCGACAAGGTGCAAAAAGACATGCATAATGCCGCCTGGCCTGCAGGCGGGTTTTCAAGGCACCACAGGGAAAGCAGCAGGACGTCGTTGGCCATCGGACGGCGCCAGCCCCGAGCGCCGCCGTTTAATTTCGAAGGGCCACTAGACTGCTCTTCTTATAGAGGAAACGCGGTGATATGTGGATCAAAGACATTCAAACCTGCTGTCGGAGTTGAGATGCGCAATGGACGAAGCCTTCGGGAGGTCCGAGCGTGTAATAGCGGCGATTGTGGCCCTGGAACGTGCTGGACAGGGCGTTAAGATCGCAATCCAAGCTGCGCTCGTAGATATCGGCGTTCCCACAGCGCGCTTCCCCGCCACACTGGGGCTCTCAGATTGCACGGGTGTGTTAGTGCTGAATGCAAATGACATGCTGTTCCTTCAGGATTTGAAAATCAGCGTCGGAATTGGCGCGGCGGAACAATACTGATTGGCCAATGGTGTTTCGCAGGTCTTGCATTTTACGAACTGGCGCTCCGCCATCTTGCGAGTCTAGCTCGCTTCTGATCGCGACGTCCCACGAAAACGATAACGGTGAGCAATCTTGAACAGGCAGGACGCGGGCACATTGCGTAGACTATTGACACCCCTGCAAATGAAGGGTATTCAGGTGAACTACAGCACTGTGCCAGCCTGAAGGATTGGGAGACTATCTTGGGATCCTGCTACCGATGCGGCGCTCCAACGCAAACGAACAGTATAGAGCTACCGATATGCCCGGCGTGTTCGGACGCCCTGGATACAAAATCCAAACCAGTCCCGAATGACGTGCACCTAGGTCTTCCGCACGATTGAAGCCAGGCTAGTGCCTCTCTTCGTCGTGCGGTGCGCCAACTTGCATCGCGGGTTAGGGAGCGCTGCGCCGATTTCGGGAACATGAGACAGCCCGGAACACGGACGCAGTCGGCTGACTAATTGGCGGGCGCGTAGCCCTTCAGCGAATGACCGTGCGCGGCGTAATAGTCGCCGGCGGCGTTCAGTTCTGGCTTGCCGGCCGTCACGTGGCAGTAACCGCAGGCCTTCCCCTCCGTTTTCGCGTACTCCGGCTTGGCGTAGGACGGGGTTACGCTAGCAAACCACAAGCCGGCGGCCAGGACCGCTGCGGCAATCGCGCTCTTTAAGATTTTGGGCATCGCTGATGGTATCCTCACTCAACCCAAGTGCAAGTACACCGCCAGCGCTATCTATGGGCATGTCGCCACTCTTCTGTTCTTCGAGAGGGCTTGGCAGTGACCATGCGCGGCCACTTGACCATATGACGTTACGGACCTCGACCGCGAAGTCGCGGTGGAGCACTACCATCGCTCCGGATCTGCCGTTAGACTGATATTTTTTCGTAAATCTTCGCCTGCTCAGAGTCGGCCGGCCAACTGCACTAACGGTTGCGAGGTGAATTTATGCGTGGATTTACATTTTTCGTGTTCGCTGCTGTTGCTGGAATCGGCTTCACTACTGCCATCTCAAAGGCAGAGGCTCAAGTCAGCGTCGACATTGGAGTAGCTCCTGAATGTCCTTATGGTTACTACGACGTGGCTCCTTATAATTGCGCCCCAACAGGCTACTACGGTCCGGAGTGGTTTAACGGCGACGTCTTCATTGGCGCCGGCCCGTGGTTTCATGGCGCCAGTGAATTCCAGGGCCACGTAAATAACCGCTTCCATCCGGAACACGGTTACAAGGGCCAACTGCCACAACGTGGCGAGAAAGCCGAGCCGACAAAACGTGTCAGCTCTGCGCATTTCAAAGGAAACGAAATGCGGGATGGACGCGGCCACGTAGCTGAGGGTAAGCGCTAACCGAGCCGAGTTATGGCCCAGCGCGGCGTCTGGCGGCATGCCTCGCCGTTGATCCTCTCCGCAAGTGCGGAGAGGTATTGCGCTCAGCCAAACTGCGGTAAAGTTTATGGACCTTGAACACGGCTGTCGATCGGAATATGGGCCTCTGGAATTGCGGATTCAAACAACCTCCGCGGAGAACGGCTTCGTTGTCTACATCGAAGATCCTCGCCTTACGCACCCTGCCGTGCATGAACAACAAGTGCTGAGTACACTTGAGTCCGCCAAAACCTCCGCAGTCCTACAGGCAGGCGATTATCTGAGAAGTCTCGGCGAAACCTGCGAACATTCAGCGGAATGGAGATGCTCATAAGAGCCCTTTGGCTACGCGCGTGCCCTACACCGTTTGAAAGGCAATTATGAGGATATCTTCAACCACTACGACTATCGGCCCTGTCTTGACTCTCCTGTTTGCAGCCACCGCATTCGCGCACCAGCACACCGCTCTGAACGGCATCTGGACGCTCGTGCCCGCCCAGAGTGATTTTGCCGGCCAGCCCGTCATTCAAACCGGCACCGTGACAATCAACGAGCGGGATGGTGACATCACGGTCTCCCGAAGTTTCAAATATGAAGGCGCCAGTGATACCTTCTTCTACCGCGATATTACCGACAGCGAGAACAATGCCACGATTCACACGGGCAAAGAGCTCAAGACGAAGACCAGGTGGGATCACGACGTCCTGAAAGTGACGAACACGAGTACGCAATCCGGCGCGATTACGCTCGAAACCTACACTCTTGCCCCGGATGGCTCCATGCTCGTAAGCGTCATAAGGCCGGAGCATAAGCCGATCAACCTTGTCTTTCAACGCAAATAGACCAACCGGGAGCGTAAAATGGAGCAGCTGGCCGCGCAGCATCGTCCATCTCCTTCAAGTGCGCGCCGACAAGCCCCGCTCGAGTAACGATATGTGGTCACTTAGTCCGCGTATGGTCACTGGCGCGAGGCCGCGGTTGAATGGCGTCACGATTATTGTAGGTTTTGTCATGGCCCTTCTCGTGCACTAGACGGGGTTCGGCGAGCACGGCGGAAGAGGATGGCGATGAAGGCAGGTCACAACGAGATGAACGGGTTCCAAGAGATCCTCGAACGAAAAGAGGCTGATCTGCTTCACTTATTGCGCAAGCGGGACGGAATCGTAATCGAGAAGAGCGCGGACCAAATGGATGAGATTCAGTATGCGACGGAGCGAGATCTGGCGATTCGAAACGTAGACCGCGAGTCCAACCTGTTGCGTGACGTGAAAGATGCGTTGCGCCGAATACACGAGGGCAGCTTCGGTGCATGCGTGGAATGTGAATCGGCGATCAGCCCCAAGCGCCTCGCGGCCTTGTCATGGGCGGCTTGCTGCATCCAGTGTCAGGAGGCTGCCGAGCAGGCGCGTGGGAATGGAGAGGAATCCGTCCCTGCGGATGTCCTGCGTGCCGCGTGAAGATTTGTATAGGAAAGGTAAAGCGTAATGTCTAATGTTGAGCAGAAAAAATGTGCGCATCCGGCCTGCCGGTGCGCCGTAACAGAGAACAAAACGTATTGCAGCCAGCGCTGCGAAGATGCAAAAGGAGAGATAGAGATCTCCTGCGACTGCGCACATCCGGGTTGCTCGCTGTCCTAGTAGAACTCGATCCTAGAAGCGCAAAGGGCACGCGTCGCCAAACGGAACGAGGAACTCGCGAGTTCCCCAGAAACGATCGGATTGGCGCTGAATCACAAACTGTCTCGTAGGCGGCTGGCTCGGCGAACACTAAAGGAGACAGTGACGTGGCTGATAGGCGATCGCCCGGTTTCTGGCGCGAGGATCGACATCTAAGCTTCTTCCTGGCCTTTTTGGTGCTCATGACCATTTTCGTTCCGATGGTCGGAGAGTCGCGCCCAGGGCGGATTGCAATAGACCTCACCTTCGCACTGATGCTCCTCTCCGGCGCAATCGCGACCGTCAGCAAGCGGATGCTGATGTCTCTCATCATCGCCCTGATGATTCTGGAATTCACGGCGGACCTGATCGTCGAATTCAACCCGTCGTTCAGCCCCCGGGGCTGGGACTCTGCCCTCAAGGTGTTTTGCATGGCCATTCTCGCGGTGATGACGCTGAAGCAGACATTTCTTCTGCCTGGCCCAGTTTCCGTGCACCGGGTTATGGGTGGCGTTGCCGCCTATTTGCTGATCGGCGTGACCTGGGCGTTCGGCTACAAGCTACTTCTGGCAATGATTCCCGACGCCATTCATTTCCAAACGCCGCTGGCCGCCGGAGTTGCCACAGGCGAACCCTCCCGTTTGATCTATTTCAGTTTTGAAACCCTTACGACCGTTTCTTATGGCGACGCGTATCCGGTCCACCGCATTGCGCGATCGCTGGCCACGGCAGAAGCGCTTATCGGGCAACTGTATCCCGCGATCCTGATCGCAACACTGGTCGGTATGGCCTTGCAAGCGCGTGTTGACGCTGCGCTCAAAGAAACCGATGCTAACAAGCCAAGCTGAGCACAGGAGGCGTATTGGACCCGAATTCGTTTGTTTGCAGCGCGGCTTCCAGTACTTCCGGGATTTTGAGCAATTCTGAACAGACCGGCCTAGGACGAATAGCTCATACTCCTGTAACGACCCCTCGTCGGTGGTTGTCTCGGTTTCTCCTTCTGACCGAACGCCGGGAAGAATTGAAGTGCCAAAAAAGGGCTCAAGGCCATGAAACGCGCCGCGCATTGCCGAACACTAGATCAGCATGGCGAATTTTCGAGCAAGGAATGTCCACACAGAGCATGCCAGTACACCGTGTGATTGAGGACCGTCTAATTGGGGGATCGCATGGCGTCGCGCCAGACTATCCTCAGGTGGTTTGCCCGAAGTGCCGTTGGAACTGTGGCGCTCGCTCCAGGCGTCGAAATGGTCTTGATTTGTTCTTGGCGCTCTTCGCCCTGCGCGCGTTCCGCTGCCGCTCTTGCCACAGACGATTCTATCGCTTGTCATTTTCACCGCAGAAGCCCTTTCGGCTGCCGAGCGAGGCGGGGCTGAATGCAAATTCGCACTCCAAACGAAAGGACACCGCGGCATAGTCCGTGCTAAGCCGCACGAAACTCTGGAAAGACCGATGCGCCCCGCAGCCAGCAAAATCCTGCCGTTCCAAAGGGAACATCACCTCGCGATAGTTTCGAACTGGCCCGTTGCGGAGGAACGCCGGTCAAAGGTACGCTATCCGCTGGACCTGAGCGTTCGTTTCCGCTCTTTTCCAAAAGGATCTCTTCTCTTTGGCGTGGGCCGAACGGTCGACCTGAGCAGTGGTGGCGTCTTGATAGTTTCACAGGAAGTCGTCTCTCAGGAAGAAATCGGGATGGGCGCGCTGGTAGAAATGAGTATGGAGTGGCCTTCCTTGCTCGATGGAAGGATTTCAATGCAGTTCTTCGCGATTGGCCGAGTCGTTCGCCGCAGACCATTCGATTTCGCCGCATCGTTTGAGCGGCACGAATTCCGCACCGTGAAAAGCTCAAGTGAGCCGCCCGTCCGATTGGGAGCCGATGTTATCGACTGGCCGCCCAGCAAGCTTGCATTTCCTTAGTTTTGGCTGGATCGATCTCTGCGCGCGCAATTGTGAACGCATTGGTGTTTCCGTTCGACGAAGGAGAGGTCCAGCCATGAATGAAACCAACTACGGCCAGCACGGAAACGAAGGGCCGACACACGACAAGAGACCCCACATTGTTGCCGAGAACGCGCGTCAGGCGAACGAGCAGGCCGCCCGGCAAGGGGCTTCGCCTCCTTACTGGACACGCATGCATCGTGACTGGCGTATGTGGGTGGGCCTGGTACTCATGCTTGCGGCGATAACGATCTACGTGCTGAGCGAGGACTTGGCATGGCTGCCGCACCTCCAGTAGCAGATGGCAGATCATGAGCCTAACACCGCTATACCCGCTGCGATTCGCACCGATCTATCAGTATCGGTTGTGGGGTGGACGGCGGCTGGCCAACCTGCTCACGGCACCGCTGCCGGGCGACGGCCCGGTCGGTGAAGCGTGGGTACTGAGCGACCGCGATGACCATCCGAGCCGCGTTGCCAATGGATGGCTCAAAGGGCAGACCATCGCTCAAGTGCTGGAGCAGTTTCCAGAACAAGCCATGGGGAAATTCGCCGGGCGTTTCCAACGATTCCCACTGCTGCTCAAGTTCCTGGACGCGCGGGAAATGCTCTCGGTGCAAGTTCATCCCGGCGGCGATGCCGGGAAGACCGAAGCGTGGGTGGTTCTGGAAGCAGGGGTAACGAGCCGTATCTATGCGGGACTGAAGGCCGGCACCACCGAGGACGATCTGCGGAGGTCCCTCGCAAACGGGAATGTGGCGGATCAGCTCGCATGCTTTGCTCCGAAGTCCGGCGACGCCGTCTTCCTCCCGGCTGGGACCGTGCACTCTCTGGGGGGTGGCGTGGTGGTGTTTGAGGTCCAGCAGAATAGCGACGTGACGTTTCGCCTGTACGACTGGGATCGAGTGGATCCGATGACGGGCCAGCCGCGGCCGCTCCAGGTGGATCAAGCACTGGCCTGTATTGATTTCACGGAGGGTCCGGCCGATCCAGTGGCGCCCGTGGTGGAGGCCGCCGCGCTGGTGCGTCGCAATCGACTTTTTCAGTGTGAACATTTTTGGTTGTGGCGCGTGCGCGCACAATCGCCATTTGCTGTTGGCGCGGTGGGTGTGCCACGCGTGCTGGTATGCATCGAGGGCACCGGGCAGGTGGAATACGGCCGAGCCATTTGTGCCGTTGCGAAAGGAGATGTGGTTCTATTGCCTGCGGTTCTCGGCCATTGTACGTTTCAGCCCCGAGGCGCCGTGAACGTACTGGAAATCGGGATACCGGAATGAAAAAGCTGATCGTGTTCGATCTGGACGGGACACTTGCGGAGAGTAAGACATGCGTGGACGCGGAAATGTCGCAGTTGCTGCGCGATCTTCTCGAAATTGTTAAAGTTTCCATCATCTCCGGAGGTGATTGGCCGCAGTTCGAGGCACAGGTTCTGTCGAGTCTCCCCGCTGGTACGCTACTGACAAATCTATCCATCCTGCCCACTTGCGGAACAAAATTCTTTAGCTATTCAGGCCATTGGACCAAGCTTTATTCCGAGGATTTCACTTCGGACGAAAAAAAGAAAATCGTCAGCTCTTTAAAGAAGGCGGTGGCGGAAGCGGGCTTTCAGGTCCAAAAAGTCTGGGGCGAAACGATTGAAGATCGGGGAAGCCAGATTACTTATTCCGCCCTGGGCCAGCAAGCTCCTTTGGAAGAAAAAAAGAAATGGGATCCGGACTATGCAAAGCGCACGAAGATCAAGGCTCTGGCGGACTTGCTGATCCCGGAATTTTCGGTGAGGATGGGAGGCGCCACTTCCATCGATGTGACTAAGCCGGGGATCGATAAGGCTTACGGGATCGCCAAGCTGAAAGATGTGCTGGGGATAACGCTGAAGGAAATGATGTTCATCGGGGACGCCATATTTCCGGGAGGAAACGACTATCCAGCGGAGCAGGCGGGAGTTGTTTCCGTGTGCGTGCGTGGACCGCATGAATGTAAGCGGGTGATCGAGGCTGTGATCGGGTGTCTGGCGTGAGCGAATTTCATTTGCAGCGTTTGGGACTGATCATGGAACCGGAGCCAGGTAATCCGAACGAGATCGAAGGCGTCTTGAATCCCGCAGCCGTTCGCGGACCCGATGGGGAACTCTACCTGTTCCCGCGAATGGTTGCAAAAGGGAACTATTCGCGCATTGGCATCGCGCGCGTGCGGTTCAATTCAGCCGGCGATCCGGCAGGTGTGGAAAAGCTTGGCATCGCGTTAGAGCCGGAAGCCGACTATGAGCTGCGGCCCAACGGCGGCGGTGGGTGCGAGGATCCCCGAATCACCTTCGTGGAACCACTGCAGAGTTACGTGATGACTTACACGGCGTTCTCCGTCGAAGGCCCGCGGATCGCCCTGGCTCTGTCGAAGGATCTTTTTCACTGGAAGCGTCTGGGACTCGCAACTTTTGGTGTCTATCACGGTACCGAAATCGGCGATGTCGATGACAAAGATGCCAGTCTCTTTCCAATCGCCCTTCCGAATCCATCCGGGCAGCCGGAGCTGGCCATGCTCCACCGGCCGCTTTTCCCCGGTACTCGTCCGGAAGAAACCGCTTGCTGCCCGGAGTCCCGCGACGTGGATCTCGATCGCGAAAGCATCTGGATTTCATACTGCTCGATGGCCTTGGAAGGCCGTGAATCATGTCGCCTCGGCCCATTTAGCTGTCACCACCGGCTGGCGGCTCCGGTGTCCCCCTGGGAGCGTCTCAAAATCGGAGGCGGAACCCCACCCGTCCTGACGAAGCACGGTTGGCTGATCCTATACCACGGCGTCAGCGAAATAGATGCGCCCGGCGACAGCGAACACCCGTTGTGCTACTCAGCTGGCATGATGATCCTTTCGAAGGAGCATCCGCGCATGATCCTCTATCGTTCAGCGCATCCGGTGTTAACACCTGCTCTGCCTCAGGAACGCCACGGCATGGCAGCGAACGTGGTATTTCCCACTGGAATCGACCGCCGCGACGATCTTGGCCTTCCGGATCGCTTCGACGTTTATTACGGGATGGCCGACAGCCGGATTGGTGTGGCACGTCTCGATGTACCGGCTTGCTTGCCCACTGGAGGAGCCAATGACTCTGCAAACTCCCGGTCCGGTTAAGGATGTCCTGCTCCCGACCGGCCTGACCAGTGACGAAGCCCGGAGCCGGCTAGAGAAATTCGGTCCGGATACCGTGGCGGACACGGACGTGCATCCATTACAACGGGCACTTCATCGACCAAGATCGGCCACTACGTCACCATCGAACTCGCAGAGCGCTTTGTTGACAGCATCCCGTTGCCTCCGTGCGAAAAAGGAAGAACCCATATTCCATACGCCAGAAATGGATCGCCATTTCGAACGCATCCGGAACCGGGCAGGAGTTCGCGCTGTATACGAGCGGCTCGCTCCTTTGTCATGTTGGCCAGTGATCATACCAGTATTCCAAGCGTTACTTTCGGGTAACGGATTTCAGGGTAACGGATCTCAGGGCCTGATCAGATTGCTATTGCATTCGCGCCGCAGCCAGGCGGAGAGATCGGAAGAAACCGGAGGAGGGGTGCGAAGTGGCGGATAATTCCGGGCCAATAGTCGCTTGCCTGCGCCGACGAATCCACTCAACTACCAAGCGGCTCCCCTCATAAGCGCGCCAATATGGATTGGTGCGGAGCAATCCGTTTCGGGCGCTTAGAACTTCGCGCCGCGCAAACCGCTGCCATTTATCGCCGTGTTCGGGAAGCGGCGCTGAGTCAACGGTCTCGCTGGAGAGCCGTGGCGCATCACAGTCGTTCAGCTTCACCACCACCATGCGCCCATCTGTGACCATGGGATCTCCGGTGGCATTGCGCGCCAATCGGGGAAAGTCTGGCCGCTCGGTCCAGTCCAGGAGTTTCCCGCAGGACGTGAAAGCCAAATCGTAAGCCACTTTATCGCGCTCCTGGTCAACATCCTCCGCGATTTTGTGCGAGAGCTTGCTGCCCTGCCGCATGTACGCGAAGTCGATATCGCGGGTAGCGGCGCCAACCCAGATCTGCTGGCCTAGCCACGTCGAATCTTGTTTCCATATCCGTAAGTGGTGGCGCTTGGAAACGTCATTCAGACCTTTCTCCCAAGACATATCCGCCTCGGCTCCATTCAACAACAACCGGGACATGGGTGCGGCAGCATCGCCCCGGAGCTCGCCAACGGCGCGGATCCAATTGATGCGGCGACGAAAGGATGCCGGACCAGCTTGGGTCCAGCCGGCGGCAGCGAAAGCAGCGGAAATCTGGTCCTGAGAGCCGATAATCGTGACGTTCGTAAGGTCGGATGACCGGCCAGATTTAGGGGCCTGAGTCCGATACGGCATAGCTGCAACGTCGCGCGTCAACTCCTCGCGCTGCTCGTCGGTGAGCTGGCTGGCAGGCTGCTCTCCATTGAATGGCGCATCCAGACTGAGAGGTTGGGTTAACACCAGCGTGAGTTCGACGCCCGCGGGGTAATAGATCTCCGGCTCTGGAAGCTCCATGATGAAAGATCTGATCACCCAATCGGCGAGTTGAGCGTGCACTTCCCACTGCAGTGCTGTTCTTATGTAGCCGCTCACTCTGTAACATAAACTGCCGGTGGAGCGAACTCCCTGAATACTTCCATCCTGAGCGACGCGCTCGCGGCTGTTGTCCACCTCCACGATTCGCGCGGCAATCGGCATCGCGTCCCCGTCCAGGAGAGTGATCTCGTTGAATTCCAATTCGAGCCCGGCTGTCTCGTGGCGCACTCCGAAACCCACCCGGGTAACCGCCTTCACTCTCCCATACAAGGTGCTTCCTGCTTGCAATAGAGCTTCACCGTCCATCATGACTGGCGCGATCAGAACTGCGCTGACCGCTGAGCCCGGCGTGCTCGCGTAGGAGCCTACCGTGGTTGTTAGTCGGATATGAAGCTGTGTGCCCTCGGGCAACGAGCGAGTCGTCAGAGCGACAATCGCCAAGAGCACAATTAGGACTGCGGCCACCGGAGGTCACCTTGAGCATGCCCTTCGTGGATCATGGGCAATTGTACGCTATGTGAGTCATGGATCATGTTCAATATGGAACACTTGGACCTCGCTGCTCTCATAGTGGGTGATACGGCAACTGCCGTGCCACGATTTGCTGGCGGCTCGCAGCAAAATCTCAGAGATCAGACAACGAACTTGGGCTTAAAAGCGAGCGAGAGGCTGTTCCATTCCGTGCGGGCCTCAGCGTCAATAGGGCCAGGGGGCGAGTTGCGTCAAAGCAGGCGATGCATACGGGGATCTCGATTGTTCGCGGTGTGACCATAAGAGGTCGGCTGACGATATATGGTTAGATTCTTGCCGTTTCACTTGGGGACCGACAGCCGCTGGGATTAGCAGGTGGCATGCCTGTCGTAACGAGTTGAACGGCCATAGAGGTGCCCAGCTCTTGAGTGGCCGGGGTCCACGCGCTTCCGCGGCAGTGGTCTGAACAAAACGGACTCGGGCTTCAAGAGGAAACAGAAGGGACACAACTATGACGATAAATTCAAGACTCTGCACCTTGGTTCTCGCGGTAGCGGCGGGGATGGCTATCAGTGGAGGCGCGGTCCAGGCCGTGGCAGCTCCATTTTTCCAGGACCAGAACCACGAACCGGACTACTCGAAAAACAAACGATACCAGCAGGGCATGCACGAAGGCCAGAGTGACCATGCGCACAATCTGGATCACAGCAAGAAACGACACTTCAAGAAAGACGAAGACCAGAAAGCGTACGAGGCCGGTTACCAGAAGGGCCACGGCAACTGAACGGCTAACGACCTACGGAAGAGTTCGTAGGTTGCAAGTCGCGCTCTTTCTCGATTGAATCTTGGGATGTACCTCGAAGCATGCAGGTGTTTTCCGGCGACGGAACAAGGGCCTGATCCTGATGATGTGCATCCCTTACTCACGGTGTTATGGAAATGAGTTCAGCGATTCAGTCTAGTAGGAGCGGAGTCCTTCGGCGCTGGATCTTCCTGAGCGCGGCGTTCGCGGCGGTGGGAGTGGCGTCCTGCGCTATCGTGCTCTCCCTCAACTGGCCTTTCACTCAAACGGCTGTCACAAAAACGTTAGAGGATCGGTTCGCCCGAGACGTGAAGATTCGCAAGTTCCGGAGCACCTACTTCCCGCCGGGTTGCGTGGCCGAAGGGATCGAGTTCCTGCATCGTAAACGTAAGGATCTGCCGCCACTCATCACCGTACAGACTCTGACCATTCGCACGGGTTATAGCGGGTTGCTAAGAATTCACAAGCTGATCAACGACGTTCAGGTGGCCGGGTTGCATGTACTGGTGCCGCCCAAGAGCCCTGACTCCGTATCCCAAACGTTTCCGCTCACCAATAGCACGTCCGGTAAGACGCTGACGATTGGCGAAATCACCACCGACGACGCCGTATTGGAGTTCATACCGAAGCAACCGGCAGCGGACCGGTTCACCCTCAGAATCGACCATTTGACCTTGGATCATGTGGGCGAGAGCGACCCTGTCACGTTTCACGCCCGCTTCAGCAACACTGAGCCCCCCGGGGAGATCCGCTCAGATGGACGGTTTGGTCCCTGGAACGAGGACGATCCCGGCAGTACTAAAGTTTCGGGTTCGTACACCTATGACCATGCAAAGCTCGGCGTGTTTGACGGCATCGCAGGAACTTTATCCTCGCGAGGGAAGTACAGCGGCACTGTGGGCCACATCGATGCCGAAGGGAACTTTGACGTGCCCGATTTCCAAGTCTCCGGTAGCGCCCACAAGATTCATCTGACCTCGAGTTTTCAAGCGGTGGTTGACGGCGCCAACGGGGATACCTTTCTCACCCGCGTCGAATCGCATTTCGGAAGAACTGCCGTGATTTCGCAGGGCGACGTAAAAAACCGTCCAGCGCAGCGCGGGAAAACGGTGATGTTGACCCTGAGTATTAGCCAAGGGCGCATCGAGGACCTATTGCGCCTCTTCACTGGCTCAGCGCGGCCCGCGGAGACTGGCGCTGTTCGATTGCAGACGAAAGTGGAGTTGCCGCCCGGGCCGGAGTCATTCATTAGGCGGCTCCGCCTGGATGGAACACTCGGAATCGGTAGCGGCCGGTTTACCGACCCTAACATCCAGAAACCAGTAAACCGTCTCGCCGAAAGCGCGCGCGGTGAGACCAAGGACCAAGAGGAAGTAGATGCGGCGACTGTGCTCTCGAATCTGAAGGGCCATTTTTCGGCGGATGATGGGATTGCCAAGCTTTCTAACGTCTCCTTCACCGAGCCCGGGACGCTTGCGGAAATCGACGGTACGTACAATCTCGTCAATAAGAAACTGAATCTGCGGGGCGTGCTCCATACCAGCGGAAAGCTGGCCGACACGACATCAGGATTCAAGTCAGCAGCATTGAAGGCGCTTGGTCCGTTTATTAAGAAGAAATCCATCACCGTCGTGCCCTTTGTGATTACGGGCACTTCGAGCGATCCCTCTTTCGCTTTAGATCTCGATGCGAAGCGCTAGCGGGGGCCTGTCGGATTGCATCCGCGGAGACGAACAACCGTGAAACAAGATTTACCTTCAGGGAGGCTCGTTACGCGGCCTGAGCTTCGCGGCGCTGCGGGGGCCATTGTCCTGTTCGGAGCCATCGCAGCGCTATACTTTGCGCGCGAGATTTTAATTCCATTCGCATTCGCTCTCACTCTGACGTTTCTGTTAACTCCGGTGGTGGCGCTTATCCAGAAACTTCATACGGGCCGCGTCGTATCCGTTCTGACGACGCTCGTAGTTTCGACTGCGGTGGCAGGCGGAATCGCCTGGATCATCGCCGGGCAGCTAGTCGATGTCGCCAATCAGCTTCCTCTCTACCGCCAGAACATTCGTGCAAAGATTGAAGCGTTTCACCTCCCCGTATCGGGGCAGCTAGGGCAAGCTTCCGCAAGCGTAAAAGAGATCGTTGGAGAACTTAGCGGTCCTGCTGGAGCGTTACCAACATCGGCTCAGCACGGTCAGAATCCAAAGCAGATTAAGACGCCGCCTTCGCCCGTGTCTCCCGTACCGGTTCGGATGGTCCCATCCCCCTCAAGCGGATGGACGAGCTTTCGTGATCTGGGTGGGCCCATTCTTGCGCCCATTGGGCGAGCAGGAATTGTCTTCATCTTTACGGTCTTCATGCTATTGAAGAGGGAAGATCTGAGGAACCGTCTTCTGCGCCTGGCAGGACTCGGCCAATTGAACGTAATGACGCAAGCGCTGGACGATGCCGCAGGCCGTGTCAGCCGATACATCTTGATGCAGTTCCTGGTCAATGCGGGCTTTGGAACTCTGTTTGGTCTGGGTCTTTTTTTGATTGGCGTACCGAATCCAGTGCTTTGGGGAGTGCTCGCCGGCATTCTGCGGATTGTGCCGTACGTAGGAACGCTGGTTGCAGCGACATTGCCCTTCGCACTCTCTTTGGCCGTTTTTGATGGATGGTTCAGACCCCTGCTCGTGTTCCTTCTGGTTGCGGGACTCGAACTGACCATCGCCAACTTCGTCGAACCCTGGCTCTACGGCACCCATGTGGGAATCTCATCCCTGGCGCTGCTTGTGACTGCAGTTTTTTGGACCGTTCTGTGGGGACCCGCGGGCCTGATCCTGGCTACACCTCTGACGGTTTGCGTTGTGGTTCTCGGGCGCTACGTCCCCCAGCTTTCTTTTTTGCATATTCTGCTGGGAGATGAGCCTGTCCTCGCAGCCGAGGCCCAGATTTACCAGCGGTTACTCGCGATGGATCAACTGGAGGCACACAGCATCGTTAGTCAATTTCTTAAGGGAAGACCTTTGGTCGAGTTGTACGACTCGGTGCTGATTCCGGCGTTGAGCATGGCCGAACAGGACCGGCACAAAGGAGCAATTGACGCGGTCCGAGAAGAGTTTCTGTTTCTTAGCATCAACGAAATGATCGCCGAGTTTTCTGAGTATCAACTCTCAGACAGCTTATCGGAAGAAGACCCCGCGCCCGATGCCGCGGCGCATGCTGAAGCCAGGGTCCTCTGTGTTGCGGCCCATGATCGTGCCGATGAGATCACCGCCGCGATGCTCGCTCAGCTCCTGGAGCAAAAGGGCCTCGCCGCTTTGGCCTTCCCCCTGGAGGGGCCTTCCCTCCACGAATTATTCGTGTCGATTGACGCCAAGGGAGGCGACATCGTCTGCATCTCGGCGCTGCCACCGTACGCGTTCGCTCCGGCACGTGCCATGTGCAAGCAGATCCGCGAACGGTTCCCAAAACTCAAAGTGGTGGTTTGCGTCTGGGGATTCAGCGGCGACACGCAGAAAGCCAAGGCCCGTTTCGAGCGGGCTCAACCCGACCGCCTGTCCACCAGCCTCGCGGAGGCCATGCAGCATGTTGAGGAAATACTTCATCCTGAGCCGAAGGCCACCCCCCAGGTCGTAGCCTGCGTGTAAGCAATCATCTCCTGATGATTGGGCTCTGTTCTCGTGAACGGGAGGCTCCGGGGTCGTCCGTGAGCCGGTGGCCCGGCCTGTTAACGCCTGGTCACTTTCTTTATTCGATCCCCGGGAGTCCGCTACTTGATGCGCCAGCGATTGCAGCTCTTAGCAGGTTGCTGAAAAAGCCCCTCAGACTGAACGTCCGCCCTACACGGGCACGCTTATGTTATTGATAGCCCGTGTAGCGTAGGCGCCCACGCTTGCTGTTCGCGGACGTGGACGGGCTTTTACAGCAACCTTTTACGCTAGCGCGGCGCACTGAGGTGGCCAATCCGACTGTCTGCAATAATCGGATCCCCCACCAGCTCATGTCGATTTCGTACCACGCGAGCCCATGGCGCGCCGAGGTCGGATGGGCGTGATGATTGTTGTGCCAGCCTTCGCCGAAACTCAACAAGGCCACGAACCAGTTGTTGAGTGAACCGTCCCTTGTGGCAAATCTTCGGCTTACCCAGAAGTGCGTTGGAGAATTGACCATCCAGGTCGCCTGAAACCCATCGTCACCCGGAAGAACACCCCCAGAGAAGAAACGGCAGGCCGCCAGAAAAGCGCGGCAATCGCCCCAATATGAAAGAGCGTAAAGGCGATCAACGACGCCCAGTTAATTCCATCTCGTCCAACAAAGGGCGCGGCGCTAGCATCCATGGTGTCCTTCCAGTTATAGGATCGGGCAAATGTCGGCGTCTGATTGTCAGAGTTGAGCAATCTTAGCGAACCCAGGTTCCCCTCGCGGCGTAATGACTCTCAATTCATGGCCGCGTAGGAAAGCACGGGCCGTGGTTTGAAGTGTCTATCGTCTTGTAGATCTGTTCTCAATTCGACGAGGTTGCCTTTTGTTCTTTCACCTGAAGCTCGTTCACCACCTGCAGCACGTTGGGAACGGCAGCCACGATGGCTTGCGCCTGAGTACGCTTGGATTGAGAGTCCACCTCACCGGTCATTGTGACCACTTGATTCTTAACCGCATAGTTTACGTTCTTGTGAAGGCCGCCCTGGATGAGCGCCGCGTCCAGGTTCCCCTCGATACCCTTGTCCAGGTCCGAGTCGATCGTTTTGGCATCATGCTCGGTTCCCGGCGGAACTACTTCAATCTGATTCGATACAACTTGCGCGCCAGCCACCGACGTTGCGATGGACTGGGCTTGTGTTTTTTCGGCGTCTGCCGCCACGTGTCCTCCCAGCGTTACGACACCCTTGTCGCGATCGTCGGTTACCGAGACAGCTTTGAGCCCGGCCTGATCCAGCGATGTGCGGACGCTGCCAGAAACGTCGGCAGCTTTCGTGGACGTCATTGAGCAGCCTGCCAGAGTCCCGATGGCGGCCACCGCCAGCAAGCACAAGCACGATTTGAAGGTTTTCATATTTCTCCTCTGATCCGACATCATTTAGATACGACATCGCGGTCAATGCCCGTTAGGGCACGAGGACGACCAAACCTCGATTCCTACCTGGCTACCGACCCAATGCCGAAATCGGACAATCGCTGCGTTTGGGGAGCCATCAGGCTTCCGACCACCTGAGGTCACCTGACCGAGTTTGGTCGAAGCAGGCAGGGTCATCAGCGCGCATCTCCATGTAGCACCTTAGGCGAATGGACTGGGCCTGCGCCTGCAGAATCCAACACGAGGGGACTAGATCATGGCAGAAAAAAAGACAGCAGTTTTTGGCATTTACCAAAACGAAAAGCAGACGGAACGCGCCGTCGAAGACCTATTGGCGGCCGGGTTCTCGAATGACGATATCTCGGTGTTGCTTCCGGACAACGAGGGCACCAGGGATTTTGCGCACGACAAAGGTACAAAAGCGCCAGAAGGCACGGCGGCTGGAGTCACAACCGGCGGCGTGATCGGTGGAACTCTTGGCTTACTCGCTGGGATTGGCGTTCTTGCTATTCCCGGAGTCGGTCCATTTATCGCAGCCGGCCCGATCATGGCCGCCTTGGCGGGCCTCGGAGTCGGGGGCGCTGTCGGGGGTATTATCGGTGCGCTGGTTGGGATGGGAATTCCTGAGTACGAAGCGAAGCGATACGAAGGACACATCAAAGCGGGCGGGGTTTTGCTTTCGGTTCACTGCGACACATCCGAGAAGATCGCGCGGGCAAAGGATTTGTTAAAGCATACGGGCGCGCAGGATATTGCATCGTCCGGTGAAGCTAGCGCGGACAAACCAGAGGCTGTGGTCGCTGCGCACCTGTAAATGCCATGCACGACGCACACTTAAAGGCTGCAGAGCAGCACGAACTTGCCGCGCACGCACACCGCACTGCCGCCGAACACAATGAAAAAGTGACAACGACGGGGGAAAATGGCACGCCGAAAGAGCACTTGAGTACTCCGATCACGCCTATAAACTCGCAAAGGAAGCGCACGCGAAATCCGCACGGATCGTGAGCATCTAAGATGTCCACTCGTTACAACAACGGATCGCATTACGAGAATCACCAACAAGCCGCTGAATTGCACGACGGCGCAGCGCACGCCCATCGTGCCGGCGAGCAGCAGGGAAAACAGGATCACCTGACTGCACACGAGCATTCGCGGCAAGGCCTGGAACACTCCCCAGAGGCTCCTCAGGACTATCAGGTTCCCGCCACTACAGTCGGACACGGCATAGCTGCTTTCGGGCACGCTGAGATCTCGGCTCTCGCTTATGAACACTGGCAAGCCAGAGGCTCTCCACACGGATCGGCGCAAGAAGACTGGTTCCATGCAGCGGAGGATTTGCGATCGCGCGCGGCCACGCGCTAATCTGGCGCCGCCTCAGGATTGGGTGCCTGAATGCATACTCAGACGTGCAAGACGCGAAAACAGGAGAAACTATGAAACCGAGCACGACGGATCAAATCCTGGGCAAGCTTCATGAATTGAAAGGCAAGACGAAGGAGCAAGCAGGAAAGCTCACGAACAATCCCGGCCTGGCGGCCGAAGGCCAAACCGAAAAGGTCGCCGGCACAATCCAAAAGAAAATCGGCCAGGTTGAAAAAGTCTTGGAGAAGTAAGCGGTTCACTCTCGACCACCGGTGGTGAACCAGCATTCAGAAGAAAGGAAGATTCACAATGTTAATACTGCTTATCATTTTGTTGCTGGTTTTAGCGGGCGGTGGCGGGTATTATGGCCACAGTCGCTGGGGGTACGGCGGAGGCGCCGGCGTCGGAGTGGGCACCATATTGGTTGTTCTACTCGTAGCCTATATGGTGGGCGCTTTCCATTAAGCGACTCCCGCCCCGCCTGAAGACTTTCTTGCTCGAAAACTGGAGTGGCGCTTGCGGTTCTAACGCCCTCCATGCAGGCGCTGCGCCTGAACGTCCCCAAAACGAAAGACGAAAAGGAATAAAGTTTATGAAGACGAATCTACAACACTATGTTTGGGCTCTGGCAATCGCCGGATCCATGACTACCGCGGCATTCGCGGCGGACAGAGCAATCAAGGTCGACGACAGGCTGGACGCTTCGGCCGACACGCTAACCGACATGATGCGGGCTGCCGACAATGGTATACCCCAAGACCTGATCGATAAGGCGCATTGCGTGGTTGTGCTGCCAGGTATGAAGAAAGCTGGATTCATCTTCGGCGCGGAGTACGGCCGTGGGTTCGCCGTATGCCGTCGGCACGATGGCGTGGGCTGGAGCGCTCCGGCGGCGATGCGCTCGGAAGGCGGTAGTTTCGGATTTCAGATTGGCGCATCGGACACTGATGTTGTGTTGCTCGTAATGAACGATGGTGGAATGAAGCACCTGTTATCCGATAAGTTCTCGCTTGGCGGGGACGCATCCGTGGCGGCAGGCCCCATTGGCCGCGACGCGAGCGCTCGGACGGACGCGCAGCTTCAGACGGAAATGTTGTCGTATTCCCGTTCGCACGGGATATTCGCAGGTATCTCGCTGACCGGCGCGACGCTTCGACCGGATGGGGATACCAATCGTGATCTCTACGGACACGACACAACCAATCGTGAGATTTTGACCGGTGACTTCAAAACTCCGGCAGCCGCGAGAAAATTTGAACACGCGCTGAATCGGGACTCGGCCGAACGCAACTAGCAGCCGCAATCTTCATTCCGCAGGTGACCCGATATGGTTAGAAGACCGTATCCGGTCACCGGCCGCATGAGTGGGGCATCCAGGAGTTTATTATGACGAACTGCATCATCGCTTCCCTCATCCTCTTCGCCCCGGCGTGCTGGCCGTCGGTCCTGTTCGGGCAGCACACCTCCTTCGAAGATTTGACTGAAGCCGAGAGTGTCACTCCTCAAACCCCGCCTCAACCGGCTGCAGCGGAGAGCAAGCGTATTTTTGGCATCATTCCGAATAACCGCACCTGGCCCAGTCTTACTGACTACAAACCTCTCTCGTCAAAGCAAAAGTTTGAGATCGCTCGCCAGGACTCGTTCGACCGGGGCACGGTGATCCTTGCTGCGGCGTTCGCAGCTGACGCTCAGCTCACCAACGCCAACCGCTCGTTCGGGCAAGGCGCCCTGGGATATACCCGCTACTTTGGCGCATCCTACGGAGACTTTGTCATTGGCAACTACATGTCCGAAGCGGTCTTCCCGACCCTCCTCCATCAGGATCCCCGCTATTTTCGACGGGGCATCGGGAGCGGATGGACTCGGATGGGTTACGCGATTGGTCAAATCTTCTGGACCCACACGGATTCCGATCGGACTCAGTTCAATTACTCGGAGATTCTTGGCAATTCCACCGCGGTCGCGATTTCAAACGCCTATTACCAGGACAACCGGAGCGCCGGCAATTCGGCGCAAAAGCTCGGCATGCAGATCGGCGTCGATATGGCGTCGAACGTCTTGAAGGAATTCTGGCCCGATATAAGCAGGAAGTTTTCCAGGAAAACTCATCAATAATCCTTGCGCGCGACCCCGAGCTTTCTCGTCATGGCATTCAAGGTCGTGCGGGGTACTCCCAGGCGGTTAGCCGCGGCGCTGATCACGCTGTTGGTCTCCCTTAGAACGCTGATGACGTATTCACGTTCCATTTCTGCGAGTGTGCCACCGGCGCCTTCGTCAACATGAGCGACTTCATGGACAAAGCGCCACGGGCTCTTCCTGATGGCGCAATCTTTGCAACCGGGAAGTACCGTTTTCGCTATTGCCAGACTCCCCATTTGCCCCACGGCTGGGACGCGGGTGTGCTTTTCGAAGAAACGCAGAAAACGCCGTTCTGCTCGGACCTGTTCCATCATGTCGGCGAGGTCGAACCGCTCACCACTGCCGATGTCGTTGGCCGCTCGCATCAGCCGTTGAAGGAATATCAGGCGGGCATCCTGGCAGCCTATGTACCCTACACACCGCTCACTGCGCAGAACTTGAAAAAGCTCAGCGACCTAAAGCCCAAAACGCTCGCCATCATGCATGGCTCCAGCTTCACGGGTGACTGTGCCCGGGAATCCGCCATACGGCTGCGACAAATCGCCTCACGGCGTCAGCGTGCGGAGGGTGATACTTCCTGGACCGCCTTAGTTACTTCGTAACCACGAGAATTGAAAACGAATCAGGCACCATCTTTCCTCCATATCCAGCCACTCCCGCCCTCGGCGGCCCGGTCGGAGGTAGAAAATCCGCTGCGATCAGCAGGATGCGGTTTGTTTTGCTGTCCGATACCATCTGTTTGGCACTGTCCTTCGTTTGCACGGTCTGCTCCTGGGCGAAGCTGATGGGACTCGTCTCTTTAATAATGGTAAGCGTCCCATCGATCTGCGCGCTGTAAGCTTCATTCGTTTCCGGGTTGAAAATGGCGGAATCGGCGGTGGATCCAATCGGAAGTGCATCCAGGATCTTTCCATCGATGGCACTGAGGATCACCATCATCTGCGGCGCCCGGCAGCCGGCGAACAGAATCTCGTTCTTAACGTCGATAGCCAGTCCGGAACACCGTCCACCTTTAGGCGCCACACTATACCGCGCGGCGACGGTGAGGGACTTCGCGTCAATGACGGCGATGTCATTCTTGTCTCTGACATCGACGTAAACGCGCCCTTTCCGATCCGTGGCGGCCTGCTCTGGCTCGCCGCCTAGATCAATCGTGCCCAGAACAGAGCCACTCACTGCGTCGATTACGGTTGAATTCGGAGTGACATGGCTGAAGATAAAGACACGTTCGGTGAATGGATCGAACAGAATGGCATCCGGGCGGCCTTGGACGTCGATGGTCTTGATCGTCTTCAGGGTCTTCGCGTCCCACATCACGACGGGTTGACTGCTTGCGAACCCGTGCCCGGATTTCGAGTCGACGACAACGCCGTTCGCTGCCGCGTCGGGGATTTCGCCCGCCGGCTCCAGCGTGTCCAGATCAAAAACGGTGATCCGGCCAGGGCCCTTACGTGGTATGTATAACCGGCGGCCCTCGACGTCGGCGAACGCGGTATCGAACGTGCCTTCGCCTCCGACTTTTACCACTTTGGAAACCTTATATGGCCCGTCTGCCAAAGCCCGTTGGGCCGGTCCGGCAGCTAAAAAGATCAGAACACCGGCGCCCCATAACAGGCTAGATTTTCGCATCGTGTCCCCTCCGCGCATATTCTACTAAGCCTAGATGACGAAAAAGGGAAAGCTTCCCTCCACCCCTTCCGCCTGTTCCCGCGATTGGGATGGGACAGCTTCAGCTACTCCTCGAACAGGCGAATCAGGCGCTAGGACGGTTGGATGGTTTCACATCCGTGCTGCCCGACCTCTCGCTGTTTCTGTACCCCTATGTGCGTAAGGAAGCGCTGCTGTCGTCGCAGATCGAGGGGACCCAGCCCTCCCTTTCGGATCTTCTTCTGTTCGAAAACAGTGAAGCGCCGGGAGTTCCAATCGAGGATGTTCAAGACGTATCCAACTATGTCGCTGCGCTAACCCATGGTATGCGCAGACTGCGCGACGGGTTTCCACTTTCGCTCAGGCTCATTCGTGAGATCCACGGGGTTCTTCTCTCGGAGGGCAGGGGGAGTAACAAAGAGCCCGGCGAATTTCGTCGAAGCCAGAATTGGATCGGAAGTACGCGTCCAGGTAACGCCGCGTTTGTTCCGCCGCCGGCAGACCGCGTCTTGGAGTGTATGGGTCAACTGGAAATCTTTCTCCACGAGGAACGGCGGGATATTCCGCTGCTGATCAAGGCAGGACTGGCGCACGTCCAGTTCGAAACCGTCCATCCATTCCTCGACGGCAACGGGCGTCTGGGCCGCCTTCTCATCACCCTTCATGCTGTGCGCAAGTGGCGCGATTCGCGAGCCGATTCTGTCACCTGAGCCTTTATCTGAAGAAACACAGGGAGACATACTACGAGCTTCTGACTGGAGTGCGATCGAAAGGCGACTGGGAAACAAACATGGCTCGAATTCTTCTTGACGGCAGTGAAGGAGACGTCGGACCAAGCACTAACTTCCGCACGTCGGATCTTGGCTTTAATTGATTCGGATCGGCGAAAGATCGAAGGCCTAGGCCGACCAGCAGCATCCGCGCTTCGAGTATTTCAAGACGTTCAAACGAGTCCGATACTGGCAATCGCCTCAGCGGCGTAGAAAATAGGGATGTCATTTCCCACGGTTTCAAACTCGGTGGAACATCTGGAACGGCTCGGAATACTGAAAGAAACTACTGGTAGACAGCAAAGCCGCCTCTTCGTTTATGACGGCTTCCTCTCGGTTCTCGGTGAGGGTACGGAGCCACTCCGCCCTTGATACATCGCCCTGCCGAGGCAAAACCTGCACCGAGACTTAGCTATCAGTGAAGTTCTGACTGAGGACAAATGGAAGGGAGCTCACGACGCACTTGTCCATCTGTCAGGCGCGATGCGCACACTCTCCGTATCTCTCTACAAGATCGCGAACGATATTCGGCTTATGTCCTGTGGCCCACGCGCGGGGTTTGCCGAGCTATCGATTCCGGAAAACGAACCCGGCTCGTCGATCATGCCCGGGAAGGTGAATCCCACCCAGGCGGAAGCGCTCACGATGATCGCAGTGCAGGTCATGGCAAACGATGTAGCCATCGGATTTGGCGGAGCCGGCGGATACCTCGAGATGAATGTTTACAAGCCGCTGATCATCTTCAACGTCACCCATTCCATCGCGCTTTTGTCGGACGGCTGCACCAACTTCCGCAAATACCTAGTGGAAGGAACGAAACCGAATCTGAAAAAGATCCAGCAATACGTGGACGAATCGCTCATGCTGGTAACCGCGCTCTCGCCTGTAATCGGCTACGACAAAGCCTCCCAGATTGCGCATTACGCGATGGATAACGACCTCACGTTGAAACAAAGTGCGCTTAAACTCGGGTTCGTCACAGAGGATGAGTTCAACCGCGTCGTCGATCCCAAAAACATGGTGCATCCCTACGTAGCAAAAGGCTGAACGTAGTCACGATCCCGTTGCCATGTGGTCGGATTCCTTCAGGTTCGATTATGAACACCCTCGAATTGACCGGTGTCGTGTTTGGCGGAGCGTTGCTGGCCGGCTTAATCGGCTCCCTGACAGGACTTGGCGGCGTGATAATCATCACGCCGGTCCTGACTCTCGTACTCGGGGTCGATATCCACTATGCGATTGGCGCCGCCCTGGTCTCGGTTATCGCGACTTCATAGAATGAATGGCGGAGAGAGAGGGATTCGAACTATCACAGGCGTTGATATTACCGTAAGCTACAGATAATCGATTGCCATCGGAGCCTCACTTGCCACAGTTGCCAAGGCTGCTTGGCCCATCTTGGCCCGTGAGCCTGAGGCCTACGGTAGGCTCCATGGGGACCGTGAACGACTCGGAGCGTCGGGCGCTGGTGTTTATTTATGCGGCCTGCGGAAACTTCGGTAATCGCGGAAAACCGATTAGCTCAAGGCCACTGAATCAATTTGCCGGCAATTGGCTCTATCGGACGTTCCCTAAATCGAGCGAGAAATTCCTCTCGATACTGTGGCCAAGGTCGCTGAGCGACATTCACCACGACGACTGCGAATTCTGGAAACTGCTTTAGGGCTTGGGAAGCGGATTCGCCAAAGAGTTGATCGCGCGTCAGCAGGCAGTTGAAGCCGGCATCGACTGCCGCGCGCACCAACTCGCCATTGGACAGACTCTTCCACCCACGCTGTCCAGCTGTATCGCTTGAGATCTGGAAATCGGCCAAGACAGAAACGAGGTGCACATCCATGTTGGCGTCAAGCAGCCACATGGAACGAGTCGGTGATCTCGGAGGCGACCCTCAGAACTTCGGGCAATGCTTGACGCGGAAACGTTCCGCCGAAAGATTGGTCAATGTCATCAAGAGACATCCCGCTTGCCAAGCATTCGAGAATGAGGGATACTCCGAGCCGGGTGCCTCGAATTGCCAGCTTCCCACCGAGAAGTTGGGGATCGGCCACAATCCATTGATACTGCTTATACGCGGTTGGCTGCCAACTCTCCATCGAATTCGCCTCACTTACGATTGTAGAGCAGCTAGAGTGGCTGCGAGGAACAGCGGAAGCGCGGGCTTTGGATCGCGGCGGCCCGGGTTGGCAGCGACGCTGCACTGAAGATCGGCCGACGTGGACTGCCCGGTCAATCTCAGTTCTGTCCGAGGAGATTCTGCTCCCATGCCCAATAGGTTACGAGCGCAACAGCGGGCCAGCGTTCTAGGACCTGTCCGGCTTCTAGTTCGCTGCTAAAATCGTCGAGGCGTTCAGAGTGACGTGGCTTGGGTCAGTACCTGGTCACCAACCGGCGCAGCAACACGGGAGTTGATCCAGTCTTTGATGTCGCGCATGACTGAGTTCCTTGTCGATGTCGTTAAGAAGGTCATGAAAACCCCCTTCGTAGAGTTTTAGCATATTATCCGCCGACAAAGCATCGATCATCCTTTCTGGATCGGCTGCATGGCAGATGGGGTACCGGCCTTCGGTGCTTATTCGGCGATGAAAGCAGCTTTCGGTGGTATCCGCCCTGCGATCGTCACCAATGGATACGCTTGGACTGTTTTTCGCGCCATTCGAGAAGACATGCCTTGGCGCAACGGGCTGGCCCGCGTATTTTCGAGCATCGAATACATCGAGGAGCACTTCACGGAGTTCTGGAACCTGCTCTCGTTGAATCAATTGGGAAAGGATCCCTTGATGAGGGATTTGGGTCTTTACTGCGAACACCGCGGCGCTTGGATCGTGTCATTGATCGATTGTTCAACGCCAACCTTCCACTCCAGAGAAATCGGCTTCACGCCGCGGCTTTGCCCAATCATGGAGACGATTTTTCAAAGCATCGCAGACCAAGACCCTCTTGAGAACCATCGAGGGATCAAGGGACCCTGCAAATTGCAGATTTGACTTTGCAGTAATTACCACAGATGCCATCCTTGCCGGGGCTCCTTGTCCGATGTTGCCCGATGGAGTGCTTAGGTCTCGGCCCATGATCAAGTAGAAGCATCAAAAGCCGTCCTAGCTCTCACGCACCGTCGCAGCACCCGGATTTTCCCCGCCTAGGTACTGATCCAGTGCAGCCTGGAGTTCGGGTATCCGGGACGAGGCGACGTTCCAGACCTCGTCGAGATCTACCCCAATGTAGTCGTGTATCAGAACGTCGCGCATGCCGCAGATCGCCTTCCAATCCAGTGACGCAGCCGGTCTCGATCGTCAGACGAAACACGCTTCGCCGCCTCGCCGATCACCTCCACGTTCCGAATAACCGCGTCCTGTAATTGGTCGGATGCCATAAAGGCCTCTCTGCCGGGCGAAATGAAGCGGATGACGCGGTGGCAGCGTTCGACCATGTGATGCAGGTAGAGCCGATCATCCTTCACAGCGGAGTCGCCTCGCGAAGGATGCGTTCGCGCACATACAAGCATCAAGTTGGGCAGAGGACTTTCACCTCCAAACTGCTGAGCAGGCCCAACACACAACTAGGCCGCTGGCGCGGTGCACGCAGCAGGGTGGTGGTTTAAAGGAAGTTATTCCGGTACATTGCGAGGTCACAGAAAGGAGATTCTGTGCCCCACTACGTCAACGGATGCTGGAGGAACTTCAGCGCCGTAATTACAACCCCGATACAGTTCGCGGTTACATTCACGCCGTCAAGGAGTTTGCCGAATACTTTGGCAAGCCTCCTGAACTGATGGGCGCAGATAAGGTCCGCGAAAACTGTATCCGGCCATCTGTTCCGCTCCATCAACAAAGCCGGAATCGTCTGGGGAGAAGGGCTGACGGAAAAGGTCGTCTGGTACATCGTCGAGAACTTCGCAAAGAATGTTGGAATTGAAAAGATCGCGCCTCATGACTTGAGGCGCACATGCGCCCGGTTCGGTCACCTTCCTGGCGGCGAACTCGAACAAATACAGTGCCTACTCTGGCACCTCTCGGTGCAGACCACCGAGCGTTACCTCAGTTGCAAGCAGAACCTTACCCTGGATAGATTGCACTTCGGGGCGGGGGGCTAGTGTGACGACTTTACTCCAAAATTCGTAGCACGTCTCGATGAATCGGACGAACTCCGCCAGTTCGCCGGGTTTACGGATGAAACAGTTGCCGTTCAGTGCGTAGACGGCCCTTATGAACTTCGGATCACTTGAACCCGCAGCGACCACAATCGGTATGTGCACCAGTTCCGGGGTCGATTTGATCATTCTCAGGACTTCCAACCCCGAAACCCTTGGTTGTGACAGGTCCAAGAAAATCATGTCTGGGATCGTGACGTTGGCGTATCGTCCCTTCCTCTGCACATAGGCCAGCGCATCTTCACCATCTGAGACGCAATGCAGGCCTCTTGTTAATCCAGCGGTTTTGAACGCTTCCAGGGTTAGCATGCTGTCGAGTGGATTGCTTTGGACCAGCAAAATGTTGATCTGCCTCGATACTTTGCCCTGAGGCACGCCAGGACTAGACATGTTTTCGAGCCCTCCCTTCCCAAAGCAAAAATACGCTATCGAAGATTCTGCCCGCCCGTCCATCGCCGGTCGGTGGCTAGGTACCCGAATAACACGGACTACTCTACAATACTGCGGAATTAACTGATGCGAAATCTGTACAAGAGTGCTCATTTTTCAAGGCAAGAAAGTGAAACGCGGGCAGGCCGGATTCACGGGTGGCCAGGACGATCAATCGCACTGTAGAATCCATTACTTACGGAGTCTTGAGCCGTCACAAGGGAACAGATTACCAAAGGTGATCCTTGATGGCCCGTTGACCTTGTAAGAATAAATAGGCGACATAATGCGCTGAGTAATCAGCGTCACGCGGTGTTACGCTCTTATCAGTTATCCAGAAGCGACACTTGGCCCCTTCTCCACAGCAAAGAAAGGGTGGGTGCTGCATGGCCATAGCGCGTTGCCAAACCGTGGCAGTCCGCAAGGTCTGAAATATAGCGATCCCCATTTTCACGGTTTGGCTGACGTTGTACGTATTGACATTGGCTGCGGCGCACCAATCTGCGTCCGTTGCGCACTCATTTGGTTGACAGAGGAAGCAGAACGACAATATATCGAAGGCCAACGACGGTCTCAAATAATGGGACCGACGTGCAGGTGGCTTAGAACGCGCTTAATAGCTCGTTCCTGTTGCAATCGCCTCTTCACCAGAACCATCGAATTCACAGTGACCGACCGGTCATAGAAGCAGGCGATTCTTCCGTCAGGGCATCGATCTGAAGTAAAACAGAGAGCTATGATTTATCCAAGGCGATTCTCTTTCTCGCCCATAGGTCTCGGTGTTGCTCCGTAGTCCGGTACGCAGAACTCGCTTCGCTGGGTCCGACAATTGCGCTGCCTCGAAAATCCCCAAGGTGTCCGCCAGCGAGCCGCACCATTCAGCACGACATCAGGTTTCCTCGCGCCCAACCTAGAGAGCCGCGATAGCTCGATGATGGTGGGGGAGCGGGCGTGGGTTGAGCAATCATCCGCGAGATGCCGCTCACCAAACACCGAGGATCGTCTTGTAGGTTGTCCTGATCTGTACTATCTGATCTCTTTCGTCTCCGGTAGAGCCCGGCGTTGTTCCAAAGTACTTCGATAGTGAGGCGAACACTATCAGGCGCCCGGACATTCGTTGCCACACACGGCAAAAAGGATTGTCGAGGGGCTGCAGAGTTTTTCCTCCAGATCGATGGCTGGTCAGACGGCTGGCATCAAAGAAGTCGACGATGGCATCTGGCTCGTCAGCTTCGTAGGGCCACAGACACCTGAGCCGGCAGGGTGTACGTTACCGAGCCTACTGCGCTGGTTCTTCTTGCACCTGTCAGTGCTTTGATTGATTTGAAGCTACAGACTTCGATCATGGACTGGCCTTCTCATCCCATCTCCGGTTCGGAGAAACAGCAGGTGAAATCTGCGACGATTATGCGGAAAGGCGAACGCTGGGCCCGGTAGTTGAAATTGGCGGGCGTCGGTCGTTTCTTCTGTGCCCGACAAAATAGGGTCAGGCGTTCGCACCTCGATACAGTTCCAGGGCGGCGCGCGCTCTCTCGGCCTGCTTTCGCGCCAATTCGACTTTCTCGTATAGTGTTCCGATGTTATCGCGTGCATCGCGAACGGACAGCCGGTCAAGGGCGTCCGAATAGTCACATGCCGCCTCATAGCACTTCTTCGTCAATGTCCTACGGTCTTCGCATGCCTGCATAACGATCTTATAGTCCACCCGATTCCCAATCTAAGACTATTGGATTTGCGTGATAACAAGATGTGCTGAGACGGGGCTCGTTCCGCCCGCAATTGGTGTAATGGTTAGTGCAGTGGAATTACCTGCCGGATTACGAACAGTGAGTAGAGAATTGACGACTGTCGTAGTCAAAAGAGACATTCCGACAATCTGACTGGTACCAGTGGCGCGCCCAACAGCCGTATAGGCCTGGGCCGCCCCATTGAGAGTTAAAATCAGTTGTCCCGGTTCGTCTACGCTCACTTGAAACATGATCTGATAAGTGCCAATAGTAGTCAGATTGAATGTGGAGGCACTGGTCCGAGCGATGGTCACACCTGACGTAGGTCCATCTTGCGGGAAAGATACGTCGGTACCTACCGCAACAGTCGCAGCGTTATCAGGAGGCATCCACGCAAAAAAATCGGCAAAGGCTATGCTGCCGCCGGAGCTATTGGTCCCCGGGGCTCCCGTTGCACCCACTTGCGCGAGAACACTCCAGAAAGTCGGACTAGTGTCCGGCTCATGCCCAGTTCCGGCTTGAATGCTCATGTAGGTGGTCCCATTGAACTGCGCGGCGTCATTCACTACGTAGGCCGTTGTGCTGCTCCATGTCCCTCGCCAGGTTAGTCCCTGTGGTCCTGTCGGTCCCGTGGCTCCCGCAGCGCCATTGGTTCCGCTTGTACCAGCGGCTCCCGCCGGCCCGGTCGCACCCGTCGCTCCCGTGGCGCCATTGACTCCGTTTGTCCCAGCGGCTCCCGCCGGCCCGGTTGTGCCGGTTGCTCCCGCAGCCCCAGTTGCCCCGACGGGCCCAATGGGACCGGGAGGACCGGTTACCCCAGGAATCACGCCAGCTTCAACGGTTACCTCGCTCGTCGCCTCCGCCAAGTCCGCTGGAGCAGTCGCGTTGATCTGATAGATCACCAGGCCAGGCGCGAAACTGGCCAAATTCACATTCACCGGCGTCCCGCCAGTTTCACCACAGGTGTGATAGCGACAATGGCTAGCGGGTTCGATGGCCCCGGTTCTCCTGAGAGCACGGGTGGGAGTACCGCGCCCAGCCCGGCCCCCAAAATGGTGATTGAGTCCCCAGCAAACACTGGGTTCGCGGGACTAACCGGCAGCCCCGACTTGATCGCTACGAAAATCCCCGGGTCCTGCGCGAGCAATGTCACTTGCAAAGCAGCGCTATTCTCATTGCCGTTCTGCACCACTAGATCCACCGAACTCACATCGAGAAGCTCGAAAGGGACTTGTGCATTAATCTGGTTAGGCGACACAAACAGCAGTGGCGCAGGAATGCTCCCCAACATCACCTGGACGCCGCCCAAGTCTCTCGGTAAGGGAAAGCCATTGGCTGTCAGCGTTACGCCGGCAAGGTTATTGCCGTATATTGAGACAATCGTTCCGCGCGCCGTCACCGGAATGCTGGAGGCGTTGCGGCCCGTGGCTGCGTTTACGAAACCATTCGGATTGATCGTGGGTGTTTGCGCTTGCGCCGGCAACCACGCTGCTAAGGACAGGAACCACACCAAAACCCTTTTCGACTTGCGCTCTCCGCATCGTCGTTCCGCTTTGGCGCGCTCCTTGCAGAGAGCTGCGTTCAGGAGGAAACCAACTCTTTCTTGGGACTCCATGTCCAGAGTGCCCGCGCCGTCACACTGCGTGGGAATCATCTCACGCGTCATGTCGCTGACGCCTTGATCGCGTCCTCCTACGGGTTTCAGGCTCACTTCAAGATGGTGGGTCAAACGTGTCCTTCTGGAAGAGTCCACATGCTGACTGAACCATTCGTCCACCTTCCCCGGAATAAATAGGCTGAAGCGACACCTTTTCAATAACTGTCGTACTTTTTCAAACCACACGGCCATATATGGTCAATCAACCAATCACAGTGGCCACCTACAGTTACGAGTGGACTGTCCTTCAGCTATCGTTACCACGCGATCCGCTGGTAGACATCCGAGTATTTCCACCGAAAGGGTTCGGCTGTTTTCTGACATGGCCGGATATTGCGCAAAATATGGGGTTTCAGTCGGGGCCGACGGAGGTGCAGATGCCCCGGTCGATGACGTCGCGCTGGAGTTGCTCATCGCGGTCATTTCATCCGACCTCTTCGATTTGTGACAGTCACAGTGCTGCTGGATTAAGGAAGCGCCTAAACGCGCGCCTCTGGAGTATAACCGTATGTCGCCATTTACGTGATTATTAACCATATATGGTCACTTGACTTGGCCAGTATGGACAATATTTGCAAAATAATATCTCGGGGCCTATTTGTGGATTGGAAGTCGGACGAATGGTCTCCTCAGTGGACACTATTTCGTCTCTTGGCGACTTGGCCGCACTGAACCGCGCGATCCTGGCCAGCATCGGAAGGGCTGTAATCGTCTCCGATTTAGAAAGCCGCATCCGATTCATGAACCCGGCCGCCGAAAAACTTACGGGATGGGAGCAGAACGACGCATTGCAAAAGCCCCTGACGGACGTCTTCCGTACCGTGAACGAGGAGACCTTTCAGCCGGCGGAGAGTCCTGTCGAGAGCGTGACGCGCGACGTCGCGGTGGCCGATCTGGCGGACCACACGGTTCTCATCGCGAGGGATGGCGGCGAGTGGCCGATCGATGGTAACGCCTCTCCAATTTTGGACGAGGCCGGCCTCCTCGCCGGAGTCGTCCTGGCTTTCCATGACATCGGCAGTCGAGTGAAGGCGGAACAGGAATTTGAGATCTCAGAAATCCGCTACCGGCGCCTTTTTGAGGCGGCGCACGACGGGATCATGATCCTGGACGCTGTGACGGCGAAGGTGTTGGACGTCAATCCCTTCATGGCTCGTCTGCTGGGCTATCCACGGGAACACTTTTTGAGAAAGGAGCTGTGGGAGATCGGCGTTTTCCAGGATGCTGAAATGTCGAAGAAGGCGATGACGACGCTGCAAAGGCTTGGCCGAATCCGGTATGAGGATCTTCCACTGCAACACAAGAACGGCTCGCACATTCCCGTCGAGTTCGTCAGCAACGTCTATCGGGAAGGCAGACACAACGTGATTCAGTGCAACATTCGGGACATCACCGAGCGCAAGCGCCTGGCCCAAGTTCTGGCGGACGCGACGCGGGAAGCCGAGACCGCCAACCGGTCCAAGAGCGAATTTCTGGCGAACATGAGTCACGAGATCCGCACGCCGATGGGCGCCATCCTGGGATTCGCAGACATGCTGCTGCACAAGAGCCCGGAAGAATGCGCGCAGGCCGGCTGCGTTCAGATCATACAGCGGAACTCCTTGCACCTGCTGGAACTCATCAACGAAATCCTTGACCTGTCGAAGGTTGAGGCTGGGCAGATGAAAGTGGAGCGTGTCTCCTGCGACCTGCCAGTGCTGCTATCGGAGATCATCTCACTGATGTGTCCTCGTGCGGCGGAGAAGGGGCTAGCGTTCGGAGTCACATTCCACGGTCCGATCCCCCACCTGATCCAGAGCGACCCATTGCGGCTCAGGCAGATCCTGGTGAATCTTGTCGGCAATTCGGTGAAATTCACCCAATCTGGAAGGATCGACTTGAACGTCACCGATGAGGGCGCCGGCGGCCCGAACATCGTGCTGCGCATTGACGTGATCGACAGCGGGATCGGAATGTCGCCGGAATTGGTCGGACGGCTCTTTGTCCCCTTTACCCAAGGCGACGCGTCGATCACCCGCAAGTTCGGAGGGACGGGATTGGGCCTCACCATCAGCCGGCAGTTGGCCAAGCTGCTGAGCGGCGATGTCACAGCCACATCCCAGCTCGGCATTGGAAGCACCTTTACAGTGAAGGTCGACGGCGGACCCTCTGCTGGCGTGGAGTGGTTGGAAGGTTTGACCGAATCAACATTGCCCGCGACGGCGGATCAGAAGACGCAGGCCAATGTCCAACTTGGCGGGCGTATTCTTCTGGTCGATGACGGAGCCGACAATCAACGATTACTACGCATGCAACTGGGCGACGCCGGAGCGACCGTGACCAGCGCTCTGGACGGTCAGATCGCCGTCGATCTTGCGACCACACAGACTTTCGACCTGATCCTGATGGATATGCAAATGCCCGTTATGGACGGCTACGCAGCCACCATCGAACTACGCCGCAAGGGGTTGACAATACCGATCATCGCGCTGACTGCGTACGCCATGGCGGAAGACCGCGACAGATGCCTGACCGCTGGATGCAGTGCTTATTTGAGTAAGCCCATTGAGGAGGATACGCTCTTGAGAACGGTCCGGGAGTACCTCGGAACTGATCCTGCACCGGCGCCCAACGATAGCCGAGCAGCGGACGCTGCCGGGCCGCCCCTTCCGACCGCTGATGCCGGCGGTTCTAACTCCATCAAGAGCAGCCTTGCTGGCGATCCGCGGGTCATGCAGATCATGCCGGAATTTGTTGACGGGCTTCCCGGCAGTGTGGGCAAAATGATCGATCTTCTGAAGCGCAACGATTTGTCCGCGGTGCAGTGGGTCGCGCATCAGCTTCTAGGAGTATGCGGCGGGTATGGCTTTGCCGCCGTTTCACAATCCGCTCGCACGGTGGAACAGTCGATCAAAGCCGGCCAGGACCTGGGGTCCATCACCACCGGCGTGCAAAGGCTGATCGAGCTAATCCGTCGTATCGATGGATACGACCAAGCCAAAGAATCGGCTGCGGCCGAGGAATCCATGAAATGAACCACTCTGATTCTGCGTTTCTCCGCAACCCGGCAATCAGAGCTGGAGCGTATCGAGATGACTTGGAAATAAAATGGGCCGATGACGACACTGTCAGGAGGGGCGTACATTATGCGAGGATCAGGCTAATTGGCGTGCCTGATTTACGACCCGCCGCCGGCCGATGCGATAATTCGCGGAAGTGACTGCCCGGGACCACCCCTATGTATCTGGCTCAACTCTTTCGTTCTAATCCGCTAGTGGCGCTTGCCCTAATGATTTGCCTTGCAACCGTACTGTGTTGCATCCTTGTCACCCGGCGGCAGCGCTACCGTTTCGACAAGGTTTTGACTGGCCTGCTCGGCCTCATCGCGATTTCTGAATCGCTCCGAATTTTGAAGGACCCTGGCTTCGTTATCTTCAAGCACTTCCGCTCGCTGGAAGGCTGGGCGGATTTCATCAGCGCCTGCCTCTTTTTGATCGCAGCATTGATTCTGAAGACATCCAACGTGGATCACGCCGCCACCAAAGTTCATGTGCGGCTGATGGAAGCCAACGAAAAGCTGCTGAATCTGCCTCACGCGCTGATCGCCGCCCTGCCTGAACTAGGCCACCCTTTGGTTGACTCTTCGCCGCTCGCCATCTTCGCGATCGACCTATCCGGCATCGTTACCTATTTCAACCGGTCTGCGGAAATACTGACCGGGTGGAGTCGGAGCGAACTGGTGGGCCGTCGTCCTCCGTTCGATCCCCGTGGACCCATACAGGGCAAGAACGGAGATCTAGTCGAATGCGTCATTTGGGTTGCGCCGATTTGTCTGCCCAACGGGCCATTGCTCGGCAAGTTGATCACCGCTGCGGGAAAAGCCATGTTGCGCGACGTCGGTCTCGAGTGGCCCTCATCGCCCGCGGACCCGACGATAGCCGTTCGACGCTAATTAGCAGAAAACTCATTAATCTAACCCACCAAGCTTTGGCGGAAGCCCAGGTTTTACGAGGAGCCGGGCTTTCAGCTCCGAACTCACACGGGATTTTTGTTGACAGCATTGTACGATGGCAAACTCCGCTCGTATCCGCGAGACTCGCCCAAGCGTTGCGGTTACCGCGACTCTCCACAGAATGACCTTCACCGTGCCCGCAAGCCGTGCGCGTACCCACAGGTCATCTTGCTCTGTCCCGTCTGTTGTCATCGAAGCATGGCCCTTGGTGAAACCGCAGGGATATCCGACAGGCCAATCCTCATGATCAATTGCTCCCATCGGAAGATCGGGGACGACAGGCTCCTCGGGTGCTGACGCTGCGGCTCCTATCGTGGTGGCACCACGCGGCGCTGCGATCACGTGGCAGTTCCGCACTACGACTTCATGAACGGTCCTTTGCGCTCCATCGCTCTTCGGAGTGAACGGGCGCTGCTCGATGGTGCCCTCGACGAAAGTGTTGTCTCCCTTCCCTGCGCCTTAGATACGGGGAATGTACATTGGTTCATATCAGAGGTGCGATCCGCGGAGCTGATTCCGATCTCGTCGCTGATCCTCGCCCTGGAGCCTTTCTGATCGATGAGGCACTTCTAACGTGGGCGCATTCTCACATTCCGACCCGCCTCAAGCCCGTTCGTGCGCCGTCAGCCGACCGTTTGGCGGGTGCCGAATTGGGATCATTCTCCAGCTCCAATTCTCACTCGCGCATTGGCCCTCGACATCGTTTCTTGCGCGAGCACGTCGGCGAGTGAAACGGCTTGGCTCAAGAACGGGCTTCGGACTCTTGTGGATCAGTACCCTCAAAGGCGGGGCCATACCCCCAAAAAACCTGAGATTTGCCCTATTCATCCTCGTACTTTAGGTCTTATTATTGGATAGTTAAGCAATCCCTTAAGAGATTGGAATTACATGCGAACTCAGAACATTCATGCGAAGCATTCTACGGTGAGGTTCTTTTTCGCAAGATCTTCAGTGCGGGCTGTAAGAGAGTACTGCCCAAGGACTGAGCAGCGTTGCGCACCGGTGGACCTTCACCCTTTGCGGCAAATCAACTACACTGCCAGCGTGGCCATCACGACCTCGCTCAATGTTTCTCACGCCAGCGCCGACTAGCGAGTGGGCGCCGTCAAGAGTATGCCCTTTGCTGCTCCGAAGTCACAGCTGGAAGTAGTGTTTCTATGATCAAAGAAAACGGACTCGTTCCGCAGGATCGGCCCATCCGCACGCCTTCCGTCGCGGTCCTCTTTGCGGACCCAGCTAGTGGGACGCGAGCTCGTAAATTGCTTGAGAACATCATGTGCCGGCGATTAGAACGTGTTCTTGCGTCTGTCGATCCTGGCACGCTCTTGCCGCCAAGTTATAGAGATTATCCCGACCGTGTCACCGCCCGGATGTATCCGTTCGACCAAGCCGAATGTTGTAGCTCTTGTACCTCCATCGTTATTGGCGTGATTCCGCAGTCTGATTGGGATGTCGTTTCCCTCGGGCGTGATGGTCTTTCAGACTGGCAAACCCTGTCCGTTAAGAAAAGCGATGCAGGTAGTCGCCTCGTGCTCTGTTGACGAATTGCAGAATCGAGTCAAATGACCGTGACGAAGAACGAACGGAACGATTTGGTTCTTGGAGCAAAAGAGGTCGAATGTGCAAACGTGATCCGCAACCGTGAGGCAATTGCCATTGAAACGGACTCTAGTGTTGGGCACATCCCCCACGCTACGAAACGCAAGTTGGAACTGGGCCGGCTCGATCAAATCCGCAAGCGAATCGTTGTATAGCCGTCAGAGGCTGGCGGCGGCTCGAGCTAAGTCTGTTCCGGCCATTGCCAGTGGAGCCGCCAAGAGCACGGGTCGTGCTGAAGCAAACTTCAAGATTCATTTGAGGTGTCAGGCAGGGAGGAAGCAACTTATGACAAAGGTTGACGCGTTAAGAGAACTTAAGGTGTTCGCTTTGCCTGAATTAGTCGTCATTGATGACGATCCAGCAGCGATTGCGTTGGTACGAGGCGCATTGGAATCCCGGCGAGTCGATGTCATTGGTTTCACGAACCCTCTTCTGGGCCTGGAAGCCATTGAACGGGATCGTCCTGACATTGTCCTACTCGGTTTGAGCATGCCTGAGCTTAACGGCTTAGAGGTGCTTGGAAGAATAATGCAAATGGCGCCGAGCACCGACGTAATTCTAACCACCGGGGATTACTCGACGGAATCGGCCGTACGGGCCATTCAGATGGGCGCGAGCGACTATTGGACGAAACCTTTAGACCTGGACCGCCTTCATCGCCGCCTTGACACGTGGTTGGAAGAAAAGCACAAGAACGCCCAAAGGTTGAGGCTGGATACCGAACTGACGCGCTCCTACGACTTCCACGGAATTGTAGGGCGCAGTCCTTCTCTGCTGGATATGTTTACGAAACTACGTCGCATCGCACCACACTTTCAGACGGTGCTCGTGCGTGGCGATACTGGTACAGGCAAAGAGCTTGTCGCCAACGCCCTGCACAAGCTTAGCCTCCGCGCCAATCGGCCCCTTGTTGTATGCAATTGTGCCGCGTTAGTCGACACTCTCGTGGAAAGCGAGCTGTTCGGCTACGTCAAAGGAGCGTTCACGGGGGCGGATCAAGATAGGCTGGGGATGATTGAAACTGCCGATAGGGGGACACTGTTTCTAGACGAAGTGGGGGAAATCCCTCTCGCTACGCAAGCGAAGCTATTGCGTGTTTTACAGAACCGAGAGGTACGAAGAGTTGGTGCAGCTTCGTCTCGGACCGTCGACGTACATATCATTGCCGCAACGAACCGCGATTTGCGTCGCATGGCTGCACAGGGTTCCTTCCGAATGGATTTGTACTATCGCCTCGCGATCCTAGAGATACACGTTCCGTCACTATTGGAACGACCCGAGGATCTACCGTTACTGCTTCGGCATTTCCTGGATACATACGCAAACGAATATGAAAAGCCCGGACTCGCACTCACTCACCGCGCGGAGCTCGTGCTTAACCGATATCCATGGCCCGGCAATATTCGCGAGCTCCAGCATTTGATCGCCAGCTGTGCAATGGTTGCGGATGAAGCCTCAATCGATGTCCGCGATCTTCCGGAATGGATTCAGAATCAGAGCCGGGACTTATGCAATCCTGATGGCTTAATTTCACTCGCCGAGGTGAACTACCGTCATGCACAACGGGTTTTGGCAAGCGTTGGCGGCAGCCAGAAGAAGGCCGCCGAAATCCTTGGAATTGGACGGACAACTCTGTATAGGTTGCTGCGCCAACAGAGCTTGAGCGTGCTAGCGGTAGCCGATGGTGGAGAAGGGAACGAAGTGCTTCGCCCAATAAAAGACGCGGCGACCGTTTGACAATCGCCCCGTTTCAACTGTGGCTCTCGCAAACTTCAACCATTCTGGGATGATTTGGTTCCCTGGCAGCCCGTGCCTAAACCGTCGTTTTTGAGGTGCGCAAACTTTCTTGATGAAGGCAGATCGGTCGTGAGTTATCAGTCCTGGATCGCCAGGGAATTGCGAACTCCGACCCACGGAGCGCCGGGAGTTCCGCCAGATTCCGGGAACGACCTCGTTGCTGTGATATCCCTTGTCGGCGGCCACTTCTTCCACGCCCGCAAAGTTCACCGGGTACTTCTCGGCGCCAGTGGTTTCGACAATCTGACAGGCGACCGCTTCTGCAGCCTCAGGCAACGTCTCTCCGATCGACTCTGTGTCGCCGATCAACGACCGCGCCTGCGGGTCCGAGCGACGTCGTGGCGCGTGCGATCTTGCGCGCCGATGCCGGATTGAACGCCTCTTGCGCCGGTCGATCCCCGGGGCTGTCTTGCTGGGAATGCCCGTTAGACCGTAGAAATTAGCGACTCCCGCTCGAAGCCTTGATAGGCTGAGAGCAAATTTTCTTTCGCGAGAAAAAGGAGAGTCGCTATGAAGAAACC